>Ga0302320_10003534_pt1 | contig 36245 bp, 31 predicted proteins | sample Bog_T0_3_FD_202130 | JGI IMG/M metagenome (GOLD analysis project Ga0302320, IMG submission 202130) | Peat permafrost microbial communities from Stordalen Mire near Abisko, Sweden - Bog_T0_3 | ecosystem: Environmental > Terrestrial > Soil > Wetlands > Peat | place: Sweden: Abisko, Stordalen Mire...
TCGAACTAGGATCCGGTGTGCAACGCTCCGCCATGCGGAGATGCCTAAAGGGTCTCGGCGGGTTCCCAACGTCTACCTGACGGTTCATTCTCGGCCCGTCACACGGCACAGTGGGTCGGCTTGATTTATTTGGACTCTTCCTGTTGTCACGATGAGCTTCGAACATCCTTCGCGAAGGGGAGGATGTTCGAAGCCGAAGCATCCCTACCGGTGGCACACTCTCGTTTTCGCGGCCTGGGGTCGAGCTTTGCTCCCAGAGGGTCCACCGACGCATCGGGGTGCAGGTAGGGATGCTTCGACTGCGCCGGAGCATCGCTTTGCGCTGCTCCGACTCCGCTCAGCATGACACCAGAGGCATTCCTGCTAGACTGAGTCAGGTACAAATTCAGCGTTTCCCGCATCTAACTAAACTGTGTACCCACAATTAATTCATTTCGGGCGGTTCTTTCTGCCGACTTATGGATTCCTGGTGTCTTTGGGAGTGCTGGTCGGCTTGTGGATTAGTGTGCGCAATGCCGAGCGGTTGGGGATTGACGGCGAGAAGGCCTGGAACCTGGGGATCCTGGTGGTGCTGTGCGGGATTGTGGGCGCGAAGGTGCTGTACGTCATCAACGACTGGAGCGCGTATTCGGCCCATCCTTCGGAGATTTTCAGCGTCGCTACGCTGCAGGCTGGAGGAGTTTTTTCCGGTGGATTGATTGCGGCGTTTCTGGCCGCCTGGTGGTATGTGCGCAGGCATCATCTGCCGGCGCTGGGGACCAGTGACGCGTTTGCGCCGGGGTTGGCGCTGGGACATGCGATTGGACGCATTGGATGTTTTGCGGCGGGATGCTGCTATGGGAAAGAGACGCATCATTTCTGGGGCGTGGTATTTCGGAATCCGCTGGCAAATCAGATTACGGGCACTCCGCTGAACGTGCCGCTGGAGCCGACGCAGTTGTTCGAGTCGGCGGTGGAGTTGGCGAATTTCTTCTTTCTGATGTGGCTGCTGAAGCGCCGGAAATTCGAAGGGCAGATTATTGGCGCGTTCATGTTTATCTATGGAGTAGCGCGGTTCTTTCTGGAATATTTGCGGGACGATCCGGGGCGGGGGTCGGTGTTTGGCGGGGCGATGACGGGGACGCAGTTGATCGCGATTGGGCTGGTTGCGGCGGGCGGGCTGATCTGGTGGTTGCGGCCGGGGGCGAAGAGCGTGGCGGCGCAGACGGTTGGGGCTGTGCGGTAGGCCAGGGATTCGTCTGATATCGGCTCGCAGCGATTCGCTTCGTTATCTCGACTGGGCCGTCGCTTTCGAGATGGCGTCTTCGATGCAGTTGGTGGCGTGAATCGTAAAACTCTTGCCAAGGCTTTCGTAGAAGGTCCTCAGCGCGAAGATAAGGCCCTCGTTGCCCTTTTCAACTATATCCAGCACGTCGATGCCTGGTGAAGAGTATCGCTCTGCGATGGCCACAACTAAGGGGAGCTTCGATTCAATGAGTCGCCTACTCGCCAGCTCAGCCCGCTCGTCGTGGCCTCGCGTGTGTTGCAACAGGTCGGCCTCCTCTTCCTCCGTCAAAGGCTGGATAGAGCTGAGTTCGCGCAGATACCAAGTCAAGGGATCGTTGGGGTCCAAGCTGCTCTTCATTTCCACTGCGCCAGTGTACCTCGCTCCCTTATCGATTGTCAGCGCCCTCGGTGAGGTTTTCGGCTGAAGCCGGGGTTAATTCTTGAATTCTTGCGGCACGGCCTAAGCCGCGCCCTTTCAAACCATGTCGTTGTAGTATCCTTCGCAGCGAATGCCCGAATCGTTCCCCATCATCATTTCCGTTGCAGCTGAAGATGCTGGCAAGCGCCTGGATCAGTTTCTGGCAGCGCGGCTGGAGTCCGTGAGCCGGGCGCGGGTGCAGGAGATGATCGGCGACGGCCTCGTGCTGGTCAACAATGTGGCGGCGAAGCCTTCGCTGAAGTTGCGTGGCGGGGAACGCATTCGTGTGCTGGGCGAGGCGCAGCGGTCGCCGCTCAAGGCTATTGCCGAGGAGATTCCGCTCGATATTGTTTATGAAGACGACGATCTCGGCGTGATCAATAAGCCCGCGGGAATGATGGTGCATGCGGGAGCGGGGGCGACAGACGATGCGCGGAATCGGGGGACGCTGGTGAATGCGCTGCTGCATCATCTGGGGAGTTTGTCGGGGATGGGCGGGGAGTTGCGGCCGGGGATTGTGCATCGTCTGGATAAAGAAACCAGCGGGTTGATTGTGGTGGCGAAGAACGATGACGCGCATCGCAAGCTGAGCGCGCAGTTTGCGGCGCGCGAGGTGAAGAAGAAATATGTGGCGCTGGTGCATGGCTGGGTGAAAAAGGACTCGGGAACGCTGGCGCAGAGCATCAGCCGTGATCCGGTGCGGCGCATGCGGATGACTACGCGGCTGGAGGGCGGGCGGACGGCAGTGACGCATTATCGGGTGGTGCGGCGTCTGGATGCAAAGTTTGGGAAGTTTACGTTGCTCGAGGTAAAGATCGATACCGGGCGGACGCACCAGATTCGGGTGCATGTGGCGGCGATGGGGCATCCGGTGGTGGGAGATATGATGTATGGGGCTCCGGCACAGGCGCGCGGGAAAAATGCAGTGATAGTTTTGAAGAGGAATTTCTTGCATGCGGCGGAGTTGGAGTTCCGGCATCCGCGGACTGGGGGCATCATTGCGTTGAAGAGTGCGCTGCCGGAGGAGTTACGGGAGTTTCTGAGGAAGGTGGAGGAGTAGCAGCGAGAGGTTAGGGAAGCGAGCCAAACGCGCGATTATTGTGTCGCAAAAAACGCGACACATCGCGCGGCTCGCCCAGATCCCTCGCGGCGCAAAGAACGCTTGCTCGGGATGACAATCAACGGGTTGCGGATATAATTAACAATCAGAATTAACGATCAATGAGGGGCAATCTCACGAAACACATTTTCGGAAGTTCGGCGGCGTTCGTGTTGGTGGTGGCGGGAGTGTGCGGGTTCGGGTCCGCGCAGAGAGTGGCTCCGGCTTCGTCGTCACCGTCTCAGTCTTCCGCTCAGGCAGCCCCGCCATCCGCACAGTCTCCGTCGCCTGCATCCGGGACGCCGCAGGGGGTCGATCCGAAATCGGGCGATAAGACAACCGGCGATTCGGGTGCGGACACTGGAGACATCCCGCGCATCCGAGTGGGCACCAACGAAGTGAACGTGGTGTTCACGGTGACGGACAAGCATGGGAAGCGGGTGACCGACCTGAAGCAGGGCGACTTCCGGATTGTGGATGACAATAAGTCGGCGGAGGAGATTCGAAGTTTTCACGCGGAGACAAATTTGCCGCTGCAGGTAGGTTTGCTGATCGACGCCAGCAACTCGGTGCGGGACCGGTTCAAATTCGAGCAGGAATCGGCGATTGAGTTTTTGAACCAGACAGTGCGGCGAAATTTTGACCAGGCGATGGTGGTGGGATTCGACGCGACGCCGGAAGTGACGCAGGATTTTACGGATGATACGGAGAAACTGGCGCACGGGGTGCGCGAGTTGCGGCCGGGCGGCGGGACGGCGCTGTACGATGCGCTTTACTATGCGTGCCGCGACAAGCTGCTGAAGCAGGCGCAGGCAGGGCCGACACGGCGGGCGATTATCCTGCTGAGCGACGGGGAAGATAACCTGAGCCACGTGACGCGCGAGGAAGCGATTGAGATGGCGCAGCGGGCGGAAGCGATTGTGTACACCATCAGCACGAATGTGAGCGGAACCAAGGGAGCGGGCGACAAGGTGATGGAACGGATTGCGGATGCGACGGGCGGGCGGGCGTTTTTCCCGTTCCAGATTCGCGATGTGGCGAACGCGTTTGCAGAGATTCAGGATGAGTTGCGCAGCCAGTATGCGGTGTCCTACAAGCCGGCGGATTTCAAGGCGGACGGGCACTTTCGTACGATTGAGATTGTGGCGAGTGACCGGAAGAATTTCCGGGTGAGAGCGCGGCGGGGGTATTACGCGCCGGTGCAGTAAGGGCGGACTTCAGACTTCGGACCTCAGACTTCGGACTTCGGCTTTTCGCTAACTAAGTTCATCAGTGAGTTCTTCGCGCGGACGATCGGGAATGCCGGGATATTCGGGGACACCACTTCCGAAAAAATTAGGGATCAAGGCGGGATTTCGCGTGCAGTTGGCGAATGCTCCGGCGGAGGTGCGGGCGGAATTGCGCGAGGCGCTGGCGGAGTGTGCAGTGGCGAAGCCGGGGGACGCGCTGGATTTCGCGATGATCTTCACCAAGTCTCGCGCGGAATTGACGAAAGAGTTCTCGCGGATCGCGAAGCGGCTGGCTCCGGCGGGGATGTTGTGGGTGAGTTGGCCGAAGAAGAGTTCCGGAGTAAAGACGGACATAGATGAACATGGGGTGCGCGGGATTGGGCTGGATGCGGGGTTGGTGGACGTGAAGGTGTGCGCGGTGACGGAGGTGTGGTCGGGGCTGAAGTTTGTGCGGAGAGTTAAGGATCGGTAAGGCGTTTTTCGGGCTTCGGGCTTCGGGCTTCGGGCTTCCGGCTTTCGGCTTTCGGCTTTCGGGTTCCGCTTTCCGGCTTCGGGCTTCCGGCTTCCGGCAATTTAGGTGGTGGTCGTGTCCCTTACCAGGTAGCCGACGAAAAAGAGGACGGCCACCAGCAGCAGCAGGTGAACCAGAACGTTGGCTACGTGGAGAAGTAAGAAGCTTTCGGCCCAGAAAATGAGCAGCAGCATGGAGATCACAAGGAACGGTCCGAGCCTCATACTCGCCTCCGAAAACGTATTCATCGCCTGAGAACGTCAATCTTGCAGGCTCACGATACTCTCTGGTTTTATTGCAAGCGAGGGCGGTAGTGTATCGGCAGAAAACTGTAGATCGGCGGGGAGCGAGTAGTAGAAGGCAGAAACTTCATAAGGGAGCCGCAATGGTACGAGTGGGATTGGTTGGATTTGGGATGGCGGGGCAGTCGTTTCATGCGCCGGTGATCCGGGGCGTGGCGGGGATGGAACTGGCTTGCATTCTGGAGCGCAGAGGGACGCGGGCGCGGGAAAAATATCCTGAGGTGCGGGTGGCGCGGACGATTGAAGAGTTGCTGGCGGATCAGGAAATCCAGCTGTGCGTGATCGCGACGCCGAACGATTCGCACTTCGAACTGGCGCGGGCTTGCTTGTTGGCGGGGCGCGACGTGGTGGTGGACAAGCCGTTTGCGCCGACGCTGGGGGAATCCGAGGAACTGGTGCGGCTGGCGAAGGAGCGCGGACGGTTGATCACGGTGTATCAAGACCGGCGGTGGGATGGGGATTTCGGCACGGTGAAAAAGATTGTGGCGTCAGGCAAGCTGGGGTCGGTGGTGGAATATGAGTGCCGCTATGACCGGTTTCGGCTGGAGCCGAAGGCGAATGCGTGGCGGGAGCGGGCGGACCAGCCAGGAGCCGGCGTATTGTTCGACCTGGGGCCGCATGTGATCGATCAGGCGCTGGTGTTGTTTGGCGAGCCGCGGGCGATTACGGCGTCGGCGTTCTGCCAGAGGGAAACGTCGCGGGTGGATGACGCGTTTGACGTTTGCATGGAGTATGCCGGGCTGCGGGCGATGGGGCGGGCGCGGATACTTGCGTATGCGCCGGGGCCGCATTTTCTCATTCATGGGACGAAGGGATCGTTTGTGAAGTATGGAATGGATCCGCAGGAGGCGGGGCTGCGGGGAGAGAATTGTCCCGACGGATTGGATTGGGGCGGGGATTGGGGAGTGGAAGACGAGCAGTGGTGGGGAACGCTAAGCCTGGTGGGCGAGCCGAGTGTGAAGGTGAAGACGGAGCGGGGAGATTATCGCGGGTTTTACGCCAATGTGCGGGATGCCATCGAGAAGAAGGCGGCGCTCGACGTAACGCCGGAGCAGGCGCTACGGACTATGCGCGCCGTGGTGTTGGCACATAAGAGCAGCCGGGAACGGCGGACGGTAGGTTGGGGGGAAGCGGCGGAATAGCAATGTCCGGGTACTGGCGGGAACTTACCACCCGCCAACGCACAGATTTCTAGGTGGTGCAGTTTGATAAGGAAGCGAGCCAAACGCGCGATTGATGGGTCGCAAAGAACGCGACCCGTCGCGCGGCTCGCCCAGATTCCTCACGGCGCAAAGAACGCTTGTTCGGAATGACAATCAAACCGCACCACTACAGATTTTTACAATCCTTTGACAATCTCACCTTGCGGACATGGAAAGATTAGCGCGTTCGATCTTCCCCTGCGACAAGGAGCGGTTATGAAGTCTTGCGTCAGATTTGTTTTTGTTCTTCTGACCGCGGCATCGTCGTTGTGCGCCGCGCAAACCTATACCATCACCGATCTGGGAGTAGTTTCCGGCGACGATTACAGCGTGGCACGTGCGATCAACGCGACGGGCGAAGTTGCTGGCTCGGTAGGCAGTGACCGGAACGCCACCAGCGACGTTTCTCTCTACAGCGCGGGCCAGATGACGAGTCTGGGTACGCTGGGTGGAACCAGCGGCATCGGAAACGGGATCAATGCGTCCGCGCAGGTAGCGGGATATTCCACGCGCGCTGACGGCACATATCATGCGTTCACGACCATCAACGGGACGCTGACGGATATCGGCGATCTGGGCGGCGGGTCGGCCGTGGCGTATGGGATCAATGACGCGGGGCAGGTGGTGGGCTCGGCTGTAACCGCGGACGGCAGCAATCACCCGTTTCTTTACAGCAACGGGCAGATGACCGATCTGGGAACGCTGGGATCTCCGAGCGGAACCGACTTTTGGAATAGCGCGCAGGGCGTGAATGAAGCCGGTGTGGTCGTGGGGACGTCGTACACCGCGAGCGGAAATTTCCGTGGGTTTATCTGGAGCAACGGAAAGATGACTCCGCTGGGAACCTTGGGCGGCCAGTGGAGCGAAGGATATGCCATCAACAACAAAGGGCAGACCACCGGCATCGCTTACACCAAAGGCAATCTCGAAGCGCATGCGTTTCTGCAGAGCGGAAACAAGGTGACGGACCTGGGGTCGCTCGCCGGTCCGCTGTTTGCCAGCTGGGGATTCGCGATCAACGACTCCGGAGTTGTGGTTGGCCAGGCAGATTTTCCAGACAACTACCACGCCTTCGTCTACAGCGGAGGAAGGATGAAAGACCTCAACAAGCTGATACCGGCAGGGTCGGGGTGGATGCTGCAGGAAGCATATGGCATCAATAACGCCGGGCAGATCGTGGGCACGGGGATGCACAACGGGCAGGAGCATGGGTTTCTGCTGACGCTGCAGTAGAGCATCGTCGAACCATTTGAAACGGTTAAGGCCACCTCTTCGGGCGTGGCCTTTGTCTTTTATCTTTTGGGCTCAGACTCAAATCCAGGCGCTTCTCCGCCGCGTAGTCACGACGGCAATACGCGGTGGTTAAGATGCGGCCGGGGTGCGAGGGGGAGCGAGAAGGCGGTGGTGCCGCGCATGACTTTCTGGAACGCGGACTGGAACTTCTCCATTTCTTCATGGGTGCCGATGGTGATGCGGGTGCAGGTGGGCAGGATGGGCCAGATGCGTCCGATGAAAACATTCTGCTGGGCCATGGCGTCGATTACCGGCTTGGCGGGGCGTTTGGTATCGAGCAGGAAGCAGTTGGACTCGGAGGGGATGTAGGAGTAGCCGTTGCGGTCGAGCCACTGGAAGGTTTCCTGGCGGACGGTGCCGTTGATGCGTTTGCGTTCGGGGACCAGGAGCGGGTCCTTGAGGCTGGCCGAGGCGGCGACGAGGGCGGTGATGGGCATGAAGTTCCAGCCGGAGCGATCTGTGATTTTGTCGAGCAGGTCGGGACGGGCGATGGCAAATCCGCAGCGCAGGCCAGCCATGCCGTAGGTTTTGGAGAAGGTGCGGAGCACGACCACGTCCTTACCAGCTTTGACGAAATCGAGCGTGGAGGGCGCGTCGCAGAAATGGAGGTACGCTTCGTCGACCATGACGATGGAACCTTTGGGTTTGTTTTCGACGAGGTACTCGAGGTCGGAGTGGGGCGTGAGCGTGCCGGTGGGGTTGTTGGGATTGCAAACGTAGAAGAGTCCGGCGTCGGGCGCGGCGGCGATCATGGCCTTGGCGTCGTGAGCATAGGTTTTCGTGAGAGGAACTTTGACGACTCGGGCGTCGGTGGCAGAGGCTGCGAACACTCCTGCTTCATAGCCGGGATCGGCGTTGACGTAGCTTCTCTGCGGCGACGTGAAGGCGACGATGGCGAAGCGCAGAGGGGGCGTGGAACCGGGAAAGGCCTGAACGCAATCCGGGTTGAGGCCTTCTTGCTCGGCGAAGGTGTGGATGAGGTCGTGGGTGAGATGGTCGAGATAGCGTCCGCCGAGAGGGATGATAGCGGAAATGGCTTCGCGTGCGGATTGGCTGGGGCCCAGGGGATTCTCGTTGGAGTCGATCATGACGGCGTCTTTTGGAGCCGGGCCCCGGGCCGCGGCGGCGAGCATGGGCTCGGTGACCATGTGGAAGGTTGCGGCGGCGGCTGAGAGTTGCAGAAAGGAACGGCGGGAGAATGGGGAGACATTTTGGGATGGCATGGCGAACCTCCGGGGCGTCTTCATTCAGCGTGATACAGGCTAAATGGTTTTGGGGTTGGGGGATAGAGGATAACGAAGTGGTAGTGGTGCAGTTTGGCCCGAACGGCGGTGCGCTTGCGGGAGATCCCTCGGCCCGCTGGTGAAAACGCGGGCCTTCGGGATGACGCTGGAAAAGAAGAACCGCTAGATTTATCAGACTGCACTACTGCCAACGAAGTTTCCAACCGGGCAATAGGAACGGCAATAGGGACCACAAAATCAAGGGCAGCAACAAAACCAAGGTCAAAGGCAGCGGGCAGGAGTGCCCGCTCCACACACGCCATCTTCACTATTGCTGGTCGCGGGCGGTGGCGTAGTAGCCGGCGCGGGATTGGATTTTGTAGCCTTGTTTGTTCTTGATTTCCAGTTTGCGGTAGCCGCCGTCGAATAGTGGGTTCGTCGAGGTATAACCAAGGTTGTACTGGCTGCGGAGTTCGGCGCCGATCTGGTCGAAGGCTTCTCGCAGTTTGTCGAATTTATTGCCGACGTTGATGACGCGGCCGCCGGTGGCTTCGGTGAGTTTGCGCATTTCGCCTTCGCCAGAGTAGCTCATCCCCAGGCTGTAATAACCGCCGCGATCGGCGCAGAGCAGGACGTAGACGATGGCGTCGGCTCGCTGGGCGGCTTCGATGGCGTCTTTGATTTTGAGCTGGCTGCCTTCGTCCTCCCCGTCGGTGAGCAGGATCATGGCCTTGCGCCCGACTTCCTTGGCCAGCATGTCGTGCGCGGAGAGATAGACGGCGTCGTAGAGCACGGTCCCGCGCTGCGAGCCGGGAGCGGTGGGCACCGGGCCGCCTGAGCCCATTATAGGGTTCGTCACTCCGGAATTGATTTTGACTTTGTTGAGGGCGGCTTGCAGGCGGTGCACGTCACGGGTGAAATCCTGCACCAGCTCGGCATCGATGTTGAAGTCAATGACGTAAGCCTCGTCCTTGTCGGTGAGAACCTGGCGAAGAAAGGCTCCGCCGACTTCTTTTTCCATGTCGAGAACTCTGAGCTGACTGCCGGAGGAATCGATGAGGATGCCGAGAGTGAGCGGCAGGTTCGATTCAGCGGCGAAGTACTTGATAGTTTGCGGCTTGCCATCTTCAAAGACTTCGAAGTCGTCTTTGGTCTGATTGGGGATGAGGGCGCCGTGTTTGTCTTTGACGTTGAAGAAAACTCCGACCACGTTGACCTTGACTTTGATCGTCTCGTCGGGCGTCTGGGTATCGGAGGGCTGGGAATCGGACTGCTGGGCGGGCTTGCGGACGTCGCCGGGGTCGGAGGGATTGGAGTTTTGGGCCCGCGCGGACGGAACGGCGGCCGATAAGACCGCGAGGATGAGCAGGACGGATGCAGCCAGCCGGGTCGGCGTGAGACCTTGGTAAGCGGATAATTTGGGCATGAACGGTTCTCTCTCGGGGGTTTTTGTTAGTCTATTCCTGAAACTTAGATGCACCAAATGGACAGGTTTGGGCATCCCAAGCAAATGACAGTGTTTTCTCTGGGGACTGGTCGAACCCGGCGGTCGGTCCGGGCGGCCGGGGCTGCGGGAGACGGTTGGGAACGACGGCCTTTGTGCAAGGAACGGATGGTGCTTGTGAGCAGAGAAACGGTGACGGGGAATAGGACAGGGCGGGGCAAGGCGAAATGGCTGGCGACGGCGCTGGTTCTCTTTCCAGCATTCGTTTTTCCAGCGTTCGTTGCCGGATGCTTGAGCGTTAGCGTTCCGGAAATGGCGGCACAGGCGTCCGGAAGCCCGGCGCAGGGACAGCCGGCGCAAACGCAGCCAGCCCAGAACGCCGACGTTCCGGATGCGCCAACGGTGCAGCCGTCTGCGGCGAAACCTGACGCGCCACCGATTCCGCGGCCGGAAGAAAAGAAACCGGCAACCGTGCAGAGAGATCCGTGGACGAACCAGCCGATTAACCAGCCGGCCGCCGCGGCGGGCGAACAGCCGGGTCCAGGCGAGGATGGATCCGCGCCGCCGTCCATGCCGCCGGTCAGGACGGTGCCGCCGGGGAGTTCAACGAAGCAGGGGAGCGCGCAGGAGCAGCTCTATACCTTCGTAACATATACCAGCTTTGTGCAGATTCCGGTTACGGTGAAAGACGGTAAAGGTCGAATGGTGGACGGACTGCGATCCACGGATTTCGTGGTGAAAGAAAATGGGGCGGTACAGAAGCTGAGCTTTTTCACCGCCGATCCGTTCGCGCTTTCGGTGGCCATCGTTCTGGACCTGGGCATGCCGGACGCGGCGGTGCAGAAGGTGAACCAGACGTTTCCGGCGCTGGTAGGAGCATTTGCTCCCTATGACGAAGTGGCGCTTTATACCTACAGCAGCACGGTGAGCCAGGTCAGCGATTTTGGCGCGACTCCGAAGCTGAACGGACTATTGAACGTGATCAAGACGGAACGCGGACACAACAATGGCGTGCCGGTCATGAGCGGGCCGCTGGCGCCGAACGGGCCGATCATCAACGGGGTTCCGGTGGGAAGTCCGACCGAGCCGGTGTATACGCCGCCGAAAGAGTCGCACGTGCTGAACGACGCCATTTTGCGGGCGGCGCTGGACCTGGGCAAACGCGACCGGACGCGGCGGAAGATCATTTTCGTGATCAGCGACGGACGGGAATATGGCAGCCAGGCCAGCTATAACGATGTAAAGAAGCTGCTGCTGTCACACGAGATCGAGGTGAAGGCGGTGGCGGTGGATAGCGGGGCATTGCCGGTTTACGACAAAATCGAACGACTGCACCTGCCCTACCATGGCTATGGCGACCTATTGCCGAAGTACGCGTCGGCCACGGGCGGAGCGGTGTATGCCGAGCTCTCCCGGAACGCGATTGAAGATATCTATGGCCATATCTTGAGTGAGGCACGCAACCAGTACACGCTGGGCTACACGCCGATCCCGCCCAAGACTCCGACGGCGGCAACCTACCACAGCATCGAAGTGCTGGTGGACCGGCCGGGGCTGAAGATTTCCGCCAAGGATGGGTATTATCCGGCGGTGACGGCGCGGTAAGGGGGCGGGGCGTTGCCCTTGGCCGCTGGTGGTCAGCCCGAAAGGCTATGCTTAGGCGGCAGTGCTTTGCGGGTTCCTGCCACGCCGACCGGCAGGGGGTCACCTGAGTAACCTACCTTCTATCCGGCCATGTGATATAAAGACCCGAGCCCCCAAAGGGATATTTTTGCGCGCGGATGAGTGTGCGGCCCGCGCTTTTTGAGGAAAGCCTTGAGTTTCATCAACTTCGCAGCCCGCGAGATCAATTGCAAGATCGTGTACTACGGCGCCGGATTAGGCGGCAAAACCACGAATCTGCAGGTGATCTACCAGAAAACCGCGGAACAGCAGAAGGGCAAGATGATCTCGCTGGCCACCGAAACCGAGCGCACGCTGTTCTTCGATTTCCTGCCGCTGGATCTGGGATCGGTCCGCGGGTTTAAGACAAGAATCCATCTTTACACCGTGCCCGGGCAGGTCTTCTACGACGCCAGCCGCAAGCTGATTCTGCGGGGCGTGGATGGCATCGTGTTCGTCGCCGACTCGCAGGAACAGCGCATGGACGCCAACGTGGAAGCGCTCGACAACCTGATGTCGAACCTGAAAGAACACGGCTACGACTTCAACAAGATTCCCTACGTGCTGCAGCTTAATAAGCGGGACCTACCGAATATCCTGTCCCCCGAAGCACTCAACAAGGAGCTGCGGAAGAAGAATGAGGCCGTGGTGGAGGCAGTCGCGTTTCAGGGTGTGGGCGTGTTTGAGACGCTGAAGGAAATCGCCCGGCAGGTGCTCACGGAGTTAAAGGCCGGCGGGTAGGGCAGTTCTCAGTTGTCGACTCTCAGTTCTCTGTCCGAATCGCCGGTTATCGGCCCACGCTGGCGTGACTCACGCGCAATTTCGATTGCGTTAGTTCCTTGACGTCCAGTTCTCCCTTTTTGTCTTTGTCCAGCCGGTCGAACTCCGCTTCCATAAACTTCATCCACTCCGGCTTGGAGATCTTGCCGTTCTTGTTGGTATCGATGAGAAGAAGCAACTGCCTGACCTCTTCTTCGCCGAGCGCCAGCTTATCCTGCGGCTTCGGAACGGCGGCCTTGGTTTGCGCGACCGCAGTCCCGAGCGTGGCCCAGGTTGCGACCGCTGCCGCAATTACCAGGATGACTACCACTATGTTCGTTCGCCTTACCATGGGCGCCTCCTGCGCTGAAAACTCGTTCTCACTTGTCGCCAATGACCCTAGAACTCGACGCGCAGGGCGAGTTGCCCGGTGCGGTTTCCGGCGTTCTCCGCCGTCTGCGGCGCGCTCAGGACGCCGAAGGTTGCCGGCACATCGATCTGCGCGGCAGGAGGAGCGAAGTTGGTGTGGTTGAACACATTGGTAAATGTGGATTCGAAGCGCACTCTTACTCCTTCCGTAACCTGGAAGACTTTGGCGAGACCGAGGCTGGCCGCAACCGTGCCTGGTCCCTGGAGGATGCCGACTCCGGCGTCGCCGAAACGGCCGGCGCCGGCAGGCGTGGGCGCAAAGGCGGCGAGGTTGAAGTATTGCGCGCGCGATTGTCCTTGATAGAAATTCGACGAGACCTGGTCGGGACGCAGGTAAGCGCCGCGATTGATCACGTTGGTGTTGGACTGATCGTAGGAATCGCTGATGCTCGGTGTGAGCCACGGGCCGGTTTCAAGCACAGTGACGTTGGTCAACTCCCAACCGCCCAGCACGCCGTTCTTCCAGCCGCCAGTATTCAGAAAAGTGCGGCCTTGACCAAAAGGTAGCTGGTAAAGACCGGTAAAGAGAAAGCGCTGGCGGCGCGTTCCCTCGACATTGCCGTAATCACTGCGGATATCGAACCGATTGGCGATGGGGATGCCGTAGTTGACTTCACCGGCGAAGGCCGTAGGAGTGTCGCCCTGATTGTCGGCGAGATTTTTCGCCAGCGTGTAGTTGGCATCGAAGAAGAGGCCGTGTGAGGTCTTGTGGCTCTCGTGGACTTCAAGCGCGTTGTAGTTGGCCTCGCCCGCGTTGAAAGTGCTGTAGAGCGTGAACCAATTCTGATAGGGCGCCCGCGGATCGACAAACATTCCGGCCGGCACGGTGTACGGAGTGGTGCTGGCGGGAATCTGGTTGAGGTCTTCGGTGATGCTCAGGCGGTAAGTGTGCATCCCGACGTAGCTGACCCGCAGGCTGTCGTTGGCGGTGAGCTGACGTTCCACGGTGAAGTTCCACTGGCTGGCTTGCGGGTCGCGGTAATTGGGATCGACACCCTGATCGAGGCCACCGCCACCGTACTGCACGCCAACCGAGGGTGGCGCGGTGTTGGGGAACTGGATGAGAGGCGCGGCGGTTGTGCCGCTGTTGGTATATGTGTGCAGCGCGGAGGTCGGGTTGCCGCTGTTGTTGAAGGACAGCGGACCGAGATTGGTTACGGTGAAGATCCCAAAGCCGGCGCGGATGACCGTTTTCGTATCGTTGAAGGGACGATAGGCCAGCGAGATGCGCGGCTGGAAATTGCGCTTATAGATGTTGCGCAACGACTGCGGCAGATGATCCTGGCTGGCGGTTATGTAGTTGGTGCAGGGCAACGCCGTATAGCCGAGATTGCAGGCATTGAACGACTGCTGGAAGCCGAGATTCGAGGCTTGAAGATTCTGCTGCGCTAGATAGTTGGTGAGATTGTTGGGCACGACGATGGAGTTGTTTCTCTGGTCGAAGTTCGCCAGGTTGCCGCCGTCTTCCGTGAAGCCGGGAAGGATCTGCCAGCGCAAGCCGTAGCTCAGCGTAAGCCTGCTGTTGAGCTGGTATTCATCCTGGCCGAACAGGCTGTACTGCCAGGCGGTTCCGGCTACGTCGGGGCTGGAAACCGCAAAGAAAATAGTTGTGGGCTCGCCTTCCAGAAAGTCCCCGAAAGAGTTGCCGGTAAATGTGGGCTGAAACGTAAATAGTCCGAAGTCATCCGAAGGCAGGAAAGTTTCGATGTCGGCATAGCGCACCCTGCGCGCGTCAATACCAGTTTTGAAGGTGTGCTTGCCCCGCGTCCAGGTCATGTTGTCGGTGAGCTGGGTCGTCTTCGACTGAGTCACTCCGGTCTTGTCGCGGCCAATGGGAGTGAAGCCGGTTCCGGCATTGAAATTGAACGTAGGAAAGGCGTGCGTGGTGGGATGCTGACTGATGTTCACGCCAGTTAGATCGAGTTGCGCCAGCGCGTCCGCGCCTTCGATGGGAAAACCCACGCTGGTTGTCACATTGGTAAAGCCGAAGCGGAACTCGTTCAGGAGACGCGGCGTGAGCACCCACGTATGCGAGACCAGCAGACTGCGATTGTGCACGCTGTCGGAGTCATCGGGCAGAAGCGGGTTGGCGTAGTCTTCGGTGATGTTCTTCCGGCTGAAGCGCGCGTAGATCGACTGCTTGGAATTAATGGTCTGGTCGATGCGGAGATCGGCTCCATCGGTGCGCGCCGGCGTGGACTGGAAGTTCTCGTAGTTATAGTTCGCCTGGCCGGTAACGTTGGGCAGCGGATAATAGCTGAGCAGCGCCGTGGCCGTAGGATTGATATTCGTGATCGGCGTGGAGACGCCAAGCGCTGTGAGGTCGCCGTTGCGCTCGGCCTGCGTGGGAACAAGGAATTGCTCGGCAACGGCGGTGGAGCGACGGTTGGCTTCGTAGTCGAAGAAGAAGAACGTCCTGTCTTTTCCGTTGTATAGATGCGGAAAGCTCAGCGGTCCGCCGAGCGCTCCGCCGAAGGTGTTAAAGTGCTTCGGCGATTTGCCGTTGAAGCCGTAGGGGTCGGCATCAAGCATGTCGTTCTGCAAATACTCAAACAAGCTGGCGTGATAACGGCTTGTGCCGCTTTTCGTGGTGAAGGTGACATCGCCCACCTGGGAGAATTCCGCGCTGTTGTTGAAAGACGTTACTCTTACGGCGGAGATTCCCTCCTGCGATGGATACGCGTCCTGCAGCGCGCCATTCTGCCGCACGTTCGCGGTCGAGATGCCGTCGACGGAGAAGTTCACCATCGCCGAACTGGCGCCACCCAGCGCGATGTTGCCGGAACTATCCTGTTGCACATCGGGCGAAACCGCCAGCGCTCCCAGAGGGCTCGTAGTGGTGGCGCGATTGTTCAGCGGGAGCTCGGTGATCTGCAGGTTATCCTTGGAGTCGCTGATCACCGCGTTCTCGGTATTGATCACGGCCACCGTGTCCGCAACTTCCACGGTCTGCGATTGACTCTTAATCCCGAGCGTGACATCGATCCTTAAGGTCTGCCGCGCGGCCAACTCTGCCGATGGGATCTGAAACTCGGCAAACCCCTCGGCCTGCGCCGCCACCGCATATCTACCCGGCTTCAGGTTCACAAATTCAAAAGATCCGTTCTGGTCCGAGGTAGCGGAGCGAGTACTGTTGTCTTCCAGACTCTGGATCTTTACAGAAGCGCCGGGCACCACCGCCTGCGTCGTATCATGCACGACACCCACGATGCTGCCGAAGGTGGATTGCGCGCGCGCGGGCACATTGATGCCAAGAACCGAGAGCACGAGCAGCGCCGCCCCGATGCTTGGCGCGATCCTGCGCCTAATTCTGAGATAGAGAACTGCCTTGGTCATTGCCTGAGCCTCTCCCGAGACGACTCCACGAAAGTTGGGTTTGCCGATTTTCTTGGAATTCACGCCCGTTGTTGGGAAGCTAGCATCCAGGTCATAAAGAAACTGTGGGCAGGGGATAAAGGAAACGTAAAGCCAGGCCGCAAAGAAACGATAGCGTGCAACAAAAATACCGATAAGATAGGCTGTTCTCTGTATATCAGCCGCAGGCTCTAGCAGTTGCGGCGCAGGTGGCGTTCGAGAATGTTCCAAAGAAGGGACTTTACAGGTATGGGAAAAGCAAGACTGGCCGTCTTATTTCTGTCCTTATTTCTCTCCGGGTGTCTATTGTCTTCCTCCGCTCTTTTTTCTCAGACGGATTCCCTGCACGGCATCGACGTCACCGATCTCGACCGGAAGGCCGATCCCTGCAATGACTTCTATGAGTTCGCCAACGGCACCTGGCGGGCCAACAATCCGATTCCGGCGTCGATGACGCGCTGGAGCAAGCGCTGGGCGGCGGGCGAGGCGTCCAAGGACAAGCTGAAGGAGATTCTGGAAGCCGCTGCGGCGGATAAGAACGCACCCAAGGGCAGCACGGAGCAGATCATCGGCGACTACTACGGCGCCTGCATGGATGAGTCGCGGGTGAATGCGCGCGGCATGGAGCCGCTGAAGCCGTGGTTCGCCCGCATCGACGCCGCGAAAGACATCACGGAATTGCAGCGCGTGATGGCCGAGATGCACGACATTCTCGTGGCTGATCCGTTTGCGTTCGGCGGCCAGCAGGATCCGCACAAACCGTCGTGGGTGCTGGCCGACATCGGCGCCAGCGGGTTGGGACTGCCGGATCGCGACTACTACCTGAAGCCGGAGCCGCGTTTCAAGGAAGCACGCGAGAAGTATGTCCTGCATATTGCTGCCATGTTCAAGCTTGCCGGATGGGACGAGAAAACGTCGGCGTCCGCGGCCCAGACCATTATGGGGATGGAGACCAAGCTCGCCGAGGCCTCGCTCGACAACGTCACCCTGCGCGATCCCGCGGCCACCGATCACAACACAACCTTCGCGCAGTTGCAGGCGATGGCGCCGCACATCGACTGGGTGGAATATTTCAAGCACAAGCAGATTCCGCAGGACGTCGACCTGAACGTCGACGAGCCGAAGTTTATGCAGGAACTCGACCGCCAAATGCATGAGGTTCCGCTGGCGGACTGGAAAGTGTATTTGAAGTGGCATCTGCTGGCCTCGACCGCGGATTCCCTTTCGGCGCCCTTCGTGGAAGAAGATTTCGCGTTCAGGGGAAAATATCTAAGCGGCACCACGGAGATGAAGCCGCGCTGGAAGCGCTGTGCGGAGTCGACGGATCAGCTTCTGGGCGAGGCGCTGGGAAAAAAGTATGTCGAGAAATATTTTCCGCCGGAAGCCAAGGCGCGCATGCAGGACATGGTGCGGAATCTGCTGGCGGCGATGCGTGACGACATCCTGAGCCGGCCCTGGATGAGCGACGACACGAAAGAAAAAGCGATGGCCAAGATTGCCACGTTCAATCCCAAGATCGGGTATCCGGATAAGTGGAAAGACTACAGTCATGTAGAGATCCGGCGCGACGCATTCTTTGAAGACGTGATTGCCGGCCGAAAGTTTGTGGAAGAAGACGACCGGCTCACCATCGGCAAGCCGGTGGATCGCGGGCGCTGGGGCATGACGCCGCCGACGTCCGATGCGTACTACAATCCGCTGCAGAACGAGATTGTGTTTCCGGCGGGAATTTTGCAGCCTCCGGCGTTTGATATGAAGGCGGTGGATGCGGTGAATTATGGCGCGATCGGCGTGGTCATCGGCCACGAGATTTCGCATGGCTTCGACGATCAGGGCGCGCAGTTCGATTATCTTGGCCGTTTGCGCAACTGGTGGACGGACGCCGACTTGAAGCAGTTCCAGGGCCGCGCGGCTTGCGTGGCTAATCAGTTCGATAACTACTTCATCGAGCCCGGCGTGCATCACAACGGCAAGCTCGTTCTGGGCGAGAGCATTGGAGATCTGGGCGGCGCGAAGGTGGCGTTTCTGGCCTACGAGAAATCACTGCAAGGCAAGCCGCGTCCTGCGGATATTGATGGGTTCTCGCCGGAGCAGCAGTTTTTCATTGGCTGGGGACAGTTCCGCGGCGATGAGATTCGCATTGAGACCCAGCGTTTGATGATCCAGGGCGACCCGCATCCCATCGCAAAGTATCGCGTGATCGGACCACTATCCAACTTGCCGGAGTTTCAGAAAGCGTGGAGTTGCAAGGCCGATGCCGCCATGGTGCGGCCCGAGGGGACGCGGTGTGACGTTTGGTGAGGCAATCGGCGACAGCTGATTAAACGCGCAGCCACACCTTGTAACGGTATTTGATGATCTTTTCTTCGCCGGCTTTCAAGGTGACTTCCCACGTCAGGCGCGAGAGTGGATTGTCGACCGCGATGGCTTCCGCTAGCTTGGCGGCCTTGCCATCGTCGGTCTGCGATTCCACCGTGCCTCGCACTCGATCTGCAATGCTCAGGCGTACCTCTTTGCTCTTGTAGTTCTTGATGGTCAGCGTCCCTTCCACGGTCACTTGATCGTAGTTGTAGTTGCGCCGCCGCTGAAGGTCCTTCTGCCGCTCAACTTCATTTTCTTCATGGCTGGCGCGGATGTCGGTTGCCACCGTCAGCTTCAGGCTTGAGGTTGCGCCCTTCGGCGTGTACGGCACGGTATCCTGCGAAAGCGGCTTGGTGCCGGAAATCACCATGGTGGGCGCGCTGGTCCAGGGAAATTTCGTCGTATTCTTCAGCCGCAGAGCGTGCCAGATGTTGTCCTTCGTACCGCGATCCGATCCTGAATTCACATTGTTCTGCGCGTTACCGAATCCATCCACCCGCGGCTGGTCTTCCAGGTTCCACTCATAAATGTGTTCGTAGTTCACCGTTTCGGAAAACACGTTGTAAGTGGCGCGCTCGCCCCGCGCCAGGGTCACATTCTTCCGGCTATACAAAAAGAGATCTTCCTCCTGCGCTCCTTGTAATTCTTGGGTGGTCGTCGCGAAACTGGGTGCTGCCTCCTGGTCCAGGCCGCCGATCACCCCGCCCATCGTCATCTGCCCCGTGATCGCGTTCGAATAGCGCGCGCTCATATCATCTTTGCGCGAGGCCGCCTGCATAAACTCGAGCAGGCTCTGCTGCAGCGCCATGGGAGAAGGAACGTTCGAATACGCAAAATTCGGTACGCCCACCACGAAGAACAGGTCAGTGTCCTTCAAGTCCTCGGCATCGTTAACCAGCACAGCTTGCATGGTGATCTGTGCCGTCTTGTCGTCTTGCAACGATACGAGATACGAAGGCGTCCACCCCAATCCATGTTCGAGATACCCCATCGTTAAGTTTGCATGGCCGGTCTCGCCTTTGATTTTGAATCGCAGTGCCTTGCGTTCCTCTTCCTGCGCTTGCTGGAGCACGGGATCCGCTGGCAGAATCACGCGGGCGATATTGTGGAAGTAGAGAGCCAGAAGTTTGCCGTCGGATTTCAGCAGCAGGAACTCCGGCTGGGCATGCGGCTGCAGCGCAACCGGCAAAGCATTCGAGTAAAAGCTCTCTGAGTTCTGCGGTGCCGCGACTACACCCGACTTCTCTGCCTGCCGAAACCCGACAATCTCGCCGGTGTATTCCTTTTGATTGTTATCGACGACCGTGACCACCTTGCCCGCATTCGCCAGCAACACGTCCGCCAGCGCCGTCAGGTTCTGTTGCGCCGAGACTTTGTAGCGGTGAGCGACCACCTCATCCAGCGACGCTCCGGCATCATTCGGCGCAATCCACAAGGAGCCCAGAGTCGCGTTCGGGACCGGCGCAAGATTTCCCACTCCGGCCTCCAGGCGCACATCTCCCTGCTTTACCACGAAGGCCAAGCCATTCTTGAAGGCCGCGACCGCTGCCGGTTTCAGGTCGGTTTCCGGCGCTTCCCCGGAATGGGCAGCCAGCGAAATAACGCATGTACACGCAATCAAAGCGAAGCAGCGCGGAATCTTCATCCAACACCTCCCGAGATCGCGATCGACCATGATTATGCGTTGAGAACGGAGGGAGAGCGAGATGCAAGTCAGGTTCTGCCCACAACGATGGGCTGAAACAAGAAAGTCGCCGAGCGACGGCCTAGCCCCGATTCCCCATCCCAACTTCGATTCGGGACTCATGCGCCACGCAGGTCCGCATGGCTGTGCAAAGCCGCTATCGGACGGTGCGGCGTGCGGTATTCTAAGTCAAGCAGCGTGATTCCACCGAGAATGCGCACCATGAGTAATCCTGCCACTTCGGGAAAGGTCTTCGTCGTCGGGCTGGCCGGCCCCTCCGGCAGCGGTAAGTCGACCGTGGCGAAGCGCGTCGCCTCTCGTCTGAACGGGCACGTTATCTCGATGGAAACCTACTCCGTCGAGATGAACCATCTTCCCCTGGAGGAACGAGCGAAGCAGAACTACGATGCGCCGAATGCAATCGACGTGCAACTGCTGGAGAGCCAAATCCGCGACTACATTGCGGGCCACTCCATCGAGGCCCCCATCTATGACTTTGCCCAGCACTTGCGCGTGCGCGACCGCTGCGAACACATTTCCCCCATGTCGCTGCTCATCGTGGAAGGCATCCTGGCTTTGCATTTTGCACAACTGCGCCCGCTCTTCGATTTATCCATCTACCTGGAAGCTCCCGAAGAGGTCTGCTTCCATCGCCGAAAGGTGAGGGATATCACCGAGCGCCAGCGCGCGCTCGACTTCATCCTGTGGCAATACAAGAATACCGTGCTACCGGCGACGAGGGAGTACGTATTGCCCAGCAAGAGCTACGCCAATCTCGTGATCGACAGCAGCACCGACCTGTCCACGGTGGAGAGCAGCGTCTGCGATGCCATTAGGGAGAAGCGTGGTCTGGTGCGGCCGCAATAGGGATTGGTCGCCCGCTTGCCTCGATGACCTTGCTTTTGCCGGCACCAAGATATAAATTGCACGATGTTCCAGAGTGCTTCGGGAGAAGAAGGAAATGTCCGACTGGAAGAACCACGGCTTGCGCATTATTCGCGGCGGCGAACTCGACAGCAACACACCTCAAACGCCCGGCATGACCCGCGCCGAAGCCATCTCGTATGCACGAGTGGGAGCGCAAAAGCTGTGGGCCGGAACCGTGGTGGTTCATCCCAATGCCAAGACCGGCCCGCATCATCATGGAGAACTGGAAACCGTGATCTACGTGGTGCGGGGCCGCGCCCGCTTTCGATGGGGAGATCATCTGGAGTTCGTCGACGAAGCGGGTCCGGGAGACTTCGTCTACGTTCCTCCCTACGTTCCTCATCAAGAGCTGAACGCGCGCAAAGACCAGCCGGTGGAGGCGGTGATCGTGCGCAGCGGTCAGGAGCCGATCGTCGTCAATCTGGATATTCCCAGTCCGGAGGACGCTCCTGGCACCCCGCAGGACGATCCCTTTCACTCACCGGGAAAGCGCTGAGCCGGAGTGCATTCGTTTTCTTCCAGGTTGGCCTGCCTATCGCTGGGCCGCCGACTTTGGTTTCTTCTTTTCCGCCGGCCGATTCGCTTTCTTGTTGCTTCCTGCTAATTGTTACTTCCGTACCGCCTCTTGTGGGCCATTTTCCTCGACATCCCAACCAGCTACGATCAATCTGCCCCAGTCTATCGGGACGAACGTTATCGGAAAAAGAAGTGGAGTAACTATTATGCAGTTGCAGTCCAGAGAGTTCGTAGTAAGACCAGAAGTCAGCCGACACGTAATCATCAAACCCGACCCGCGTCCTTTTAAGCCCGTGAGACCGGTAACCGTTCCTGAAGGCGGATCGACGTTGTTGTTCCTATTGGCCGCGCTCACCGCAATGGGATGGGCGGCAACAAAACGATACTGCCATGCGATTGGAAACGCTACGCCTTTGCCGATTGCTCGTTAGGCAGAGACTAGCCAACCGTTCCGAATTCCATCAAACACAATTGAGCGCTTAGAAGCACTGCGGCTGAATCTCCTAATCGGGAGATTACAGTCGCGGTGTAGCACGCCCTCTCGGGTTTCCGCAGCCGCCCGGCTGACGCGTTCTTGACTCCGCGATCTCACAACAACACTCAGTAGTAGACGTGGTCATTACTTTAGTTTTGTGAAAGCGACCTCCATCCCAGCGTCGCGCATTTCTGAACCGGTAGCCTCTCCGCATGAAACCAGGTCGATGTGTCTCCGCCGTCAGCGCGCTGCTTCACCCGGAACGGGCGTAATACTTTCACTGAGCCGGTGGCGGTTCGCGGTCGGGGGACGCTGCCGGTCCCTGAGGAAGCGGTTGGCACGACTTCGGGTGAATGAAAAGAGTGGGGTCCTGGGGGCCCAAAACGACATTCTTATAACGAATAACCGGACCGCGGCCGCCGGGAAGCACAAATTCAACCCTTATGGGAAAACCTTGCAGATCTTCCGCTTCCCAAAGTCTCATCTTCTGCGGGTTGGCAAGCATAGGCGACGAGACCGTAATATCCTCCACCCGGCAGAAGTGGCCCTCCACGGTCTCGTTCCCGGCAGAAGCGCGCGTCACGGTGGCGTCCATCTTTCCCGCAATGTGAAATGGGATGGCTCGGATATAGGGATGATCGTCGTGGATGCAGCCGACTTCCACGATCCCGTAGGTTTCGCCCGTGTTGAGGTCAGTGATGAAGTAGGCGCCTCCACCTGGCTCCTCCATTCTCATCCGGTTGCCGGAACGGTATATGTGGCCCTGTGAGGTGCCTTCCCCAGGCTCCGCTCTGCTGCCGATCATGACGGCGGAAAAATCCCGGAACGAATCGAGCGGATACGTCCTTTCCGAGGGTGCATCCGCGCTTTGCGCGCTTGACTTAGGCTCCTGGGCATGAGCTTGCCCCGCCGAATCCGGCGGCTTCGTTACTTGCGCGAGCATGGGCGCCGCCATGCAGCTAAACAACACGATCACATTCGTCCATCGCACCGGTTCATTTCCTCAGGAAGACAGAAAAGCCTGGTTACACCAAGAACTGGACGGCGCTGCTGTTGCATAGCTTGGCGTTAGAAAGGCCACGCGATAAGTAGCGCGCGGCCTTTCGCAGGATAAAGCAAGACTAGCGGAGTTGCAGATCGAACGTTTTCTTTTCATTCGCGTTATCGTTGCCCAACTGTTTGGTGGTGAAACCGAAATTCTGAATCGCAGCCGTACCGCCGAAGTTGGTATAGAGAGCCCAGCCGTACACGCCATCCTGTATTTCCTGTGCGGTGGACGGTCTTAATTTGCTTACATAGTACTCGGCGCAGCCGCATGCGCCCATGTAACCCTGTTGCTGGTCGTAGGTGTTGTCGGCAAAGGTGGCGACCGTCCCAGTCACGGTGAGGCCCGAGGTCGCCGGAATGGTTGTCACTGTTCCGGCCATCGTGCCGTTGAATCCGGGTTCATTGAAGCAGGTCCGAGTTCCAGACGCCGCTATGAAATGGGTTCCCGTAACCACAGAGTTTTTTTCAACCGTGAGTTGCACGTAGTCGCAATATTGGGTTTGTTGATCGTGGCTGAGGAATCCCAGCTTAACGGTCGTCTGCCCAAAGGCAGCGGCGCAGCTGAGAACCAGAAGAGCAATGACGCTTAAACGTGTCAATTTCATAGCAGCCTCCGGTGAGGATGAGATCACACGTCATGCTCGGAGATGTCACGCCGATGTAAAAATTCGGTCTATTGACCGCGCTGATTTCAGTCGCGCGCAGCGCTAAAGTACCGCCGTGTTCTTTAGATCGGCCGGAACTGCCGATAGATTGAGAGTTGGCAAACTGATTTCCCATGTCGATTAAACTGCTCCCGATATCGGTGGATCCTGTCGACCCGTCACCGGCGCCGGATAGGTCGACGAGCCTTGTGCTGGTAACTCCGAAAGCGATCACCACGCGGGCCGGCCAAATTAGTCTCGTTCCCTCCGCCGACGCTTTCGCTTGGTCCTCTTCGACGCGCCGGGGCGAGGCGAATCGCATCGACGGAACGGCCGTGGAGGATTCCCAGAGCGATGAGACGGGACGCTCGGGCTGGGAATATGTCTCGGGATGGGCCTGGAGCCGTCTTGCCGAAAGCACGGCGATCGCCCATTACCTTTCCTATGCGGCCAGTCCCGCCAGCTGGAGCGGACAGCTCATTGATGTGTACGCTTAAACGATGAGATTTCTACCCTGGCGATTCGCTGGTCAGTTGGCGTGACATGGCCATGGTGCTCAATGACGCCACCGGTCAAAACGTGAAGTAGCCTGTTCTCAACATTTGTGCCACTGATATGCTGAGAACTCTTACCGATTGCATCGACCAAGACTATGGAGACAGGCTTCAGCTTTGAGGTCAAATGGCGTGACGCTGACCTTTTGGAGATTCGTATTTCTGGGTGGAACGGAGCGTTCGGCGGTTCGACTGACGTCTACGTGCCCATTGGTGGGCTCAAAAATGCCGCAACAAAGGTCGAGGGCTTCCCGCGCCATCCATTAGACAAAAGGGAGCTACAGTTTGGAGTGTTCGGCCATAAGTGGGCCGGTGGGGCCGTCAACATGCTTTTCTACTGTGCAGACGCTGCGGGCCATGCGCTTATCGAGGCCAAAATAGAGTCGGAACACGGTGGGACTCCGAAAGCTGAATCTGCACTTTTCTTTGTGTCGGTTGAGGCGTCGGCAATAGACCGATTCGTAGCGGACCTGCGACGTCTGGAGGCCGACCAAAGCGGCACGGCGATACTCAAAGCTTCCTAGCTATTGAAACATCGCCGTTACCAATAAAAAGGGCGCCGGAATTAACCGGCGCCACGAGGGCTCGCAAGATGCGGTCAAGCGAGTTGGGTAAACTCAAAAGAACTTATTTGCTCTCCGCGACGGGGCTGGCCCCGAAGTCGCCGCGGCGGTTGTTGGCTGCGGTGCGCGCTGCGCGGGCCGCTGGCATATTAGCGACCGCTGCCGCTCCGTAGCGCTCCAGCAGCACCGGCGCCATGGTGTTTTCCGCTTCCTTGACGAAGATCATCTGATTCTCGGAAGCCATATCCACGCGGACAAAGTCTCCCAGTTTCACCTGGGCGGTGGCTACCAGATTTGCCAGCGGGAAAACCAGATGCCGTTCAATCGCCCGCTTTAGATGACGCGCGCCATAACGCGGGTCAGTGCCTTCCTTCAGCAAAAACTCCTTCACCCCAGCGGTGCAGTTGAAGACAAACTGATTGGCGCCGGCAGCCATGAGCACGCGCTGCTGCACCATGCCCAGTTCGATCTCCAGAATCTGCGCCAGATGCTCGTCGCGCAGCGTCTTGAACACCACGGTCTTGTCGATGCGGTTCATGAACTCCGGCGTGAACTTGCGCCGCGCGGCTTCGACCGCGGTGCGCTGAATCTTGTCGTCGAAGCTGTTGTCGACTTCCACCACTCGAGGGGCAAAGCCCAGGCCACCGTCCACCAGGTCGGTCATCTCGCTGGCCCCCAGGTTCGAGGTCAGGATGATGATGCACTGCGACAGGTCGACGCGGCGATTGTCGCCCAGCGTGAGCGTCGCTTTATCCAGAATCCCGAGCAGCAGTTGCCACAGCGAGTCGCTGGCCTTCTCGATTTCGTCAAACAGAAGAATCGAGAGCTTCAGCTTCTCGGTGAACCACTGGTTCAGGGCTTCCTGCGTCAGCAGCGGATGCGTCTCACGATGTCCGAGGTAGCCCGGAGGCGAGCCGATCAGCTTCGCAATCTCGTGGGAGTGCTGGAACTCGGCGCAGTCGATCTTGATGCAGGCGTGGGCATCGCCGAACAGGGCCTCGGCCATGGCTTCCACCACGCGCGTCTTGCCCGAGCCGGTCGGCCCCAGAAAAAGCAGGTTGCCCACGGGACGTCCAGGAGCGTTCAGGCCCGCCAGAAACATCTGGTAGATCTCGGCGACCTTTTCCACAGCCTGGTCCTGGCCCACAATGCGGCGGCGCAGGGCGGTTTCAAACTCTCCAGCGTCGGCGCTGCGGCGGTTCGGATCGAGCACAGTAGCAAGGTTCGTTCTCATAAGGTAGTTGTCTGTCCTGTCCCAGGCCGTATCTCCGGCCTTTTGCCTGCTTTTCGCCGGACCTGTCAGGCTTCTGTTGCTTGCGACTCCCCCACATTCCAGAGGTGACAAAATCTGTCAATGAAAACCAGTCGCTGGCCTGATCTGATAGCCGTCCGGGCTACCTTGGATTAAGCAAGCGTCTGGCCACCGATGGCGGATGGCTTGAGGAAGCGAAAACCCTATATTTGGCTGGACTTAGATCGTTGCCCGCCATATTAGAACATCCCGCAGTGGAAAGCTAAGAGAAAGGAAGAGAAATAGTTTGCGCAAGGGGAAAGGGCAAGTACCCAGTACCGAGTACCTAGAACCGCGTACCAAGTAGCCGGGCAGCGGGCGGGTAGAGTCGTTAATTTCCCTCCGGGATCCCTGTTTCCCCTGCGGCCGCGCTCTTGACCCGCAGCCGGAAAGCGTGCTCGATACTCGGTATCAGGTACTCGAAACTTTCCCATTGAACAAGGGGGGATGACCGGTGGTAACTGGTAAAGGTCGAGAGCTGCGGATTAGCATCCAAGTGAGTGGCTTTCCTGGAGGGATTCTTGCGACGCTCGTCGGTGCTCACGATTGCTGCTGTTTCCTGTCTTTTATTTGGCGGGGCCGCTATGCGGCTGAGCCCAAGGCTTTCCTCGGCTCTGGCGGCGCAGCCGCAGAGCGCGCAAGCGGTGCCGGCAGTGGCCGCTGCAACCGCGCCAGGAGCGCAACTGAAGCCGGTGAGCGCCACGCTTTCCACCACCGTAAAGCCCGCGGACATCCCTTCGCTCGAAACTTCCGCCGCTCCCGGCACTGAGATCTACACCGCGAAGCGCGGAGAAAGCATCCCCACGGTTGCCCATACATATTTGAAGAGGACAGCATACCTCACTTCCTCGGAGCTTGCCGAAGCCATCCGTCACGTAAATGGCAACCGCTCCGGCAACATACTAAAGGGAGGCGAGCAGATCACCATCCCCGGAATTCTCTCCGCGCCCATCGTCGAGAAAACAATACCCGTGGCCAAAGATTTTGAAGTCCGCGCCGTCTACCTCACCGGCGTCATGGCGGCCAGCGACCACGGAATCCGCATCATCCGCCACTGGCGCGAAGTCGGCGGCAACGCCGTGGTCTTCGATATCAAAGACTCCGATGGCAGCGTAAACATTCCCTTCGAGCATCCGCTGCTAGGCAAGCACCAGGTCTATATTCACGACCTGCCGAAGTTCGTCCACTTCCTGCACTCCGAGAACATGCACGCCATCGCCCGCATCGCCATCTTCCGCGACGAGCGCATGGTGGTCGAGCATCCCGAGCTAGCCGTGAAGTCGAAGAAAACCGGCCAGCCCTGGCGCGAGAACGGTAAGCTGGTCTGGACCGATCCTTCGAATCCGAAGGTGCAGGAATACGACATCGCTCTCGCCAAGTTCGTGGCGCAATCCGGCGCCGACGAAATTCAGTTCGACTACGTCCGCTTCCCCGCCGAAGGCGATCAGAAAGACGCCAGCTTCGTCTATCAGACCGAACACCCAGAAGTCGATAATCAAGCCGAAACCCAGTTGTGTAAGGCAACTAAGCAGGAATCACCAGATGCCAGCCCCGTAGAGGCGACTGATAATAGCCCGGCGCTTCAGCGCCGGGTAGCCGAGAAAAAAGGGAACAAGTCCCGTAGAGACGGCACGAACACGCCGGCCGCCTGCGACAAATCGCACCACGGCTACCAGCGCTCCGACGTAATCACCGCCTTCCTGAAGAAGGCTTACACCGAACTCCATCCCACCGGCGTGCTACTCTCCCTCGACGTCTTCGGCGTGATGGCCTGGCAGCGCCAAGTGGATCTCTCCCACACCGGACAGGACATTGTCGGCATGGCGAAATATTGCGACGTGCTCTCACCCATGATCTATCCCTCGCACTTTTTCGGCATGGATAACATCGAGCACCCCGGCGACGCGCCCGAGCACTTCATCGGCGAATCCATGGCCCGCTTCGAGCTGATCACCAAAGGCAGTGGCGCGGTCATCCGCCCCTGGCTGCAAGCCTTCCGCTGGCGCACCAAGACCTATTCGCCCGAATACATAAAGGTCCAAGTGGCCACCGCCAAAGAAAAAGGCGGCATCGGCTTCTTGTTCTGGAACGCCGCCAACGATTACTCGAAGCCCTACGAAGCCATGCCGGAAATGCGCGCCGCAGATCTGAAAGAGGGATCAAAAGACAAAGCCAAATTCTTCCGCGGAGATGAACTGCCAGGCGTGACCGTGAAAGCCAGCCTGACGCCGATAGCCCCCGCAGCGTCCGCCTCCGCGGCAACCGCAACCCACTAACAAACTCATGTGGGGACAGCCGCCCCTTCGGCTTCGCTCAGGGAAGGCTCTCGGCGGTTCGGCGGCCAAGGTGCATCGGGCCTTTCTTCCCGGTCCCTGTACGCTTTCCCGGCGCCGCGTCTAACGACGCCCGCAAGCCAGAAGCCGCTTTCCGATTTTCCGCACTGAGCGTATGATCCCTCCCGCCGTTCACTCACCACTACAGGAGATGCCTATGAAGAAGCTCTACGGGTTTGCTGTGTTCGTGTTGTTGTTCGCGCCTTCGATGTTCGCTCAGGAACACTACACCGAAGGTCCCATCTGGCGCGTTACGTTGATCCGCGTGAAGCCCACCCACATGGATGACTATCTCACCACCCTGCGCCAGTCCACGAAAGCGGTCTACGAAGAAAGCAAGAAGCAGGGATCGATCATCGACTACAAGGTTTTCCTCAAGGAAACCAAGAACAATCCGGAAGATTGGGACATCTGCATTGCCGTCGAATACAGGAACCACGCTGCCCTGGACGGTCTGGCGGCAAAGGGCGAGGCGGTTCGCGACAAGATCCTGGGGGGTAAGGCTCCGGCGCAGCAGCTTAACGAGAAGCGAGCGGAGATTCGGGAGATCGTCAGCTCGGAACTCTTGCAAGAGATTTTCCTGAAATAGCGATGTTGAGCGTTGTCATCCGGGCCGGGACGATGCTTCCGGCCCGTTCTCTTCTCAACGGCTATTGATACGTTTTAATGCAGCCCTCGCGCGTGCTAGAATTCGCCGCCGAGGGAGGTTTTGCGATGATGCTTCGAACGCGCTCCATATTGTTATTCGTCCTGCCTCTTGTATTGCTCCTCTCGATTCTTAGTGCATCGCATCCCGCCCAATCGCAAGCGCCAGCGAAACTCTCGGTGCACTGGGAAGAACTCACCGCCGCGGACTTCCGTGAAGGCATTCATCGCTCGCAAGGCACATGCCTGCTCCCGTTTGGCATTCTGGAGAAACACGGACCGCATCTGCCATTAGGCACGGACTTGCTGGACGTGCGTTACGCCGCACTCCACGCTGCCGAACAGGAATACGCGGTCGTCTTCCCGGAATATTATTTCGGCCAGATCGCCGAAGCGCGCCACGAGCCCGGAACCGTCGCCTACAGCCGCGAGATGCAACTCGCGCTCTTGCAGGAAACTACCGACGAGATGGCCCGCAACGGCTGCAAGAAGGTAATCATCGTGAACGGCCACGGCGGCAACGAAAGCCTGCTCCCCTACTTCGCGCAAACCCAGTTGGATAAGCCGCACGATTACGTAGTCTACGTCTTCGACCGGCGGAGTCCAGAATCAGGCGGTCCGGCGAAGAAGACAACGATCGACATGCACGCCGGAGAAAGCGAGACCTCGAAGATGATGATCGCGCGTCCCGACACGGTTCACATCGATCGCGCCGCCACCGAATCCGGCGCCGACCAGCACCGCCAGAATCTCCCCGAAGATGTCTACACCGGCATCTGGTGGTACGCGCGCTTTCCGAATCACTATTCGGGCGACGGCTCCGCGGCCACGCAAGAGCTAGGCAAGTTTCAAATGGATTGGTGGATCGACGCGGTGGCCAAGGCGATTCGCGCCGTGAAGGCCGATGACGTCAGCCTCAAGCTGCAGAACGAATTCTACGAGAAGAGCAAGCACCCGCTGGATACGCAACCGTAGATGAATGCACGGAAGCCGAGCGCCGGAAGCCGATTTCTACGAGCTCCCGATGAGCCAGCCGGTAATGAAGACCAACACTCCGCCCAAACCGACCTGAAGCGCAGCCGAGACCCACGGACTATCCATATAGCGGTGCCGAATCCAGGTGATGGCGGCCAATTCGGCAACCACCACCGCGCCGGCTGCCCACAGCGCCTTGTGGAAGTCGTGCAGCAGGAAGGGCAGAGTATGTCCAATACCTCCCAGCGCGGTCATCGCTCCGCAGATCACACCGCGCACCCAGGGATGCCCGCGCCCGGTCAGGCTGCCATCATCGGACAGCGCCTCCGCGAATCCCATGCTGATACCCGCTCCTGCCGAGGCCGCAAGGCCCACCCGAAACGCATCCCAACTGTTGGTGGTGGCAAATGCAGCCGCGAAAACCGGCGCCAGCGTTGATACGGAACCATCCATCAGCCCCGCCAAGCCAGGCTGCACAATCTGCAACACGAAGAGGCGGCGCTGCGCCCGCTCTTCGTCAGCCTTCACGTTACCGGGAAGCTTTTCCGCGTCCAGTTCCTGGGCACGATGTTCGTGCGAGCGCTCTTCGCTCGCGAGATCGTCAAGCAGTTGCCGGATGCTGGCGTCCTGGGTAAGCGCTCCCGCTCGTTCATAGAACCGGCGCGTCTCCACTTCCATGGTGCTGGCTTCCTTGCGCACCGCTTCAATGCGCATGGGCCGGATCAGCCACAGCGCCGGACGCTCCACGAATCCACGCACGTCCTGGCGCCGGATCAAGGGAATGTGTTCGCCAAACTTCTGCCGGTAGAGCTCGATCAATCGCCGCCGGTGCCCCGATTCTTCTTCGCGCATGCCTTCGAACATGGCCGCGGATGCCGGATAGTCGACCCGCAAGCCTTCGGCAAAATCGGAGTACACCCGTTCGTCTTCTTCCTCCAGGGAAATGGCCAGAGCCAGCACTTCGCGTTCGCTGAGTTCCTGAAACTTCTTCATGGCGACCAGCTTACCTTTCCCTGCGGGGCTTAGACAAATCGGAAACGGGTTGAGAAGGGACCCCGCCTCAGTGCTACTATCCAGTGCATGACGCCTCGGAAATCGTCTGGGGCCCGGAAGCGCGAGAAGCCAACGCGCAAGGGCAAAGGGAAGAGAACTATACAGGTCAAGGCGCATGACGCGCCGCATGCTCCGGAACTGGTCATCATCACCGGGATGAGCGGTTCGGGCAAGGCGTCCGTGCTTAAAGCTTTCGAAGATTTAGGGTACTACTGCGTCGATAACCTGCCGGTCGAACTGATCCCGCGTTTCGCGGAGATGGCGTTGCAGTCTGCCGAGATCCGCCGCACTGCGCTGGTGGTGGATGTGCGCGAAGGTTCGAAGCTCGAACAGCTGCCGGGCATTCTGAAGGCGGTGCGGCGGACGATTCCGACGAAGGTCGCCTTCCTGGAAGCCTCCGATGCGGTGCTGTTGCGGCGTTTCAGCGAGACGCGCCGCCCGCATCCGCTGGGGACGGACGCGCCGGTGAATGCCTCGCTCAAAGCCGAACGGCGTCACCTGGCGAGCATCCGAGCCTTGGCCGACATCGTTATCGACACGTCCAAATTCAACGTACACGAATTGCGAGCGCACATCACGGAACGTTTCCAGGAGCAGTCTTCGGAAAAAAGCATCCTGGTTTCGTGTGTGAGCTTCGGCTTCCGCCACGGAGTACCGGAAGAGGCCGATCTGGTTTTCGACGTTCGCTTCCTGCCGAACCCGCACTTCGTGCCGGAATTCCGTCCGCTTACGGGCCGCGATCCGCGCGTAGCCAAGTACATACGGTCTTTTCCGCAGACCAAGGAGTTCATCCAACGCATTTCCGATCTGCTGATTTATCTGCTGCCGCACTACGTTCACGAAGGCAAGAGCTATCTCACTATCAGTTTTGGCTGCACGGGCGGCCAGCATCGTTCGGTGATGATCGCCGAGGAGGTCGGCAAGCGGCTGCACCAGGCTGGATACCGGGTGAAGGTGGCACATCGGGATATGCCGAAGTGAGGAGATCTGTCGTTGGTCGTTGGTCGTTAGTCGTTCGCCGCATGGGATCCGATCACGGCCGGCGGGGGGCAAACGACAAACGACCAGCGACCGCAGTAGAATAAGCCCTTGCACAGCATGTCTATGCCATCGTCGGTAAGCCACTGCGGCCTGCGTGGAGCTCTATGCGGCAACTGACGCGTCTGGTTCGTTACGCGCTTCCTTATTGGTGGCAGATTCTGTGTTCCGTTGTGCTCATGGCGTTCGTAGGAGCGCTCGACGCGTTCAAGTTTTTACTGATTCGCCCCATCTTTGATCGCGTGTTGAATCCGGCCACCGGATCGAAGGACATACAACTCTTCGTCATTCCGATTACGCACCACGCGGTCTATCTGCAGCAGTTGGTGCCTTCCCGTCTTACGAATGCGTGGACCATGGTTGCGGTTGCTCTGGTTGGTTCCACCGTCCTCAAGGGGATTTTCGACTACACGGGCACGTATCTGGTGAACCACGCCGGCTTCGGCATGATCACGGACTTGCGGGATGATCTTTACAACGCGATCCTGCGGCGTTCGGCAGGATTCTTTTCCAAACACACCACCGGAACTCTGCTCTCTACCGTTATCAACGACGTCGAGCGGGTGCAGTATGCGATGTCGACGGTGCTGGCGGAATTCCTGCAGCAATTTTTCACTTTCCTGGCGGTGGCTGCCGTGGTTGTGGTTCTGGGCGGCAGGCTTGCCTGGGTGCTGCTGCTGTTCGTTCCCGTGATTGTTTATTCCTCGCGCAAGATCGGCTCGCGGGTGCGGAGCACGACCCGGCAGGGACAGGACAAGCTCGCCGAGATTCAGAACATCCTGCACGAAACGATTACCGGCAACCGCATCGTAAAGGCCTTCAATAGCGAGAAATGGGAGATTTCCCGCTTTCGCGGAGCGGCGCGCCGGCTCTTCCGCGCGAACCTGCGGTCGGTGGCTGCAACCGCCATCAGTTCACCGCTGATGGATGTTTTCGGCGTCATCGGAATCGCGCTTCTTCTGAACCTGGGCCGCGAACAGGTCAAGCACGGCGAGATGACTCCAGGAATTTTCGTGGCTTTCATTACGGCTGTGTTCAGCCTCTACAACCCGGTGCGCAAGTTTGCCCAGTTCAATAACAACTTCCAACAGGCGCTGGGCGCATCGAGTGAAATCTTCAAGTTCATGGACATTGAAGATGAGGTCCGGGAAAAGCCGAACGCCAAGCGCTTGCCAGCGTTCGCGAAGGCCGTGCAATTCGATCACGTCAGCTTTACTTATGGCAGCGAAGGCGAAGACGCGCGGGTGCTGCACGATATCAGCCTCGAAGTGCACCGTGGAGAAGTCGTGGCGATCGTGGGATCCAGCGGCTCGGGCAAGAGCACGCTGGTTCACCTGATTCCGCGCTTCTTTGATGCCACCAAGGGCCGCCTGCTGATTGACGGCTACGATGTGCGCGATGTGACGCTGGCTTCGTTGCGGGAGCAAGTCGGCATTGTCACGCAGGAAACCGTCTTATTTAATGACACGGTTCGCAACAATATTGCCTATGGCCAGCCGAACGTGGCGCTGAAAGATGTTGAGGCGGCGGCTCGGGCTGCCTTGGCGCATGACTTCATCCAGGCCCTGCCCGCAGGTTACGATGAGGTGATCGGAGAGCGCGGGGTGCGGCTTTCCGGCGGAGAACGGCAGCGTATCGCCATTGCCCGCGCAATTTTGAAGAACGCGCCGATTTTGATTTTGGACGAGGCGACGTCGGCGCTCGACAGCGAATCGGAGGCCCTGGTGCAGTCCGCATTACACAATCTGATGAGCGGCCGCACCGTGTTCGTGATTGCGCACCGGCTTTCGACGGTGCGCCGCGCCGACCGCATCGTGGTGATCGAAAATGGCGCCATCGCGGACATCGGCGCTCACGAGGACCTGATGACAAAGTTGGGCACGTACCGGCGTTTGTACGAGTTGCAGTTTGCGGACTTCGAGCAGAAACTGGAACCGGCTCAACCTAGCTGAGATTGGCAATCGGAAACTTGGAAAATCACATGCCCCTTCGCTCCATGACGGGTTTTGCGCAGGTTAAAGGCGAACTCATAAGCCATGCTGAAGGACGTGCCGGCACGCCGCCAGCCGGTTCGACCTCCGTGTCGTCTTCTACGCTATCTTCGGTGCAGGGCAACGGCCACCTTGCCTTCTCGCTCTCTTTGAAATCGGTGAACCACCGCTTTCTCGATCTGCATTTTCGTCTGCCCTCGGGCTCCGACTCGATCGAAATGCAACTGCGCCGTCTGCTCAAAGAAAAGATTGCCCGCGGACACGTCGAAGTCACGCTCAGCCTGGAGCGTGGGAGCAGCGAAGGCTTTGCCCTGAATCGCCCGCTGGTGAGCGCTTACATTGCGGCTTTTCGGGCCGCGGCCGGTGAGTTCGGGGTGCCCTCCGAACCCGACCTGAACGCCATCCTGCGCATTCCGGGTGCACTCGATTCCGCCAGCAACCCTGAGGATGGAGCGCTTGAATCGGCGGTGATGGCGACGGTGGGCGAAGTGCTCGACCGGCTGAATCAGATGCGGGAGCAGGAAGGCCGCGGCATTGAGCGGGAACTCCGCCAGCGCATGGCCCATTTGAGCGAAGCCGTTAACACCGTGCAGCTTTACCGGCGCACTGTTTTGCAGAGCTACGTGGAGCGTTTTCAATCGCGCATTCAGGAGTTGCTGGGATCGAGTGCCGACAAGGAGCGGGTGCTGCAGGAGGCCGCGCTTTTGGTCGATCGCAGCGACATTCAAGAGGAAATCGTCCGCCTGGAAAACCACATCCAGCATTTCCTCGGCCTGCTCGACGAAAATGGAGAAGTGGGGAAGAAGCTGGACTTTCTGCTGCAGGAAATGAATCGGGAGGCCAACACGCTGCTTTCGAAGACCTCAGGCCTGCCCGGTGAGGCCCTGAAAATCACCGAAGCCGGACTCGCCATGAAAGCAGAGATCGAAAAATCCCGCGAGCAGGTGCAGAACCTGGAATGAGTTCTCCTGCCAAGCCACTCGTCTATATCATTTCGGCGCCGTCCGGTTCAGGTAAATCGACGCTGGTCAATGAGCTGCTGAAGAAGGTGAGCGATCTGGAGTTTTCCATTTCCTACACCACGCGGGCTCCTCGTGGCAGCGAGAAGGACGGGAGGCAGTACTATTTTGTCTCCCGCCCGGAATTCGAGAAGATGATTCGCGAGGGCGAGTTCCTGGAGCACGCCGAGGTATTCGGCAACTACTACGGAACGGCGCGCCGATTCCTGCGCGAGGCGGAACAAAATGGCCGCGACCTGTTGCTCGATATCGACGTGCAGGGAGCGGCGCAGATTCAACAAAAACTCCCCGACGCCACCAGCATCTTCATTCTCCCGCCGAATCGCAAGACGCTGGAAGAACGGCTGCGCAAGCGCAGCGAAGACAGCGAGGAAGTGATCGCCCGGCGCCTGGATGCTGCGACTCGTGAAATTGAGAATTACCATCGCTACAACTACATTCTTATCAACGATCAACTGGAGGATTCAATCAGGCTGTTGCGCGCGGTCGTACGGGGCGAGCGTTTGCTGCGCGCGGGGCGGGCGCTATCTGACGAGGAAGGAAAGATTGTGGCGCTGGGAGATTGCTGCCGGCTGGCCAATATTCGCGAGCGCGTGAAGCGGATTCTGGACTCGTTTAAGCCGTCCGGCGACGCCGAAGGGGGCGAGTCTTCCGGGTAGTCCTCCGTAACCATTATGGAGAACCGGAAGCCCCCGCAACCTTGAGTTTCGTGGGAAAATGGTAGTGCAAGCTTTTGGCGTCGCAGACGAAAGAACGAAGCGCACCAATTTCGGCAGTTAAAATCTTATATCCCGGTACCAGGGGAGAGAATATATGAAATTGATCGAAGGCTTCGACAGCAACTATCGCTACATTCTGGTCGCCGCCCGGCGAGCCCGCCAACTGCAATCCGGAGCCCCGCCGGTGGTTCAAACCAACTCCCGCAAGCCTTGCCGCAT
>Ga0302320_10003535_pt1 | contig 36243 bp, 34 predicted proteins | sample Bog_T0_3_FD_202130 | JGI IMG/M metagenome (GOLD analysis project Ga0302320, IMG submission 202130) | Peat permafrost microbial communities from Stordalen Mire near Abisko, Sweden - Bog_T0_3 | ecosystem: Environmental > Terrestrial > Soil > Wetlands > Peat | place: Sweden: Abisko, Stordalen Mire...
TGCCATTGAAGAACGGCGGCTGCAGGATGGCAGCCGGAAATACGATCTCGTTGAGTTCAGGATTGTAATAGGCATTGACCGTCGGCGCCGTCATGCCCCATTCGGCGCGATCGATCGGACCGCCCAGCTTGTTCACATTGCGCTGATACTCGAATGTGTTGGCACGCGTGACGTTGCCGACCAGATCATCCTTGGAAAAACTCAACTTGCTGTAATCGCGCGGCTTGTCCGGATAGCCGATCTTGGTCGTAAAGTGCGCGAGCTTGTCCTGGGCCTTCTGCTTGGTTTCGGGGCTCATCCAGTCGAGCTTGTCGATGTCCGCTTTGTAGGCCGCCAGCATGTTCCTCACCAGCGCATCCATGCGCGCCTTGGACTCGGGCGGGAAGTACTTCGCGACGTAGATTTTTCCCAGACCCTCGCCGATGGCGCCGTCGACGAGTTCAATGCCACGCTTCCAGCGCAGCTCGTTCTCTTTGGCGCCGCGCAGCACGGTGCCACTGAAATTGAAATCTTCATCGACGAAACTCTTGCTGAGATAAGGCGCGTAGGCACTCAGGACACGCCAGTGAAAATAAGCCTTCCAGGTGGGCAGCGGCGTCTGCGCCAATAGATGATTGAACCCGCTGATATAGGTCGGCTGGCTGATCACCAGGTAGTCGATCTTGCCCTCGACACCCGAGTCGGCGAGATATGCCTTCCAGTTGTAGCCGGGTGCCAGCGTCGCGAGTTTGGTGAATTCGACCTTGTTGTAGGTTTTGACCGGATCGCGATTCTCGACCTTGGTCCACTGCACCTTTGCCAGTGCCGTCTCGAGCGCAAGAATGTCGTGCGCCTGTTGCGCGGCATTCTTCTCGCCCGCGAGTGTCAGCATCTTTTGTATGTGTTCGCCATAACTCGCGCGGGTCTGCTTGAGCTGTGCGTCATCGAGCAGGTAATAGTCGCGATCGGGCATCCCGAGACCGCTCTGGCCAAGGTCGAACACATAGCGGGTCGCATCCTTTGCATCCTGATGCACCTGCGGTGTGTAGGGCGCCGCAACGCCGATCTGGTTCAAATGCGCGATCAGCGAGGGGATCTCGCTGCGATCCTTGAGCGCATCGATGCGCGCGAATTCCGGCGCCAGCGGCTTCAGACCGAGTGGCTCCAGTGCCGCTTCGTCCATGAAACTCGTGTAAATATCGGCAATCTTCTGCTGATCCGGATCCGAGGCATCGACCGATTTCTGCACACCCTCGACCACGTCGCGCAGCTGTTTCTGCACATCGTCGTAGATCTTGCTGAACTGATCGTAGTTGCTCTTGTCCGCCGGAATCTCGAAGCTGGCGAGCCACTTGCCGTTCATGTGCTGATAAATGTCATCCTGCGCGCGCACGCCCTCATCGATGTACTGCGTGTCGAGGCCGGAGGTCAACGGCGCAGTGGCGGCCGTTCCCTGCGGCGCACCCGACTGGCTGCAACCGGCGATGAAACTGATTCCTGCGACACTCCATAACCATCGGTTCATAAGCCTTCTCCGTTTCCCTCAATTTTATCTGGTGGCCGACGGCTCGGCCATCTGTCCACGTTTAGGCGACATAGAGACCGGCGTACCGCTCCCGCAGCAGCTTCTTCTCCACCTTCCCCATGCTGTTGCGAGGCAGATCCTCGACGAAGATCACTCGCTTGGGCAGTTTGTAACCAGCCAGCCGCACTCGCAGCGCGGCCAGCGCTTCGGCCTCCGAGAGCGGCGGCGCACCAGTGGCGCGCACGACGGCAGCCGTGACGCCCTCGCCGAAGTCAGGATGCGGCACGCCGAACACGGCTGACTCGATGACACCGGGTAACGCATCGATCTCGCTTTCGATTTCCTTCGGATAAATGTTGTAGCCGCCACTGATCACCAGGTCCTTGGCACGGCCGACGATGGTGAGGTAACCGCGCGTATCGACGCGGCCGAGATCCCCGGTGATGAAGAAGCCGTCATCACGGAATTCCGCCCGCGTCTTCTCAAGCTGCCGCCAGTAGCCGGCGAAGACATTGGGACCCCTGATCTCGATCATGCCGATCTCGCCCGCGGGGACGGTATCACCGCTGCGTGTATCGGTGATGCGCAGCTCCACCCCGGGCAGGGGCAGGCCCACCGAACCCGGCACTCGATCGCCGTCATAGGGATTGGAAGTGTTCATGCCGGTCTCCGACATGCCGTAGCGCTCGAGAATCTTCTGCCCGGTGCGTCGCTGCCATTCCTGGTGCGTCTCCACCAGCAGCGGCGCGGATCCGGAAATGAAGACACGGCAACCGGATGCGAGCTCGCGATTCAGCCGCGCATCCTTGAGCAGACGCACATAGAACGTGGGCACGCCCATCATGACGCTGGCGCCGGGCAGATGGCGCAGCACCAGGTCAACGTCGAATCGCGGCACGAACAGCAGACGGCTGCCGGCGGCCAGGGTCACGTTGATGGCGACGAAGAGCCCGTGGATATGAAAGATCGGCAGCGCGTGCAGCAGTACATCTGCGGTGGTGAATTGCCACAACGCGGCCAGCGTCCGCGCGTTGGAGATGAGGTTGCGCTGCGTGAGCATCGCGCCCTTGGAACGGCCGGTGGTCCCCGAGGTATAGAGAATCGCCGCCAGATCGTCCGGGGCGCGCGCCATCGTGTCGAATTGCGATGGAAAGGCGCGCGCGGCACTGGGCAGCGTGCCCTCCCCGCCGGTGCCCAGCGTGAATACCGCAGGCACACCAAGCCGTTGCGCCAGCGGCTCGAGCACGGCCGCGCGTTCAGGCGCACACACGAATAGCGCCGGCTCGGCATCGGCGAGGAAATATTCGAGTTCGGCGGCCGTGTAGGCGCTGTTGAGTGGCAGGTAGACTGCTCCGGCGCGCAGCGTGGCCAGATACAGCAGCACGGCCTCCGGACTCTTCTCGACCTGTACGGCGACACGATCGCCGGCCCGCACGCCGACTGAGTTCAGCAGGTGCGCCATGGCCGCTGACTGCTCGAGCGCCTCCGTATAGCGCAATTCCCGTCCGCTGTCAGTGCGCAGAAAACAACGTTGCAGTCCCGCGCCGGTCGGGAACAGCGCTGCAAACACGCCGCGTGCGCTATCGTCACTCATGGATTTACGGTCTCACACACCCGCCAGTTCTACCGACGGTCGATGACGCTCGAAACACTCCACGGCCACGCGCGTTGCCGGACCGACCGGCTGCGGACGCACGACCACCAGGTGCAATGATAATTTGCGTGTGCCGCCCGCACCGAGTGGCAGCGCGCGCACCTTTCCCAGACGGCGCGGTTCAGCAATCAGGTGCTCGGGAATCCAGCCGTATCCCAGCCCCGCCTCGATCATGGCCAGGGATGCTTCCAGGCTACTGACCGTGCAACGTCGTTCGGCACCCAGCCAGCCTTCATCGCGCGGTGCCCGCGTACCCGAATCGCGCACCACCATCTGTACGTGCCGTGACAGATCGTCCACGGTCAGCGGACGCTCGAGCTGGAACAGTGCATGGTCGGGGCGTGCAACGCCGATAAAATGCACATCCATCAGAAACTCCCCGAGATACTGCGGCGGAACGCGGCTCGTCACGACCACATCGGCGCTGCCATCGCTGATGACCTCCTCAGCGCCCGAAAGCACGGCATCCGACAAATTGATTTCCGTGTTCGGACACAACTGCCGCACCTCCGACAGGATCTTCAGCAGCAACTCGCGCGGAAACGCGGCATCCACGACCAGCCGCAGCGCACTCTCCCAGCCCTGCTTCATGCTGCGCGCCAGGCGTTCGAGCGTGGCGAGGTCGCGCAGCAGCGGCCGCGCCCGCCTGAGCAGCGTGTCACCCTCCGCCGTCAGCACCGCGCGGCGGCCCTCGTGGCTGAAGAGCGCCACATCAAGCGCGCTCTGGAGCCGCGCGATCGCGTAGCTGACGGCCGACTGGCTCCGATGCAGCGCCAGGGCAGCCGGGCCAAAGCCCCCCTGATCGACGACCGCCGCGAGCACGCCCCAGTGATCGAGCGAGCTTCGCGGAGGGGTGTTTTTTGAATCAGCTTTATTGATCATAATGAACCAAATATTGCGCTTTTTAATTCAATAAATCGAACATATCCTACGTGGCAACCAGGAGGCTTCCCATGAACACCAGTCAGATCCGCCGCGGAAACGAACGGGGCTTTGCCGATCACGGCTGGCTGAAATCGTTTCATTCCTTCTCCTTTGCCGACTATTTCGATCCGCAGCACGTCGAGTTCGGCCCGCTGCGCGTGATCAACGAGGACCGCGTCCAGTCGGGCGCAGGCTTCGGTACCCACGGCCATCGGGACATGGAAATCATCAGCTACGTGCTGTCCGGTGAGCTCGCTCACAAGGACTCGATGGGCAACGGCTCGACTATTCGTCCCGGCGACGTGCAGCGCATGAGCGCAGGCGCCGGCGTGCGTCATAGCGAGTTCAACCCCTCGCGCAGCGAGCCGGTCCATTTCCTGCAGATCTGGATTACGCCCAACGTGCAGGGCATCGAGCCGAGCTACGAGGAGAAGACCTTCGACGCGGCGGAGAAACGCGGTCGGCTGCGGCTCATCGCTTCACCCGACCGCGCCGACGGCTCGGTCCTGATTCATCAGGACGCGCGCGTCTATGCCGGACTGTTCGACAGCGATGAGCGCGCTACGCTGGAAGTCGGGCCCGCACGGCGACTTTATGTGCATGTCGCGCGGGGAGCCGTGCGTGCGAATGGGGTTGCGCTGGGCAGCGGCGATGCGCTCAAGCTCGCCCAGACCTCGGCTCTGACGCTGCAGGATGGCCGCGAGGCCGAAGTGCTGGTGTTCGATCTGCCAGAGGGCGAATGATCCATCAATGACCGATGGGCCGGGTCGAGCTCTGCTCGGGGGGTTCGATCTGGACTATCGGCAGTGTGGCGACAGCGGTAAATCCCACCGACTCGTACAGGCGCCGGGCACCCACGTTGCTGGCGCTCACGTGCAGAAAGGAGTGCAGGCCCAGCTCGCGGTGGCGACGGAGCAGCGCGCGCGTGAGTCCGCCGGCATAACCGCGTCCCGTGAAATCCGGGTGGGTGCAGATTCCGCTGAGCTCCTGCATGCCGGGCAGCGCCATACGCTCGCCGGCCATGGACAGCAGCCGCCCCCGCTCGGAAATGCCGATGAATGTGCCGAGCTCGGCGCTGCGGGCGCGAAAGAAATCCGGAAAGGCAATCGCGGCCAGCCCGTTCATGGCCTCCCGGTCGGCAGGCTCGAGCAGCACATGCGCCGAGGGCTCCCACAGCGGCGTGCCACCGGCGAAGGTCATCTGCACGACCTTGGTTCGGGAATGAACGCGCCAGCCCCGCGGCCAGTCATTCGGTAGCACGCCCATCAGGTAGGCATTGCCGCGCAGCCCCAGACGCTGCGGCAGATCCGGTTCGAGCAACGTATCGGAGGATGGAATGGCGAAGAATGGCGCCACGTCCTGTGGATACCACTGCAGCGCGCCCTGACCCTGCGCCCAGTGCTGATGCGGGCCGTTGAGCGCGTGCCAGATCGGGTTGTCGAGTCGCGGTTCGCGCATGATCGCGCCGCGCGCCTAGGCGCGCCGTCCGCCCGCGACGAACACCGCCTCGGCGGTGTCGTGCAATACCTGCCGGCGCTCGCGTTTGCCGAGTCCCGCCGAGGCCTGCACGATGCGGCTGACCATCTCGGCATACAGGCCGGCCGAATTGCCGATATCGGAACCCCAGAGCAGCCGGTCGGCCCCGAATACCGAGACATAGTGGCGCAGCGCATCCCGGGCATTCACCTGCACGACACGCAGCGCCTCGAGATTGACGGTCGTGAACTTGAAGTAAATATTCCGGTGCGCGATCAGCGCGCGATGCGCATCGTCCAACCCATAGTGCGGCGGGCCATCGGCGATCGGCCAGCCGCAGTGATCGAGCACCAGGCGCGCCTGCGGATATTGCTGGGCCAGCCGTGCGTATTCGGCCAGCGCCTCGGGGGGCGAGCCCGGCGGCAGCGTCATCAGGTCCATTGCAAGCCCGGTTGCGTTGACCACCGCCCAGGTGCGATGCGCGGCCGGCGAACTCAGCCACGACATCGCGCTGGCGCTGCCGCGCATGCCGGTCAGCCGTACTCCTGCGAGCCCATGCTGCTCAATCAGTTGCCGCACCAGGTCGGGAGTCTTCGGATCTTCCGCATCGAGCACCACCACCGGCACGAGGCGTGTCCGGTACTGATCCGTGCTGTCCAGCAGGTAGCGATTGTCGACACCGTAAGTGCCGCGGTGCTGCACGGCCGCGGCAGCCCCGACGCCGTTCTGATCCATCCAGCGCAGCACGCGCACGACCTCCGGCGTCTCGCCGGTCGGCTGGGGCAGGGACGGTCCGGGGCCCGGCGGCGCGGCCGGGGCTCGCGGGTAGCGATGCAGATCATCGGACTTCAGGTGCGCGTGCGCATCGAAGAGCGGAAACGGCAGCCCGCTGCCGCTGGCGCGAGCCCACGCGGACAGTGGCTGGACTGCCACGGCGGACGCTGCGAGCAGCCACGTGCGGCGCGTGAGCATGAGGGGTTCTTCAGGCGCGTTGCGCGCGCAGCACCCGCTCGAGTTCGGGCACTATCTGGAAGAGATCACCGACGAGGCCGATGTCCGCCACTTCGAAGATCGGTGCTTCACCGTCTTTATTAATGGCGACGATGGTGCGCGCGTCCTTGATGCCCGTCAGATGCTGGATGGCTCCCGATATGCCGAGGGCCATGTAGAGTTCGGGCGCAATGATCTTGCCGGTCTGGCCAACCTGCATCTCGTTAGGCACGTAACCGGCGTCTACGGCCGCACGCGAGGCGCCCACTGCGGCCCCGAGCGCATCGGCGAGGCCATAGAGCAATTTGAAATTCTCGGCGCTCGCAAGCGCGCGTCCACCGGACACCACGCGCCGGGCGGTCTGCAGATCCGGTCGATCCGATTTCGCCGCGGTGCGCGACAGGAATCGTGTGTGGGTCGGCAGACTCACATCCGCGGTCGCCGCCTCGATGCTCGCCTGGCCACCATTGGCAGCCGGCTGGAAGGAGGCCGCCCGGACCGTCAGCACGATGATCTGCCCGGCCGGCGCTTCGACCGTCGCGAGCGCATTGCCGGCGTACACGGGGCGCACGAAACGGTTGGCGGATTCCACCGCCATCACATCGCTGATCTGGCCGACCCCGAGCAAAGCGGCCACGCGCGGCATGAGGTCCTTGCCGAAAGTGGTGGAGGGACCCAGCAGATGCGTATAGCGCTTGGCCACTGCCGCGACCTGTGGGGCAAAAACCGCGGCCAGCGGTTCGGCGTTCTCGGGCCGTTCGAGCGTGCGCACGCGTCGCACCCCCTGGATCGCGGCAGCTTCAGTGGCCACCGCACCGGCGCTGGCCGCCAGCACCAGGATGTCGATTGCCGCAGCGCCAATTCCCAGCGCGCAGCTCACGCACTTGGCCGTGCTCTGGTTGAGTCGCCCATTGGCATGCTCGGCAACGATCAGGATCTCGCTCATTTAAATGACTCCGCGCTGCTTGAGCGCGCCGACCAGTTCCTCAACGCTCTTGACCATGATGCCGCGAGAGCGTACTGGCGGCGGTGCAAGCTTTGCCACGGTCGGGCTCGTCGCCGCCGGCTCGACCCCGAGCTCAGACAGACTCAGCAGGTCGAGCGGCTTCTTTTTTGCCTTCATGATGTCAGGCAGCTTGATGTAGCGCGGCTCGTTCAGTCGCAGGTCGGTGGTAATCACCGCGGGCAGATCCACCTCGATAGTTTCAAGTCCCACATCGACCTCGCGCGTCGCGCGCGCACGGCCGCCGTCGAGTTCGAGCTTGGACGTGAAGGTGGCCTGCGGCCGATCCCAAAGCGCCGCCAGCATCTGCCCGGTCTGGCCGTTGTCATCATCGATTGCCTGTTTGCCCAGAATCACGAGCATGGGCTGATGCTTTTCCGCCAGCTTCAGAAACACGCGCGCGGCGGTCAATGGTGCCACGGTGCCCTCGGCCTGTACGAGCAGCGCGCGGTCCGCGCCCATCGCGAGCGCGCTGCGCAACTGCGCCTGGATGTCCGCCGTCCCGATGCCCACGGCGATGACTTCGCTGGCAAGCCCGCGCTCCCTGATGCGCAGGGCTTCCTCGAGCGCAATCTCGTCGAAGGGATTGATGCTCATCTTGACCCCGTCGGTGATGACGCCGGAGCCGTCGGGTTTGACGCGCACGCGCACGCTGTAATCGATGACGCGCTTGATGCCGACCAGAACGATACTCATCCACCGACCCCCTTGCCGGAACTGCCAGCGCTTAAGCTGCGAGCGCGGCTGCAAAGGATAGCCGATAATGCGGCGCCGAAGCGGCGGGGGTATCGGAAAACCGACAGGGGCATGACGGCTTTATGAAATTCGCTGGCATCCGCGCCTTCATAACCGGCGGTGCTTCCGGGTTGGGCCATGCGGTCGCGGCCCGCGTCATTGCCGATGGCGGGCAGGCGATCCTGTTTGATCTCAACCCCGCCCAGGGCGCGGCCACGGCGGCCACGTTGGGCACACGGGCACATTTCTTCGCCGGCGACGTCACCGACGAGGCCGCCATCGGGGCTGCCATGGCACAGGCATGCGAGCGCTTCGGGGGGCTGGACCTCGCGGTCAGCTGCGCGGGGATAGGCACCGCCGGCCGGCTCATCGGCCGCGCAGGTCCCATGAGCGCCGATTTCTTCCGCCGCATGATCGAGGTCAACCTCGTCGGCACGCTGTTGTGCTCCAAGGCCGCGGCGCTGCTGATGCAGGGCAATGAGCCTGATGCTCAGGGGGAGCGCGGTGTCATCGTCATGACCGCCTCGATCGCCGCCTATGACGGGCAGATCGGCCAGGTCGCCTACGCCGCTTCCAAGGGCGGCATTGTCGCCATGACACTGCCGATGGCGCGCGAACTGGCCACCTCGGGTATTCGCGTGGTGACGATCGCACCAGGGATCTTTCACACCCCGCTGCTCGCAGCGCTTCCCGAGGCCGCGCAGGCATCATTGGGGCAGCAGGTACCGTTTCCGCCGCGCCTGGGCCGGCCTTCCGAGTACGCGGCACTGGTGGTGCAGATCGCCGAGAACAGCATGCTCAACGGCGAAACCATCCGGCTCGATGGCGCGCTGCGCATGGCGCCGCGCTGAGCTGTCGTGCTGCTGAGCAGCGCACCCCTGACGTAGGACTTCATCCCAACGCTCCGCCACCGACGCCGATAGCGGCCTCCGATGGCTTGCATAAGCTCGACACATGTCGAGTTTACGGCGGCACTTTGCACTGTTGGAACATGCCGGGAAGGGCTGGCTGGCGGACGACGCGCCCAGCATGGGCGCGGCGCTGGCCTTCTACAGCGCGTTCTCGCTGGCGCCGCTGCTGATCATCGCCAGTGCCGTGGCTGGAGTGGTCTTCGGCGCCACGCAGGCACGCACGGCGGTGGTCGCCCAGTTTCGGGAGTTGATCGGCCCCATCGGTGCCGAGTCGGTGGAGCGATTGCTCAATGCCACCGCGAACCTCGGCACGGGAGTGCTGGCAACCCTGGTCGGCATCGTACTGCTGCTGGTCGGAGCCAGCTCCGTGGTGATCGAGCTGCAGAACGATCTGAACCGCATCTGGCGGGCGCCGAAACGCGAACGCTCCGGCTACACGAAGCTGATACGGGCGCGGTTGCTGGCCTTTGGACTCATTCTCGGATTCGGCTTCCTGCTACTGGTCTCACTGATCGTCAGCGTCGGCCTTGCCGCCCTGGTACAGCATTCGCGCATGTTCGCCCAGCAGGGACTACTGCTGCACGCGCTGAACATGTCGCTGTCGATTGGCGCCTACTCGGTGCTGTTCGCCATGTTGTTCAAGTTCCTGCCCAACGTCTCCCTAAACTGGCGAGACGTCTGGCGCGGTGCCAGCGTGACAGCGGTGCTCCTGAGCCTGGGGCAGCTTGGCATCGGCTACTACCTCGGTCGCAGCGCGACCACCTCCGCCTATGCGGCCGCGGCCTCGCTGCTGGTACTGCTGCTGTGGCTGTACTATGCAGCGCAGATTTTCCTCTTCGGCGCGGAGTTCACCTGGGTGTACGCGCAACGCCGACGGCGCGAACAGGTCACCGGAACCGCGTAGGATTGGCACCCGGGACAACGTGATCCAGGGCTGGGGAATTAAGGCGTGCAGGCTCATCAATGGCTACTGCTGTCCGTAACGGTCGTCGCAGCGGTGCTCCAGCACTCGAGCGCCGCCCCGCCGCGCCCTCGCCCTGCGCTGCCGGCGCCAGTGGTGAGCTTCGGATTCGACTCGATCCAACGCCTGGCACAGCAGCGTGCCGAGCAGCCCTATCGGGAAAACGGCGAGAAACTGCCCGATTCGCTCGCCAGGATCAGCTATGACGACTACCGCGATATCCGCTTTCGCCCCGACAGCTCCCTGTGGCGTAACCAGTCGCTGTTCGAGGTCGAGTTCTTCCATCGCGGCTCAAATTATGACAAACGCGTCAATATCAATGAGGTTACCGACCAGGGTGTGGTCCCGGTCCGATACAACCCGGGACAGTTCGACTTTGGCAAGAACGCCGCACTCGCCAAGAACCTGCCGGCCGATCTGGGGTATGCGGGACTGCGCGTTCACTTCCCACTGCAGACCGCAGACTACAAGGACGAATTAATCGCGTTCCTCGGGGCCTCCTACTTTCGCGTGCTCGGGCGCGGCCAGAGCTACGGGGCCTCGGCGCGCGGTCTCGCCCTCAATGTGGCCACCACGGACGGCGAAGAGTTTCCCTACTTCAGCGATTTCTGGCTGGTCCGTCCGGGCCCCGCCCAGCGGACGCTGACCGTGTATGCGCTGCTCGATAGCCCGAGCCTGGCCGGCGCCTACCGATTCGAGATCCGCCCGGGTGCGACCACGGACGTGGAAGTCACCGCCACACTCTACGCGCGCAAGAATGTCGAAAAGCTCGGCGTCGCGCCCATGACGTCAATGTTCCTCTATGGGGAGGAACACCGGCGCCAGTTCGACGACTTCCGGCCGGAAGTCCACGACAGCGACGGACTGCTGATGCAGACCGGCGGCGGGGAGTGGCTGTGGCGGCCGCTGGTCAACCCGAAATCACTACGTGTCTCAAGCTTTTCGGATGAGCATCCGCGCGGCCTGGGACTGGCGCAGCGAGATCGGGACTTTGCGCACTACCAGGATGAGGAAGCGCACTATCAGCGACGACCGGGCTACTGGGTCGCTCCGCTGGGGGACTGGGGCAAGGGCAACATTGAGCTGGTCGAAATCCCGACCGATGAAGAAATCCACGACAACATCGTCAGCTACTGGGTGCCGGCCGCCCACCTGGTGCCTCACAAGCCGACAAGTTTCATGTACCTGTTGTCCGCCTACGGGGACTCTGAACGGCGGCCGCCCGGCGGTCGGTCAATCGCGACACGTACCAGTGCGGTCCGCGGGCATTTGGATAATTCACGGCGAGTGCTGATTGACTTTACCGGCGGTGATCTCGATACACTCGGCCCCAATCAACCGATCAAGGCTGAACTCAGTGCACACAATGCGGATGTCGATACCGTGTCCGTGCAACGATTGTCGGAAAATGGCGTCTGGCGGGTGTCCTTCCGGATCACGCCGAAAGGCGCTCAACCGGCCGATCTGCGGTGCTATTTGACCTTATACGGCGAAGCCCTCACGGAGACCTGGACTTATCTATGGACACCCTGAAGAACACCGGGCCGACGGAGCGATGGCTCCGTACCCAGGCGCACTGGCGCCGAGGGGCGTTCTTCACCCTGACTTTCCTGACCGCGTTCGCGGGCGGGTTCCTGATGCTCGACATCCTGCGCACCAATGGCTTCGGGCCGCTCGAGCTGACCGGGCTCGCGCTGTTCGTGGTGCTATTCATCTGGATGTCAGGCGCCTTCTGGACCGCAATTGCCGGGTTCGCCGTACGTCTGGCAGGGCGAGATCCGGCAGCGCTGCATCCGGATGGCGATCCGCTGCGTCCGCTCGAGGGCCGCACGGCCATTGTCTCGCCCATCTATAACGAGGATACGGTGCGCGTGTTCGCCGGCCTCGATGCCATCTGGAACTCACTCGCCAAAATGCCGCAGGCCATGAGCTTCGATTTCTTCGTGCTCTCGGACACGCGCCGGCCCGAGATCGCGTTGCTCGAGGAGCAGGCATGGCGGGAGATGGTCGCGCGCCATGGCGCCAGCGGGCGGCTCTTCTACCGCCGCCGCACCGACAACCTCGGTCGCAAGGCCGGCAACATTGCCGAGTTTGTGCGCAATTGGGGTGGCGCGTACGACTACATGATCGTGCTCGACGCCGACAGCATCATGTCGGGTCAGGCGCTGGTCACTCTCGCGCAGATGATGGATGCCCACCCGAAGGTCGGCATCGTCCAGGCGCTGCCGCTGCTGGCTGGGCGCGAAACGCTGTTCGCGCGGCTGTTGCAATTCGCCGTGCGCCTGAACGGACCTTTGTTTGCGAGTGGTCTGACTTTCTGGCAGCTCGGGGAAAGCAACTACTGGGGCCATAACGCCATCATCCGGCTGCGCGCATTCGCCGATCATTGCTCACTGCCGCGCCTGCCGGGCTCGCCGCCCTTCGGCGGGGAGATCATGAGCCACGACATCGTCGAGGCCGCCTTCCTGCGTCGCGCGGGCTACGCCACCTGGCTCGTACCGGATATCACCGGCAGTTGGGAAGAGGTGCCGACCAACGTCATCGACTATGCAGCCCGCGACCGTCGCTGGGCACAGGGCAACCTGCAGCACCTGGGTGTGATGACCTTGCCGGGCCTGCACTGGCTGAATCGTCTTCACATGCTGACTGGCGTGCTCGGCTATGCGACCTCGCCCATGTGGTTCGTGGTGCTGGTCGTCAGCTCGATCCTCACGAGCATCCAGGCAGTAATGGGACATCAGTATTTCCAGCCCGGCTCGCACACGCTGTTCCCCGCGTGGCCGCAGTACCGCGACGGTGAAATCGCCGCGGTGCTGACCATGACCGCGGTGATGCTGTTCATGCCCAAGCTGCTCGGCGCCACCCTCGCGCTGCGAGACTCGCGCCTGCGCGCCGCGTTTGGCGGCGCGCGTCGTCTCATGGCCGGCGTGTGCTTCGAGCAATTCATGAGCATGCTGCTGGCTCCCACGATGATGCTGTTTCACACCACGTTTGTGGTCAGTGCCCTGTTTGGCCGCAGTGTCGGCTGGGATGCCCAGCCCCGCGGCGATCGCGGCATCAGTTGGCGCGAGGGATTGATGCGGCACAAGTGGCATCTGATTCTCGGACTGGTGTGGGGCGCTGCCATTCTGGCGCTGGCGCCAAAATTCATCTGGTGGATGATCCCGGTGCTCGCCGGCATGATAATCGCGGTGCCCTTCACGGTACTCACGAGCCGCGCCAGCCTCGGACGCGCGCTGCGCGTGCGCGGTTGGCTGGTGACACCCGAGGAGAGTGCGCCGCCGCCGGAACTGGCGGCGCTGAGCGCTAATCTCGCGGCGGCGGAAACCACAGCTGCCGGGCCGATAAGCGCCGTCGCGGCGCCGGCTCAAATTATTGTGCCGCGGGAAGCCGCTCCGGCACTGCTCGATGTGTCGGCACCAGCTTCGCCGCTGGAACTGTTCGTGCGGGTGCCACAGCCCGCGCCGCTGATCATGGATTCTGGCGGACAGCCCAAGATCTCGCTCGCCACCCGCGCGGCCTGATCAACTACGCTCGATGTCGGCTGCCGCTGCATCCAGCAGTGCAGCGATCGCCTGTATCTGCCCCGCATTCAGCGGCCGCGCGGCGATGTAGAATCGGACCGACACGACGGAGGTCACTTTGAAAATTCTGGGTCCCGAGGCTCTGGTATTCGGCGTCGACGATCTCGATGCCTGCTTCCAGTATCTGGCCGATTACGGCCTCAAAAAGGTTGATTCGGCGCCCAGCGGCGCCACCTTCGAGGCGCTCGACGGGACCTGCGCCGTCGTGCGCAAGTCCGGCGATGCCGGCCTGCCGGCACCGATTGCCGCCGCGCCCAACATCCGCGATCAGATCTACGGTGTTGCCGACCAGGCGACGCTGGAAGCCATTGGCGCGGAACTGAGCCGCGATCGTGAGGTCAAGGCCGGCAGCGATGGCGTACTGCGCGCGCACGATGACAGCGGCTACCCGATCGGGTTCCAGTTGAGCCGCCGCCGCAAGTTCAGCGCGCCAAGGTACTTTAATGTTCCCGGCATGGACTCACACCGTCCCGTCAATGCGATTGCCGCCGTTGACGATGCGCCCATCCCGATCTGCTCACTGTCGCACGTGGTGCTGTTCGCGCCCGATATCGACAAGGCGGAGAAGTTCTACACGCAGCGGCTCGGATTTCGCACCGTCGACGTATTCACGAATCTGGGACCCTTCATGCGGCCCGCAGGCACGCTCGAGCATCACACGCTGTTTCTGATCAAGGCGCCGCGACCGGGCCTGCAGCACTTCACCTTCCACGTGCCCGATCTCAACGACATGCTCAAGGCCGGTTGGAACTTCGTCAAGAAGGGTTACAAATCATTCTGGGGTCCGGGCCGTCACATCCTCGGCTCGAACAACTTCTGGTACTTCAACAGTCCCTTAGGCGGGCTCATGGAATTCGATTCGGACATGGATCTGCACGACGACAGCTGGAAGCCGCGTTTCATCCCCGCCAACCAGCAGACCTCGCAGATCTATCTGTTCAATTTCACCGAGAAATGGTCGCCGGGGGGCGATAAACACTGACTTTGGCGCCCGCGAAAACCAGTCGCGGCAGTGAACGCGAGCTGTGCCGTCTGGAGGAAATTCCGGACGGTCACGCGCGCGGATTCCTGCCGCACAAGCGCGAGGACCGGCTGTTCGCGGTGCGGCGCGGCCAGCAGGTGCGCGTCTATATCAATTCCTGTCCGCACAACTGGCGTCCACTGGATTTCGCACAGGACCGATTCCTTTCCGCCGACTGTCGCGAGATCGTCTGTTACGCGCACGGCGCCCACTTCTCGATCGATACCGGGGAATGCACGGCCGGGGTGTGCCTGGGCGAATTCCTCATCCGCGTGCCCGCACGCGTCGCGAATGGCATGATCCTGATCCCGCTCGAGCTGCCGCAGGCGCCGGAGTAGTCATGGGCCGCATTTTCGAAGTCCGCAAACACGCCATGTTCGCGCGCTGGAACCGCATGGCAAAGCAGTTCGCGCGCATCGCCAAGGACATCAACATGTCGGTGAAGGCCGGTGGCGCGGACCCGGCCTCGAATCCGACGCTGCGTCGCGTTATGCAGAATGCGCGTGCGGTCAACATGCCCAAGGACAAGGTCGAGGCGGCCATCAAGCGCGCCAGCGGCCGCGATGCGACCAACTATCACGAGGTCGTCTATGAGGGCTACGCGCCGCATGGCATCGCGCTGCTGATCGAGACCGCCACCGACAACCCGACGCGTACGGTGGCACACGTGCGCAATATCATCAGCAAGAACGGCGGTAATCTCGGCACCACCGGCAGCGTCAGCTTCCAGTTCCAGAAAATGGGAGTGTTCCGGCTCGATCCGGCTGGTATCGATCAGGACGAGCTCGAACTCGACATGATCGATCACGGTCTCGAGGAGATGGGCGAGAGCACGGGCGAGAATGGTGAACCGCAGCTGGTCCTGCGGTGTGCATTCGACAATTTCGGTCGGCTGCAGGAGGCCCTCGAGGCACGAGGTATCGTGCCGCTGTCCGCCGAACACGAATTCGTCTGCACCACACCGGCCGAGCTGCCCGAGGCGCAGGCCACCGAGGCGCTGGAGCTGATCGACAAACTCGAGCAAGAGGAAGACGTCCAGCGGGTATTTCACACGCTGGCCTGAAATCCTCCCCTCCAGTACCGATCAATCGCTGCTCAATGCCTCATTGCCGGTGGGTGCCGTGCGCCTCGCCACCCTTGCGTCCGGCCTCACGCGCCTTTTCGCGATCGTTGGCGAAATTGCCTGGATTGTTGGCCCGGCCCTGGGCATGACCGCCTTTGCTGGCAATCTCGCGCTGCGTGGCCTGATCCATCGACGCAAATCCGCGCCGTGAGATGCCGCTCGGCGATCCACTGGAACCCGCGCCGGAGTTGTTGCCCGAGTGCGGGGGTTGCGAGGGAGCAGTTCCCGTATGCTCGCCGCCCTTGTGTTCGCCGCCCTTGTGTTCCCGGCCCTGGCCAGGCTGAGCGGGTTTGGAAGTCTGATCTCGCTTCGTGTACTGATTGTGTCCGTGCGGATTGTTGTTCGGCATGGAGAACTCCTCTGAAGTGGAAGCGGGCAATGCAATTGATGAATTGCAATCGGTGTGCCATGACTCGAGTGAGCTCAATCAGTATGTTGGCGCGCACCACCTCAAGCGTTTTGACAATATTTTCAGCGTACCCGGCATATATTTCAGCCGCATCGGTACTCGACGGTCGGCGAGGATTACTGCTGGCGCAGTATGGGCAGCTTCTGCGTATCGCCCAGGCTTGCATAGAGCGATTGCAATTGCGCGAACTCGCTCTCCTGCTGCGCGCCCGAGAGCATGTGATCGCGAATGATCTTCAGCTGGTAGCGCAGATACGGCAGCAGCGACTCGAGCGGCGAGGTGTCGCCGGCCTGGTGCGCGAGCAGCGAATCGCAGTAGGCGCGATAGTATTCGTTGTACGCGTCCTGGTAGTGAAGCAGCGCCTCGCTGAAAGCCTCCTCGCGCATCAGATCGGCGCAAAGCGAATCGGTGCAGAAGAAAGTGGCCGCCGAACTCAGGTAGGCGGTGTGTTCCCGCAGGATGCACTGCGTGTATTCCTGCGTCCCGAACAGCGTGCGCACCAGTGCGCGCCGCGCGTGGCCATGCACACGTCGATCGCGCAGGTATTCGAACGGCGCCTTGCGATGCAGGGTCAGAAAACTGATCTTCTTGAGTTCGGCGAGCTGGTGGGAGCGGCGGCGACGTGCAGCCACGCCGCGCATCAGCCGCCCGTGCGACTGTTCCCATATGCGGTACAAAGGTACGTCCTGCATCAGGCGAGTCGCGACGGTCGCCTCTTCGCAGGCGCCGGCCTGCGCCGCGAGCTGCAGATACTGCTCCGAATACTCCATCAGCCGCGACGAGCTGTAGCCAACTACGGCGCGTTGCGACGATGTTACTTCGGTGCTGCTGATGACCATAGGCGGCAACATCTATACCACCGATGCCACAGGCCTAACAACTGAGGGCTTTTTGCGACAGCTATCGCGAAAAATCCCGAGGCGGCGATGACATAATCCGGCATCCGCAGCGATCAGGCAGCGACGGAAATAGGCCGTCCAAGCAGTCTCTCGATGGCGCCCAGGCGATCGCGCTCCTCGCGGCTCACCAGAGAGATGGCCTCCCCGCTCGAGCCAGCGCGCCCGGTGCGGCCGATGCGATGGATGTAATCCTCCGGCACGTGCGGCAGCTCGAAATTGACCACATGCGGCAACTCGCTGATATCGAGCCCTCGCGCGGCGATGTCGGTCGCGACCAGGACCTGGATCCGTCCGCGCTTGAAGTCATCCAGTGCTTTGGTACGCGCGCCCTGGGACTTGTTACCGTGGATTGCCGCCACCGACAGACCGTCCTTGCCCAGGCGCTCGGCAAGCTTGTTGGCGCCGTGCTTGGTGCGGGTAAAGACCAGGCTCTGACGTACGCCACCGTCCACCAGCAGACGCCGCAGCAATGGATGCTTGGCGGAGGCCTCGACGTGATAGACGCGATGATCAACCAGTTCCGAGGGCGTGTTGCGCGGCGCGACGTCGATGACGGCGGGATTGCGCTGCCAGCTGCGTGCCAGCAAGCGGATTTCCTCCGGCAGCGTCGCCGAGAACATCAGCGTCTGCCGCTGCTTGGGCAGCGCGGCGACGATGCGGCGTATGGTTTGAATGAAGCCCATATCCAGCATGCGGTCGGCTTCATCCAGCACCAGCGCCTGGATCCCCGAGAGGTCCAGCGCCCGGCTCTGAAGGTGATCGAGCACCCGTCCGGGTGTTGCGATGATCACATCCACCCCTGCAGCCAGCGCCTGCAGCTGCGGCTTGGGGCTGACACCCCCGATGATGAGCGCACCGCGCAACGGCAGATGCCGGGCCAATACCCGGAAGGTGTCGCTGACCTGGGCGGCCAGTTCGCGTGTCGGGACAAGAATCAGGGCACGCGGGCGGCGCGAGCCATCGCCGCTGGTTCGCAGCCGCTCGAGCAGCGGCAGCGCAAAGGCGGCCGTCTTCCCGGTACCGGTCTGGGCCGCGGCCAGCAGATCGCGTCCTTCGAGCGCCATCGGGATGGCGCGGGTTTGAATCGGCGTCGGCTCGGTAAAGCCAAGTTCCCGGATCGCGGTCTGCAGCTCCGGGCATAGTGAGAAATCAGTGAACAAATCAATACTCCAAACGGCCTGACCGCATGACGCGGCTTCGGTTGGGCGCAAATTAAGGTTTTGTAAGATCGGCGGCGCCTATGGCGCCGGCTACGATGGGCTTGAGGGAGGGAGCGCGAACCGAACCGCGCAATCAACAAACACCGGCGCTAAGTGTACCTCATTACGCATCAAAGCGCACATCGCGCCGCTCCGGCCCGACCAGCGCCAGGACGAGCAGTGTGGCGGCAACGATGCCGCAAACGAGCATTAGGGCAAAGGCAAAATCCGGCTGCGACGAGGCAGTTCCGTGGCTCTCGGCAATCATGGTCTGCAGCGGCGCGTTGTACGAGGCAATCAGATTGCCGAGTTGATAGACGAAACCCGGAAAGGTGGCGCGAAGTGCCGGCGGTGAGAGTTCGTTGAGGTGCACCGGCACCACTCCCCAGGCCCCCTGCACCATGAACTGCATCGCAAATGCTGCGATGGCGATGTTCACCGCCGTGGTCGCAAGACCCCAGAAAGGCAACACGATCAGCGCCGCGCCTGCGGCCAGGGCGATCGCGCGACGCCGGCCGATGCGGCTCGAAAGCGCCCCGACGGTCAGCCCACCGCAAATGGCGCCCAGGTTGTAGACGACCGCGATGTACGACACGGTGCCACTGGAGAATCCGCGCTGCACTTCAAGGAAATGCGGAAACAGATCCTGCGTACCGTGGCTGAAGAAGTTGAAGGCCGTCATGAGCAGGACCGCATAGGCCGCCAGCAGCCAGTGGCCCTTGAGTCCGCTCCAGAGGCTCTGCCTGGGGTCGGAGGTCTGGCCGGCGCGCCAGACCTCCGACTCAGGCACCTTGCTGCGTATATAGAGCAGCAGCAGCGCCGGGGCCGCGCCCACCATGAACATACCGCGCCAGCCGATCTGATCGATGAAAGATCCGTAGACGACTGCCGCCAGCAGATAGCCACTCGGGTAACCGGCCTGCAGCAACCCGGAGACGATTCCTCGCGAGCGCACCGGGACGGACTCGAACGCCAGCGAGGCCCCCACGCCCCACTCCCCGCCCATGGCGATGCCGTACAGCGCGCGCAGTACCAGGAATACATTCAGCGACGGGGCGAAGGCCGAAGCCAGCTCCATGACCGAATAGGACAGCACGCTCGCCATGAGCGCGGGGCGCCGGCCATAGCGATCGGCCAGACGGCCGAAGAGAAAAGCCCCCACGGGCCGCATCGCCAGCGTCAGGAACAGAGCGTAGGTGACATGCTTGACGTCGGTGCCAAAATCGCCGGCGATACGCCGGAAAACGAACACCACCAGGAAGAAATCGAAAGCGTCGAGCATCCACCCCAGATAGCTGGCCACGACGACGTGCCGTTGCGCCGGGCTCCAATTCTCCCTCGATGACATCGGTCAGCCCCTACCTTATTGTTCGACAGTCGGCTCCCATCGAATCATAGCGCCCCGCGCGCATCCAACGTCAGCCGCTACAATGCCGGCCCCTTTTGTGGTCTTCCCGAGGTTGCGCCCGGTGCTGCTGCGTCTGGATAAGGTCAGCCTGGCATACGGATCGCGGCCGCTGCTCGATCAGGTGTCCCTGCAGCTCGACGAAGATGAGCGTATCGCACTGATCGGGCGCAATGGCGAGGGGAAATCCTCGATGCTGCGGCTGTTGCTGCGCGAATCCGAGCCCGATGAAGGGGTCGTCTGGATCAAAAATGGCGCTCGCCTCGGACACCTGGCGCAGGACATCAGCATGCTCGCGCCGGTGCTTCTGGCCGAGTGGCTCAGTACCGCGCTAAAGGCTGGCGGCCCGGAAGGGGCGGCCGATGACGGCTGGTCGACCGGCCAACGCGTGGCCACGGTGCTCTCGCGCCTGCGACTGGATGGCGCCGCGCGGCTCGACCAGCTCTCGGGCGGCACGCGGCGACGCGCTTTGCTGGCCCGGGCGCTGGTCAGCGACCCGCAGATCCTGCTGCTCGATGAGCCGACCAACCATCTCGATATCGACACGATCGAGTGGCTGGAACGCTTCCTGCTCGAATTTCGCGGACTGGTGCTGTTCGTGAGTCACGATCGCGCCTTCATAGATCATCTGGCGACGCGCATCGTCGAGCTCGACCGCGGCAACCTGACGGCCTTTCGCGGCAACTATGAGGCCTACCAACGCGCCAAGTCGGATCAACTGGCCGTGGAAGCCCAGCACGCGGCCCTGTTCGACAAAAAGCTCGCCCAGGAAGAGGCGTGGATCCGCCAGGGCATCGAAGCACGCCGCACCCGCAACGAAGGCCGAGTGCGAGCACTCTACGCGCTGCGCGCGGAGCGACGCGCACGCCGCGAACGCGGCGGCCGCCTGCAGCTGGAAGCCGCGACCATCAACGAGTCCGGATCGCTGGTCTTCGAAACGGAAAATCTGTCCGTTGGATTCGCCGGGCGCACCATCATTCGCGACCTGTCCATGCGCATCATGCGCGGCGATCGCATCGGCCTCGTCGGCCCCAACGGCGCCGGCAAGACGACGCTGATCCGCACCCTGCTCGGTGAGCTCGAACCCACCGCGGGCAAAGTGCGACAAGGCAGCCGGCTGGAGATTGCCTACTACGATCAGGAGCGGCTGCAGCTCAATCTCGAGGCCTCGGTGAGCGCCAATGTCGGCGGCTACAACGATCACGTCCTCGTCAACGGCCAGTCCCGGCACGTGGCGGGCTACCTGCGCGACTTCCTGTTTCGCCCCGAGCAGCTCAATACCCCGGCGCGAGCACTCTCGGGAGGCGAGCGCAATCGGTTGTTGCTTGCGCGATTGTTCGCACAGCCGGCCAATCTGCTGGTCATGGACGAGCCCACCAACGATCTGGATATCGAGACGCTCGAACTGCTCGAGGAGTTCATCGCCAACTTCCCGGGCACGCTGCTGCTGGTGAGCCACGACCGAGCCTTCCTGGATAATGTGGTCACCAGCCTGCTGGTCTTCGAGGGTGAGGGCGTGGTGCGCGACTTTGTCGGCGGCTACAGCGACTGGAAGAGTTATCGGGATCAAAGGGACGCGGCAGCGCAGCCCCCAAAGCCGGCGCCGACGGCGGCGGCCGCATCAAGGACCGGCAATCGCGGCGGCCGGCTGTCCTACCAGGCTCAGCGCGAGCTGAACGAGCTGCCGCAGCGGCTGCAGGCACTCGAAGCCGACAAAGCCGACATCGAATCGCGCCTTGCCGACGGCTCGCTCTACCGCGGCGATGCCGAAGAACTGCAAACGCAGTTACAGCGCCTGGCGGACATCACTTCGGAACTCGAGACCGGCTATGCGCGCTGGGCTGCACTCGAGGCGCTGGCACCCAGCGCCCGCTGAGCCGGCTCCGGGTTGGGTGCGCTGTGCTAGTATTTCGGCCGCTGAATCAACGTGCCGCGATCGATGAGCTCACGCGTTTATCTGCTGAACGGGCCTAATCTGGATCTGCTCGGAGAGCGTGAGCCGCACCTCTACGGCCACCACTCGCTGGCCGACGTGGAAACTCTGTGCCGCTCCACTGCCGGGCGGCTGGGACTGGAATTGGTCTGTCACCAGACCAATGCCGAGCACGAGATGATCGGCTGGCTGCACGAGGCGCGACACGCCGCCGGCATCGTGATCAACCCAGCGGCCTTCTGCTACCACTCCGTACCGATCCTCGATGCGCTGCGCCTGTGCGAATGCCCCATCGTCGAGGTGCACATCAGCAATATCTATCGGCGGGATGAAACCTGGCGGTCGCATTCCATTCTCGCCGCCGCCTGCCGCGGCGTGATCACGGGTCTCGGGATCGAGGGCTATCGGCTCGCAATCGAATTTCTCGCGCGGCAGATTGCCGCTGACGTGCCGAGCGCGACGCGCTGACCCGCTTGGCGCTGCCGCGTTTGGCGCTGACCCGCTTGGCACTGCCGCGCCTGGCGCCGCCAGCCTTGGCCAATTTGCCCGGGCCGCCGGCGAAAGCCGCCGCCATGACGTCCTCGACGCTTTCGGCCCAGACGAAGCGCAATGACTTGCGCACGCTGGCCGGGATGTCCTCGAAGTCGCGCCGATTGCGCGCCGGCAGAATCACGGTTTTGATGCCGGAGCGGGCGGCCGCGACGACCTTCTCCTTGATGCCGCCCACGGGCAGCACCAGGCCCCGCAGACTGATCTCGCCCGTCATCGCGACATCGTTCTGCACCGTGCGCTGAGTCAGCATCGACACCAGCGAAGCGAAAATGGATACGCCGGCGCTCGGGCCGTCCTTGGGCACGGCGCCTGCCGGCACGTGGATGTGGATGTCCGATTTCTCGAACACCTGAGGATCCACGCCCAGCTCCCGCGCGTGACCCTTGGCCAGCGTCATGGCCGCCTGCGCGCTCTCCTTCATCACATCGCCGAGTTGACCGGTGAGGATCAACCGACCACTGCCGGGCACGCGGCTGCTCTCCACGAACAGAATGTCCCCGCCCACGGGTGTCCAGGCGAGCCCCGTGGCCACACCCGGCACGCTGGTGCGCATGGCGACCTCGTTCTCAAAGCGCGGCGCGCCGAGTATGCGGATCAGATCTTCGTTGGACACCGCGATCGGCCCGGACTCACCCGCGGCGATGGTCACCGCGCAGTGGCGCAGCACGGCGCCGATCTGGCGCTCGAGCCCGCGCACCCCCGCCTCACGCGTGTAGTCCGCGATCAGGCGGCGCAGGATGCCATCGCTCAGCACTACCTGTTCGGGCTTCAAACCATTCGCCACGAGCTGGCGGCGCACCAGGTACCGCTGCGCAATCTGCAGCTTCTCCTCTTCGGTGTAGCCCGATAGCTGGATGATCTCCATGCGGTCGCGCAGCGGCGGCGGCATGGTGTCGAGCATGTTCGCCGTGCCGATGAAGAGCACCTTGCTCAGGTCGAACGGCACGCCCAGATAGTTGTCGCGGAAGGTGTGATTCTGCTCGGGATCCAGTACCTCCAGCAAAGCTGAGAACGGATCGCCCTGGCTGCTGGCCGATACCTTATCGACCTCATCGAGCATCATGACCGGGTTGCGTGTACCGGCCTTGCGCAGGGCCTGGATGATGTTGCCCGGCAACGCGCCCACGTAGGTGCGCCGGTGGCCGCGAATCTCGGCCTCATCGTGCACACCTCCCAAGCTGACACGCACGAATTTAAGTCCCAGCGCACGCGCAATCGACTGCCCGAGCGAGGTCTTGCCCACGCCGGGCGGACCGACAAAGCACAGGATCGGGCTGTGGCCCTCCGGATTGAGCTTGCGCACGGCCAGGAACTCGATGATGCGGCGCTTGATCGGGTCGAGGCCAAAGTGATCCTCGTCCAGAACCTGGCGCGCCTTCTCGATGTCGATTTCTTCCTTGTCGAGCTTCGACCAGGGCGCGGCGAGCAACCACTCGAGATAAGAGCGTGTCATCGAGTACTCGGCACTGGCTTCGCCTGTGCGTTCAAGGCGGGCGATCTGCGTCCTGACATGCTCCTCGATATCCGGCGGCATGGCCGCCTTGGCGAGCTCGGCCTTGAGTGCGGCGATGTCGGAGGACTCCTCGTCGTCTTCGCCCAGCTGCTTGCGGATCTGGTTCATGCGCTCGCGCAGCACGGCCTGCTTCTGGCGCTCGTCGAAGGCGCCCTTGGTGCGCTGGTCGATCTCGTGCGAGATGCGGATGACTTCGAGCCGCTGGCGGACGAACTCGAGCACCAGATCGAGCCGCTCGCGGATATCCAGCGTCGCGAGCACCTGCTGCTTCTCGATGGGCTTGATATCCAGGAAGCTTGCGATCAGGTCGGCCAGCGTGGAGAAGGATTCTATGTTCTGCAGCGCGGCGACGAGTTCACCCGGCGCCTGCGGCAGGAGCTTGAGCGCCTCGATGGCGAGTTCGCGCAGGCGAATCGCCCGCGCCTCGATTTCCGGGTTGACCAGGGTCGGCTCGGGCAGCAATTCGACGCGGGCCGTAATGAATGGGTCGCGCGCGGTGTAATCGCGCACGTTGAAGCGCTCCTCCCCCTGGCAGATCAGGTGATGGCTGCCATCCGGGGCCGTCACGTAGCGCACGATGCTCGCCATCGTGCCGATGCGATGCAGTCCCTCGAGCGCCGGATCATCGGCTTCAGCATCCCGCTGCAGCACGAACCCGACCTTGCGCTGCGACTTGATGGCTTCCTGGGCGGCCGCGATCGTGCGTTCGTTGCGGATGGCGATCGGCAGCACGGTCTGCGGAAACAGCACCGTATTTCGCAGCGTGAGGATGATCAGGTTGTCCGCGTCCGCAGCGGAGGTTGCCTCGGCGGGAATCTCGGCGGTCACCGGGGTCTCGTTCTTTGCATCGCTCATGCCCACTCTCCGGCCAGGCGGATGCGCAGGCAGCCATTGAGCAGTTCCTGGCCCAGCAATTGATAGCGGCCAGCCGGCAGCGCAATGCGACGCTCCATGCGACCGTAAGGGATTTCGAGCCGCAGGATGCGCGCCTGGTGCGCCAACTGCGGCAGACGGCTGGCCGCCTTCACGCGCAGGCCCTCCGATGTCAGTTCGATTTCAATGTCCTCCGTGCGCACGCCTGGCAGCGCGACCAGCACCTGCAGCTCGCGATCGAGCACGAATATGTCCACCGGCGGCTCCCAGGCGGGCTGCTGCGAGCGAGCCGTCACCAATTCGAAGAATCGGCGCTGGCGCCGTTCCGCTTCGTCGATCAGCGCGCAGGCGCGCGACCACATCGTCAAGCCGCTGGGCAGGTATTCCATGGGGTTACTCCAGTCATTCGTACATGGGGCTCAACGGCCGAACTGCAAGTTTCCGGGCGCGCGCCGGATCGCGCCCGGTGTGGAATCGGTCCCCGGTGACCTCTACCCGCGACAGATTGACCCGACGCCGCGCGCGAGCATAACTTGGGTTCGCGCCAGGGGCCGTTGATCGAAATCATTGACCAACTATTGACCAAAGTGTCGATTTCGGCGTTGCTCTTCAGGTTCGACCGGGTGAAGATCGGAGCCTTCTATTGATGAACCACCAGGAGTGTGAACATGGCAGTGCAGTCGACATCGACGCCCCGCGCAACGCGCACGACGGCCCGAACCGCGCAACCGAAGACTCGTCCGGTCCCGGCAGTACTCATTGACCAGAGTCTGCGCCGAAGCATGATCGCCCAGGCGGCCTACTATCGGGCCGAACGGCGCGGCTTCGAGCCCGGATACGAGGCCGAGGATTGGCTGGCCGCGGAAAGTGAAGTGGATGCAGCGCTGATGCTTGGCGCGCTGCCCCTGAAGACCTGACCGGCCCCTAAGCAGGTCGCTACAGGATCGGCTGCGGCTGGCGCGCCCGCAGCTCTCTTAGCTGCGCCTCGAGATCCGCCACCCGCTCGAGCAGGCCCAGCGCCAGTACGAGAGCCTGCAGATCGAGCTCAAAGTCGGATCGCAGGCGCCTCGCGGCGCGCGCCGCACGCAGCGCGGCCGAGCCAAAACGCAGATCCGCCCGCGCACGCCGTAGCTCCAACGGTGCGATGGCGCCGCAGTCGAGCAGTTCCTCCGCCAGTGTCATCGGCAATCCCGACAGCTCGGCCAGCTCCGGCAGCGATAGCTCGTGCTGCTCGAACCACAATACCTCGGTCACCTCAATTTGCATGTCCGGCCTCTGTGGCGAAGTGAGCCCGCGGATCAAATCCCGAATCGGTGGACAGCTTCTGGTACAGGTCGCGCTCGGCGTCTCCGATGACGCTGGGTACGACGATCTGCACGATGGCGTAGAGATCCCCCTGGCCTTCCTTCGGTTTGGGTAAACCGCGATTCGGCAGCCGCAGATGACGCCCTGCCTGCGTGCCAGGCGGGACTTTCAGTCGCACGACGCCGCCTGGCGTGGGGACTTCCACTGCGGTGCCGAGTACCGCTTCCCACGGGGCCAGTGGAAGATCCAGGTACAGGTCATGGCCGGTAGCGCGGTACAGCGGATGCGGGCGCAGGCTGATGTTCAAATACAGATCGCCGTCACGGCCGCCATTGAGCCCTTTGCCGCCCTTGCCGGGCAGCCGCAGCCGCTGACCATCCGTGGCGCCTTTCGGAATTCGGGCCTTGAAGGCATGGGGGGTGCGATGCAGCCGCCCTGCCGCGTCGTACTCCGGCATGTTGAGATCCAGATCGAGCTGCGTGCCCTGGAAGGCCTGTTCGATCGTGATCGCGACGGCTATCTCAAAGTCCTGCCCGGGCCTCGACCTGCGCGCGCCGCTCCTGCCGGCACCTGCGTGAAGGTGCGCGAACAGATCCGAGAGGTCCAGATCCTCAGCCGAGAAAGGCGACTCGCTGTACTGCTGACGCCAGTCAGGGGGTGGCTGAAAATCCTGACCGGGCGCGTGCGAGCCCAGCTGATCGTAGGCGGCGCGCTTCTCAGGGTCTTTCAGCGTCTGGTAGGCCTCCGCGATCTCCTTGAACTTCTCCTCGGCACCGGTCTCCTTCGAGACATCGGGGTGATACTTGCGCGCGAGTCGACGGTAGGCCTTCTTGACGTCCTCTTCGCTGGCACTGCGTTCGAGACCGAGACTGGCGTAATAGTCCTTGTACTTCATACCGCTTGAGCTCCGGGAGGCGGCGAGAATAGCGCAGGCACCACCGGCGCGCACGGTCGGCGCCGTTAAGGGAAACTCCCGACAGCGGGAATAATAGGGATCGAAGGGCAATTTTCAAGCAGAAAATCCTCTGGCGCGGCGCTGAGGCATACGAAGCGGCGCGGCGTGCATCGGTCTGGCGCGCCAACACCCCGGCACGATTTCCCGCGGCTATCATGCCGGCCGAAAACGCGCAGGATGTGATCGCCGCCGTGCAGCTCGCGCGCGAGCGAGGCCTTGCAATCACTGTGCGTTCGGGCGGCCACGGCTGGTCAGCTTCCCACCTGCGCGACGACGTGCTGCTGATCGATGTCTCCCGGCTCGAGCAGATCTCGATCGACAGCAGCGGCGTACGCGCCTGGGTCGGGCCTGGCGCCAAGGGCTGGCATCTGAATCGCGAACTGCGCGCGCGCGGGCGCATGTTCCCCGCCGGGCATCACCGCTCGGTCGGACTGGGTGGGTATCTGCTCAATGGCAGTTCGGGGTCGCCTGCTCGAATGTCACCGCCATCGACATGGTCAACGCGCAGGGCGAATTGCTCCATGCCGATGAGTCGGTGAATTGCGATTATCTCTGGGCGGCTCGCGGTGCGGGAGCGGGCTTCTTCGGCGTGGTCACCCGCTTCGAGCTCAAGACCTTCGCGTTGCCCCCCGTCATCCGCTTCAGCTCCTACGCCTACGAGCTCGAGCATCTGGAGACCGTGCTGCGCTGGGCCATGGAACTCACGCCGCGGATACCGGAGAACCTGGAGTTCATCATCGGCTGCTACGGTCATGACGGCACCGGCAAGCGCGCCACGCCGCGCCTGTTCGTGAACGCCACAGCCTTTGCCGACTCCGAGCAGCAGGCCCGCGAAATGCTCCAACTGCTCGAGACCTGTCCCTGCATCACGCGCGCGGATCGGCGGCGGGAAGTTGCCGCCGTGAGCATGGAAGAGCGCCTCGAAATGACCAGCCGCGCCGACCCTGACGGCAAACGCTATGCGGCCGACAACATCTATACCAACGCCAGTGCCGATGAGCTGGTGCCCCTGATGCGCGAACTGTTCGCCAGCCTGCCTTCGGCGCATTCGCACATTTTCTGGTGGAACTGGGGGCCGCTGCGTCCCCTCCCCGACATGGCACTGTCGATTCAGGGCGATATCTACCTCGCCTGCTACTCGGTGTGGGACCAGCAGGCAGACGATGCGCCGATGGAGCGCTGGGTGGTCGATCAGATGAAGCGCCTCGAGCACCTGGCGGTGGGTAGCAAGCTCAACGATGAGAATATGGCGCGCCGCCCGGCGCGATATTTTTCCGATGCGGCCGCCGCGCGGCTCGAGCGGCTGCGCACGCTGCACGATCCGGAGCACCGCTTCGCCTCGTTTCCCAAATGACCTCGGCCGCCCCCGAGCGCGGCCTCTTCTACGGATGGATCATCGCCGGTGCCGCGGCCTTAGGAATAGCCTGCAGCTTCTCGGTGCTCGTGACCACCATCACGAGCCTGTTCGCCGCGCCGCTGTCGCGGGAGATGGGCTGGACCACGCCGCAGATCATGCTCGGCCCACTGGTGGCGGGATTGTGCGGACTGATCACGGCACCGCTGATCGGTGCCCTGTGCGATCGCTGCGGCGCGCGACGCATCGTGTTGCTCTCGTTTCTGATCGAAGTCTGCATCGTCGCTTCGTTCCACAATCTCGATTCGTGGCTTCCCGGGTACTGGCTGCGCTACGGCGCGCTGGCCCTGCTGTGCATGGGCGCGACGCAGGTCGCCTTCAGCCGCATCATCTCCTCCTGGTTCAATCGCCGACTCGGGCTCGCGCTCGGAATCGCGCTGGCAGGCGTGGGGGTCGGCGGCTATGGATGGTCGCTGCTGGCGCAGCGGCTCATCGATCTCTATGGGTGGCGGAATGCGTACCTGGGTGTGGCAGGCATCATCGCCTGCCTGACGCTGCCAGCGCTGTTCCTGCTCCTGCGCGACACGCCCGCCAGCCCCGGAACGGGCGTCGATAGCCGGTCGAACACGGGCATGACACTGCGCCACGCGATCGCTTCGCCGCAGTACCGACTCATGGCGCTGACTTTTTTCCTCTTCGGCCTGAGCCTGCAGGGCGCGCAACTCAATCTCGTGCCCATGCTCACCAGCCGCGGCGTGTCGGCACAAGTCGCGGCCCACATACAGGCCATCATGCTGCTCACACTCATTGTCGGACGCTTGTCGTCGGGCTTTCTGCTGGACCGTTTCTTCGCGCCGCGCGTATCGCAGGCCTTCCTGCTGGCTCCCATCGCCGGCATCGCCGCGCTGGCGCTCGGCGCCTCAGGCTGGCTTGCCCTGGTGTCTGGGGAGTGGCGCACTCCAGCGGCGGCTACGGCATCGTGCTCTGGTATCACGTCACTGCACTGATCGTGACCGCACTCTTATTGTTTGCCTTCCAGCCGTATCGGCGCGACTGAGCCGGGATGCGAATGTCGGTTCCGGCCTACAACTCCCGCAGCCACACCGCGCTGGGTGCTGCGGCAAGTACAACAGGGTAGAATGCGCGCCCAGCGGTCAGGTGCCCGCTGCCACAATCATGATGGGTCACCGGGGGGGGCAAATGTTCACAATGCACAGGTATTGGAGTGCGGCCTTCGCCGCAGTGTTGCTGACGGCGTGCGGGTCCGATAGCACGACCTCCACCGTGAACACATCGACCGCGCACGGCACGCTGGTGGAAAATCCACCCCTGCGGATCGCATCCCTGAATGCGGCAAGTCTCGCAGCCCAGCTGTCGGCGAACGCAAGCGGCGCACAGCTGCTGCAACTGACCGGCGCGCCCGCCTGCGGCGTCGATTTCTACTACATCAAATTCTGGACGGTTGGCGGCTCCGGCGAGACCACGCAGTCCTCCGGTGCACTGATGGTGCCCACCGGGGCGGCGCCGACCTGCTCGGGATCCAGGCCCATCGTGCTTTACGCCCACGGCACGCAGAGCGACAAGACCGTCAATATCGCCGATCCCACCAACACCTCGAACTCAGAGGGGATCCTCGTGGCCGCGATGTATGCGGCCCAGGGCTACATCGTCGTGGCTCCCAACTACGCGGGCTACGATATCTCGACGCTCGGATATCACCCCTTCCTCGACGCCGCACAGCAGTCGGGAGAAATGATGGACACGCTGACCGCGGCGCGCATGGCATTGCCGCAAACGATGTCCTCGGCCACGAGCGACAGCGGCAAGCTGTTCATCACTGGCTACTCTGAAGGCGGCCACGTCGCCATGGCGACCTTGCGTGCGATGGAAGCGGCGGGGCAAACCGTCACGGCCTCGGCGCCCGAATCCGGTCCCTATGCGCTGGAAGCGTTTGGCGACGCCATTTTCTTCGGCAGCGTGGATATCGGTTCGACCGAGTTCTCCCCGCTACTCACCACGAGCTACCAGCACGCATACGGCAACATCTATAAGGCAACCAGCGACATCTATTCGGCCACTTACGCGACCGGCATCGACACGCTGCTGCCCAGTGCGACCCCGATCGACACGCTGTTCGCCACCGGCAAGCTCCCCGAAACGGCGCTCTTCGACAGCACCACACCGGTCGTGACGGTGCCTGGCAACCCGACATTGTCGGCGGTCCTGACGGGGGCCTTGGCGGTGCCCAGCGATCCGACCAATCCCGATACGCCGCTGTTCGATCTGGGGTTCGGCTCACCGTATCTGATCAACAATGACTATCGAGTCAGTTATGCCCTGGATGCGGCATCCAATCCGGACGGGGCGGTCCCAACACCCGCGGCGGGCGTTCCGCTGGCAGCCGTGGCACCGACGCAGACCCTGCGACTGGCTTTCTATAAGAACGACATGCGTAACGGTAATTGGGCACCCGCCTCGCCGACACTGCTGTGTGGCGGAGATCAGGACCCGACGGTGTTCTTCAGCGTCAATACCGAAACCATGGCGGCATTCTGGAGCGGGCTGCCTGCGGGCCTCATCACCGTGCTCGACGTCAACGCGACCCCTGCGGGACCCTTCGCACAGATCCAGGCCGCGTTCCAGCAGGCCGGGGCGGCGCAGCTGGCCTTCTACATGTCAGCGGCCGGGGGGAGTCTGTCCCTGGCACAGGCAGAGGAGCTGCTGATCGAGGGTTACCACGCCTCCGTGGAGCCATTCTGCGCACTCGGTGCGCGCACCTTCTTCAGCCAATTCTGAAGGACTCGGCCATGACAAAATTCACCTTGCGCGCGCTCACCGCCGCGTTCCTGACCCTGACCGCCTCGCTGGCCTTCGCCGATGAGGACCCGGACAACACCTTTCGCCTGGGCGCGTATGCGGTCTTTTTTCACACCAGCGCAGGCTATCTGGCAGGGCCTTACATTCCCCCGGGCGAGAACCTGAGCGCGACCGTAAAGAATGTACAAACCCCGTATCTTGCGTATCTGCGAAAGCTGTCGACACACTTCACGTTCGAGCTCGCTTTCGGCGTTCCGCCGCTGACCAAGGCTTACGGCAAGGGTCCGGCAACGCTCGCCGGCACGGTGCCGTTCAATGGCCAGCAGCTATTGACCTCGCGCTGGCTCGCGCCCACGGCGCTGCTCGAGTATGTGTTCTTCGATGACAGCCACGCGTTGCGGCCTTATATCGGCGCCGGAGTCAATTACTCCATGTTTTATGATCGCAACATCACCTCCGCAGGTGAAGCGATTATCGGTGGCCCGACCCGTGTGGAGTTGAGCAACTCTGTCGGACCAGCCGTGACCGGCGGCCTTACCTATCGTCTGCCGAAGCACTGGAGTCTCATGGCCTCGTATTCGTGGGCGAGGGTGACGTCGCATTTGCATGCCATTACAACGGACATTGTCCGCACTGACGCCATCAGCTTTGGCCCGACGACATTCGTGGCCGCAGTCGGCTATTCCTTTTGAGCGTCCGCTGAACAGTCCCTGACCGTTTCCTGCCTACATTCCATTCAGGATTGCGCTGACAGTGGCCGGCGCCTCCGTAGGGCACCGTTCATGCGATCGTCAGTCACGGGCGCTGTTCACGCCCGCTGCAAGGAGTACGTCATGGCACGCAAGTACAGCAAATCGAGTGAGCGCAAGGTCGAGCGCGTAATGAAGGAAATGAAGCACGGCACGCTGCGCAGCGGAGGCTCGGGGGCAAAAGTGACCAACCGCAAGCAGGCTATCGCCATTGGATTGTCCGAAGCGCGCCGCGCCGGCGCCCGGGTTCCCGAAAAGGCGGCTCGCAAGACCAAGCGCCGCAAGTCCGCCTGAGCAGGCATCAAGGGCGCGCCCTGATTTATTCACTGCGCAGCAGCACGATCCGCACGCATGACACAGCGGTGCGGGTTGGCTGAAACCACGCCATGATCGACCGGCAATTCAATCACTCGCCGCCGCGATGTCTGCTCATTGCCGACGACAATGACGACGCCGCGGAAAGCCTCGCCATGCTGCTGCGCATGGAGGGCCACGAAGTCGTTGTGGTCGGCAATGGACGCGACGCGTTGGACGCAGTGAGCGCGCTGCGGCCGAGCGTGGTCGTGCTCGACATAGGCATGCCGGACATCAGTGGCTATGAGGTGGCCCGGCAATTGCGTCAAACGCAGGAAGGGCAGTCTCTCACGCTGATAGCGGTAACCGGCTGGGGCCAGGAGCGCGACAAACTTCGTGCGATCCAGGCCGGATTCGACCATCACTTCACCAAACCGATCGACCCGAACACCCTGATTGAGCTGGTCAGTCGGATGGACCAGGATCGCTGAGCGCGTCCCGGCGCGAATGCGGCATTCTCCTACGGAATCGCGATATACCCCCGCTATACCCTGATCGACATGCGCAACCGCGCTCTTGCTTTGGGAAGCAGAGATTATGGTGACAGTGCTGGTCGAGAAGCGTGAGTTCGGAGAAAAGCTCGAACCCGCAAGCCGCTCGCGGCGCAACGCGAAACCGGCCATCAAGGCTGCCGCATCGCAGCCGCCGGCTGCAACAACTGCACCCGCGGCTGATTCTTCGCGGAGCGAGGAACTCAGCCCCAGTGACCGCTATCGGCAGATCAGCGTGTTCGCCTACCACAAGGCTGAGCAGAGAGGTTTTGCACCCGGGCATATGTGGGACGATTGGCTGGCTGCTGAACGCCAAGTCGACGCCGGAAACAGCAGCGGATCGTTGCAAACGCGTAATCCGGGCGGTTCGAGCGGCCGATAGGCTCCCTGACCCGGGCGTCGCTGGACGAAGGCGGAGTTCGCCTTTAGAATTATCGGTTCCTTCGATGATGTCTGCGTGCCGCGAGTGGCGCGCCAGTCTTGCACCGCGCGCCCGTAGCTCAGCTGGATAGAGTACCTGGCTACGAACCAGGGGGTCGGGAGTTCGAATCTCTCCGGGCGCGCCAATCGATCAATTACTTGCCACTGATCGGCAATGCTCAATTGACCAAACGTAGCGAAAACGTAGCGTTCTCTGCTACGTTTTTGCCGCGCGGCGCGACCTTCAGACTCACACCTTCCGGTTGCCGCTCAATGCGACTGGCCACGGAACTCAGCTTCTCCGGGGCCAGGTGTGCATAGCGCAGCACCATCTCGTACGACTTCCAGCCTCCCAGCTCCATCAGTTCCTGCAGCGAGGTACCGCTCTGCACGTGCCACGAGGCCCAGGTGTGCCTCAGGTCGTGGAAACGGAAGTCCTCGATGCCGGCACGCTGCTTCGCCTTGTCCCACGCCGTCGAGCTCTGGTGGATGCGCTGGCCGGCGAAGGTAAAACACCGGCGCCGGTGCTGACCCCGCGTCGCCTCGGGCGCCGCCACGGCGTCCGCATTGAGCGGAATACCGCGGCCCTCGCCCGACTTCGTGGTGCCATGATCGAGCCATGCCACCTTCCGAGCAAGATCCACCCGGCTCCATTCGAGCCCGTGAATCTCGCCCGCACGACAGCCGGTCGCCAGTGCGAACTGCACGATCGGCTTCATGTGTGCCGGCAAGGCCTCGATCAATCGGTCAGCCTCCTCGCGTCTCAGGAAGCGCACGCGCCGACGGGGTTCCTTCAGCATCCGAATCTTCGGAACTCCACGCAGCCAACGCCAATCCTGATGCGCGACATTCAATATCCGCCGAACCACCTCGAGAGCGCGATTGACGGTCGCGTTCGAGACACCATCCTTCGATTTGCGATCGCGAATGAACGGCTGCAATGCCGTCGTATCGATCGCATCCAACCGCAGAGATCGCAGATAGGGGTCGAGCTTTCTCAAATGATCACGATCATCCGAGAGGCTCCTCTTATCTGCAAACTCCTCGAGATACCGTATGACCGCTTGCTGCCATACGAAAATGCCGAGAAGCCCCTGCTGCCGAGCTTCAATCGCCTCGTTCTTCAGGCGGACGACGTAGGCTTCAGCGTCGGTGCGTTCGATACACCCAGTGCTTTGGCATACGCGGCGTCCATCCGGGAGAACGAGGTTGATCCACCAGAACCGCGAATCCTTGCGGCGGTAGAGTCCACGTTCACGGGCCATAGAGTCTCCTTCCAGGCCCGCCCTCGGCACTTATCCTGCTGCATGCGCTGGTCCAGATCAATACGGTCGTAGAGCTTGCAGCGGCCCTTGCGGATGAAGGGCAACCCCATGCCGTCAAGGAAGCGGACGCTGCAACGTACATAGGCTGCTGCCTCGCGGCGCGTGAAGTAGCGTTCGGGTCCGGTCGCTGGCTGAACGACCGGCGCTGCCTTGGACAATGCCGATTCTCGGCGATGTCGATGCGGTGAAAAATCGAGCGACAACTGCCCAGTCGCCGGCGCCCTGTCCGGCAAACCCTCGTTGTCAGGGCGATCCGGCATGTCGTCTTTCGGTACCGGGCCATCATGTCGGCGCCTTTCCAACATCGACTAGGAGCGCGGCAGGATGTCAGCGCGGGAGCTGGTAGATCATTGGTCAGTCAAGACTGGCGAACTTGCAGGCTTGCGGTAGCCGAAGTATCTGGACCTGAGGTGTGGTCGTGACAGATCGAGCATTCATTGGAGTAATGCCAGCGTGTGGTTCCGGTCGTTTTAGGGCGCGTTGTCACGTGAAGCAAGGCTACCGCATTCGCGCGCAAGATCGAGGCAGCGATTCGCAGTAAATTCAGCGAATCTCGGATCGCCTATTCTCTTGCCGCGTTGGGCCGTGTGCGGATCAGCGGGCATCATCGCGCTTCAACGAGCCACGACGGCGGCGATCAGTCGATGTGAGGTTTCGCTGAACTTTGAGCGGATTGCAGGATAGCGCGCGGCTTACGTTTAGGGCCAAATTGGCCCAATGCGTTGTGCGGAAACTTTGAAGACGCACGTCTCACCGGAGATGAAACTCCAGGCGAGGTCGGTTGCGGATCGCGAATTCCTGTCGGAAGCGGCTTGGCTCAAGCGCCTCGTAATACGCGAGATTCGGGCCCGCAACGACGCATCAGGTGCCGAAAGCGATCTCCTGCGGTCGGAGAATATTCCCGGACAGACCAGCGTGGCTTCGGGAAACAGTGGTGCCGGTAAGCCAATGCTGGTGCGCCTCACGGTCGAGGACAGGCTGCTCCTGGACGCCCGGGCCGAGGCGCGCGGCATGCGACCGGCTACCTACGCATCCGTCTTGCTCCGATCGCATTTGCGCCAGCTCACGCCGCTACCCAAGGACGAACTCCTTGCGCTCAAGCGCAGCATCGCTGAGCTGGGATCGGTCGGCCGGAACATCAATCAGATCGCGAGGGCAGTGAGCGGCGGCGGAGAGGTGCCCGGTTCGCTACGGGGGGAGTTCTTGGGAATGCTGAAGATCTGCTCGGCGTTGCGCGACAACATCAAGACGCTTCTCAGTGCGAACCTGGCTAGTTGGGCGGCGGGGCACGCCCGTGGAGACAGATAGCGTCCAGCCAATTTGACCAAGGGAACCTGGTTGCCATGTGGCCGGAGTTGACCCGTTGCCGACGGTCGTCAGTGTCAGCTTTCGGGCAGCGTCGTTGGGTCTATAGCCACTCCGGTTAGTCGTGTAGGCCCGCAAGCCTTAAGCCCTCGAATAGCGGCTCATAACCAAACAAATTTGATTGCGTATACATCCATTTTCGAATTGCGCTTAGTGACTTGAGTTCCGGAACGGTCGCTGCGAGATCAGATAGAGTGGCCTCTTTGACTCGATTGTCATGCAGGTGAGCAGCAGCCGCGATCAACGTCAGGCGGACCGTCCCGTCATTTGAATTTCCCAGTTGCGCTTTACTCATCTTAGTTATCGCTTCCTGCGCCAGGCGCTCAGCGGAAGCATAGTCCCCGAGTTCGTAGTCGATCGCTCCGAGCAGTGCCGCGCGGCCGGAAAGATCCTGGGCGGCGTAAGCGGCGGTCGCAGGCGCGAAGGCTTCTTTGGGGCG
>Ga0302320_10003538_pt1 | contig 36237 bp, 30 predicted proteins | sample Bog_T0_3_FD_202130 | JGI IMG/M metagenome (GOLD analysis project Ga0302320, IMG submission 202130) | Peat permafrost microbial communities from Stordalen Mire near Abisko, Sweden - Bog_T0_3 | ecosystem: Environmental > Terrestrial > Soil > Wetlands > Peat | place: Sweden: Abisko, Stordalen Mire...
CCGGGCGCGGGCTCCAGTTGATCTTTTGCCGACCCGTTGCCGGGTCGATGACGGCTGCCTTCGTCGCCGGATCCACAGCCGGCATCCCCATTTCTATGAGGCACATGCGGCAATTTCCAACCACGCTAAGCTTCGGGTGGTAGCAGTAGTGCGGCACGTCGATTCCGAGCCGCAGGGCGGCCTCGATCACATTGGTTCCCTTCGGAACGGCGATGTCCCTGCCGTCGATGTTGACGGTGACCAGTTCGGGCTTGGGAGGGGCGATCATGTGCAGGATTCGTGGGTCACGCCAGTTCAGCCGCGCCGGCGCGGCCCTGTTTCTTTGAGTCCTCGTAGGACTTGAACTCGTCCCCGAACTTGGCGGTGAAGCTCTGGGTGGGCCACGCGCAGGCCTCGCCGAAGGCGCAGATCGTCCGTCCGGCGATCTGGTCGGCCACGCTCTTGAGGAGGGCCGCGTCCTCCGCCCGCGCGGCCCCGTGGACCATCCGGCCGGTGATCCTCTTCATCCACAGGGAGCCCTCGCGACAGGGGGTGCATTGCCCGCAGCTCTCGTGGGCGTAGAACTCGTTGATGTTGGCCAGGACTTCCACCATGCTGGCCGAGTCGTCCATCACGATCACGCCCCCGGAGCCTCCCATCGAGCCGGCCAGCGCAAGGGAGTCGAAATCCATCGGGATGTCCTCCACCCCCCAGTCGAATTCGACCATCTCGGCGCCAACCTTCCGCTTGCCCTTGAAGCGCTCGCCGAACTTCAGCACCTTTGCGGAGGACCCGCCGGGGATGACGGCCTTGAATGTCCGCCCCGGAAGCGGCCCGCCGCACACCTCGTTCAGGAGCTCGCCGAGGGTCACCTTCCCGACCTCGAATTCGTAGTATCCGGGGCGTTGCACCTGCCCCGAGACGCAAAGGATCCGGGTCCCGGTGTTGTTCGGCGTGCCGATCTTCGCATAGGCCTCGCCCCCGATCTCCACGATGTGCCGCACATGGCAGAGGGTCTCGACGTTGTTGACGATGGTCGGGCACTGGTACAGGCCGAGCACGGCCGGAAAAAACGGAGGCTTGATCCGTGGATACGGGCGCTTCCCCTCGAGGGACTCGATCAACCCGGTTTCCTCGCCGCAGATGTAGGCGCCGGCGCCGCGGTGGACAAAAATCTCGCACCCATAGCCCGATCCCAGGACGTTCGGGCCGACGAAGTTGGCGGCGCGCGCCTCGGCGATGGCGCGCTCGAGGATCCGCGCCCCATGGGGGAATTCCCCCCGGATGTAGATGTACGCCTGCTTCACGTTGTTCGCAAAGCCGGTGATCATGATGCTCTCGAGGAGCTGGTGCGGGTCCTGGTGCAGGATGTACCGGTCCTTGAATGTCCCAGGCTCGGATTCGTCGGCGTTGACCACGAGATAGATGGGCTTGCCGCTCTTCCGGTCCACGAGGGTCCACTTCACGCCGCAGGGAAAACCGGCCCCCCCTCGACCGCGGAGGCCGGACTTCTTGACCTCATCGATCCAATCCTCCGGCTTCCTTTGCAGGGCCTTGCGCAGCATCTCATAGCCGCCGTGGCGCAGGTAGCATCCCAGTTCCGGCGTGTAGCCCGGCTCGTCGATGTGCCGGAAGATGATGCGGCGCTGTTCTGGCATGGTTACTTCCTCGCCTCCGCCTTGATCCGCCCGCTCAGTTCCCGGGCCTTGGCGCAATCCACCTTCTCGTGGAGGTCGTCGTCGATCATGACCACCGGGGCGGTCCCGCAGCTCGCCAGGCACTCCACAAACTCGATGGTCACCTCGCCGTCGGGCGAGACCTCGCCGCGGCGGGTGGCAAACTGCTTCTCGAACTCCGCGCACGTCTTGTAGCCCCCCATGAGGGCGCACGACAGCGTCCGGCAGACCCGGATGTGGCGGCGGCCGATCGGCTTGGTCCGGAACATCGGATAGAAGGTGACGAGCTCGTAGATGGAGATCGGGGCGACCCCGAGCTTTTCCGCAATCCACTCGATGGCCTCCGGCGCGATGTACCCCTGGTCCTCCTGGACAAGATGAAGCAGGGGAAGCGCAGCGCTCCGCTTCGATGGATATCGCGGGATCACCTCTTCGATGACGCGCTCGGTTTCGGGTTTCAGGTTCACGGATGTGGCTATCGGTCGCATTCGCCCATGACAAAGTCGAGCGAACCCAGGATGGATACGACGTCGGAAATCATGGCCCCGACGCAGAGCTTGGGCAGGATGGAAAGATTGCAGAACGACGGGGAGCGGATCTTCAGGCGCCAGGGCACCCCGCCGCCCTTGCTGACCACGAAGAAGCCCAGGGCTCCCTTGGGGTTCTCCGCCTCAAAGTAGACCTCGCCGGCCGGCATCTGGGGCCCCTCGGTCACCAGCATGAAATTCTGGATGAGCTCCTCCATGGAGGTCAGGATCTTTTCCTTGGGCGGGGCGAAGATCTTTCGCGCGCCGACCACATGCCACGGGCCCTCGGGAAACTTTGCGATCGCCTGCCGGAGGATCCGGACCGACTGGCGCATTTCCTCTCCGCGCACAAGGTAGCGGTCGTAGCAATCGCCCTGGGTCCCGACGGGAACGTCAAAGTCGTACTGCTCATAGCCGCTGTACGGCCGGTCCTTTCGGAGGTCCAGGGGCACGCCCGATCCCCTCAGGTTCGGCCCCGTGAGCCCGTAGGCGATGGCGTCCTCCCGGCTGATCACGCCAATCCCCGTCGTCCTGTCCATGAATATCTTGTTCCTTGTGAGCAGGCTGAGGATTTCCTCAAGGATTGGGAGGAACTGGTCGCAGAAGGCGCCCACCCGGCCTGTCCAACCCTCGGGCACGTCCCTCGCGAGGCCGCCGATCCTGGCGTAACTGGTGGTGAAACGGGCCCCCGTCAGCTCCTCGAAGAGCCGGTACAGCTTCTCGCGCTCATTGAAGGTGTACATGAACACCGTCCATGCACCCACGTCGATGCCGTACGCCCCGAGGCCCATCAGGTGCGCCGAGATGCGCGCCATCTCCGCGGTGATGACCCGGATCGCCTGGCACCGGGCCGGGACTTCAAGCTTCGCGAGCCTCTCGACGGCGATGGCGTAGGCCATGTTGTTCGCGAGCGGCGCAAGATAATCGAGCCTGTCCGTGTAGGGCACGAACTGGTTGTACGTCATGTTCTCGGCGATCTTCTCGTCGCCCCGGTGCAGGTATCCGATGACCGGCTGGGCCTTGGTCACCACCTCGCCGTCGAGCTCCATCTGGACCCGCAGGACGCCATGGGTGGACGGATGCGAGGGCCCCATCGAGAGGGACATCTTCTCGGTCTCAAACTCGCCGGGGGCGGCCCTGGAGGCGGCGTCGGGATATGCGAAATCGGCGGGCATGTTCGGGTTCAGTCAGCTCCCGGTTTTTCCCGGCGCTCGGTCCAGCTCTCATCCTTGGCGCGGGGCTCGGCCTCGGTGAGGTTCATCTCCCCGGACGAGGCCACAAACGGCCCTCCGGCCATCGGGGCGGGCTTGGCCGAGACACCCGTTTCCGAGACCACGTCGGCATCGGCGAGCGGAGCCTCGATTCCGGCGAGGGGAAACTCCTTGCGCAGCGGAAAATGGGGATACCCGTCCCACATGAGGATCCTCCGCAGGTCCGGGTGCCCGGAGAACCGGATGCCGAACATGTCGTAGACCTCGCGCTCGTGCCAGTTGGCGCCGGGCCAGAGCGCGGTGACGCTCGGCACCTCGGGTTCGGCCCCCGGGGGGCAGTCCGCGGCAACCCGCAGGTACTCGTGGGTCACGGTCGAGAAAAGGTGGTAAACCACGGTAAACCGGGGGTTTGCCCCCTGGGCCCAGTCGATGGCCGTTACGTCCGCCAGAAAATCGAAGGAATGGCCGTCCCTGAGCGCGCGCAGGATTTCCGGCACATCGTCGGCGGGCGCGTTGAATGCCGGGTGATCCAGGCTGGGCCTGTCCGTGACCCGGGGGAAACTGGCCTTGATGGCTGCGACGGTTTCGGCGGACATTGGAGGGTTTACGTGGAGAACAGCCCCCGGGCCGAGCGTTCGCGTTTCACCTTGTCCTGCAATTTCACAAGGGCGTCGATCAGCGCCTCGGGCCTGGGCGGACAGCCGCTCACGTAGACGTCCACGGGAACGATCCGGTCCACGCCCTGGAGGACGGCGTAGCTGCGGTACATCCCCCCTGTGCTCGCGCAGGCACCCATGGCGATCACCCACTTGGGTTCCGCCATCTGGTCGTAGATGCGCCGGAGTGCCGTCGCCATCTTGTAGGTGACGGTGCCGGAAACGATCATGACGTCCGACTGGCGGGGCGAAAAGCGCATGACCTCCGCCCCAAAACGGGCGATGTCGAACCGGCTGCTCGCAACCGCCATGAGCTCGATGGCGCAGCAGGCAAGGCCCATCGGCATCGGCCACATCGAGTTGCTCCGCACCCAGTTGATCACCGCGTCCGCCCGCGAAACGACGACCTCGCCCTCGATCTTGCTGTTGTACGACAGTTCGGTGTTTGCGGTGACCATGAAGGTGGTTGACCCGCTACGAGAACAGGCCGTCGAACCGTACCAGTCTGAAAGTGTCGCGCAAGGAGGTTTTCAGCCCCCGGGCCCCAAAAAGGGCCCCGACCGCGCGTCATTGGACCGGCTTATAGGACCAACTGCAGGCGTCCGAGACGACCGTTCCGCCAAAAGGGGCGCTGGCCGCGATCCGGTTGTCCCCGGGGGACAATTTGACCCCCTGCCACCGGAAGATGTGGTCGGACGCCTGGAGCTTCCCCAGGGCGACTCCATTCACCCAAAGCTCCACCTCCCCTGCGTTGGAGTAAACCTTCACCTCGGTCTCGGGCCTCGTGCGGACCGCAAAGCGCCGGCTCGTGATGTACACCACCGGCTCCGGGCTCCAGTTGGCCTTGTACCAGTAAAATGCGTCCTTCCGGGTCTTCCTGTCATAGGTGACAAGGCCCTTGTCATTGCGCCCCAGGTGGTCGCCCTCACCGCGGCCGTCGGAGGCGAAGTCGAACATGCACCAGATGAACTTTCCCCAGACGTACGGCCGGGCCGCCAATGCCTTCCAGTAGATCTCATGGAGATCCGCCTGGTACTCCTCGGGGTGGTACCGCCCCTTTGTGTTCGGCCTGGAAGGGTTTTCCTCGTGCTGGAAGATGCTCGCGCCCGCCCCGTACTCGCTGACCCCGATGGGCACGGAAGGATGCAAGGCATGGGTTTCATCCAGGTTGGCCGCGAATTCCGAGGAAGCGCCATTGTACCAGCCGAAGTAGCGGTTGAAGGCGACCACGTCCGTGTGCCAGTTCTTCGGGTCCCCGATTCCGTGGTCGGAGGCGTAGGTGGAAGGGCGCGTCGGGTCCTCCTCCCCAGCTTCCCGGGCAAGCCGTGCAATGACGCCGTCCGCGGCCTCGCCGCTCGTCTCGTTCCCGACTCCCCAAAAAAGGATCGCCGGATGGTTGTAATTCTGTCGGATCAGCTCGCGAAGCTGCTGCCTTGCGCTGTCCAGAAATTCGCGGCTTGGAAGCGCCTGGTTGACGAACGGAACCTCGGCCCAAACGACGATCCCCGCGCGGTCGCAGCGCTGGTACCAGGTCTGCGCCTGCTGGTAGTGCGACCCCCGGATCGCCGTGCAGCCGAGTTCGCAGATCAGGGCGAAGTCCTCGGCCTCGTCCGACTGGCTGATCGCCCACCCTTTGTCGATCCGGTCCTGGTGACGGTTGACTCCATGAAGGTCCAGAGGGTGGCCGTTGAGAAAGAATCCCTTGTCCGGGTCTGCGCGGAAAAACCTCACGCCGAGCGGCTGATCGATCGAGTCGCGCACAGCCCCGGCCACGCGAACCTCGATGCCCACCCGGTATAGGTAGGGATCCGCCCTCCCGTCCCACAAGTGCGGATGCCGCAGCGTCAGGGGCTCCACCACGTCCGAAGTGCCGCGCGCCCCGATCGGGCGGAGTAAGGACGAGGCGGCCACGACCCGGCCGCCCCCGTCGACAACACGGACAGCCACCTCGACCGGCACGAGGGCATCCCCATGGTTCTCCACCTCGGTCCGCACCTCGATGTCGGCAGAGTCGGGCCCCACCCTCCTCTGGGTGATGAATACGCCCGGGGACCCGGAGTCCATGGCCGTGATCTGCACAGGGTCGGTCACGAGCAGGCTGACGTCCCGGTACAGGCCCCCAAAGAATGTGAAGTCCGCCGACGTCGGGGGAATCCCCAGGCGGCCGTTATCCACCCGGACTGCAACCACGTTGTCCCGGCCCGGGACCAGCGCGTCCGTGGCATCGAACCTGAAACAGGCGAAGCCTCCCTTGTGCGTGCCCAGCCGGCGTCCGTTCACATAGACCTCGGCCGAAAGGCTCGCGCCATCGAACTGAAGATAGAGGCGCCTGCCAGCCATGGCAGGGTCGATCAAAAGGTGCCGCCGGTACCAACCCGCCCCCCTCCTGTAGTTGCCGCCTCCATCTTCGCCGTCAAAGGCGTTCCAGGTATGGGGAAGGTTTACCTTCTCCCATCCGGAATCGTCGAAGCCCGGCTCCGCTGCGGTCGCTTCGTCTCCCGCAAGGAACCTCCAACCCGCATCGAGGTTCACCAGGGACCGCCCCCCAGGCAGAGCGCCGGCCGGCTGCGTCCTTCCAAGGCACGCGCCGACCGTGAAAACGAGGCAAATCGCCCAGGAGCGCGTTGCGGTCATGGGCAGCCGGGATCGCATCCCTGAAATTGGCCCGTCAGGGAAGCTGGTAGATCGCGCACAGGGCCACGCCCGTGCTGACGTTGTCGGCGCTGGCAACCTCGGCCGTATAGCCGCCCGGAGGCAGCGTGAGCAGGAGCTCCGAGTCGGCCGAGCCGGGCTGGAGGACAGGCAGGGCCGAGAGCTTTGAAGCAGACGTGAGGAGCACCGGGTTCGAGCCCCACCCAGTGTTCGAGTAGAGGACCACGTCGGCTCCATTCTGGCTCTGGTGGACCGACAGGGCCGGCTTCGCCAGCGGCGAGGCGACATTGTAGGGCGGAGGGATCAGGCCGGGCCCGATCGCCTGGATCAGCACCGAGCGCGAGGTCGTGCCCGCGATGAAGAAGCCACCGATCAGGATATTGTCGTTGGTGCCCACGAAGGCGCGCGCGGAGATGCTGCCCACCGTGCCGGGATTGGTCGCCGTGACCACGGAAACCGCAGCGGCGCTGCTGGCAGCGCTCGTGCCCGTGGAATTTACGGCCTTCACCGTGTAACTGCCGTTGCTCAGGCTGGTGATCTTGGAAATGATAAGCTGTGGCCCGGCCGAGTCCGAGATGATGTTGGAAGTCGCGCCGAGGGCGCTGTCCGAGATCAGGGTGCCGTTCAGGAACCATTGGTAGGACGTCGCGTTGCTGCCCTGCGCGGTGAGGACAAGCGTCGAGCCCGAATTCATTGTCTGGCCCACAGGCCCGACCGAGATCGTCGGGGGTGGAGGCGCCATGGTCAGGATGCTGACCGAGTAAGCCGGGAAGGTGGCCGAAAAAGCCGGGGAAATCCCGGTCATCGTGGTTGTCTGGATGTCCGCCGCGGCGGTGTCTGGCGCCGTCTGGGCCGCATTGTCCTGGGGAATCCCGTAGGAATACACGGTCGCCGTGGATGGCAGCGAGGGAAAGCCGTTGATTGTGAAGTTTCCGGTCCAGGCGTTGGAGGGATCCTTGTTGATCACCATGATCGACAGCGATCCGTCGAGGCGCTTGGCCGCGTAGGCGGCGACGAGGAAGTCGAAATTATCATAGTCGTTGGAGACCGTCGCCTGCACGATCGTGTCCCCGCCCCGTGCAAAGTGGCTGAGCAGCTTGTGCACGTAGTAGGTCGGGTACGGCCCGCCGGTCACCCCGGCATCCATGATCCCGTAGTCCCCGAACTGCCGCCATCCATAAAGAGTGGAGCTGTCGTTGCTACCCGAGTCGATTTGTCCGTTGAAGGTGTCCCACCAGACCAGCGACTTGAATTCAGTCTGCAGGATGCTTCCCACGCTGTCCGCCATGTACAGGCCGTTGACCAGGCTCACCGACTGCTTGCCCGGGTTTGTATTGACCGAGTTGTTCTCCGTGCAGTCCATCTCGATGGTCGGGCCGACCGTGGGGCCAAAATACTGGTTGAGCATCACCCTCATGTTGGCCGCATCCCTGCTCCAGGGATCGCCGTTGGGTGACGATGCCGCCTGCAGAACGCCCGAGTCCGACTCGCTCCCCGGGTTCTGCTCGTAGCGGTGGTAGATCACAAAGTCGGGAACGACTCCTTTTTTCAACATCTCGACGAACATCACCGGGCCCCAGCCGCCATGGGACTGCCCGGTGGTGGGGTTGTTCACGACCTCCCTCTGCTCGACACCGTCCTGGATCGGCGAATCCACGACAGCGCCCAGCTTGATGGTCGGGTCGATGGCCTTGAGGGCTGTGTAATATTGGGCAAAGAGGTCGGCGTAGGCGACGGCATCATGGGTGTACCCATTGCTTGTGTTCTTGTTTCCGTCCATCTCCCAGGCTCCATAGCACTCGTTTCCCACCTCCCAGTACTTGAACCCGTAGTGCTTGGTGATGTTCGAATACGTAAGCCACGCCGCCCCCTCGCTTACGGATCCCGATCCGTAGTTGAGGGTGATGAACGCCTGCGCGCCCAGGGTATTCGCCATCAGGGCGAAGTCGTCAAAGGTCGTGCCGAATCCGGAATCGTCCTGGTTGTGCGCCGGATTGGTGTCGGGAACCGTGGTGGGAAGCCCGTGGGAGTCGAGGAGAGGGTTTGTGAGTGTCGTGTCCTGCCAATGGAAGGTATCGGCTGTGGAGCCGCCCGGATAACGGAAGACCTGGGTGTTGGCCTGTTGGAGCAGGCCGATCACCTGGCCGTAGCCGAACGTCGTGTTGTAGGTGTTCCACACCGCGGTGTTCAGGCCGAAGACCCGGTTGTCCACGGTCTGGACGGGCGTGCCCACATTGATCACAATGTCGGCGGTGGTGGTGTATGCCCCGGCTTTGGCAGCGAGAGCGGCTGCCGCGAGCGCCACAAGGGCGGCTCGTGCCAGCGACGGAAAGAATGGATGCTTACGCGGGGAACAAGGCCGTGGGGAGGGCATAAATAGGGGTACACAACAGGACACCACTTTCCCACCCGTTGCAAGGATTCGATGATCCCGGCAAAGCCTCCCAAAATGAATACCGGCTCCCCCAACCCGATAAGATGGGGGAGCCGGCTTATCCCTGACATCCGATCACCGGACAAGGGGGATCGAAATTCAAACTGTCCGGCGGTCAGACCGCGTTCTCGCCGGTCTCACCGGTGCGGACCCGGATGACTTCGTCAACCGGGAGGACAAAGATCTTTCCGTCCCCGATCTTGTCCGTCTTTGCGGCCTTGAGAATCACCTCGACTACCTTCGGGGCGATCTCGTCGGGTGCGGCGATCTCGAGTTTCACCTTGGGGATGAACTCGACCAGGTATTTGCTGCCGCGGTAGACCTCGGTGTGGCCCTTTTGCCGGCCAAATCCTTTCACCTCGGTGACCGTCATGCCGTCGATTCCGGCGGCGCCACCTCACATCACGGCGTTGATGCCCCCGGACTTCGCGGCCTGTTTCACGAGCCCCATCGCGACGTCGAGCTTCAGGTCCTCGAGTTTCTTGAAGTTGATGCAACTGCGGCCGGTCTTCACCTTGCCGAGCTTCGCGGCATTCCGCTCGACGAGGTAGCCGTCCTTGTCGCCGCAACAGATGTGGAGGGCGTAGTCCTTTTTCCCCGCGACGAGTCCGATCAGGAACCAGTCGCCTTCGCGACCGCTGGCAGACTTGTAGTGATACTTCCCGTAGCCGATGATGGGCGACGGCCCCATGCCGGACATCATGGCCGGCGCGAGCTTCGGCACGGCTTTGCGGATTGCCTTGTGCAGGGTCGTCATCGTGTCGCGGCGATCGGCGGGGAGGGCGGCGAGGAATTCGTCGAGGGTGGGGAGTGTTTTGGGCATGCGGCGAGACTGTGCGCCCGATGCTCAGCGATCAAACATGAAGAAGCGGCGGAGGGGAGTGAAGTTGACATGGGGTGGTCAGGTTGCGCCTCGGCGCTCGCCTGACCACCCCATGTCAACTCTGGCTGCCTTAGCTGCTGCCAGGCGGCCTTCAATAGGGACATGGTGCGTCGCAATTTGCGCGTGCCGGACCCGGAGCGCGAGCATTCATTGGGACGCCGGAAATCAGCCCTGAATCGGGAAAGACGGAAGAGGACCTGATGCCTTCCGCGCTCCCCGATTATTTCCCCCAGATCGTAACTTTGTTGCCGTCGGGATCGTGAAAGTGCGCAAACTCGCCCTCCGAAGGATCACTTTCGGTTGAATCTGGCGTGAGTCCTTTACTCTTCAAGGACGACAATCTCGCTTCGAAATTCTCGACGTGAAATACTATCGAAACACTCGCGGAAGATTTCATCGGAGCATCAGCTTTCTTGCGATGGATGGCGAAGAACAACTGGCCGGCGGGCGTGTCGAGTTTGGCGTAATAGCCGCCCTTGAATTCCTTGGTCTCGATTCCCAACCGCGAATACCAGGCGGCCAGAATCTTCGCCTCCTGGCATGGCTCGATCGAGATTGCGCCAACATACATCAACTCCGCCGGAGGCGATTCGGCCCTGGCCGACGCCGAAAGAAAAATCAGCGGAATCAACAGATGGGTTTTCCGCATAGTGGTGGACAGGATTTTCATCATAAATTCCAAACTAGCTTCTCGTCGCCGCCAATTTCCGAATCGGCAGGCATAGCTCCAATTCAAAATGCGACCAATCCGTCGCGTTTTCTTTGTTCAAGAAAATCTCGAGTGCTGGCGCATGCTCGGGCTCGTAGGCACTATTGATCAGCCAGTTCCTGATGAGGTAGTCCCACGCCGTCGCTACCATGCGGATATCGCCGGAAATCCTCGTGGCGGCGTATCGCATGGCTGGGATTCTCAATTTCGACATACCTTCCATGCACTCAAAGGGAGCGGACGACGCCAGACAGACCTCGTATCGATAGAGATGCTTTGGCGTCACGTCGGGATCGTCCACCGTCATTCCGAAAAGAATTCCTCGCGAAAAAATATCCTGGGATTTGGCCCATGCAACCATCGTCTTGAAGGCGGCCAGGACCCGATCCATTTCGAAGGCATCGGTCACCCGAATGTAGGCGACTCGCCTTTCGGGAAGGTCGATCAACCTCACGGGGAAAGCCGCTTTCTTTTCTTCCGCGCTCATGGGGAGAACATACTCCTGTCCCGTGTTGATTGCTTTGCGAATCTTGCTCTTTTTGATCTCCCCGCTCTTTCGAAACTGACTCGGCGAAGTGTCGTAGCCGAATCGGAAGGCGCGCGAAAACGTGGCCGACGATGAAAAACCGCAATCCAATGCGATATCGGTCAAACTTCGCTTGGAAAAACGCAGAAGACGGGCGGCTTTTTCGAGACGAAGCCGGATCGCGAAATTATTCAGCGTTTCGCCCGCGACCGCACCAAAGACTCGATGGAAGTGAAATTCCGAAAAGCAGGCTACTTTAGCCAGTTCCTTTAGCTTCACCGGCCGATCCAGATTTGCGCGAAGATAGTCGATGACTCGATCAATTCTTCGAGTATATTCACTGTTGGCCTGGGTCTTTTGGCTTCGCACAGATGCTCGTGACATTGCTACACTCAATCTCCAACTACGGTGCTGCTCTGATGCTGCTTCGCAACTGCCTCGCTGCTGCTCCACTACTGCTTTGCTGCTGCTTCGCTGCTGCTCGTGGCTGCCCGGCCTGGATTCGAACCAGGACTAGGTGAGTCAAAGTCACCTGTGCTACCTTTACACCACCAGGCAAGAGTGTAACCAGCCAGCGTGCAATGCGGGATCGATGGGTCAAGGGCGGAACGCGCTGGTGCCGGCGACCATCGTTCTTGGGTTGAGGGTTGCTGACGCGGGCGGGATGTGTGAATGTCAGCCTGCATTCGTCACAACTTCCGACGATCTCGGGCAATGTTCATCGGTTCTGTGATGGATGCAGGCTAGGCCCAAACCTGATGGATCGATCACCGGACTCCCCGTCTTCCACACAACGCGCCTTTCTGATCGGCGTGCAGACGCCCGACATGCCCGAGGGCGAAGGGGAGGAACTCCTGGCAGAGCTGACGGAGCTGGTCGAGAACCTGCATTTCGAGGTGACCCGAACGACGCTCGTGAAGCTGAGGCGGAGATCCCCGGCCCTGCTGCTGGGGGAGGGAAAGGCGGCGGAAATGGCCGGGCGCGCCAAGGAGGACGGCGCGAGCGTGATCGTCTTTGACGCGGCCCTTTCGCCGGGGCAGCAGCGCAACTGGGAGGAATTGGCCGGGCTGGCCGTAATCGACAGGCAGGAGGTCATCCTGGAGGTGTTCGCCGATCGTGCGCACACGCGCGAGGCGGGGCTTCAGGTGGCGCTGGCCCGATTGGAGTATTCGCTCCCGCGCCTGACGCGAGCGTGGACCCACCTTTCCAGGCAGCGCGGAAGGGGTTCGATGGGCGGTGAAGGCGAGACCCAGCTCGAGCAGGACCGGCGCGTCGTGCGCGACCGGATCGCCCACATCAAGGCGGAACTCGTTTCGGTCGTCCGGCAGCGCGACGTCCAGCGGCGCAAGCGCCAGCGGGTGCCTGTTCCCACGGCGGCGATTGTCGGCTACACCAATTCCGGAAAATCTTCGCTTCTCAATGCGCTCACGGGCTCAAGGGTCCTTGCGGTGGACAAGCTCTTCGCGACCCTCGACCCGACGACCCGCCAGATGGAGCTGCCCGGCAACGGCAAGCTGCTCATCACGGACACCGTGGGCTTCATCCGCCGCCTGCCCCACGGACTCGTCGAGGCGTTCAAGGCGACCCTTGAGGAGGTCGTGGTCGCCGACTTCCTGGTCCATGTCATCGACGTGACCAGCCCCCATTGGGAGAAGCACCGGGCGACTACCCTGAGCGTCCTAGAGGAGCTGGGCGCCGCGGACCGCCCGATCGTCACCGTCTTCAACAAGATCGACATCGCCGATCCGGCGCAGATCGCGGACGCGAAGCGGCTCGCGGCAGGAGCCCTTTTTGTCAGCGCCCGCACGCGCTCCGGCCTGCCGGACCTTGTGGAGCGTTTTCGGGAGCTTTGCGCCGGAAACGGCAGCCAGGTCGAGCTGCTCGTGCCGCACGACAGATATGACGTCGTCGCCCGTCTCCAGCGCGTGGGACGCATTCACAAGGAGGAACACCGCGAGGAGGGCGTCGCCCTTCTGGTGCAGTATCCGCCGGCCCAGTCGGGGTTCTTCGCCCCGTTTCTTGTCGCGAAGACTTAGCGAAGCCTCGAGAAACTGGCCTGGAGCAGCTCGAGGTCCGTCGCCCCGGGCTTCTTCTCCCTGGCCTTTGCGATCAACCCGGCCTCAAGCGCATTTTTGCTAGGGCGGTTGTTCTCGTAAAACACGCCAAAGACGCCCGGCCACGGCAGCAACGCCAGCCGGTAGGCGGCCAGTGCATCCGATGGATCGTGCCGGAGCGAGTCTTCGGGCGTCCCGTCGTTCTTCTTCTCCTCGATAACCCTGAATTCACCGCCCTTGCGCGGAACGGCGGAGTCGAAGGCGCCGGGATAGAACTCGACGCACTCGGAGAGGATCTCGACGACCGAGAATCCATCGTGGCGGGCTGCCCGCAGCATCATCTCGGTCATGTGGTTGACCTGCGCCGCGTGGCTGCGGGCGACGAAAGTGGCCCCGCTGTTGACCAACGTGCGCATCGGATCGATGGGCTGGTCGATGGCGCCCCCCGTGTCAGTCTTTGACTTGAAGCCGATGGGAGAAGTGGGGGAGGTCTGCTTCTTTGTCAGGCCGTAGACGAAATTGTCCATGATCACATAGGTCATCCGGACATTCTTTCGAGCCGTGTGGACCAGGTGGTTGCCCCCGATGGAGAAGCCGTCGCCGTCGCCGCCGAAGGCAAAAACGTGCAGGTCGTCGCGTCCGAGGCTTACGCCCGCAGAAAAGGGGAGGGATCGTCCGTGGATGAAATGGCCGCCGTAGGTGTTGACGAAATACGGGAAGCGCGACGAACAGCCGATGCCCGCCATCAGGACAATGTTCTCGTGGGGAATCTGGAGCTTCTCAAGCGCGCGGTAAAAGGCGGCGAGGACGGCGAAGTCGCCGCAACCCGGGCACCAAGTGGGGTGGTCGGCGGTCAGCGCCTTCCTCGTGAGGGGCGCTGAGGGGGCTGTTGGCGTTGCAAGGGCTGCTGCGGAGGAGGACATGAAAAGGGGATTTTCTTTGGGGGATGAAAAGTGAGGGGCCTGCGTGAGAATCCCGCTGTCAGGCCCCGTGGCCGTTGCTGCCATGGCCGTTGCGGTGGATGCGGGCGTTCACGCCATCGACGATCTCGCGGACCTTGAAAGTGAGTCCGTCGGTCTTCGTCAGGCTGCGGATGGAGGACAGGGCCAAACAGCCCCGCAGGTGCATGGCGAGCTGCCCATAGCCGTACACGCCCTCGTCATTCATTTCGACGACGATCACATTGCGGTAGCGCTCGAAGACGGCATCGAGTCCGTTTGGCAGCGGATTAATGTGCCGCAGGTGAAGCTGGCCGGCCTTGACGCCCGAGGACTGCAGCCGGCGAATTGCCTCGCGCACGGGGCCCCAGGTCGAGCCCCAGCCCACGACCAGCACGTCCCCGTCCTGGTCGCCAAAAATCTCCGGCATGGGCAGCTTTGCACCCAGGGCCTTTATCTTGTCGCGGCGCCTGGCTGTCATCTTCATGTGCAGCCCGGGATTCGCCGTCGGGTGGCCCAGTTCATCGTGCTCGAGGCCGCTCACCGTCGGGAACTTGCCCGTCGCAATCCGGGAACCGGGCGTCGCATGGCGGGTGATACGGTCGAGCGGGTACGGCTTGAAATCGGCCCCGCGCTCGGAGAGGTCGGGCTTTGGGTCCACCATGAGTTTCGCAAGGTCCGGCTCGTCGAACGCCTCGATCCGGGTCGCTATCGACTGGTCTGAAAGGATGATGACCGGCGTGCTGTACTCCCTGGCGATCTGTGCCGCCTCCAGGGCTATATGAAAGCAGTCCGGTACATTCTTCGGGGCCAGAACGACGCGCGGGGCGTCGCCATGGCTGCCGTACATGGCCTGCAGGAGATCGCTCTGCTCGACGTTGGTCGGCAGGCCCGTGCTCGGCCCGCCGCGCTGGACATTGATGACGATCAGCGGGATCTCGGCCATGACCGCCCAGCCCAGCGCCTCCATCTTGAGCGATAATCCCGGGCCGGAACTCCCGGTGACGGCGAGGTGTCCGGAGAACGAGAATCCGAGGGCGCTCGAAACGGCCGCGAGCTCGTCCTCGGCCTGGACAAAGATCCCGCCGTATTTTGGCAGCTCCGCCCGCAGGATCTCCATGATGGAGCTCCATGGCGTGATGGGATACGCGGCGCCGTAGCGGACACCCGCGGCGATCAGGCCGTAGGCCAGGGCCTGGTTGCCGTCCATCGTGACCTGTTTGGCTCCGGACGCGCGGGCCCCGCTCATGTCAAATCGGCAGAGGCAGTCGCGGATGCCCTCGGCCGGATACCCGTAGCCGGCGTCAAAGGCGACCATGGCGTTGCGGACGATGTCCTCGGACCGCCCGCCGAACCTTTCCTTCACAAGGGCCGTCAGTTTGGCGACGTCCAGATCGAAAATCCTGGCGATCAGGCCGAGGACAAAGATGTTCTTGCCCTTGTCATTGGTGGCGCCTCCGACGGCCTCCACCGTGCGCCCTGTTATGGGAATGCCGATGCTCGTGAACCGTTTTTCATCCGGCGCGGGAGTCACGTGGTCCGAGTCGTAGATCAGCACGCCTCCGGGCCTCAGCGAATTGATGTGGCTTTCGTAGCTGTGCTGGTAGAATGCGACGAGAAAGTCCGCGTTGTCTCCTGCCGACAACACATCCCCTGTCCCCATCCTCACCTGGAATATTGACGGACCCCCGGAGATGGTCGAGGGTATCGTCATATAGGTCATCACCTCCTGGTCGGATCGGCCGGCGAGCCGGGCAAGAAAGCCACCGATCGTTTGGATGCCGTCCTGGGAGTTTCCTGCCAGCCGGATGACTACGTCGCTGATGGGGCGGGGTTTTGATGGAGACGCATCCCCCCTGGGGGGCGCCTCAGACGAAAATGCCATGGGTTTTGTGATACCGTTGCCTCCCAGAAGGCTGATTGTCAATGGCTCCGGTTTTTTTGCGGCGGCCGGGTTTGAAGAGCCCGGTGAACTGGGATTCCAAGGATACTTTAAAGTTTGGTGTCGATGGGTTTACCCCTAGACAAGACACGCTTATTGAACGATAGTGGCGGGGTAACCCCAGTAATAACCCTTGGTCACATGAAAAAACTGCTGCAACTGAGCTTTATCCCGCGGAGCGCCGATTTCGGCCTCCTAGTCCTGCGTCTTTGGCTCGGCCTGACCCTTCTGCTCAATCACGGATGGGGCAAGGCCATGAATTTCTCGCAGACGGTCGATTACTTCGCGAAGGGCGGGCTTGCGCCCAAGTTCATGGGCGCGGAGGTGGCCGTGGTTCTTGTTGTTTTTGCCGAGGTCATCGCCGCCGCCGCCCTCGCCGTGGGAGTGGCGACCCGGTTCGCGGCCCTGGTCATCACGGTCGAAATGGCCGTGGCCTTCTTCGGGTTCCACCATCACGTGCTGGCAATGGGGCCGGCGTCGGGCGAACTGGCCTTTATGTATCTGGGCGGAGTGTTGACCGTTCTTCTGGCTGGCGGCGGCCGGTTTGTCCTCTGCAAGACCACCAACGACGTTTCAGGCCCGACCGAGTAGGCCTTAGAGTCCCCGGTTCGATTTCGAAAGTCTGGCGGCGATCGCCGGCTCGGCGCCCAGCGTCCCGACAAGCCTGTCGATGAACGAGGGCTCGCGGATCGCGGCCGCCTTGGCGCGCGCCCAGGCAAGCCGTCCGGGGATGTCGAGCTTGGCGGCGACGTCGGAATAGTTCTCGAGCGTCAGGAATTTCTCCAGGTACCGAATCTGATCCTGCGCGAGCCTGGCGTCGATCGACTGCCGCGCGACCAACCTGGCGCGATACCAGTCGCTTTGAAGAAGGGTCCCGCGTTTGAACAGGTCCCTGAACACGGGATCGTCGCTGGTGCGCCCCTCCCAGGTGCCGTCGCGCATGATGTGCAGGAGGGCCTTGAGCGGCGGGCACGCCTCCTCGACGGATGCGTCGGCAAAATAATGTCCGGCCGCATCGCGCATGGCCCCGACCATGTTGTCGACGCCCTCCGCGAAGACGTCCTGGTCCTGCGTCTCCGGACGGAGAAACTCGTCGTCAAAAATGGCGCTCGGATTGCCGAGGACTCGGCCAAAGAAGGTCTGGACAAAACGCGCCGTGATTCGCCAGCCCAGGCGGCTCGCCAGGATCCGCTTGCCGTTGTGGTCGAAATCCTTGCACCGCTCGAGAAGGCCCTCGCGGATCAGGTATTCGGGCTCGCGCTCCGGCGGGGTCATCCGGCACCAGATTTCCGGCACGAGCAGGCTGATGTCGTGGTCGACGCGGTGGCGGGGGCCGACCCAGCCGGCGGCTGTCGAGAAGATCGGAAGGCCCGTCAGTACGAATGAAACCAGGGCCGCGTTGAGGTCATAGATCGGCGGGAGCGCGTTGAAGGGTCCCTTGGTCAGGGCGCCCTCCGAGCCCGCCCCGGTGGTCGAGGGAGACTTGCCCGTGAGGCTCGCAATCAGGTCCATGAACGCCTCGGGCAGCTCCTGGTAATGGATTGGGCCGAAGACGCAAAGTGGCCGCACGCCGGGCTCCGGCGGATTCAGCCGCCGCCCCATAAGGACGGACCCGACCGGAAACTGGGCGGGCCCGTTGGCCTCGACCCGGCGGAAGAGCCGGGCGCCGGTGTGCGCGATGTAGGTCGCCCGGGGATCCTCGAGGTCGGGACGGTTCTGAAGGTAGCGCGGATTCTTGGACGGCTTCCCGTCGACAAGCCGGGGATGCGCCGGCGACACCATGTAGGCCGGGCCGCTTCCGGTCGCGAACCTCCTGAACAGGTCCCGGATCGGCTTCGTGAAATTCTCAAAGCCGAGCGTGTCGTCGATGATGTCCTGCGCCGCGCCGACCGTGAGGGGCTCGTAGTTCGAGAAAAAGAGGCCGTCGCGGCTGAAGTCGCGTTCGGTGCGCTTGTCGTACCCGCGGATGATCGCGTCGTCCGGCCTTTGGAAAAGCCTCAGCTCGCAGTTGTGGACGAACTTGACTGAGGGTTCCTTCACCCAGGCCGGAAGACACGGCACCTGGTCGCGCGGAACGACCGTGGAGGCGGTGATGTCATCCTCGACCTGGATCTTCTCGGCGGGCAGATAGTCTGTCCGCAGCGTGAACGTGCGCCAGCCGCCGTCCCTTGTGTAGCCGACCCGAAGGTAATGGGTGAGCAGTCGCTCCTCGTGGTACTTGAGCTCGTGCCCGGGCCGGGCATTGATTGTGTCGACGCTGAACTGGCGCCGCCAGTCGTCGCCCCACTCCGGCTTGTAGAGGAGCTTGACGAGGAGGACCAGGTCGCGGATGGATCGCGGTATGGAGCCCAGCCAGGCGTTGTACTCATCCGAGTAGTCGGGGCTGCGGCTCAGGAGCTTGATCACGCTTCCAAGCGAGCGCTCCGGGCTCAGGACCTGCCTGCCGCGCGCCTTGTTCAGCCTCGGGTCGTGAAAACGCTCCGTGTAGTCGCGGCGGAGGATCGCGTCGACCCGCTCGAGGTCCGAGGCGAGGTCGCTCACGAAGACGGGGCCCGTGAAGATCGCGTCGGCGATCGGCTTGGAGATCTCCGACTTGCCGCCGCCGGACACCGTGCAGGGCTTGTGGCACAGGAGCCCCTCGGCCGTCGTGCCGCGCAGCCGCCACCGGCGTCCCTCGTCCGGGTTGACCATCTCGACCTTGTAGCCGGACGGGAGGAGGTAGGTGATCCCCGGCAGAAGCTTCAGGCCCGGGGAGCCCGCCCAGCTGATCCGCTGGGTGCGCATGTCGAAGGAGGCGTCCGCGGGCACGTAATAGACATTCGAGTACTGCTTGTCGCGGGCCCAGCCGTCTGGGAGGAGTTCGACCCGGTCGCCCAAAAGCGCCAGCGCCTCGGCGAAGGTGTGCTGGACGTCGGGCAGGTTTTGGGGAAGGCGAAAATGCTCGCCGAGGTCGTAGCTCGGGAAGGCGATCGCACCGCCGGCGTGCTCCTCCTCGGCCCCGCCGAGAAGGTTGGCGGCGTAGCTGATCTGCGTCTTTACCTCTTTCTTGCAGTAGCCGAAGTAATTGTCGGAGATGATCGTGACGATGACGCCCGAGGCGTCGCGGGCCGTCAGCTTGAAAGGGACTCCGTCGTTGTACGGCTCCTTGGGGTCCCTCCAGCACATGCCGTCGCGGCGCTGGCGCTCGGTGGCGGAGTCCCAGTTGGGGAGCCCCAGGTCGGATTTCGTGATTCCGTTCAGGTGCGTCGCCAGTATCACGCATCCGGTGTGGCCGCTCCAGAGTTCCGGGTTGAGCGCCGCATCCCGCTCGGGCAGGAAGGGATCGCCCGCATTTCCGAAAACGCTTTCGACGAAGTCGAGGTTGGCGACCAGGCTTCCGGGCGCGAAAAGCCGGGTCTCCATCGCCCGGGCCGGCGAAACCCCGGGGACGGCGGGGACGACGGTCGGGCGGAGGTAGAGCGAAACGAAGCACTCGGCCTGCTCCTTTTCGGCGGCCGTGAACGGCAGCCGGAGAAGCTCGGACGGCGGCGCCATGGCCCGGGCCAGCAGGCGCCCGAAGACGGCCTCGGGCACGGCCTTCTTGTCATCGGGAACCGGCAGCCCGCCCTCGGCGACGTGGAAAATGCCCTGAGTCGTCCGCCTGTCGCTGCGGGGGTTGTGGAGGACCCCCTGCGCCAGCCGGTAGGACGAGAGGATCGGGCTCAAATACTCGTCCCTGCCCGCGGGAAGCGACAGGGCGCGGGCCAGGCCCGCCCTGTCCAGGACGAGGGTCGTATGTGGCAGGTGGACCGGCTCCGCATGCCCGTCCAGGTACTCGTACAGGAAGTTCTGAATCCGCTGGTCGACCGGGCACAGGCGCCTGGCGAGCGCCCGGTCCTTCTCGCGGCTGAGACTCAGGAAGTGATCGACGAGTTCCGTGAAGCCGTCGTCGGCCGGCAGCGACACGACGGGCTGACCTATCTCGCGTAGCTTGAGATTGAGGTAGGCCAGCAGCCGCGTGTCGCCGGAGTCTCGATTCACCGTTTCAGTTCTTCTTTGCCGCCTTCAGGTCGGCGACGGCAGCCTGGGCGGCTGCCAACCTCGCCACCGGAACGCGGTACGGGCTGCAGGAGACGTAGTTGAGGCCGAGCTTGTGGCAGAACTTCACGGAATCGGGATCGCCGCCGTGTTCGCCGCAGATGCCGATCACCAGGTCGGGCCGCGTGGCCCGGCCCTTCTCGACGGCGATTTTCATAAGGAGACCCACGCCACCCTGGTCGATCGTGGCGAACGGGTTGCGCTTGAAGATCTCCGCCTCCTGGTAGGGAGCGAGGAACGAGCCGGAATCGTCGCGGCTCATGCCGAGGCCGGTCTGGGTGAGGTCGTTCGTGCCGAAGCTGAAGAACTCGGCTGTCTGGGCAATCTCGTCGGCCGTAAGCGCACCGCGCGGGACCTCGATCATGGTCCCGACCTTGTAGCTAATCTTGACCTTCTTCTCATTCTGCACGGCGGCGGCGACCTCATGGACGATGGCGGCCTGCAGATCAAGTTCCTTCTTGAATCCGACAAGCGGAATCATGATTTCCGGATGGACCTTGATTCCCTCCTGCTTCGCCTGGACGGCGGCTTCGAAGATCGCCCGGCTCTGCATGGCGGTGATCTCCGGATACTTGATTCCGAGGCGGCAGCCGCGGAAGCCGAGCATGGGATTGAACTCGTGCAGCTCGTGCACGCGGGCGATGATCTTGTCGACGCCGATGCCGAGCTTGGCCGCCAGTTCCTGCTGCTGCTGGAGCGTGTTGGGCAGGAACTCGTGCAGCGGGGGATCGAGGAACCGGATCGTGACCGGGAATCCCTTCATCGCCTTGAAGATTCCGTAGAAATCCCCCCGCTGGTAGGGGAGGATCTTGGCGAGCGCCACTTCGCGGGCTTCCTTCGTGTCGGCGAGGATCATCTCGCGCATTGCGTCTATGCGGTTGCCTTCGAAGAACATGTGCTCGGTGCGCGTGAGGCCCGTGCCGGTCGCGCCGAAGGCTATGGCGTAATTCGCCTGCTCGGGCGTGTCGGCGTTGGTATGGACCTCGAGCTTGGTCACCTGGGCGCACCACTTCATGAGTTGGACGAAGTTGGTGTAGGTGCGGCTCTTTTTTGCTTCGGCGTCTCCATGCAGGAGCCCCTGGATCACCTCCGAGGGGGCTGTCTTGATTTCACCTGCATAGACCGTGCCGGCCGTCCCGTCGATCGATAGGAAATCGCCCTCGGCGAACTTGCGGTCGCCAACGGTGAGCTCGCGGGCGTCGTAATTGACCTGAAGGGCACTCGCGCCGCATACGCAGACCTTCCCCATCTGGCGGGCGACGAGCGCCGCGTGCGAGGAGACGCCGCCGCGCGCAGTCAGGATTCCCTCGGCGGCGATCATGCCGCGCAAGTCCTCGGGCGAGGTCTCGACGCGCACGAGCAGGACCTTCTGGCCCTTCTCGGCGGCTTCGACGGCCCTTTCCGCGTTGAAGTATATCTTGCCGGTGGCTGCGCCGGGTCCTGCAGGCAGGCCCGTCGCGATGACGGGAGCCGCGGCGACGGCCTTGCGGTCGAAGATCGGCGCCAGCACCTGGTCGAGTTGGTCCGCGGGAACCCGCGTGACGGCCGTCTGCCAATCGATCAGCTTTTCCTTGACCATCTCGGCCGCGATGCGGACGGCGGCGACGCCGGTCCTTTTTCCATTCCGGGTCTGGAGCATGTAGACGACGGAGTCCTGGATCGTGAATTCGAAGTCCTGCACATCCTTGAAGTGGGACTCCAGAATCTGGCGGATGTGCTCAAGTTCCTTGTAAGCGGACGGCATCACGTCGTGGAGGGCCAGGACAGGCTGGGGCGTGCGCACGCCGGCAACCACGTCCTCGCCCTGGGCGTTCATTAGGAATTCACCGTAGAACACCTTCTCGCCGGTGGCCGGGTCGCGGGTGAAGGCGACGCCGGAGCCGGACTTGTCGCCGGTATTGCCGTAGACCATCGCCTGCACATTGACCGCCGTGCCCCATTCCTGGGGAATGTTGTACTTGCGGCGGTAGACAATCGCGCGGTCGTTCATCCAGGAGCCGAACACGGCACCGACGGCGCCCTGGAGCTGGTCCCAGGGATCGGCCGGGAAAAGGCGGTTTGTGCGCTCCTTGACCAGGGCCTTGAAGCGGACGACGAGCTCCTTCAGGTCTTCGACCGTCAGCTTGGTGTCATCGAGGTCGCGATCCTTGTAGCGCTCGCCCTTCAGGTTGCTGATGACGGTCTCGAACGGCTCATGGTCCTCGTCGGGGCGCTTCTGGACGCCCAGGACGACGTCGCCGTACATCTGGACAAAGCGGCGGTAACAGTCCCAGGCAAAACGCTCGTTGGAAGTCTTCTTTGCGAGGGCGGCGACGGTCTCGTCATTCAGGCCCAGGTTCAGGATCGTGTCCATCATGCCCGGCATCGAATCGCGGGCGCCGGAGCGCACGGAAACGAGCAGCGGGTCGACCAAGTCGCCGAACTTCTTGCCGACCTGTCCCTCGATCGAGGCGATTCCGGCCTTCACCTGCGGATCGAGCGCCTTGGGGTAAGTGCGCTTGTTCGCGTAGTAATAGGTGCAGACTTCAGTCGTGATCGTGAAGCCGGGGGGCACCGGCAGGCCGATGCGGCACATTTCCGCAAGACCGGCACCCTTGCCGCCGAGGAGCGGACGCATTGTGCCGTTGCCGTCGGTCTTTTGCCTGCCGAAAAGGTACACGTATTTCGGTGCCGTGGGCTTGGCGGATTTCGAAGAGGAGGAGGCGACCTTTTTGGAGGCTCCTTTAGCTTTGGATTTGGCGGCCATAAGTAGTGAATTTACTGGTGAAAAACGCGGGCCATGCGCATGAAGGCGCAGGCGCTCTAGGCGACAGCCAAACGGCTTCGCTGTCAACCGCGCAGGCTCCGCTTCCGTGGCCAAAAACTGACTATTTCTTGCCTGCTTCCCGCTGCGCCCGCAGGGTCACCCGGAACATCTGCAAGGCCAGCCAGAATACGGCCGAAAGACAGGCCGAAGTGACAGCTCCCCAGATGCGGATCATGGCCGGATCGTTCGACGGGACATGAGTCGAGGCCACCCTGTACATGAAGATGAAGAAGCCAAGGACAACGACCCCATCGACGGCGAGGCTTGTGCGGGTGACCAGTTTCTTGTCGGATTCGGCCATGAACCCTGAAAAGAGACAAATGATCGGGGTATTGTCCATGAAATTGTCCTCCAAACCGGGCTTGCCGCAGTGGCCGGAGCCCATTTTTGGATAGCGTCCCGCCGTTCAGACCTCCAGATTCGCGGCACATGAGCGAATCGAGCCTTAAAATCTTTGCGGGGAATTCGAATCGGGCGCTGGCCGAGTCGATCTGCAAATCGGTCGGAGTTCCCCTGGGCGACGCCGTCGTCACGAGTTTCCCGGACGGCGAGACCTTCGTGAAGATCAACGAGAACATACGCGGGCGGGACGTTTACATCATCCAGTCCACCTGTCCTCCGACCAACCAGCACTTGATGGAGCTGCTGATCATGATCGATGCGGCCCGGCGCGCCTCGGCCCAGCGCATCACGGCCGTACTGCCCTTTTTCGGCTACGCGCGGCAGGACCGGAAGGACCAGCCCCGGGTCGCCATAACGGCCAAGCTCGTTGCCAATCTCCTGGTGTCGGCCGGAAGCAACCGAATCCTTACCATGGACTTGCATAGCCAGCAGATCCAGGGCTTCTTCGACATCCCGGTCGATCACCTCTACGCGTCGCCGGTCTTCTTCGAGTATCTGTCCAAGGTCCGCAACGATAGGCTGGTGGTCAGTTCTCCGGACGTCGGCGGGATGAAGATGGCCGCGGCCTACGCCGGTGTCCTCGGCGCCGGCCTTTGCTTTGTCGCAAAGAAGCGCCAGACGGCGACGACTGTCGAGGCGATCAACGTCGTCGGCGAAGTGGAGGACCGCGACATACTGATCGTCGACGACATCACCGAGACTGCGGGCACTCTCGTGGCCGCGGCAAAGCTCCTGCGGGACCATGGCGCGCGAAGCGTCCGGGCTGCAGTCAGCCACTGCATCCTGAACCAGACCGCTTTCGAGCGGCTGAGTTCGGGACTGATCGACGAACTTATCACGACCGACTCGGTGCCGATCGACTCGCACGGGCTGCCCGTCAAGGTCTTGAGCGTCGCGGGCCTGCTCGGCGAGGCGATCCAGCGCATCAACAGCAACGAGAGCGTCACCAGCTTGTTCCGTATCAAGGGGTTCTGATTTTTTGGCGCTTGCTTTTGACCGGCCGGCCCGTGTTTGGTAACGTGCCCGCCGGACGATCCAATTCATGAATATCAAGCTGACCACCGCAGTGCTGATCCTGCTTTCGATTGCCTCTGTCCCTGTTTTCGGCCTTGAGGCCAAGGACAAGCCCGCTCCTTCCCTTCCGGTGCTCAAACGGGACGGCTCTCCGGTCACGGAGGGGCGTCCGGGGTCGGTTGCGACCTACGCCGACGTCGTGGAACCCGTGCAGAAGGTTGTCGTCACGATTTCGTCATCGAAGACGGTCCGGATCCCCGCTAACCCCTTGCTGAGGCAGCTGTTCGGCAACCGGATCCAGATCCCCGACCAGGAGAGGAAAGAGGAGGGGCTCGGCTCGGGCGTCATCGTCTCGCCCGACGGTTACATTCTCACCAACAACCACGTGGTCGAAGGGGCCGACGAGCTGAAGGTCGCCCTTTCCGATGACCGGAAATTCACGGCCAAGCTAGTCGGAACCGACGAGAAGACAGACATCGCCGTAATCAAGATCGACGCATCCAGCCTGCCCTCGGTCACGCTGGCCGACAGTGACAAGCTGCGCGTCGGCGACATCGTGTTCGCGGTCGGCAATCCCCTTGGGGTGGGGGAGACGGTCACGATGGGAATCGTCTCGGCCAAGGGCCGCAACCGTCTGAGTCTTCTGGGCGAGATCGGTGGTTACGAGGATTTCATCCAGACCGATGCGGCGATCAACATGGGCAATTCCGGTGGCGCCCTCGTGGATGCCAAGGGGCGGCTCGTCGGAATCAACAGCGCCATCATATCGCCGTCGCGCGGCAACGTCGGGATCGGCTTTGCGATCCCTGTCAACCTGGCGGCCTCCGTGATGAAGAGCCTCATCCTAACGGGCACCGTTTCGCGCGGCTACCTCGGCGTGGATACGCAGGACATGGCTCCGGACGTCGCCGAGCAGCTCGGGCTTCCGGCGAACACCAAGGGGTTGATCGTCTCGGACATCACCACGGATTCCCCGGCCGAGAAGGCGGGGCTCAAGGTCTCGGACGTCATTCTCTCGATCGACGGCAAGCCCGTGTCCGCAAAGGAGGAACTCCGCCTCGCCATTGCGGAGCAGCCGCCGGGAACGAGGATATCGCTCAAGATTATGCGCGATGGAAAACCCTTGGCCATCGACGTCGTCCTGGGCAGCGCGCCGGAGGTTTCAAACGAGCTTTTGACGGGCGTGAGCGCGGTCCCCCTCACCGACGACGCACGCCGCAAGATCGGGATCGACCCCCGGGTGAACGGGCTCCTGATTACGGATGTCGATGCGAGTTCCCCGTATGCGGACGTCTTGGCGGCGAACATGGTCGTCATGGAAATCAACCGCACGGCGGTCGCGAGCCTGGCCCAGGCTGGCAAGCTTCTGCAGAAGGGACGCAACCTCCTTTTCGTCTACCACAACGGGACCCCTGGTTTCCTTGTCGTGACCGTCCGGTGAACGGCCGTCAGCTTCCGGGCTTCTCGACAGGGATCCGCGCGAGCCAGTCGGGCAGGGCGTCGGCCGGGTACGTCGGAAAGCCAAGTTCCAGAAGTGAGACGGAGGGAATTCCAAATCCGACCGACCCACAGCTTCGGTCGACGAGCATGGCGACCCCGGCCGTCGATCCGCCCGCCCGGCGGATGATTTCCATGCACTCCAGGACCCGGCCGCCGCGTGTGACGACGTCCTCGACGATCAGAACCGGCTCGCCCGGTGCGATCGTGAAACCCCGGCGGAGAACGAGCGCGTTGTTTTCCTTCTCCGCGAAAACATAGCGTGCCCGCGCCTGCCGGGCCACCTCCTGGCCGATCACCAACCCTCCCATGGCCGGGGCGAGCACGGTCTTGAACTCGAGCCCGGCCTTCCGGACTTTTCCGAGCAGCAGTTCGCACAGGCGCTCGACGGCATCCAGGTGCTGGCACACCTGCGCGCACTGGAAATAGTGCCCGCTGTGCAGCCCCGACCTCAGGACAAAATGGCCCTGCAAAAGCGCCCGCGTGCGCGTGAATATTCCGAGAATCTCCTCCGGATTGGGCTCCATGGCGCCAAATTGGCGATCTCCGCCGGCAAAAACAAGCGGCGAAGCGGCGGGCAATGGCGAAAGCGAGCCCGTTCGTTCTGTTCAACCGTCGGGTGGCTGCTAAACTGACCGCATGATTCCACCCGCTCCAACGCCGCTTGAGGACGAACTCGGCGATGTGCTGGAGAAGGCCATGCGCCGCGCCGGTCTTGGCGAGGTTGAACTTGGCGCCAGGGCCCGCGTCGAGCCGGGCAAGATTCTCGATGCAATCGATTATCGGCCGGCCCTTGACCTGGAGGAATTGCGGCGCCTGGCCGCGGCCCTGGGTCTGAACGAGGTCGGGCTTTGCGCGCTTGGCGCCGGCCGTTACCCCCTTCCCGACATCAAGGGGCTGCCTTTCTGTGTTTGGCCGCTTCAAATGCCCCATGGCATCGGAACCGTGAACGCATATCTCGTTGGCGAATGCGGATCGCCGGAGGCCGTCCTCTTCGACACGGGCGCGGGGATCGACGCCCTGGCGGCGGTGTGGCCGGCCGCGGTCAGGAAGGTGGCGGCTGTCTTCCTCACGCACGTCGAGACCGAGCACGTCGGAGGCCTCTGCGAGATTGTGTCCCGTTTTGACGTTTCGGCGGCCTTCGTTCCGGAAGGGGCGGCGACGCCCTGCAGCCGGCCGATCTGCGAGGGCGAGACCAAGGCCATCGGCCCCCTTGAGATTTCCGTGTTCAGCACGCCGGGCCATGCCAGGGCGCACAACTGCTATCTTGTCAGCGCCCCGGCGGCCCGCGCGGGCCGGGCGCTCCTCATCGCAGGCGACCTGGTTTTCGCGGGCTCGGCGGCGGGAGGGTATTTTTCCCCCGAACAGCTGGACAAGCAGATCCGGCGGGTCCTCAGGGCCGTGCCTTTGTCGACCGTGATCGCCCCGGGCCACGGCCCCATGACCACAGTCGAAAACGAGCTGCGCTACAACCCGTTTCTCGGCTGAATCCATTCATGAAATACAAGAATATCCCGATGGGCCTGAACAAGAAGATCGCGCTCGTCGCGCACGACAACAAGAAGCGCGACCTGGTCGAATGGTCGAAATTCAACCGCGACCTGCTCGCTCACCACAAGGTCTATGCGACGGGCACGACCGGGGCGCTGCTGGCGAAGGAGCTCAACTTTCCGATCGAGCGCCTGGAGAGCGGACCTCTCGGCGGCGACCAGCAGATCGGCTCGAAAATTGTGGACGGCGAGATCGACTTTCTGATTTTTTTCTGGGACCCGCTCGAGCCGCAGCCGCACGATCCCGATGTGAAGGCCCTCCTTCGGATGGCGGTCGTCTGGAACATACCGATCGCCTGCGACCGGGCCTCGGCCGACTTCATCATATCGTCGCCGCTCATGGATTTGGAGTACGATCGGATCGTTCCGGACTACGAATTCTATCGCAACCGCCCCGTCCCGGAATCGCGGAGCGACCCAGCTGTGGCCGCCCCTGCGTCGAAGGAGTAAGGAACGATCCGCCGCAAACATCCCGAATCCCAGATGAAATCCTTTAGGCGGCTTTTTGCCCTGCTCCTTCTTTGCGCGGCGAACGCGGGCCTGCTTCCGGGAGCCACGGTGACCGTGGCTGTCGACCGCCCGGGCGCTGGGATCAACCCCGCCATGTGGGGTGTCTTTTTCGAGGACATCAACTTCGGGGCCGATGGCGGCCTGTATGCGGAGCTTGTCAAAAACCGCGGCTTCGAGTTTCCCGAGCCCCTGATGGGCTGGATCCAGATCAGCCCGTCCAAGGCAAAGGGTGAATTGACCGTCCGCACGGAGGACCCGTTTTCCGCCGGCAACCCCCATTATGTCCGCCTCCAATCCGAGGGCACCGCCCCATTTGGAATCTCCAACGAGGGCTTTCGCGGCATGGGCGTCCGCCAGGGGGAGACCTACAATTTCTCCGCGCAGATTCGCGGAATCTCCGGCACCCCGAAGCTCACCGTGGCGCTCTACGGGGGCGACGGCACGCTGCTCGATTCGGCGAGCCTGGAGAATTTCTCCCCGGCCTGGAGCAAACGCACCGCCGCATTGCATCCCAAGGACACCGACCCGAAGGCGCGGCTGGCCGTTTTGGTCGAAGGCAAGGGAACCGTGGACCTGGACTTTGTGTCGCTCTTCCCCGAGCACACCTGGAAAGGCCGTCCCGGCGGCCTGCGGGCGGACATGGTTCAGGCCCTGGCGGACATGCATCCCGGCTTCATGCGCTTCCCCGGCGGCTGCATCGTCGAGGGCAGCGTCCTCGCCCGCCGGTACCAGTGGAAGAACACGATCGGGCCGGTCGAGGACCGGAAGCTCCTCTTCAACCGCTGGAACAACGAATTCCTGCACAGGCCGACCCCGGACTACTACCAGTCGTTCGGCCTCGGCTTCTTCGAGTTCTTCCAGCTCTGCGAGGACATCGGGGCCCGGCCGCTGCCGATCCTCAATTGCGGCATGGCCTGCCAGTTCAATTCCGGGGAGCTCTGCCCGCTGGACCAGCTCGATCCCTACATCCAGGATGCCCTCGACCTGATCGAATTCGCCAACGGCCCGGCGGACAGCCCGTGGGGCGCCAGGCGCGCCGCAATGGGCCATCCCGCCCCGTTCGGCCTGCAGATAATCGGCATCGGCAACGAGCAATGGGGCCTGCAGTACTTTGACCGCTATGAGCGGTTCGCCAAGGTCCTGAAGGAAAAGCATCCGGAAGTTTCGCTCGTCTCCGCCGCCGGCCCCGATCCGGCCGATCCGCGCTTCCGCCTCGCCTGGACGAAACTGCGCGAACTCCACGCCGACATCATCGACGAGCACTGCTACGCGCCGCCGGAGTGGTTCTTCTCCAACACCCACCGCTACGACAGGTACGACCGGAACGGGCCGATGGTATTCATGGGTGAATACGCGGCGCAGAGCGTCGCCACCGTCAGCACCAAGAACCGCAACACGCTCGGCTGTGCCCTGGCTGAGGCGGCCTACCTGACCGGGCTCGAGCGCAACGCCGACGTCGTCCGCATGGCCTCCTATGCGCCCCTTTTCGCCAACACCGAGGCCTGGCAGTGGACGCCAGACCTCATCTGGGTCGACAGCCTCCACGTCGTGCGGACGCCCAGTTACCACGTCCAAAGCCTCTACGCCCGAAACCGAGGCGACCGCATCCTGCCGGTGAGCGTGGCCGGGACGGCACCCGGGGAACAGCAGCGGATTTTTGCCTCGGCCGTGCTCGACGAGGGGTCGCGGGAGGTCATCGTCAAACTGGTGAATGCGACGGCGGGAGACTCGGCCGTGACCGTCGATCTCGGCGGAGTCGGGGCAGTCAGGGGCGGCACCCTCACGGTCCTGGGAGCCCCGGACCTTTCGGCCGAGAACACAGTCGCGGACCCGGACCGGGTGGCGCCGAAACAGAGCGCGTTCACGCCGGCTGGGCCGAAGTTCGACCTGGTTTTGCCAGCGAACTCATTCAGCGTCCTGCGCATGGCCGTGGGCGGCTGACGCGAAACTCGATCGCGTCTTTTCCGGCCACTCGCCGGGATTTCAGGGGAGACCGGCGCCAGGCATCCGCAGGCCGCACGGCTCATGGTGAGAACATATCTAATGGCACATTGACACTGGTTCGTGCGATTAGATAATATAATACATCCACCCCAGCGATCAGATGAATAAACGTATTTTATCCTACGTTGTCCCCCTGTTCATTTCTGCAACGACGGCCTTCGGGCAGTCGTTCTACATGCTCGGAAAGACCCAAATGAACCTGCAATCGAGCGCGAGCAGCCCGGCTGCGTTCGCGAACTTCCCCTACATGTTCGGCTTCTCGGCGCCAACGGCGGTGACAGTCACGCCGCCGGGGCTTCCAGGGACGGCGGCGATCTTCAACCCGAGCAAGAGCGACTATGAATTGACCCGGGTCTATGCGACCAAGGCAGCGATGGATACCGCCAATCCAAACGGAAGCTACAGGATAAGCGGCAGCGGCATTTCGACGGCGACCGTCAACATGAGCAGCGACCTGTATCCCGTGACCCCGCAAGTGACCAACGGGACCTGGCAGAACGGGGTGCTCGTGGTCGATCCGACCCAAAGTTACACGATCAACCTGAACAATTTTGCGTCGTACGCGACGGGCGGCATCGGGGGCTACGAGGACCTCTAGATCACGAGCGAAGGCAACGGCGACAATGTCACCCTTGAACAGACCTACTGCACAATTTCAGGCACGGGAGCGACGGTCTCGCCGACGCCATTTGCCTCGTACGTCATTCCGGCTCACGCCTTGACGGCTGGACTGCCCTACAGGCTGGTGATCTCCTACTACGGCATTTCAAGTTATGATACGACGACCATTCCAGGGGCGGGTGTGGTGGGCATGTATGAGAGCACCGTCATCGTTTATGTTGTGGCCAAGTCGTCCACGTCGATAGCGCCGCCAGTCATCGTAACTCAGCCGGTAAACCAGGCGGTGGGGGCGGGTTCCGCCGCTCCATTCGCCCCCACGGTGACTTTCAACGGATCAACGAACGTCCCGAGCAATACCTCCGTATTCTGGTATTTCATCGACCCGCGATTTGGCCCTGGGATTGTCGGAGGCACCGCAAAGTACACCAATGTCGGCGGCTCCCCATGCGGCATCACGGTGAACAGCGTCAGCTCCTCGGATGTCGGTTCCTATTACCTTGAGGTGATAAACGGCGGCGGAGTCGCGATAACCCAAGACGTGTCCCTGAGCATCGTGACCAGCCCGCCGACGATCACGGCCCAGCCGGCGGCCTCTCAATCGGCCAACGCCGGCGCCACGGTGACTTTGACTGCCGCCGCCTCGGGCGCGGCGACATACCAGTGGTGGCTCAAAGGCTCCGCGGTCGCCGGCGCCACCAACGCAACGCTTGCGCTTTCCAACATCGGCACGACGCAGGAGGGAAACTACACCCTCGTCGCCACCAACGGCCTGGGTTCGGTGACGTCCAACGCGGCGAGCGTGGCGGTCGCCGTCAACTCGTTCCTGTACAACATTTCCACGGTGGGTTATGTGGGCACGGGCGCCAATCAGGATCTCGATGCCGGGTTCTACACCAACGGATCGGGCTCCAAGAAGATCGTGGTCCGGGGCATCGGTCCGAATCTGGCGGCACTCGACCCCGTCCACTACTCCGGCCTTGCCCTTGCCAACCCGCAATTGATCCTGAATAGCGCGACCAGCCCGCTCTCTACCACGACGGCCTGGGGCGGCAGCCAGACTTTGGTCAACGCCTTCGCGACTGTTTATGCCGCTTCGTTCCCGTCCGGTTCCAACGACGCGGCGATCCTCCCCAGTGTCCCAGCGGGTCCTGGGATCGGCTATACGGCGGACGTGAAAAGCGCGAATGGCGGCGCGGGAGTGGCGCAGATCGAGGTGTACGACTACGACTCCTATGTGACCACGCCAACCTCCCACCTGATCAATATTTCGACGCGCGGCTATGTGGGAACGGGGCTCGGGACGGGCGCCAGCCAGTTTCAATTCCTGGACGCAGGATTCTGGACCATAGGCAGCACGTCCGAAACTGTGCTCATCCGGGCGGTCGGTCCTGCGGAGGCGGTGAACTTTCCCGGCGCAAACCTGGCGAAGCCGCTGCTGACCCTGTACGACTCCTCCGGAAACGTCATTGCGACCAATTCCGGATGGGGAACCGCCCCGGTTGCGGGCACTTCGACGGTGGCGGCGGGGGTCCTTCCGGCGACCACGGCGATCATGAACAGCGTCTATGCCAGCACGATTGCCGCGGGCTCCAACGACTGCGCCATGGTCGTAACCCTTCCCGCCAACGCCGGCTACACTGCGAAGGTGACCAGCGCCGACGGCTCGTCGACCGGAATTGCCCTGGTAGAGGTCTACGATTTGCCGCCGTGAGCGACCCTGCGATGCCGTCTCAGTAGGTCCCGACCCAGGCCCGGAGAACCAGGGGAGCGCCGTTGAAATTCAGGCCCCAGTCGGTCTGGTCGCCGTTCCAGATCCGGTCGACTTGGAACGCCCCGTCCTTGTAGGCGCCCGCCTCGACGCGGACGAACTCGCGGTGCAGCCTGGAGGCAGGATCCAACGGCGAAAAGTCGACCCGGCAGAAATAGCCCGTTACCAGGAACTCGTTTTCCCCCAGCTGCGCTATCAGGGCGCGGCCGATCGGCTTAGGGTTTCCCTGCGGCGTTCTTGTGGCGGAACCGAACCGGGGGATGCCGAAGGAGACGGAAGTATTCCACCCGCCGAATTCCAGGGATTGCACGGGCGCGCCCGGCTCCTCGGCGACGGCCCGGAGCTTGCCTTCGAAGTTCAGCCGGGCGACTTCCCGGGCGATCGGCCCGAGGAGCCGGTAGTTGGCTTCGACTTGGGCAAAGGGGTCGGAGGCGTCGTCACCCGGAGTCCGATCGACTCCAAAAGGCGTCCAGCAGACGGCTCCCTTGTCCAGCGCGCAGAACAGATACCGGGCGGCCTCGGCGTTGGCCAGGGTCTCCGGGACAAACAGGGGGTTGTCCGGCCGCGCATACAGATCGAGCACCTTGCGGTAATGCGCACTGTCGTTTTGGTAGATGTCCGGTGCCAGTACATCGAGCGCCGGGGCCGCCGCCTTCCAGATGGCCAGGACATTGTCGGTCGGGCCTCCGCTCTCATAGGTTCCCGCGGGTCCGGGGTTTATGGGGTCGCGCAGGGCCGCGTTCGCGTACATCGGAAGCGGATATTCCCTCTTCCCAGCGGCCGCCACCGTGCCGACAAAATGGGCGACCGACCAGGCATGGAAGAATTCGTCCGCGTCCTTGCCAAAAACCGTTTGCCAGCTGGCGCCAGCCGAGGCCGCCAAGCCGAGCGGCTTCAGCAGTTCAATTGGAACGGGCTGCTCGAACACCGCCTGCGCCGCGGCCGAATAATCGCGGACGCTGCCCCAGGCGCCGGACTCGTTCTCGACCTGCACGAGGATCACGGTGTGGACGGGATCATAGGCCTTGAGATGGCGCATGAGGGCGCGGAACGCCTGCACATCCGCCGCCAGGGTCGCCGGGGCGATGGGAGAGGGCGAGTCCACCAGGCGCCCGTCCCTGCCGGTCAATTTCGGATAGAGCTTAGGTTCGCGCTTCATCCAAAGGGGGATGTAATGCGAACTGCCGTTCTTCCAGGTTCCGAACCAGAGGATCACAAGCCGGGCACCGTGCTCCCGCGCCCCGCGGATCAGCGTGTCGACCAGAGTCGTGTCGAATTTGCCCGGCTCCGGCTCGAACTGCTCCCAGTAGACCGGGGCCTCGAGCGTGTTGGCGTGCAGCCGCTCGATCGCGGACCACACGTCCCGCAGCGCCACGGGCCACGCGCTTGAATTCATGCACTGCCCGCCGAGGATCAGGAAGGGGGCGCCGTCCACAATGAGCGCGTGCCTTCCGTTCCTTTCCATGAAACGGGGCATTGGGTGGGCATCCGGCTGGGCGCGCACGGGGTTGCCGAGGCCAAATGCCGCGGCAATGAGCGGAAGCAGGACGGGTAGGGAACGGTTGATTGGCCTGCGCATAGGGTTATTCGGCGGCAATGCCTTCGGCATGACGCCTCTGGCCGACACTGGCCGCGATCCGAAACCGCTTCAAGACCCGTTCGCGGGCAAAATGAGTGCCTCCGAATCTGGCCCGGTTTCATCCGGGTTGACTTGCCAAGATCTTGCGCGCCGTGCATTGAGTGGTCCTTGCCCCCACCATGAATTCACGCTCTATTCTTGTCCTTGGTTTGCTCTCGGCCGCGGCAACGCAGCCTTCCCTGCCCGTTTTTGCCGACGGCTATGGCGTGTCCCAAATATTCAAGGTCGGTGGCGCCGGCGGCATGGATTACATCACCGTTGACTCCCAAAGCCACCTTCTCTTCGTGCCGCGCGCGACGCACACCCAGGTGCTCGATGAGGCCACCGGCCGCCTGGTTGCCGATATTCCCGGGCAAAAGCACAACCACGGCGCCGCGATCGTCCCGAGCGCCGGCCGCGGCTTCATTTCCGACGGGGATGACCAGTCGGTCGTGATTTTCGACCTGAAGACGTACGAGGTGCTGGGCAAGGTCAAGACCCCTGAGGATTCGGATGGGATCATCTACGACGAGGGCAGCGGCAAGGTGCTGCTCGACTGCGGCGATGCCGGGGTCATGGTTCCGATTGCCCCGGACGTCGATCCCAAGCAGGGCTCGGCCGATCCGGCCGTCGAATTGGGAGGCAAGCCCGAGTTCCTCGCCGCCGATGGCAAGGGCAGGGCGTACGTCAACTTGGAGGACAAGGACCAGGTCGCTGTCGTCGACACGAAGACCATGAAGGTCGTGGCGCATTGGCCGACCGCCCCGGGCGGCTCACCTGTCGGCATGGCGATGGACAGGGAGAACCGCCGCCTCTACATCGGCTGCCGCAAGCCGCAAAAGATGATCGTGATGGACGCGGACAGCGGGAAGATCCTTGCCGACCTCCCGATCGGAGCCGGAGTCGATGCGACCCAGTTTGGCGGCGGGGATGGATTCGCAAGCTGCCGCGACGGAACCCTGACTGTCATCCGGGAGACCGCTCCCGGAACCTTTTCTGTCGTCCAGACCGTGCAGACCAAGTTAGGCGCCAAGACAATGGCCCTGGATCACGATACCCAAACAATTTACCTCCCGACGGCTGACTTCGCCTCCGGCAGCGGCCGTCCCGCAGCCAAGCCCGACACATTCCAGGTCGTTGTGGTCAAGAAGTCCTGAATCCGGGGGCCGATGGTCGGGGCAGCCGCTTTCCGGCGTGACGGCAAACCTGGGCCGGGAGAATAGGAAACCATTGCTCTCCTCCTTGCCCGCAATTCCGATGGAATTCTCCTGATGAACGAGGCCCGCGGGCGCAGCGCCGCGAAGCAGCGCGGCTTGCAAGTTATCCGTTCTTAGCGGCTGGCGGTGCGGGCGGCTCAGTGACGGCAGCAGGGGCATTGGTCGCCGGAGCCTTCACAACTGGCTGTTTCTTTGGCGATCTCCTCTTGGGCACGACCCTCTTTGCAGGGGGCTTCTTGGCCGGAATCTTCTTGGCGGGCGCCTTCTTTGCCGCCGGATTCCCTTTGGCCTTCACCTTGCGGACCAGCCGCGCCTTCTTGATGTTGTGGACGCTCGGGAGGGAGATTCCCACTGCCTTGGCAATCTTGGAGCCTGACAATCCTGCCTTTGCCAGCTTTCCCACCTTGGCTCTCGTTGCGTCAGTGATCCTAGCCCTCTTTCGGCGCTTCGTAGCGGGACTCGCGTTCTTGGGCCGTCCCACTTTTCGTCCGCCGTCGCAGGCAGCCAATTTGACGGCCTCGATGAAGGACTTCACATCGGCAAAGCCGTACCTTTCGTGAATCCCGAAGAGGTCCTCATAGAGCTCGGTCTCAATGACGAGTTCAAGCCGGGCTATCTTCTTTCGGAGGGTGGCGAGCTCCCTGAGCTTTGCGGTAATCATAAGCATGCCAACTAACCGCCGGCATCGCTCACCGCAAGACGCGATTAACGGCCGAATCGTCAGCCCACCGCTTGTTCATTCGCACGGTGGAGGTTGGTTTGCTTGCCTCTATGCAAGCCTGTAGTATTCTGTGAATACCAATGATCCGGGGCCTCGCTCTTTTTATGCTGATTCACGCGCCAGAGATTCCCCAGTCACGGCTAGTATTACTCTGTTAAGTTAGTTGACATCTACCGTCAAGGACGAATGCTGGCGGTCATGCCATGGAACGAACGCCAGTGGACAAAGCAAGCCGAAGGGTTGGC
>Ga0302320_10003539_pt1 | contig 36236 bp, 30 predicted proteins | sample Bog_T0_3_FD_202130 | JGI IMG/M metagenome (GOLD analysis project Ga0302320, IMG submission 202130) | Peat permafrost microbial communities from Stordalen Mire near Abisko, Sweden - Bog_T0_3 | ecosystem: Environmental > Terrestrial > Soil > Wetlands > Peat | place: Sweden: Abisko, Stordalen Mire...
GTGCGGGCCAGCACCGACCCCATGGGCGAGGTGGCCTTCCTCGCCGGGAACACCGTCACCTGGAATCTGCCGGATGTGAATGGCTCGACCAGCCCCCAGCCCTACACCAGCAGCGAGAGCCTGTGGGTCGAGGTGCAGCTGGGCGCAGGCTGCGTTTATCCCCTCTGCAACACCCCGGTCTATTGGACCAATCCCATGTCTGGCAACGCGGCCACCTTCTGCCTGGAGAACGGCTCCACCATCATGCTGAGCAAGCGCCAGCTGGATGCCAATGGCTTCCCCATCCCCAATGGCGCGAGCCTGCCTGGCGGCAGCCCGGTCAAGTATGAGCTGGACTACAATGTCTCGGCCGGCCCCTTGTCCTGCTTTGACAGCTTTGACGGCTATACCAAGGGCGCCTACAGCCCTTCTGGCAGCGGGCCTATCGGCTTCAGCAGCGCTTGGACGCCCGGCACCGCCAACCTCAACAGCGCGGACCAGTGGGACATCGTGAGCGCCAGCGATGGCTATGCCCTGCAGTTCGTCCCTGCCAGCACCAGCACCAGCTATGCCTCGCTCTACTACAGCTGCCCGGCCGGCTCGTATCAGACTTCCACCTGCACCGGCTACGAGATCGTGTCTGACATCATGCTGGCAGACCCCAGCAGCGCCACCATGGACATTGGCGTGTGGATGCAGAGCGACAACGCAGCCTCTCCCAGCGGGTATGCGGTGATCGTCTCCGGCGACAGCAACATCGGCAATGTCGCCAATGTCCACCTGGGGGTGCAGCGCAGCGATGGCACCAGCGGCAGCGGCTGCTGCACCTGGGCGGGCAGCGCGCCCAACGCCCAGTGCATCGTCGGCACCTGGTACACCCTGCGGGCCATGATGCAGGAGGATGGCAACATCTACGCCAAGTTCTGGCAGCGCGGCACGCCTGAGCCTGCCCAATGGATGCTGGATTACCAGGACAACTACCCCTTGCCTTGCCCCAGCACCAACTACATCGGCGCGGCTGGCATGGCCAACAAGGCCGAGTGGGACAACTTCAGGGTCATCCCCGTGAACCTAATCGGCGGCCTGAATGTCTGGGACACGGTGCCAGCTGGCATCGCCTATGCAGGCAGCTCCTCTGCGCCTGAAAAGGCCCCAGCCCTGGGCAGCCGCGGCCTGCTGGCTTGGGACTTTCTCAACAGCGACAATGGGGCGACCCAAGGCTACTTCTGGGATGGCGGCGGCTCCTTCACTTGGCAGGGCACCGTGGCCTGCGGGGCCAGCCAATCAGTCACGAATGTGGCTTCCATCATGGCCGACTCGATGGCCATCGAGCCCAGCAACAGCGTGAACGTGCAAGCCAACTGCTCGGCGGGCACCGCCACCATCACGCCCACCGTCACCCGAACCTCCATGCCTACCAGCTCATCCACCCGCACGCCCACGCCCACGGCTTCGGCGGTGCAAAGCACGCCCACATTCACGGCCACAGCTTCGGCGGTGCAGGGCACATCCACATTCACGGCCACGGCTTCGGTGGTGCAAAGCACGCCCAGCTCCACGGCCAGCCCCACCTCCACCCAGATCGTGGGCTTGAGCACGGCGACCTCCACCCCCACGCCCACCAGCACGCCCTTTGTGTCTGCCATCCTCAGCGTCGAGGGCAGCCCTTATCCCGGCTCGGTGGAGATGCTGCTGGTGGATTACCGCATCACGGGCTCCACGGGCGGCCAGGTGCAGGTCAGCATCTCCCCTGGCCTCAACATCCTCTCCGCGCAGAAGGACCCGGTGAGCGGGGCGGCAGCCACCCTCAGCGGCAGCATCATCACTTGGAACCTGCCTTCCTCAGGAGGCGGCGAGTATGATGGCCAGCTCTGGGTGCGCGTGCAGGTGAACCCTGGCGACCTGGCCGGCAGCACCCTGGTGAGCACCCTGTCCACCAGCGGCGGCGGCGGGGTCTGGAATGCGGGCAACAATGTCACTCAGGTTGTCATCGCTGGGCCCGCCCTCACTTGCAGCCCCAATGCCAGCGCCTTGGGCGCAGGGGAGCAGGTCACCTACACGCTGGCTTACAGCGGCTTTGGCCCTACCCTGAACTGCTTTGATGACTTTAGCGGGCTCACCCAGGGCCAGACCTATCTGAGCACCGCCATCCCTGGCTGGCAGGATGATGGCAATAGTGCTGGCCCCAGCTCTTGGAAGGCTTTGCAGGAGAATGCTGGCAGCCCCTACTTGCAGTATCTGAACAGCCCGGCAGGCTATCGCGTCCTCTATTACAGCTGCCCATCATCGCTCGGCAATGGAGAGGATTTCTGCGGCGGCATGGTGGTGGCTGATGTGCGCATCGATGGCAATGCCTCCAGCGGCGATGCGGCCATTGCCTTTCGGCAGGACCCGGCAACCGGCAAGGGATACATGGTGGGCATTTCCATTGACCCCAACCCTGCCAACCTCTATCTGCAGGTGGACAGCCCGACCCCGGCCTGGCCAGCCAGTGGCACCTACATCGCGCCCGCTGGCCAGGGCCCAGTTCAAGGCTCTTGGTACACCATCAAGGTGCTGGAGAGCCCCATTGGCACCTTCATGGCTAAGTACTGGCTGCGCGGCGCCCCAGAGCCCACGGGCTGGATGTTCACCTGCAGGGACGCCACTATTCCTTGCATAGCCGGCGACGGCTTGGTGCTCAAGCCGGGCATCGCGGGCATGGATGACCTGATGAGCTTCGAGGACTTCAGGGTCTACAGCCCTGGCTCGGCCACGGTCTGGGATACCATCCCTGCTGGCATCAGCTACGTCACGGCTACTGCTGGCGTCACCCAGGCCGGCAGCTTGCTCTCTTGGCAGGTGCCCACCTGGAACAGCAGCTCCGGCAGCTTCACCTGGGTCGGCTCGCCCAACTGCCCTTCTGCCAGCGGCACCCAGACCAACAACAGCTCCATGTCCACCGATCTTGGCACCCTGGCCTGCAGCAGCTCGGTGGTGGTGAACTGCAACGGCACCCCCACCATCACTGCCACCATCAGCGCCACGCCCACTTCAATGGTGGGCACCGGGACCTTCACGCCCACGCCTACCCAGACCGGCGGCACTAGCACTTTGACGCCCACATCCAGCCAGACCGGAGGCACCTACACGCCCACGCTCACCATCACCCGCACCATGACCGCTAGCCCAACCGCCATGGCTGGCACGCCCACCTGCACCACCACCGCGGGGGCCATCGCACAGAAGGGCATCGTCGAGCGCGTCATCTGCATGCCCAGCGTGGTGCGCAAGAGCTCGGTGGTCGAAGTGTTCGCCTTCTGCAATGGCTCCCTGCCCACCGCCAGCCTGCGCCTCTACACAGGCTCCTACACCCTGGTGCGCGAGTTCAGCTCAGGCCCCATGGTCAAGGGCTGGAACCGCTTCACCCTGCCAGTTGGCTGGTTCAGCGGCCTGGCCAATGGCCTCTATCACATCACCTTGGCGGCGCCCACCCAGGCCAGCCCAGCCAGGACAAGGGTCTTTGTGCTGATGTGATCAACGGAGCTTTGAGAAGCACAAAAGCCGGGCCTTAGGGCCCGGCTTTTGTGCTTCTGACCCAGCCCTCATCTATGCCATTTCTTGGAGGCTAAAAAGGGAATCAGCGGCCCTTGGCAGCAACTATAAGTCAGTGCCGAACCCCTTCTGCAGGAGAGCCCCATGAAGACCTATTTGAGCGCTTTGCTCCTTATCCTGGGCCTGCTCGTGCTGGCTCAGCCTGCCCGGGCAGCGGGCACGCCCACGGACACCCTCACCATCACCGCCACCCTTTCGCCCTCCACTTTGGCAGCGCTGGGCACAGCCACCATCACGCCCACCTCCACCGCCACTCCCAGCAGCACCTGCACGCCTGATCCGGCTGGGGGCAGCTTGCTGGGCACTGCCACGGTCACGCCCACCCCCACGGTGACCGGCGGCGCCTGCGCTGAGCTCCTGAACACGTCATTCCTCTGCCTTTCCAGCACCAGCGATGCCTCTGCCCACTGCCCGGGCGACAGCTTCAACATGGCAGTCACCTTCTGCAATAGCAACCAGTACTACCTGGCTCCGGTGCGATTCTTTGTCTGGCTGCAAGAAGCCAGCCTCACCAGCACAGCGGTCACGGCAGACCTGGGGACGCCTGGCCAATGGCTCTTGTTCGGCGACAACGGCGCGCAGATGCCGCCCTTGGCTGGCGGGGCCTGGGGCACAGCGCCCCTGGGCGGGGGCTACACGGACACCTTCACCAGCGCCTATCAATGCATCACCAGCAACCTGACCCTGCAGCTGCCTGTGGGCCTCAAGCCGAGCACCGCCTACCGGCTGCGAGTCCAATACGCCGAGATCTACGCTGGCCAGAGCGCAGCTGCTTATTATGACCTGGGCTTCGTCAGCGCCAGCAGCTCCGCGTGCGGCACTGCCACGCCATCCTCCACGCCCACCCAGTCCTTGCCAGGGGCGGGCACTTCCATCCCCACGCCCAGCGCCACCATCACCGCCACGCCCTCGGCCACAGCGGGGCAGGGCACGCCTGTCGCCACCATTGTGGCCTTGCAATACGGCACAGATGCGGCCATCACCGGGTGGTACTGCAGCAGCCCCAGCGCGGGCTTCTGCCCTGGCCAGAGCCTGCAGATGGGCGTGACCTTCTGCAGCACCAATGCCGCGTATCTGCCGCCCTTGCGCGCCTTTGTGTGGCTGCAGGACACCAGCCTCAGCCTGACTGGCACTGCGGCCCTGGGAACGCCGGGCCAGTGGCTGGTCTGGGGCAGCCAGGGCCAAGCGGGAGTGCCCGCTGTCACTGGCGCCTGGGGCGTGGATCCCTTCAACGCAGGCTATGCTGTCACCTTGCCTGGCCCGCTGCAGTGCGCTCAGTTGGCCATTACCATGCGCCTTCCTGCCGATGCGCTGCCAGGCCATGTCTACCGCCTGCGCGTGCAATGGGCTGAGAATGCCGTCACTTCTGGCAGCGGATGGTTCTGGGACATTCCGGTGCCTTTGAGCATAGCCACGGCCGGCGCCTGCAATGGCACCTATACGGCGGGCCCCAGCGCCACCATCACCGCCACGCCCACGCCTTCGCCTGCGGCATCTGCGGTGCAGGGCACGCCCACGCCCACCATTGCCCCGGTGCAGAGCGGCATTGTCTTGCGGTTGGTCCTCATGCCCAGCCTGGTGCGCGGCACTACGCAGGTGACCGTGTTCGCGCTCTGCAGCGGCCCCGTGCCGAGTGCCAGCCTGCGCTGCTACAGCGGCTCTTATGCGCTGGTCAAGCAGCAGGCCGAGGGCCCGCTGGCCAAGGGCTGGAGCCGGTTCACCCTCCCTGCGGGCTGGTTCAGCGGCCTGGCCAATGGCCGCTATCATCTGAGCTTGGGCGCGCCCGCTCAAGCCAGCCCCGCCAAGGCCACGCTCTTCCTGCTCAAATAGCGCTCTGCAGCCAAGAAGAGCCGGGCTCGCCGCCCGGCTCTTCTTGGCTTTGCACGCCAGTCCTGCTTGTCCTTGAGCCCGGCTCGGGCTAAACTGGGGGCCTCTCACACTCCAAGACCCGATGACCTGTGCTGCCAGAAAACCCCTTGTCTCGCTCTTGCTGGCTCTGGCAGCGGCCCTGCCGGCCTCCTCAGACCTGGTGCCATCGCAGGCATCAGCGCTCTCAGCGCGCAGCGCGGGCGCAGGATCGGCCCTGATGGCCCTTCCCGGCCAGAGCGACAGCCTGGCCAGCATGCCCTCCAGCCTGGCGGGCATGGACAAAGCCGAGCTGAATGCCGCGGGCGCTGCCTGGCCGCAGGGCTCTGCTGCTCAATCGGTCACTGGCGGCTTGCCCCTGGCGGCCGGCCTTGTGCTGGGCCTGGCCTATCAAGACGAGCATGTCGCTGACTTCAGCCTGGCTGACCCGCAGGGCGGCTGGGTGGGCGGCCTGGGCGGAGAGCTGGACCAGTTCAGCCTGGGGCTGGGCAAGGGCCTGGGCAGCTTCAGCCTGGGAGCGTCCCTGCAGGGCGAGCAGGCCATGGTGTCCACCCATCCGCCCATGCGGCTGGGCGCGCTGGCTAGCTTGGGCTGGCAGCCATCGCAAAGCCTGTGCGCTGGCCTGAGCGCCGGCATCCAGGGGAAGGATGGCCAGGCTTTGGCCCGCGCTGCCACAGCCTATGGCTTGGATGAGGGCTCTTGGGGCCGCCTCACCTTGGGGCTTGTTGGCCAGCTCTGGCAGATGGATAGCGGCAGCTGGGGCCTGGGCCTTGAGCAGGGGCTCTGGCGCTGCGCCTTTGTGCGCGCTGGCTTTGAGCATCAGAGCGGCCAGCCCGTTAGCCAAGGCCAGCTCGGCACTTGTGGCCTGGGGCTCAAGGTTTGGGATGCCCGCATGGACTACGCCCTGGTGATGCTGGGGAGCGCGGGCCTTGGCCAGGTCTTCAGCCTGGGCTATCAATTTGCGCCAGAGCCGCAGGGCACGCCAACGCCCCTGCCAGCATTGCCGCCCCCGCCAGAGCTGCCATCGCCCACCAGCAGCGCCACGCCTGCGCCCAAGGCTTTGTCAGAGCAGCCCATGCCCTCGCCAACGCCGACCCCGGGCATGCTGGCCCTGCCAGGGGCCCAGACGCAGATGGACCTTGGCAGCGACCCCTTGGGGCAGGGGGATGCCCTGGCAGCCCAGGGCAGGGATAAGGAAGCGGTGGATGCCTACCTGGAGGCCCTGCGCCTAGAGAGCGGCGATCTGCTGGCTTGGAAGGCCCTGGCCCGGGCCTATGGCCGCCTGCAGAGGGCGGACTGGGCGCAGCGCTGCTGGCAGAAGGCGCTCCAGCTCGCGCCCAATGACGCCGAGGCCCAGGCCGCCCTGGCCCAGGCTGGCCCCAAACCCTAGGCTTTTGCCGCCATTCGACACTTGACACATTTTGCCGTATTTTCTATACTCTATCCGCTTCAAGCGCCCCGGCGACGGGGCGCTCTTGTTTTCATGCTGCCGCGCTTTGCGCGTCGAAGAAGGAGCCCCATGTCACAGAAGAACAACTACGAGAGCATGTTCATCCTCTTGCCGACCCTGTCGAAGGATGAGACAGACAAGCTCATCGAGCGCTTTCAGAATGTCATCGCCACGCAGACCGGCGAGGTGACCAAGGTGGAGCGCCTGGGCAAGCGCAAGCTGGCCTATGAGATCAAGGCGCAGCAGGAGGGCTTCTACGTCCTCTTCCAGTTCAAGGCCCCGGGCGCCGCAGTGCACGAATTCGAGCGCCAGATGCGCCTGACTGACAGCGTGCTCAAGCACCAGACCCTCATCGTCGAGCCGCTGCGCCAGCTCAAGGTCAAGGCCAAGAAGCTGAAGCCTCTGCCCGAAGCCGTCGAAGCCCCGGCCCTGGCCTAGGAGCCGCCCATGGCCAGCCTCAACCGCGTCCTCCTCGTGGGCAACCTCACCAAGGACCCTGAGCTCAAGTTCATCCCCAGCGGCACCGCGGTGGCCAATCTTCGCATGGCCACCAACCGCAAGTGGAAGGCCGCCAGCGGCGAGACCAAGGAAGAGGTCACCTTCGTCGGCGTGGTGGTCTGGGGCAAGCAGGCCGAGGCCTGTGGCGAATACCTGAAGAAGGGGTCGCCGGTGCTGGTCGAAGGCCGCTTGCAGAGCCGCAGCTGGGAGACCGACGCCCATGAGAAGCGCTCCATCCTCGAGGTGGTGGCCGAGCGCGTGCAGTTCCTCTCCTCTCGCCGCGCTGAGGGCGAGGGCGGGGGCGGGGCTGGCAGCAGCGACCCTGGCCCCGGCGAGCCGCCGGAGGCGCCCAGCACGGGCGCCGATGACATCCCCTTTTGAAGCAGCAGCACCGCCCAACCCAGGTCCTTTAAGGAGCCAAAAGAATGCCCGTCCCCAAGAAGAAGGTCAAGCGCAAGCGCAATGACGACGGCCTAGAGCGCAAGAACAAGCGCAAGTCCTGCCGCTTCTGCGCCGACAAGATCGTCACCATCGACTACAAGGACAGCAACCGGCTGCGCAACTTCTTGACCGAGCGCGGCAAGATCGTCCCGCGGCGCATCTCCGGAAACTGCGCCCGGCACCAGCGCATCCTCACCATGGCCATCAAGCGGGCCCGCAACATGGCCCTGTTGCCGTTCTCGGCGGTCTGACCCGCCCCTTATACCCAGAAGGAGATCCACCCATGAAGGTCATCCTGCTCGAAGACGTCCGCAATCTCGGCAAGAGCGGCGACTCGGTCACTGTCAAAGACGGCTACGGCCGCAACTACCTGCTGCCCCGCGGCATGGCGCTCGGCGCCACCCCGGCCAACCTGCAGGTCTTCGCCAACGAGAAGAAGGCCCTTGAGAAGAAGCAGGGGCGCATGCGCGGCGAGGCCCAGGCCATTGCCGACAAGGCCTCAGCGCTCACTCTCACCGTCTCCCGCCTCTCGGGCGAGGATGGCAAGCTCTTCGGCTCGGTCACCAATGCCGATGTGGCTGCCGCCCTCAAGGAGCAGGGCGTCGAGGTGGACAAGCGCAAGATCGAGATGCACGAGCCCATCAAGAGCCTGGGCGAGCATACAGTGCCCCTGCACCTGCACCATGACATCGTGATCAGCCTGAAGGTGGTGGTGGCGCCCCAGGCCACCGACCATGAGGCCCCCACGGCCGATGCCCCCAGCGAGGGGAGCACGGTCTTGAGCTGAGCCTCAAGGCGGCAGCACACAGGGACGCGGCCCAAGGCCGCGTCCTTTTTTTTGGCCGCGCGGCTTGCCCGGCGCGGCAGGCCGCGTTAACATGAGGCGTGATCGTGCGCCTTTGCCCCCCTCTCTTGCGTGCCATGGATAACAGCTCCCGCAGCAAACTGCCCCCCCAGAGCCTTGAGGCCGAACAGGCCGTGCTGGGCGCCATGCTGGTCTCGCCTGACGCCGTCAACGTCATCACCGAGAGCCTGGCCACCGCTGACTTCTACCGCGAGGCCCATCAGAAGATCTACCAGGCCATCCTCGACTTGGGCAGCCTGAGCGAGCCGGTGGACCTGCTCACCGTGGGCGAGCTGTTAGGCAAGCGGGGCGAGCTGCCCGGCGCGGGCGGCAACGCCTACCTGAGCGAGCTCACCGACCGGGTCCCCTCGGCCGCCAACGCCGAGCACTACGCCTCCATCGTGCGCCGCAAGGCGCTGCTGCGCCGCCTCATCGGCGCCGCCGGCGACATCCTGGGCCAGTGCTACAGCGAGGAGGAGGAGGCCGAGCTGGTGCTCGACAAGGCCGAGAACCGCATCCTCGAGGTGGGCCGCCAGGGCAGCGCCAGCCCGGTGGTGGCCCTCAAGGACAAGCTGGGCCCCACCATCAAGCGCATCGACGACCTGCGCGGCCGCAAGGGCGGGCTCACCGGCCTGCACACCGGCTTCACCGACTTGGACAGCATCACCAGCGGCCTGCAGAAGGGCGAGCTGGTCATCGTGGCCGCCCGCCCCGGCATGGGCAAGACGGCCTTCTGCCTCAACCTGGTGCGCCACGCGGCCTTCTACAGCAAGGCCCCAGCCCTCATCTACAGCCTTGAGATGAGCAGCGAGAGCCTGCTGCAGCGCATGCTCTGCGCCGAGGGCAACATCGACAGCGGCAACATGCGCGCCGGCCGCCTGCGCAACGACGAGTTCAGCCGCCTGACCCTGGCGGCCACCAAGCTGTACGAGATGCCCATCTACCTTGACGATTCGAGCATGCTCGATGTCCAGACCGTGCGCGCCCGCACCCGGCGCTATGTGCGCGAGAAGGGCATCCAGCTGGTGATGGTCGACTACCTGCAGCTGCTCTCGGCCAGCGGCAAGCAGGAGAACCGCCAGCAAGAGGTCAGCACCATCAGCCGCCAGCTGAAGGCCCTGGCCAAGGAGCTGCAGATCACCCTGCTGGTGGCCAGCCAGCTCTCGCGCCAGACCGAGCAGCGCGGCGGCAAGGAGCCCAAGCCGCGCCTCTCCGACCTGCGCGAGTCGGGCGCCATCGAGCAGGACGCCGACGTGGTCATGTTCATCTACCGCCAGGGCTATTACGCCAAGGACAACGGCGAGGAGGCCGGCGCCGAGCAGGACAACGGGGCCGAGATCATCATCGCCAAGCAGCGCAGCGGCCCCACCGGCAGCGTCGAGCTGGTCTGGCGGCCCCAGCACACCAAGTTCGAGAACCAGGCCCCCACCTATCAGGGCCCCGAGCGATGAGCGTCGCCGCCCATTCCCGCCCCAGCCGCGTGCACATAGACCTGAGGGCCCTGGCCGCCAACTGGCGCCTGGCATGCCGGGCCGCCGGCCCTGGCCGCGCGGTGATGGCGGTGGTGAAGGCCGATGCCTACGGCCATGGCGCCGAGGCTGTGGCGCTGGCCCTGCAAGCCGCGGGCTGCCGCCACTTCGGCCTGGCCGCGCTGGAGGAGGCCCTGCAGCTGCGCCGAGCGGGCATCCGGGGCGAGCTGCTGGTGCTGGGGCCCGTCCACCCCAGCCACGCCGCCGAGGCGGCCCGGGCCAGGGTGAGCCTGAGCGTCTGGGACCGCGCCTACCTCTCCCGCGCCCAGCGCGCGCTCAGGGGCCACCGGGGCCTGCCCCCCCTGCGCATGGCCATCAAGGTCGACACGGGCATGGCCCGCCTGGGATTCATGCCCAGCGAGGTGCCCCTGGCCCTGCAGGGCTTCGCGCGTGGCTCCTGGCCCGGGCTCGCGCTGGCCAGCGCCTTCACCCACCTGGCCTGCGCTGATGAGCGCAAGGCCCAGGCCACCCAGGCCCAGCTGGGGGCCTTTGTCAGCCTGCCCTGGCCCGCCGGCCTGCCCCTGCATGCGGCCAACAGCGCGGCCCTGCTGCGCTACCCCCAGTCCCGCCTCTCCATGGCCCGCTGCGGCATCCTGCTCTACGGCGCGGCTGATCCCGCTTGGTCGCCGCTGGCACGCCAGCAGCAGCCGGTGCTGTCGCTCGCCACCCAGGTGGTGGCCCTGCGCCGCCTGCCCAAGGGCCGCGGCGTCAGCTATGGCCACACCTTCATCACCCGCCGCCCCACCACCGTGGCCACCCTGGCCATCGGCTATGCCGACGGCCTGCCGCGCGCCCTCTCGAACAAGGCCGAGGTGCTGCTGGGGGGCCGGCGCTGCCGCATCCTCGGCCGCGTGTGCATGGACCTGTGCATGGCCGATGCCAGCGCCGTGCCGGGCGTTCGTCTGGGCCAGCAGGCGGTGCTCTTGGGCCGCCAGGGCCAAGAGCAGGTGACCGCCCGCGAATGGGCTGGTCTGGCCGGCACCATCCCCTATGAGGTGCTCTGCGGCTTCTCCGCGCGCCTGCCGCGCGAGCTCATCGGAGCCGGCCGTGCTTGAGCGCCTGGCCAGGGCAGGGCATTCCTTCGTCGACGAGGCGGGCCAGCTGGCAGGCTTCACCTGGGACCTGCTCTGCGAGAGCTGGGCCCTGCTCAAGAGCCGCGCGGCGCTCAAGCTGGACGGCCGCCAGATCCTCGAGCAGATGGAGGAGATGGGCGTCAAGAGCCTGCCCGTGGTGCTGCTGACCGCGCTCTTCACCGGCATGGTGCTGGCCCTGCAGGCCAGCGACAGCCTTGAGAAGGTCTTGAAGGGCGTCAGCCAGTTCATGGGCCGGACAGTCGCCCTGCCCTTCTTGCGCGAGCTGGGGCCCGTGCTCACCGCCCTTATCGTCACCGGCCGGGTGGGCAGCGCCATCGCCGCAGAGATAGGCACCATGCAGGTGACCGAGCAGATCGATGCCCTGCAGACCCTGGGCGCCCGCCCCCTGCGCACCTTGGGCGCGCCGCGCCTGATCGCGGCGGTGGTGATGCTGCCGGTGCTCACTGTCATCGCCATGGTGCTGGGCCTGCTGGGCGGATGGATCGTGGCGGTGGCCACCGTGGGCCTGAGCAGCCTCACCTACTTTGGCGACATCCCGCAGATGGTGACCCTGGCCGACCTGTGGAAGGGCCTGGGCAAGGCCCCGGTCTTCGGGCTCATCATCGCGGCCGTGGCCTGCCATGAGGGCTTTCGCGCGCATGGCGGGGCTGAGGGCGTGGGGCGCGCCACCACCAAGGCGGTGGTGACCGCCAGCATCCTCATCCTGGTGGGCGACTACTTCTTGACCGCCGTCTTCCGCACCCTCTTCTAGGCCCGCCATGCCCAAGCCCCTCATCAGCCTGCGCGGCCTGGCCAAGAGCTTTGGCGGCCAGAAGGTGCTCTCAGGGCTCGACCTTGACGTGGCCCGCGGCGAGACCCTGGTGGTGCTGGGCCCCTCGGGCACCGGCAAGAGCGTGCTCTTGAAGATCATCGCCGGGTTGCTCCAGCCCGATGCCGGCGAGGTGGCCTTTGACCTGCCGCCGCGCGGGCCGCTCGACCCGCCCCGCATCGGCTTCCTCTTCCAGGGCGCGGCGCTCTTCGACTCGCTCACCGTTGAGGAGAACGTCACCTTCGCCCTGCGGCGCTTCAGCCCCCTGGGCCCAGAGCAGCTGCGCGCCGTGGCCGAGGAGCGCCTGGCCTGGGTGGGCTTGAAGGGCGTGCTCGACAAGAAGCCGGCCCAGCTCTCGGGCGGCATGCGCAAGCGGGTGGGCCTGGCGCGGGCCATCGCCACTGACCCGCCGATACTGCTCTATGACGAGCCCACCACCGGGTTGGATCCCATCATGAGCGATGCCATCAACCAGCTCATCGTCGACATCCAGCACCGCACCCATGCCACGGCCGTGGCGGTCACCCATGACATGGCCAGCGCCTACAAGATCGGCGACCGCCTGGCCCTCATCTATGGCGGCCGCCTGGTGGCCTCCGCCGAGCCCGGGGCCTTTCGCGAGCTCCAGGACCCCATGGTGCAGCAGTTCATCCACGGCCGGGCCGAGGGCCCGATACAGCTGATGTGACGCTTGTTGTGAGACCCTCTCCCTGGGAGAGGGTCGTTGGAATGAGGGTGAGGGCAAAGCTGCCCTTGCCCGGGCCATGTGGCCCCAGTGTTTTGCCCTCACCCCCCGCCCCTCTCCCAGAGGGAGAGGGGAGACGCTAAGGAAGCGACCATGTCCCTAGACAAGCAGAAGAAGGTGGGCTTCACGGTGCTGGCGGCGCTCTTGTGCCTGCTGGCCCTGGCGCTCTTCGTGGGCCGGGCGCGCTTCAGCCGCCAGGGCTACCGGGTATCGGTGCTCTTCAACTTCGTGGACAGCCTCAAGCCCGAGGCCCCGGTGCTCTACGGCGGCGGGGTGCGCATCGGCACGGTGGAGAAGATCACCGCCGAGCGCGGCAAGGTGAAGGTGACCTGCCTGCTCGAGAAGGGCACCCGCATCTCGAAGGACAGCCTGGCCACCATCAACACCACCGGCATCTTGGGCGAGAAGTACGTGCAGTTCGACGCCGCCGATGACAGCGGGCCCCTGCTGGCCGAGGGGGCCGAGGTCACGGGCGTGGACCCGGGCAGCCTTGACCGCACTTTGCTTCGCGTGGAGCGCCTGGCTGACGCGCTGGAGCCGCTGCTGTCAGACCCCAAGATCATGGGCGGCATCGGCGGCACGCTCAGCAACGTGAGCCAGGCTGCCGCGCAGGTGCGCGAGCTGGTGGCCAAGGCCCGGCCTGACATCGAGGCCACCCTGGCTGACTTGAAGAGCGCCTCAGCCGACCTGAAGGCCATGGGCCAAGAGGGCCACGGCCTCACGCAGAGGGCTGGCCGCCTGCTCTCAGACGCCAACGAGAAGAGCATCCAAGAGAGCCTGGCCCACCTGCATTCCAGCCTCGAGAAGCTCGACAAGGTGATGGTCAAGATAGACAAGAAGCAGGGCGCCCTGGGCGCCCTGGCCAACGACGACCAGGTGGGCGATGAGCTGCGCGACATCTTGAGCGACCTCAAGGCCCATCCCTGGAAATTGCTCTGGAAGAAGTGAGGCGCATGGCCAAGCCCAGCACCCAGTTCTGCTGCCAGTCCTGCGGCGCGCTGCACATGCGCATGCTGGGGCGCTGCCCCAGCTGCGGGGCCTGGAACAGCATCGTCGAGGAGGCGCTGGCCCCGGCGCCGGGCAAGCATGGCGCCGCCGCACGGCCGCGGGCCCTGCCGGTGCCCCTGGATGCCCCGCCCAGCGGCGCCGCAGCCCTGCGCCTGTCCACCGGCGCCCCTGAGTTCGACCGGGTGCTGGGCGGCGGCCTGGTGCCCGGGGCCATGGCCCTGCTGGGCGGCGACCCGGGCATAGGCAAGAGCACCCTCACCCTGCAGGCCTGCGCCAGCGTGGCCCGGGCCGGGGCCAAGGTGCTGTATGTCACCGGCGAGGAGAGCCTCGAGCAGGTGCGCCTGCGCGCGGCCCGCCTGGGCTGCTTGAGCCCCAACGTGCACCTCTTGGCGGACACCAGCCTTGAGAATGCCCTGCAGGCCTTCGCTTCAGGAGACTGGGGCCTGCTGGTGGCTGACAGCGTGCAGACCCTTCACAGCCAAGACCTCACCGGCTCGGCCGGCAGCGTGGGGCAGGTCCGCGAGGTGGCCGCCAGGCTGCAAGACGCCTGCAAGGAGCGCGGCGTGCCCTGCATCCTGGTGGGGCATGTCACCAAGGATGGCAGCCTGGCCGGGCCCCGCGTGCTCGAGCACCTGGTGGATGTGGTGATGCAGTTCGAGGCCGCCGAGCAGGGCGGCCTGCGCACCCTGCGCGCCCTGAAGAACCGCTTTGGCAGCACCCAAGAGCTGGGGCTATTCAGCATGGGCGAGGCGGGCCTGAGCGGGGTCGAGAATCCCAGCCAGCTCTTCCTGGGCGGCGGCGGCCTGGCCCTGGCCAGCCTGCAGGGCAGCCGTCCCATCCTGGCCGAGGTGCAGGCCCTGGTGGCCCCTGCCCACTTTGGGCAGCCCCAGCGCCAGTCCAGCGGGCTCGACCCCTACCGCCTGAGCCTGCTGTATGCCGTGATGGAGAAGCGCTGCGGCTTGGCGCTCTACAGCCAAGATGTCTTTGTCAGCGTGGCCGGCGGCCTGCGCATCACCGAGCCTGCTGCGGACCTGGCCGTGGCCCTGGCCGTGGCCACCGGCCTGCGCAGCCAGGCCGCGCCCCAGGGCCTGGCCTGCTTCGGCGAGGTCGGCCTAGGCGGCGAGCTGAGGCCCGTGTCGCGGCCCGCTGACCGCCTGCGCGAGGCGGCCCGCCTGGGCTTCAAGCATGCCATCTTCCCAAAGCCGGCCCGCGAGGCTGAGATGGCCGAATGCCGCAAGGCTGGCCAGGGCCTGGCCTTGAAGCCGGTCAAAGACCTCTCCGAGGCCCTCAATGCGGTCTGAGAAGCCCTACGCGGGCGCGGTGCTGGTGGCGGGCGGCACGGGCAGCCGGCTCAAGGCCGGCTGCAACAAGGCTCGCGTGATGCTGGCTGGCCTGCCCCTGTTCATGCACAGCCTCAAGACGCTGATGGCCGCGCCCTGCGTGGCCGAGGTCTGCCTGGTCTGCCATGCGGATGACCTAGACCAGCTCAGCCGGCGGCTCGCCCTGGCCGGCCCCTGGCCCAAGCCCCTGTGCCTGGCCGAGGGCGGGGCTGAGCGCCAGGACAGCGTGCGCGCAGGCGCCCTGGCTTTGGCGGGCCGGCACGCCGTGCTCCTGGTCCATGACTCGGCCCGGCCCTTCGCCAGCCAGCAGCTGGTGGCGGCCTGCGCCAAGGCGGCGCGGCGCGGGGCCTGCGCCATCGCGGCAGCGCCGGTCAAGGACAGCATCAAGCGCCTGCGCGGCAGCAAGGTCGAGAGCCTTCCCCGGCATGAGCTGTGGGCTGCCCAGACGCCCCAGGCCCTGCCGCTCAAGGCCTATCTCAAGGCCAGCGCGCGCGCCGCGAGAAGGGGCTGGCGCTTCACCGACGAGGCGGGCCTGGCGGGCAAGGCTGGCATCCCGGTGCGGCTGGTCAAGAGCGGGGACGAGAACTTCAAGGTCACCACGCCCCAAGACCTGGCCCTGGCGCGCCAGCTGCTCACTGGGGCCAAGCGCAAGGGAGGCAAGGGATGAAGAGCCGCGTGGGCTTTGGCTACGACCTTCACCGCATCGTCGAGGGCCGCCGCTTCGTGCTGGGCGGCATCGAGGTCGAGAGCAAGGGCCGCGGCCTGGCGGGCCACAGCGACGCCGACGCCCTGCTGCACGCGCTCTGTGACGCCCTGCTCGGCGCAGCCGGCCTGGGCGACATAGGCCAGATCTTCCCCGACACCGACCCCGCCCATGCGGGCGCCGACAGCGCCATGTTCCTCAAGGCCGTGCTCGCCAAGGTGCGAAGCCAAGGCTGGGAGCTGGCCAACGCCGACATCACTGTGGTGGCTGAGCGGCCCAAGCTCTCGCCGCAGTTCGCGGCCATGCGAAAGCACCTGGCCAGCCTGCTCAGCTGCTTCGAGGACCAGGTGAACCTGAAGGCCAAGACCAACGAGAAGATGGGCTACCTGGGCAGGGAAGAAGCGGTGGCCGTGTACTGCGTCGTGTGCCTCGAAAAATGACCTCACCCTTACCCCTTCCGTGAAAGCCTGTAAATAAAATCCCCCATCCCCTCTCCACTGTGGAGAGGGGATGGGGGCATAAAGTCAAAGGCTCACACGATGGGGGTAAGGGGTGAGGTCGGAAGGAATCTTATGACCGTTCGCACAAGATTCGCGCCCTCGCCCACCGGCCATCTGCACGTGGGCAATGCCCGCACCGCGCTGTTCAACTACCTGCTGGCCAAGAAGATGGGCGGGGCCTTTATCCTGCGCATGGAAGACACCGATGCCGCGCGCAGCTCAAGGGAATCGGCCGACAGCATCCTCGAGGACCTGCGCTGGCTGGGCCTGCAGTGGGACGAGGGGCCGGATGCCGGCGGCGCCTGCGGGCCCTATGCGCAGAGCCAGCGCCTGGCCCTCTATGCCCAGCACGGCTCGGCCCTGCAGGCCAAGGGCTTGGCCTTCTGGTGCTTCGACAGCATGGAGCAGATGGAGGCCTGGAACGCGCGCCAGAACGAGCGCAAGCGCCAGGGCCTGCCCCGCGAGCCTCACCCCGACCAGGCGCTGGACGGGGCTGGGCGTCAGGCGCGCCAGGCCCAGGGCCTCAAGCCCGCCTTGCGCCTCATCCGGCCCGAGGCCACGGGCCTGGCCCGGCCAGCTCAGCCCTTGGCCGTGGTCTTCGATGACCTCTTTCACGGCAGCATCGCCACCCCGCTCTCAGAGCTGGGCGACTTCACCCTGCTCAAGGGCGACGGCATGCCCAGCTACAACTTCGCCTGCGTGGTGGACGACCACCTGATGGGCATCACCCATGTGCTGCGCGGCGAGGATGGCATGAGCAACACGCCGCGCCAGGCCCTGCTCTACGAGGCCTTTGGCTGGTCCATGCCCGCCTTTGGCCACCTGGGCTTTGTGCTGGGCCCAGACGGGGCCAAGCTCTCAAAGAGCCATGGGTCCACCTCGGTGGCCGAGTTCAGGGACCAGGGGCACCTGCCCCAGGCCCTGGTCAATTACCTGGGGCTCCTGGGGTTGGGCGGCGCCTCGCGCGGCGAGGGCAGCGAGGCGCGCAGCCTCGACCAGCTGATAGCGAGCTTCAGCCTCGAGGATGTGGTGGCCACCTCGGGCATCTTCGACTTTGGCAAGCTGGCTTACTTGGGCGGCCATTGGATGCGCAGCCTGCCGCTCGAGGAGGTGGCGCGCCAGGCAGGGCCCCATCTGCAGCGCCGGGGCCTCAGCTTGGCGCCTGGCTCGGCCATGGCGCTCATCGACCTGGCGCGGCAGAATGCGCAGACCCTGGCCGGCCTGGCCCAAGAGGTGGCCAGCCTGGCACAAGAGCCAGACCTGGCGCAAGAGCCGGCCCGCGGGCTGCTGGCCCAGCCTGGCGCCCAGCTCAGCCTGCAGGCCATGCTCGCCAGCCTACCGCCGGATTGGCGCGAGCTGGAATCTTTGAAGGCCGCGCTCAAGGCGGCCCAGCTCGCCAGCGGCTTCAAGGGCAAAGAATTCTTCATGCCCCTGCGCGCAGCCTTGACCGGCGCTGAGCACGGGCCCGAGCTGCCCCGCGTGCTGCAAGCGCTGGGAAGGGAAGCGGCAGTGAAGAGGCTAAATAGGGCGTTGGCGGCGTGCGGAGACTAGCGATTGAGCCTTGCCCTCACCCCCCCGCCCCCTCTCCCAGAGGGAGAGGGGGAGAAATAAGGGCTTGTGTCGCCAGAGGCCCTCTCCTCATGGGAGAGGGCGAAAAGGATGAGGGGTGAGGGCAAAGATGCTGGCTTGCGCCAGCCGTGCCCTTGGCCCCGGCAGCTCATTGGAATGGAGCCTTGATGCCTCAGCAGCGATTGGTCTATGGCAAGCACACGGTGCTCGACCTGCTTGAAGGCAGCACCGTGCGGTTAGAGAAAGTAGTGGCCCACAAGGGCATGCAGAAGATCGATCTAGACAAAGTGCAGGCCTTGGCCGCTGAAGCCAAGGTGCCAGTTGAGCTGCAGCCCGAGGCCTGGTTCCACAAGCATTGCGGCAGCGGCCGGCACCAGGGTCTGGCTGCCTGGGCGCCAGAGTTCGCCTACGCCCATCTGAGCGAGATGCTGCGGCGCTGCAAGGGCCCCAGCCTCATCGTGGGCCTAGACCAGATCCACGACCCCCGCAACCTGGGCGCCATCCTGCGCAGCGCAGAGGCTTTGGGCGCGCAGGGAGCCTTCATCCCCAAGGACCGCGCCTGCGAGGTGACGCCCACGGTCGAGAAGACCTCCAGCGGCGCGGCCAGCCGGCTCGATGTGGCACAGGTGGTCAACCTGAGCCAGGCCTTGGATGAGGTGAAGGCAGCGGGCTTCTGGTGCTATGGCCTCTCGCTGGAGGCCGCTGAGCATATCGAGCAAGAGAGGTTCAGCGACAAGGTCTGCCTGGTGATCGGCAGCGAGGCCAAGGGCTTGCGGCCCTTGGTGGCCAAGCACTGCGACAAGCTGCTCAAGATCCGCATGAGAGGCAAGACCCAGAGCCTGAATGCCTCGGTGGCAGCAGCCATTGCCCTGCACAAGGTTTCCATTGATATATATGGCAAATAGAGCTTAACATAGCTTAATATTACAAAATAATAACTGGTCATTAAACAATCTGTTGCCATATTTTCGTTTTATGATATAATTTGCAACAGATTCAAAGAATGTACGTAATATAGATAACATAATATCATGCTATGCACTTAATCCCAGCTGATTCATCCTCAGCTAAGGGGGCAAAAATGGAATACAGTTTCGCTGATCTTGTTGACCTTGAGCCTTTCCGAAAGTTCCTCAACAACCTTTTCGCTATCACTGGCGTGCCTTACGGCCTGGTCGATGTTCAGGGCCATATCCTGGCAGGCAGCGGATGGCAGGAAGCTTGCCAGCATTTTCATCAGCTCTCAGCCGAGACCGAGCGCCGCTGCCACCGCAATCATGAGATGCTGCGCAACCAGGTCTGGGCCGGCGAGGGCGGCGGCCACGAATGCCCCAACGGCCTCATGCATTATGCCCTCCCCATCCAGGTGGACGGCAAGCTGATGGCCATCCTCACCCTGGGCCAGTTCAGCCACCACCCCCTTGACCTTGAGCATTTCAAGCACCAGGCCCGCACCATGGGCTTTGACGAGCAGGCTTACCTTCACGCGCTGGCCAAGGTGCCGGTGGTGCCGCAAGAGCGCTTTGACGCGGTGCGGGCCATGTACCATGACCTGGCTGAGATGATGGCCTCGCAGGCCCTCAAGCGCATGCGCCAGCACCGGGGCGAGCAGCAGCGCGCCGAGTACCTTTCGCTCATCCTGCAAGAGGTGGCCGATGCGGTGCTCACCGTTGACCGCGATGGATGCATCAGCCTGATGAACCGCTCGGCCGCTGACCTGCTGGGCATCGACGCTGCCCAGGCCCAGGGCCGGCTCTTGGCAGACTTGTTTCAGCCGCGCGATGCGGGCAACCGCCGCCGGCTTGAGGACCCTCTGCTGCGCCTGGCCCGCGGCGAGGCGGCGGCTGAGCCGGGCGGCCCGGCCATGCTGCAGCTGCCGCACGGGGTCGAGCGCCTGGTGACCTACAGCGGCAACTTGCTGCCTGACGGCGGTGCCGGCCTGGCCTTTCGCGACGTGACCCAAGAGCAGCACCTGCAAGAGGACATGCAGCGCACGGCCCGCCTGCATAGCGTGGGCGTGCTAGCGGGCGCCATCGCGCACGACTTCAACAACCTGCTGGCCGCGGTGGCCGGCAACCTGTCGCTGGCCCGCCTGCAGGGCACTGACCCGGCCCAGGCTGCCCAGTGCCTGGCCGATGCCGAGGCCGCGGCCCTGCGCGCCCGCGGGCTGACCCTGCAGTTGATGACCTTCGCCAAGGGCAGCAAGCCCCGGCCCCAGCCGCTGGCGCTGGACGCCCTGGTGGACGAAGCGGCCCGCTTCGCCCTGAGCGGCGCGCCCCTGCAGCTTGAGATTGTGAGCGACCCGGGCCTGTGGCAGGTCGAGGCAGACCCCGGCCAGATAGCCCAGGTGGTGCACAACCTGGTGAGCAACGCCAGCCATGCCATGGATGGCAAGGGCCGCCTTCGCATCACGCTGCGCAACCAAGAGGTGCTCACCGGCCAGCGCCCCATCGTACGGCCGGGCCGCTACGTGGCGGTGAGCGTGGCTGATGAGGGGCCCGGGCTCTCTGAGCAGGCCCTGGCGCACATCTTTGAGCCCTTCTTCACCACCAAGTCGCTGGGCTCGGGCCTGGGCCTGGCCTCGGCCCTGGGCATCATCAAGGCCCATCATGGGGACCTGCGCTGCGAGAGCGAGGACGGGCAGGGAGCCAATTTCACCTTCTGGCTGCCCGCCGCGGCCAAGCCGGCCTCTGCCGCCCCGGTCGATGCCTCGCAGGCCAAGGATGCCGTGGGCTTGCGCGTGCTGGTGGTGGATGACGAGCCCATGCTGCGCGACATGCTCATGCGCATGCTCGACAGCCTGGGCCACCGCGGCTTGGCCACCACCAGCGGCGACGAGGGCCTGCGCGCCTATCGCCAGGCTCATGCCCTGGGCCAGCCCTTTGACTTGGTCATCAGCGACCTGAGCGTGGGGCCCGGCCAGATAGGCGGCAAGCAGCTGGCCCGCGAGATCTTGGCACTGGATGCCAAAGCCAAGATACTGGTGAGCAGCGGCTACAGCGATGACCCAGTGATGAGCGAGCACGAGAATTTCGGCTTCTGGGGCTGCTTGGCCAAGCCCTTCAACCGAACAGATTTAGAGCGCGTGCTGGCTATGCTGATCAAGCAGAAGGCTTAAAAACCGATCATAAGCTAGTTTAAAATGCCCTGCTTGCAGGGCATTTTTTTAATCGTTTCATGTAGATTTTCTGATACAATTTGATGCAATTCTAATTGGTGCAACCAGAGATCGATGGCTTATAGTGCTGGCAAGATGCTGTGCTGAACGAAAATCGGACATTTATCAAGAATCTCTTTGATTTAATTGGATAAGCTAGAGGCTAACAGTGAGCACCGCCATCTTCCAAATTGACCTGTGGGCTGCTTTTGGCCTCAGCCTGCTGCTCACCCAGCTGGCCATCCCTGTGGCGCATCGCCTGCGCCTGGTGGATGCCCCTGGCGCGCGCAAGCTGCAGGACCGCCCCGTGGCCTACTTGGGCGGAGTGGCAGTGATGCTGGCCATCATGCTCACCCTGCTGGATGTCATCTTCAGCTTCAGGCCTGACGAGATCAACCACCGCCGCATGCTATGGGTGGTGCTGGTGGCCATGGGCGGCAGCCTGCTGGGCCTGGCTGACGATGTGTGGGACCTGCCGGCACGCCTGCGCCTGCTGGTGCAGCTGGGCCTGGTGCTCTTGTTCTGCCAGTTCGGGTTCCGCTTTGAGGCCTTCCATCTGCCGGGCTTGCCAGCCATCAGCCTGGGCTGGACCGCGGTGCCCGTGAGCGCCTTCTTCATGCTGGCCATCCTCAACGGCTTCAACATGATCGATGGCTGCGACGGATTGGCCGCCACCGTGGCAGCGGTCTGCGGCTTCAACCTGGCCGCTGCCGCTGCCCTCACCGGCTACACGGGCCTGCTCATCATCGGGCTGGCGGCCCTGGGCGCCAGCCTGGGCTTTCTCATCCACAACCGGCCGCCGGCCCGCATCTACTTGGGCAGCGCGGGCAGCTATGGCTTGGGCCTGCTCTTCTCAGCATCGGTGGTGGCCCTGGGCAATTCAAAGCCCGGTCTGGCCAGCGGCCAGCCCTTTCTCTACCATGTGGGCGTGGCCGTGCTGCTGCTGGCCTGGCCCGCCTTGGAGGTCGGCCTGAGCGTGTCGCGGCGCGCCCTGCATGGTCGCAAATTGTCGCGGGCCGACAACGGCCATCTGCACCACCGCATGCTCGCCCTGGGCCTGGGCCCTGGCTGGGTGGGCCTGGCTGCGGGGGTCTTTTCCATGATCTGCGGCATGATGGTGCTGGCCTTCTTGAGCGGGCAGAAGGGCATCGCTGCTGTGCTCAGCCTGCTGGCCGCCGTGCTGGTGGGCTTGGGGCTGGCCTTCTTGGGCTACCTTGACTTCTTGAAGCCCGGCCTGCTCAGGGCCCGGCGGCCCCACTTTCAGATAGCCAACTATTTCTTGGCCATGCAGATGCTCAAGCTCAACACGGTCAGCACCTTAGAGCAGGCCCTGGCCCTGGTGAGCCAGTCTTGCCATGAGCTGGGATGCCTGCAATGCCGCATCGTGCTGCCCGCCAAGCGCGAGGGCGGCCGGCCCTGGGTCTGGGTGTGGAGGAGCATCGCCCCGGGCGAGCCCAAGGCCACGGACCGGCGGCGGCTGGACCAGCGCCAGGGCAACGCCGCCTGGGTGCTGCGCAGCGTGCAGAGCAGCGATGAGCTTGAGACCGAGAGCCGGGTGCTGATGGCCGAGTTCATGGCCAAGGCCCTGCCCAAGGTGCGCGAGCTCTACGGCCTCAGCGGCTCGGTTGAGCGCATGCTGGCCAGCGCCTCGCCCTTTGACGAAGAGCAAGATTTCTTAGTGCGCACCTGGCGCCTGCGCAGCGAGGCCCAAGGCTTGGGTCAGCCCCAAAAGCCGCGCAAGGCTTGAGGTAAAGCTTGCCTGTGCCGCTTGGCGGGATTAAGCTGAAGCGGCACTGTACGGGCTGCCTCCTAGGGGTGCGGGGCAACATCGTCTAGATCCACAGCTTGCACCCAAACCCTAGGGGGCACCATGAAACGCTTCTGGCAAGCTCTCTGTCTCTTGGCTCTCTCAGCCCCTCTGGCTGCCAGCGGCTGGTCTGACCTTGATGTGGGGCTCTATGGCCTGCTGGGCCGTGTCTTGGGCCCTGACAGCATGAACACCTGTCATTCAGTGGGCGGCGGGGTCGATCTAGATTACCGCCTGGGTCGGCTGGCGGGCGTGGATGTGGCCCTGGGTTTGAATGAACAGCTTGCAAGCTTCAGCAATGACAGCGCCACCAGCCAGGCCTTGTCTAGCGGGCTCAACCTGCGCTTCAGCCTGCCTTGGGGCCGCAACCAGAACCCCTATCTGGGCTTAAAAGCCGGCTACTGCCCCTTGGCTGGCACCCACAGCACTGATTGGGATGGCCACTATCAAGCTGGGGTCAGCCTGGGCAACCGTGGCTGGTTCAGCGACAACTTTGGGCTGGATACAGCCTTGATGTACGATGCCTACAGCCCGCAAGACAAGCCCTTGCAGAACCTGGGCGTGCGCTTAGGGCTGCTGCTGCGGCTTGAGCCGCCTGCCACCATGGATGCCAGCAAGGCTTCGCCGCCAGAATTGACGGAGCAAGAGAAGCAAGAGGCGGCTCAGCAAGAGAAGGACAAGATAGCGGCGCCCAAGGGCGCGCCCATGGTGAAAGGCGCAGCCATGCCGGCTGCAGAAGCAAGGAGCGGCAGCGAAGACGCTGGCGACCATCCCTGAGGCGGTCATGAAGCATCTCTTGTGCGCTCTTCTGCTGGCAGCCCTGCCCCTGGGCCTGGCCGCAGACAGCGGCGACCTTAATGTGGGGCTTGGGCTCTATGGCATGGTAGACAAAGAGCTGAGCCCAGCCAGCTATGATGCCAGCCGCAGCTTAGGGCTCGGCTTGGGCCTTGATTATTGCGTGGCCCAGCTGAAAGGGGTGGATGTGGCCCCCGGCATTGACCTGCAGAAGTCGCTGGTCAGCACGCCCAAAGATGGCGACCTGCAGGCCATGAGCATCGATTTGGGGCTGCACTTGAGCCTGCCCATCAGCCAAGATTGGAACCCCTACATCGCAGGCCAGGCAGGCTACCTGCCCATGGCCGGCGAGAGCGGGCAGTGGTATGGCCATTACCATGGCGAGCTCAGCCTGGGCAACCGGGGCTATTTCAGCGACATCTGGGGCATGGATTCAGCCATCACCTACAACCTCTACAGCCCGCGCACCATCATGCTGCAGTGCGTGGGCGTGCGCCTGAGCCTCATGTGGCGCCCGCCGCGCGCGGCCAGGCGCATGGCAACATCTGCCGCCATCTCAGCCATGAAATAGCTGGAGCAAGATCACGGGCGGTTATAAGGCCCGCTGCACGCATCTTTTGTGACTTTAAAAGGGGAAGGCATGGCCCTAGATCAGCAGAAAGAGCCTCTTATGCAGGCTGGCGAAGAGCAAGAGATGGACCTGCGCGAGTTCTTGCGCGTGGTGCTCAAGCATAAGAAGCTGATCGCGTGGGTGCTGTGCCTGGTGGTGGCGGCTGCCCTGGCCTATGTGCTGGTCACGCCCAAGATCTATGAGGCCAAGGTCACCATCAAGGTGCCAGACAGCAAGACCAGCGGATCGGACATCTTGCAAGAGCTGGCCGCACTCTCGAGCAATGGCGACCCCATAGCGACCTTTGTTGAGGTGGCCAAGAGCGACAATGTGGCCACGCGCCTGGCGCGCAAGGTGCGCTTGACCGCCCAGCCGGAATACGCTGAGCTGGGCGACCTTGAGAGCGCTGTGGATGCGCTCAAGGACAATCTGGATGTGCAGGCGGTCAAGCTGAGCAACATCTTGACCCTCTCGGTGAAGTCGCAAGACCCCCAGTTGGCCGCCCGCATGGCAGACGCCTATGCCGCCGGCTTCATAGAGGCCAATCTTGACTTCTCGCGCGTGGCGGCCAAGAGCCAGCGCATCTTCATTGAGGACCAGCTGGCGCAGACCAAAGAGCGCCTGGTGCAGAGCGAAGAGATACTGGGGCGCTTCTCAAGCAAAGAGAAGCGCCTGGGGGCGGTCATATCCTCGTCCAACAGCTTTGGGAGCAGCGGCGGGTCTGGCGGCGCAAGCCCAGACCAGGACAGGGACCCCCTGGTTCAGCTGAAGACCCAGATATTGAACCTTGAGATTGACAGGGCCGCCCTGGCCAGCCGCTACAGCCCAGAGCACCCCAAGCTGAAGGCCATGGACCAGCAGATACAAGAGGCCCAGGCCCAGCTGGACAAGGAAGTGGCCAGCCTGCCCAAGACCGAGATCGACTACCTGCGCCTGGACCGCGACGTGCAGGTGGATGAGGCCATCTACAACCTGCTGCTGCAGAAGCTGCAAGAATGCCGCATCGCCGAGAACGTGGATGACAGCGGCATCGTGGTGGTGGACAAGGCCCGCGTTCCCAACAGGGCGGTGGCGCCGCGCAAGGGCCGCATCTTGATCGTCAGCCTCATCGTGGGCTTGCTGCTCGGCTTTGGCCTGGCTTATGGCTTGGAGCGCTGGCATGACGAGGTGGGCGGCCAAGAGGACCTGCAGCGCACCACGGGCCTGCCCTTGCTGGGCCTGGTGCCAGATTGGCATGAGGCAGTAGAGCAAGCCCAAGCCAGCAAAAAGGCGCCCAAGGCAGGGCGCGGCCAGCCAGACCAGCTGAATGGCGCCCAGCAATTGATCCTTCAAGAGCGCTTCTTGCATTCGCATTACGCTGAGTCATTCAAGATGATGCGCACCAATCTGATGTTCGCCGGCAAGGGAGAGAGCCTGCGCACCCTGCTGCTGGTGAGCCCGGGCGCGGGCGAGGGAAAGACCTTGAACAGCGCCAACCTGGCCATCAGCCTGGCCCAAGATGGCAAGCGCGTGCTGCTGGTTGATGCCGATTTGCGCAAGCCCAGTGTGCACAAGATCTTTGAGCTGGCGAACTTCAAGAAGGGCGGCTTGCCGGCCCTCATCACTGGCCAAGCTGAGCTGAAAGACCTGGTGGCCAAGGGCCCAGTGCCTGGGCTTGACCTTTTGCCCTGCGCTGCCATCCCACCCAACCCCAGCGAGCTGCTGGGCAGCGCGCGCATGGCCCAGGTGCTGAAAGACTTGGCCGCGGCGTATGACCATGTGCTGTTCGACGCCGCGCCGGTGCTGTTGGTGACAGACAGCGTGGTGCTGGCCAGCCAGATGGATGGGGTTCTGCTGCTGGCGCGCTTTGAGAGCACCCGGCGCGATGAGCTGTGCCTGGCGAGGGAACAGCTTTATCAGGTAAAAGCCCATTTGCTGGGCTGCGTGCTGAATGCGGTGCAGATGCGAAAGTACAATTATGCCTACGGCAAGCGCTACTACCACTATCACTATGGGCAAGATGGGGGCCATAAAGATGCCCTTCAATCTTGATCACTGCCATTTGTTGTGAGGCCAATGTGAGAGCTTTGTGCTTATTTTTGAGCCTGACTTTCTGCCTGCCCTTTAGCCTTTTGGCCAAGCCAGAAGCCCCTGGCAAGGGCCATGCAAAAGCCAAGGTCGCTGACCAGGACCATCCCAATCTTGAGAATTACCCGCCCCTGCTGATCGGGCCGGGCGACCTGCTGAACATCACCATCTACGGTGAAGATGACCTGCCCAAAGATTACATCGTGGACAACCAGGGCATCATCGTCTTCCCCTTGGTGGGTGAATTCAAGGCAGCCGGCTTGAGCCAGGCAGAGATGAGCCAAGTGCTGGCCAAGTCGCTGAAGCCCTTTATGAAAGCGCCCCAGGTGACCGTGCTCATCACCGAGAGCGCCAATTACATTGTGACCATCTTGGGCGACGTGCTCAAGCCGGGCAAGTACCGCATACGCGGGAATCCCAGCGTGCTCAATCTGATTGGCGAAGCGGGCGGGCCTGGCCCGTATCCAGACTTAGCAGGCTGCAGCATCATCCGCGACAGCCGAAAGATGGACTTGGATCTGGGCAATTACCTGACAAAAGACCATTTCCCAGTCAATAAGTTCGTGCTGATGCCTGGCGACACCATTTGGGTGCCTACCAGCCCATGGCCGACCATCGGCGAATGGGGCATCATTGCCAGCATCTTGAGCAGCGCTGTGGCGGTTTCGGTGGCTATCAGCAGGCGATAAGGTGGAGGCACAGAGAACATTAATAGCTCGGGGGAAAAATGTCATTACTAGTTAAATTGATATCCGGCGATAAGAAACGTCGTTCACGCTTACATGATGAAAAGGGTAATTTTGCAGGTAAGAATATTGCCCATATCTTCCCTGCCGTTTATTCTGGCGTTCTTCGCATAGTCTTCGGTGTTCGCCCGGAATTGCCTTGGATATCATATGAAGGAATTACTATTCTTGAAAAGCACTTAACTTCCCAAAGCAAGGTTTTGGAATTTGGTTCAGGCATGTCAACACTTTGGTATGCTAAAAGGGCTAGCCGTGTTTTTTCGGTGGAATCCGACAAAATTTGGCATGAAAAAATTAGTTCTCTTATTGCTGGTGAGAACTTAAATAATGTCGATCTTCATTATGCGGAAGACTCTTCGGGATACACTGGTTTTATGTCAGACAGCCAAGAGAAGTTTGATCTCATTATGATTGATGGCTTGCACCGCAGCCTTTGTGCGGACAATGCTATCAAAATGCTGGGCCCGGGCGGTATGTTGTACTTGGATAATTCCGACAAGCATTCCTCTGGGTCAGGTGGTGATTTAAGAGGAGCCGAGGAGGCCATCTTAGCCTTTGCCAAAAAGAACGGGCTCGCCTATTGGTATATTACTGATTTCGCACCAACATGTTTATTTGTTTCGCAAGCGTTGATTGTGCGGAATCGTCTTGTTTAAAGCATTCATTTTAATTAACCGGTATTTTGATTGCGCTGAATGGCTGGCAATTTCTAAAAAACCGGATAAGACATGTTAAAAAGAATATTATATTTACTGAAGGGTCTTATCAAGCAATTGTATTGGCTTAAGAAATGCCCGTGTTGCTTCGGCAAAGGGACACAAGTAGATCGGAAATTTTGTTATATTCTGATGTGTTGTCAAAACTGTGGCGTAATGTACCGTTATCCTGGAGAAACAAGAAAGAGAATGGTGAAGTTTTATCAGGAGAGTTATAAACAAAGGGGTTTAACAACAGATTTGCCAGATGATGCGGAACTTACGGAACTTTTGGGGATTAACTTTAAAGAAACGAGCAAAGATTTTTCGAGATTCATTCAAATAATTAAGGGTCTAAATATACCCCGGAATGCAAAAATACTCGATTATGGCGCTAATTGGGGCTATGCGGTATCTCAATTGAAAAAAGAAGGCTATGATGCTATTGGATTTGAAATTTCAAAATCACGGGCAGAATTCGGGAGGAAATTAGGGGTAAATATTGCGACTTCATTAGATGAAATCGAGACGGGTTATGATATTGTGATTTCTTGCCATGTTTTAGAACACACTCATAATCCGTGTGATATTTTAAAGGAGCAAGCTAAACTTATTAAAAGTGGTGGATATTTAATTGGGGCTGTCCCCAATGGCGAAGAAAGCAGAATGAGGTATGATTTTAACGCTTATCATAAGAGCTGGGGTGAAGTTCATCCCTTTCTCCTTACAAAAAAAATGTTGGATTGGGCTTTTCCAAAGAATCGGAAAATCATAAGTACACGCTTGGAGGATTTAAGCATGATTAAAGGTTCCAAGCCTACCATTGACACTTTAAGTGGACCTGAATTATTTTTCATCATATCAATTGGATGATAAAGTTGTTGATTTGTCTATTTGTGCAATTTTTTGAAGCAAAGGTAAAATGAAAGAGATAAAAAAACAAACCATTAGCGGGGCCTTTTGGAGTATTGGCTTTGCGTTTGCCAATAAAGGTGTTACTACTTTAGGCCAATTCGCCTTGGCATGGTTTCTGCTCCCGAAGGATGCTGGTCTGGCGAATATTGCTCTATCAGTTGCGTCTGTCCTCACAGTTTTATCGACTGCTGGAGTTGGAGATGTTCTTTTGCAAAGGGGCCGTTTTAAAGAAGAATCAGGGCAGGGCATGTGGCTCTCTCTCTTTTTCAGCACTATTACGGCGTTTGTGATAATGGTACTAGCTATTTTTCATCCTGTTTTTCATCATGAAAATTTAAGCCATCTTTTGTGGCTTTTAATTTTATCAACTTGGGTTGGGTTTCCAAATGCCGTATATGGTACGGAATTAAAAAAAGCGATGCGTTTTAAGAAGCTGGCCATAGCCCATTTTGTGAGCGGAAGCTTCTATACTTGTGCTACGGTTTATTTGGCTTGGCTTGGTTGGGGCCCTTATGCTTTATTGGCCCCACTGGCGATAAGACAGGTAGTAGATCTGATCGCTGTAGTTTTAGCTGGGGCGCGGGTTAATTATGCTTGGCCGAATTGGCCCGCTATTTGGCAGCTTTTCGTTCCAAGCGTTGCTCTTTCTTTTTCTAGCTTGTTAACAGCATTTCAAACTCAGGCACCGGTGTTAGTCTGTGGCTACGCCTTAGGCGCGGAAGCTACTGGATATTTCAGCTGGGGTTGGGCTTTGGCTAGCCAATCAGTTTTCCTTTTGGCCTTCAGTTTAAGGGAGGTCTTTTTTGCCGCTTTCGCCAACATCAGCGCTGAGAGCGGTGCAAGAGAACGAGCTGTGCTTAAAGTTGCTTGGATAATGACCGCTTTACTTTTTGTGGCTTGTGGTACTCAAGCTCTGTTAGCTGGGCCTTTGATCACTTTTATTCTGCCAGCAAAATGGCTTCCTGCCATACCAGTTGTTGTTGCTGCTAGCCTTGGATTATTCTTGCAGGGTTTGTGGGTGGCTGGTACCGCTTATCTTAATGTCTGTGGCCGTTATACGGTACTTATGGTTATTAGCGTAATGCAGGCTGTCCTGGTTTCGGCTTTCACTGGCCTGGGTGCATTGTGGTATGGTTCCACAGGTGCAGCTGTAGGATGCGGTATGGCAACACTTATAGGCGGTATTGTTTGCGCGTGGCCTGTGGGGAAAAATCTGTTCACCTCGCAAGCCCATAAATGGGTAATCCCTGCTTTGTCTTGTTTGGGGCTTTGGGCCACTTTGTGGGGCTTGACTTTAATAGGTGGCGGACTTTTTGCCCGTACTGTTGCCGGTTTTGTTTTTATGGCTGGTTCGACTTGGTTGTGGTGGCGTGAGGACCCAAGCGAATTCACGGATCTAATGACCGGGATAATCCGACGCTTTACCGGTACAGTCGCGCAGGCATAGCCTTTTAGAAAGAGTTGTTACGCACAAACAGCGCACGTCCTGGTGTTATGAAAAGCTAGCTTTTTGCCAAGCTTAATTCATAGCTAATCAAAGTTCGCTTCAATAAACCTTTTTGATTGGAGCTAATGGTTATGAAGGTAACGGTGGCCCAGCTTGGGGCGCGAAGGCATTATGCTGTACCAATAGCATTTGAAAAAATGGGCTATTTAAATCAACTGTTGACCGATGTTCACGCTGGTTCTTGGCCGATCCAGTGGGCGGGAAAAATTCCCAATAAATTTAAAGGCGCAATGATTAAAAGGATTCTTGGGCGTTCGTTAGTGGGCATTCCGCCAATTAAAATCAAGGATTTTTCTTTGTTTTCATTTTTTTGTCTTTTGTGCAGATTTACTATGCAACAAGACAAATTTTTTCTTTATTCAGATATTGGTTTTGGTAAACGGATGATAAAGCATTTGGAGGCTGATGTTCCTGATATTTTGTATTGCTTTAGCCCACAAGCATTTGAGATGCTGAAATGGTGCAAGCGAAACAGCGTCAAAGCTATTTTGGATCAGCCAATTGCCCCGCGTAAAATAGAGATTGCGATATTGAGAGATGAATTTGAGCGCCACCCGGATTGGGCAATAAAGAGCCCCATTGAAAATGAAATTGATTTAGAATTAATTAAAAGAGAAAAAGATGAGTTTGAATTAGCTGATAGGATAGTATGTGGTTCCGAATTTGTGAAAGATAGCATGATAACTTTAGGGTATCAGCCCGATAAGATATCAGTGATCTCATCGGGAATTGCTTTACCCAACGCAAGTAATGTAAATAATAAGCATCGCGATGGGCCTTTAAGGGTCCTTTTTGTAGGTCAGGTTAGCTTGAGAAAAGGCGCGCCTTACCTTGCCGAATGCGCGAAAGCATTGAAGGGGCTGGCCATTTTTAGGGTCGTGGGGCCTATAGATTTGCCAGCTAAGGCTTTGGCGGAATTAAAGCAGCATTGTGAGGTCCTTGGTTCTGTGCCAAGGATTGAGGTTGGGGAACATTTTACGTGGGCGGATGTTTTTTTTCTTCCTGGGTTATGTGAAGGTTCTGCCATGGTCACTTATGAGGCACTTGCGTATGGTTTGCCTGTTGTAACCACCCCAAATAGCGGATCAATCGTTCGCGATGGGGTTGACGGTTTTGTTTCAACAGCCGGAGTCTTAAATGATTTCCTGAGTAATCTGACACAGTTATGTAAAAATAAGGCATTGGTAAACAATATGAGCGAGTCGGCGTTAAAACGAATTGCTGGTTATACATTGAATGCTTACATGCTTGCTCAAAAAGAAGTAGCAGATAGCTTGATTCGGCTTTGAACTCAGGCAGGTTAAAGTGGCTGGATTAAAGATTCTTATCGCTTTTAGCAGCATCGGCCATTATCATCATGCTAGGATTTCGGCAGCATGCGCAAAAGGAGAGATTTGCGCATTGGCAATGTCTGGCATGGATTCTGGCTTGTTAGGGCAGGTTGATGATATAAATTTATTATATAAATTATTTGTTCTGCACCCTAAAGATGCAGAATCATTGGCATGGTGTGATTTGTTGCAGGCTATTAATGGCGTACTGGACAAGGCCATGCCAGATGTAGTGGCTGTTCCAGGATATGTATTAAAAAGTGCGCTTGCTCTCATTTATGCTTCTAAAAAGCGTGGAATCCCTTTGATCTTGATGTCAGATAGCAATTTAGAGAATATGCCCAGATATTTTATAACTGAAATGGTAAAGAAAAGGCTTGTAAGTATCTGCGATGCTGGATTTGTGGCAGGTAAAAAATCGCGTGCATATATGAAAAGGTTAGGTATGGTTGAAAATTCTATTTTTGATGGCTATGATGTGGTAGATAATGAACATTTTATAAATGGAAATGGGACAGCCGCCCCGGAAGGGTTTCTATTTGTTGGAAGATTTGTTAGTGTGAAAAACATTCCTTTTTTGTTGAGAGCGTATTCTATATATAAAGCTCAATTAGGAGGGCGCGCTTGGCCATTGAAGTTGATAGGAACTGGGGAATTAGAGAATGAGCTCATAGCCTTGGCAAATGCCCTCAATTTGCAGGATAAAGTTCAGTGGTTAGGATACAAAGATTACGAGAAGATTAATGATGAGTACCACCGATCGAAAATATTGATCCTACCGAGTTTGAGTGAAACATGGGGGTTAGTTGTCAATGAGGCCATGGCAAGCCGACTGCCTGTTTTAGTTTCCAGTCAATGTGGTTGCATTCCTGATCTTGTAAATGAAGGGATCAATGGGTATATCTTTAATCCAACGGATATCAAAAACTTAATTGCTTTAATGCTTTTGGTTTCAGGCAAGAGCAGTGATGAGCTTTGCCGAATGGGCGATGAAAGCTTGAAGATAATTTCTTATTTTGGGCTATCGAGGTTTTCCGATAATTTATGGGAAGCCGCAGGTTGTGCAATAAAAACAAAAACAAAAACTTTTGGTTTCATGGATGGATTGTTGATTAAATTTTTATTTAAAGCTCGGGAAGGATTATAATATGAACCTTGAAGACCTTGGAATTTTAATTTTTTCTCTTATGTTGATTTTTGAGAGTTACGCAATTTATAAAAATCCAATGGAAGTTTTTTCGTTAAGGTTTATCTTTGTGTTTATTTATTGGTTGGGTTATCATTGCAACACATGGGTTTATCGTCTTATGGGAGAAATATTTGCCGATAAGATTGCGGTAAGTGCTGACATACCAACAGTTCTTTTTTATACTTCAATTTTTACGCTATTTGTATTTATCGGTTATGGATTTAAAAATTTCTATTATAAAATTGAATTTAATGAAAAATATTGGGATGTTAGAATTTATTCAATTTTAATATTTTCTATTTTAATTGTAATTTTTAATAGGACTGGGTTTGATAATTTTTGGATTTCGACTGTAAGCCTGGGCGAAGATAGAGGCGTGCAGCATGGTAGTCTAGAGAGGTTATTCTCTATTTTTAGCACTTTCCTCGTGCCTACAATTTGCGGTTTTTATGGATGCTATATTTGGGTGCTTGGTTTAGTTAAAAGGAGAAAGCGATTAATTGTATTAGGCTTTATCGCTATAATTTTATCAATAATGCCTTCTGCCTATTCTTTTTCTAGGGCCAGTGGTTTCATGCTGTTTATGGCCGCCATGTTTTTATCCTTCACCGATTATAAACGGAAGAATATACTAATGGTTATTTTAGTTATTTCCGGGATTTACCTCGGTTATGTTGGTTTCCTTAAAAGAGGGGGGTTCGGTTACGGTTTGTTTATCAATGCTTGTTTTACACCTTTCGATAAAATCGATATCAGCGACTTTAATATTACGGATTTTACTGGGCCTGTGACAAGGTACATTGCTTTTTATGATATACGCGGTGTCAGTAAAGGCGCATATTTTGATTTTTTAATCAATATTAACCCGTTGCCATCTTTGTTCCTGACTTCAACCAATGCAAGCATTGATATGGGCGAAATATTGAAGGCCAGTGGCGGCGTTACTACGCAAACTATTGCTGAAATTTTTGTATTGTTTAAATATTGGGCCTTGTTAGGGGCTTTTTCATTTGGCTATTTTTTAAGAAAAATTGACAGCCAGTTAGTCGATAAGAAAAACATGTTTTTCGTTTTTGCTAAGATAACAGCCATTGCATGCATCGGTTTTTCTGTACATAGTAATTGCAGGACATCTTCGAGAATGTTCTGGCTTGCTTTTTTCTCTTTAATTTTTGGCAATTACTTTTTTAATAAAAAGTTAAAGGTGGCATATAATGATAAGTGATCTGCTGGGCTACGGGTGTGGACATTTAACTTCATCTCAAAAATGAAAATCTTACATCTTATATCCGGCTTATCACCTCGCGCGGGAGGCATTTTTTATGCTTCCCAAGGCTTGATCAAGGGCTCGGCTGAACTGGGAGCACGTTCATTGGCCGTGGGCTTAGAAGATCCTGCATTTAATGCAACCGTCAAGATGACCTGGGAACCTATACCGGTCACCGGGTTTAAACCCTCGATTTTTTTAAGGCCCTTTGGTTTTGCTTTGGGCCTGTCTGCCCATGTGGCCAATGTGGATCCGGATATTGTCCATCTGCACGGCGTGTGGATGTATCCCTCTATTGTGGCATCGAAATGGCGCGCTAGGTCTCATGGCCCGCTGGTTATCACGCCCCATGGCATGCTGGACCCCTGGGCTCTGAAAAATTCAGCATTGAAAAAGCGCTTTGCTTATTGGCTATATGAAAGTGGCAACTTACATTCAGCCTCATGCCTCCATGCCTTGTGCCAGCAGGAATATGAGGACATCAGGGGTTTGGGCTTGAAGAACCCGGTGGCTATCATACCCAATGGCATCACCTTGCCGGAGTTGCCCAGCAAGGGTGAAACGAGCCCGCGCACGCTCCTGTTCTTGGGACGCTTGCATCCTAAAAAGGGGATTGGCCAGCTCATCGAAGCTTGGAAGCTGCTGGGTGCTGCGGCTCAAGGCTGGCAGCTGAAGGTCGCTGGATGGGGCGACCAGGCATATATGAAAAGAATAGCGCACCAAGCCCACGGCATGAACATTTCCTTTGCTGGGCCTTTGTATGGGGCGGAGAAGGCAAAAGCCTTTGCCCAGGCTTCTGCTTTTATTCTGCCTTCTTTGAGCGAGGGCTTGCCCATGGCAGTGCTTGAGGCCTGGTCCTATGGCTTGCCCGTTATCATGACCCGGGCCTGCAATCTTGAGCTTGGCTTTGATGCGCAAGCTGCCATAGAATGTGAGGCACAGCCAGAGGCTTTGGCGCAAGCCTTGAAAAAAGCGCTCATCATGCCGGCGCCTGAGCTGAATGAGATGGGCCAAAAGGGGCGTGCATTGGTCGCAGAACGCTTCCGGTGGCCAACAATTGCAGGCCAGATGAATGCGGTTTATCAATGGCTATTGAATGCGGGCCCCAAGCCGGAGTGTGTGCATGAAGATTGAAAGGCAGCCGATAGCTTATGTCAACAAGCTGGGCTTTGCCAACCGCTTGGCCCGTTTGGTGTGGAATGGGGTCTGGTTGGTCCTTTTCCGCTTCAGCCCGAGCGTTTTGCACGGTTGGCGTCGCCTTCTTCTAAGGCTGTTTGGCGCCAAGCTTGGCCCTGGCGTGCATGTATACCCTAGCGCCAAGGTTTGGGCGCCGTGGAATTTGGAAATGGGTGCCAACGCCTGTTTGGGGCCGCAAGTGGATTGCTACAATGTGGCTAAGGTCACCCTAGGCGAAAATGCTACCATTAGCCAGCGTGCCTATCTGTGTACTGCCAGCCATGATATTCATTCCGCTGGTTTTGGTCTCATCCAAAGGCCGGTGATCATTGGCAAAGGGGCTTGGGTGTCGGCTCATTCATTTGTGGGGCCTGGGGTATGTATTGGTGAATCTGCAGTGGTGGGCGCCTGTGCAGTAGTAGTAAAGAATGTGGGAGTTAGGGTTGTGGTGGCTGGCAATCCTGCCCAAAAGGTGGGGACCCGTAAAAGAGGCAAGTAATAGAAAAGATGTATGCGTTCGTTTAACCCATCTACAGGCGCATCCTTTCGCCCGATGTGCTTGAAAGGGAAAACATTCAATTAGCTCCGAGACTTTTATGTTAAATCGCTTTTATCTAGTCTCATTGGTTATTATTCTTTTCCCGTTATATTCGGTCGCTAATGAAAGCCAAGCGGCGACGGCTGTCCCTACACCAGAGCGTGGCGGCCTATTTTTGGGCGTGGGCTGGCCCGATGTGAAGGTGCGCTATGGCTTTGAGGCTCCCATAGACCTGGAAGCCAAGGCCGCGTTTGGCAGCGGCATGCAGGTGTATTCAGGCCGGGTGTATTGGACCTATCTGCGCGGCCAAGACCTGGACCTGATGGCTGGCGTGGAAGGCGGGTACATGAACCTGCAGGGCGCGGATGGCCTGTATGGAGGCGGCGCTCACGGAGGCTTGTTCACGGGTGTTGAAGCGCCCCTTGGCAGGTGGCTGAGGCTGTCCGTGGACATTGGGCCTGACTGCTA
>Ga0302320_10003541_pt1 | contig 36211 bp, 33 predicted proteins | sample Bog_T0_3_FD_202130 | JGI IMG/M metagenome (GOLD analysis project Ga0302320, IMG submission 202130) | Peat permafrost microbial communities from Stordalen Mire near Abisko, Sweden - Bog_T0_3 | ecosystem: Environmental > Terrestrial > Soil > Wetlands > Peat | place: Sweden: Abisko, Stordalen Mire...
GCCGCCTTTTCCTCGAGATTGGCGAATGTCTTGATATTCCAGTTGTCGAGTTCGTCCTTGCCGGCGCGGATTTCGATTCGCCACACGTCGCCCTCGAATGTCGCTTTGTCTAATCCCCAGAAGTCCTACCAATAGGGCTTCTGGTGCGCGACGATTTCGCGGGTCTTATCGTAAATCACCAATTGGCGACCGGGCATTTTGCCGATCATCACCGACTCGACACGCCCGCCCCGCGCCACGGCGGCGCTTTCCATAGCGCGATAGACCTTTCGCGTCATCCGGCTGTGGCAGACGATATGTTCCTGGTTGGGCTGGAAGTTCGGCATGGCGACATCGATGCAGAAATCAAAACGGCTAACCCGTTCGGTTGGCAGATCATCACCATGACCGAAGGCGCCAAAGTCGGTGAGCAGGTCGAGAAGTTGCTTTTTGGCGCCCTCATAGCCGAATTGGGCGAGGGCCAGGCTGTGGACGGAAGCGCGCAGGTTCCAGCGTTCGGGGTCCAGGCAATCAGCGACAGCCCAAGTCGCGCCGAATGGGCCGGTATCGAAGCGGAAGGCATAGCCGCCCCTCATCCCGGTTTCTGCGACATGCACTGGTATGCGTTTCGGGCCGAGCTCGACCAGCACGTCATCCCGGTATTTCTGGGCCCTGGTTTTGGCGTGGGTGAGGGCTTCCAAAACGTCATGGGGGAAACAGCCCTTAAAGGCGACATCCAACCCGTCGAAATTGCGATAGAGCAATTGCATCACTTACTCCCATGCAGGGCTAGGGGGGCGTGTTACAGGGACGCCCCCAGATGAGTGAGCCGCCGGCGGGATGGCTGCCGTCCTCGCACGCTGCGGGCAGCATCCATCCCGCCGGCAATGACCCAATTCTGAATCGATCAATGAAATCCGCTCGCCCCTCATGGTGGCAAAGCCAACGCAAGGAGCGCTCGCCGCTGGGCAGGGGTGCAGCTCCTTTGAGGAACTGCACCCGAACACCAGCTTAAGCATCGACCGTGGCATCAAGGCCCTTCCACCCACGCCGACGCGGCGCGGGTCCCTGTGAAGAGCCTTGACCCCACGAAGTACCACCAGCAGTGACGGCGGCATTATCAGGGGCGACTGGATCGGATGTATTGCTGGCCAGGCGGCAATTGGCCCAGGCCAGCAGTTCCCTCCGCCGATAGCGCACCGAGCGCGACGATACCTTGACATAGCGAGGACCGCCGCCGCGCAGGCGCCAGTTTTGCAGAGCGCGCACTGAATAGCCGAGAAATTCCGCCGCCTCATTTTCCCGAAGCATGCGGTCGAGATAGTCGGGATCTTCATTGGGAGATTTGTCGTTCATGGTGTGACCTCATCGACGCTGTTGACGATGACATCACCCTGCCAAAACGCTGGATCGCGAAAAATGACGATAAAAGATCCTGGCTTTTATCGTTTCGCGGTGAGTTTTGCGGCTTCTTTTTCCATGGCGAAGCGCTTGCTGAGCGCCTTAGAAATCACGTCGTTGCTCAAACCTTTGTCGCTGTCGTCGCCCAGAATCTGCTTGGCGGTGAAGCGGATGGCGGCAATGTGGTCGGCGAAACTCAGATCGTAGTTTTTGATGATCTGCTCATAGGCGGCGGAAATGCTGTCCCGTTTGGAAGGACGGCCTTGCTTGCTTTTGACGATCGGCGGCGGCTCGGCAGTCTCGGTGGCTTGCATTGGCGCCCAGGTCGCCGGCACCTCATCGCTTTTCACCACCAGAATTGATGCAAAACTTCGGCCGTGGCTGGAAAAGCAGTTTTCCACGAGGTGCGGCTGACCCGGCCAAAATGACGCCGGAATGATCTCGCGGATCTCCGGCTGCTTTTCGGTATCGATGCCCGATGCCACCAGCCGGCCTACGCGCAAATCATCGAACACCCGATAGCCCGATATTTTAGCGGATCGAAGCCCGATGATTTGCGCGAGTTTAGCCTTGAGCAGTGCACCGGTGACCCAGGCGAACCAGTCGATCAATTTTCGCCAGGAGTCTGGTTCGGGGACGGCGCCGAAGGCGGCTTCGAAATCTTCGACCTGTTTGCGATTATCGATCCGCTTGACGATCTCGGGAGGGCCGAACTGTTTTATGGCTTCGATGAGTGTATAGCCCTCCTCTGGCTCGGTCGGATCCGATTGCGTCATTTCGGCTTCCTCAACGCTTTGGTGATTTCCTGGCCGATCCGTTCATTCGCCGCTTTGACGGGGTTGTCGTCGAGATGGGCATAGCCTTGGGTGGTCGATACGTCCTTGTGGCCGACCAACGTTCCCAGGATCGGGAGGCCCAAGCCCATCGCCGCACCGATGCTAACAAAGCTGTGGCGCAGATCATGTAGACGGACATCGGGCAGACCGGCTTTTTCACGAATGGCCCGCCATGGCTTTTCGATATTCACCAGGTGGGCGCCGCGGATGCTGCCGACGATGACCCACGGGTTTCCGTTTACGGGAGAGATGGATTGCAGGACGCCGAGCGCCGCTTCATTGAGGTGAACCGACTTCTCGCCGGTCTTGCTGTCGGGAAGATTGAGGCAGCGGCGCTCGATGTCCACATAGTCCCAACGCAGGGTCAAAATCTCATCACGACGACACCCGGTATAGATCAACAACAAAATGGCGGCGGTCACGGCCGGTTGAGTTTTTGCTGTCTCGTTTAGGATCGTGCCCAGGCGGGCATATTCGTCGCCCATCAGGAATCGTTTGATCTTCCGTTCGCCATATTTTTCGATATGGCGGCAAGGATTGGTATTGTCGGGTCGAAATCCCCACAGCTCGGCCAGATTGAACATCTTGCTCAGCAGCATCAGGCAGCGATTCCCGGCCCCCGGCTTTTCCCGCATCGACTGATGGAAGCGGGCAATATCGCCTCGGTTGATGTCGGGCAGTTTCTTGCTGCCGAGATGGGGCAGGATATGGTTGCGCAGGTTGCGCTCGTCGGCTTCGACGCTGAGCGGCTTTTTCTTCAACCGCGCATGATCGGCCAGGTAGCGTTCGGCGAATTCGGCGAGGGTAGGGGCTTGCCGCTTCTCCTGCCGGTCACGGCTCGGGTCGCCGCCCTTGCGCACGTCGGCAAGCATGTCTTTGGCGATGCCGCGCGCTTCGTCGCAGGTCAGAACGCCATGCCGCCCGATCATCGGTTTGCGTTGTTGGCCGGCTAAGCTGCGGAAATAGCAGAAATAAACGCGCTTTCCAGCCGGGGTGACTTTCACGCCGAAGCCGGGAAGGTCGCTATCCCAGAAAACAACGTCCTTGGCCTCGGGCTGAATCGCCTCGACGATCTTCTTTGTGAGCCGAATCTTAGGCATTCTGCGCTTCTCCCGCCCTTGGCTAGGTCATGTATAGGTAGCAGCAGGGTGCGAAAATGAGCATAAATCGGCGTGCAATGGCGTGCAACATGTCAACTATGAAGTGTTGTTGACAACATGCGTAAGCCACTGATTTATCGCAGTGTTTCGTAGATTAGCGTATGTAGGAGATTGGTGCGCCCGGCGGGATTCGAACCCACGGCCCCAGGATTAGGAATCCTGTGCTCTATCCTGCTGAGCTACGGGCGCGACCAGCCGCGTTTATCGCATGGCAGGCGGCCCCAATCAAGGCGAGGGCGGCTGGTCCAGCCCGACCGTTCGGCCGGCAAAGCCAGCGCTGTCGAAATAGAGTTGGTTGCCCAATCGCTGCAGGCGAAGCAGGGTGACCAGCCCATCCGGGGTCGGGCGCGAGCGCAGAATCTTGCTTTCCGCGGTCCCGACTTGTCCGCCTACCAGCGCTTCGGTCATGACTCGGCCGACCAGCTTGCCGTGCGGCCGATAAGGCAAATCCAGCAGGGCGAACAGGGTGCGGCCGACATCGGCGTTGCTGACCGGCAGCGGGTCGATCATACCGGTTTTGAAGTCAGGACCAACCGCCGCCATGAAATTGAAACTGTCGGCACGTCCGAAGCTGCCATGCATGCCCTGCCCCTGCTGCAGGCCGGTGTCGGCTACCTCGGCCGAGCAGAGCTTAGCGTCGGCGCAGCCGGTCGACTCGCTACGGAAATTGACGACGATGGAAGGATGCGGGGTGACGGCGGCGCCCACCAGATCGATCGCGCTCAAGGGAAGGGTGCCGGCAAAACTGCCGAGTTTGTCGTCGACGAACAGTCCGCTGACATAGTCCTGTCGCAGCAGCGCGGCGATGGTGCGCGCCGCCAAACCGGGTTTCACCGGTGGCGGCAAATAGATCAGGTCGGAACCGCCATTGGCCGCCACCACCAGAAGCGGATGGCTGGGGTCTTCGCCCAATAGTCCGTTGCCATATTTGCTGTGCCGGCCAGCGCCGACCGGCGCATTGTCGGCATCGGGGTCGAGGAGCGGCAGGTCGAGCGCCACGGCCAGGTCGAGGGCAAGGAATCCCGGCGGCAGCTGGCCGGCAGGCACGTCGTCGAATTGCGTTTGCGCGGCGCCGCTGCTGTGGCTTTGCTTGCTGATGGTGGAGAAGCCGTGATCGGCCGCGACGATGATGTCGGTCGTGTGATCGAGGCCGAGCGTGACCAGGGTGGCCCGCAGCGCCGCCAGCTGGTCGTCGGCATTGCGGATGCCGGCCAGCGACGTCGGGCCGTTGATGCCGGGTGTCAGCTGGCCCAGGCTGTCGCCCTGGTTGTGCTGGCTGCCGTCCGGATCGCGTGACCAATAGACCAGCATGAACGGCTTGCCAGCCTGTTTGAAGCGCGGCAGCAGGATCTGGTCCACCACTTGGGTGAAATAGGTTTGCTGCGCGATGTTGGCGCTCAGGGTGCCGGGCGTGACTTGATCGCCGGTCTTGCTGTTGTCGCCGCGGCCGGGCGCCTGCAGGGGCAAGCCCTTGGACTGCAGGGCCTCGATCAGCCAGGGCGCCAGCTTCACGCCGTCAGCTTGCCCGGTGCGGTCGTCGATCACCACGGTGGCGAGCCCGTCGCGCTGGCGATGGCTGAAAATCAGGGTCGGTCCCAGCTTGCCGATCGCGGCGGTGTTGAAGCCGCGCGCATGGGCGGCCTCCAGGATCGTGCCTTCATCGAGGTAATTGCCGGCGAAATGGCGGTCTAGATCCCCCAGCACCGGGTCGCTCTCGATGAAGGGGGTTACCGAATTGGCGGCGTTCGGCACCATGAAGCCGACATAGATCGTGTTGCTGAAATCGCCGGTATCACCCAGATAATGGCCGGTGGCAAACCCCGAGGCATTGGCGGTTGTGAAGGTCGGAAACAAAGCGTGGCTGTTGCCGAACCGCACGCCTTGTTGTGCCAGCGCCGCCATCGCCGGCGCTTGCCCGGCGGTCACCATGCCGGCTCTCAGACCGTCCGGTACGAACAGGATCACGTTGTGCGGGTCGGAAGCGGCGGTAGCCGACAGCGAAAGCAAGGCGCCCAGCAGGGTCGCGAGGCGTGTGAAAGTCGAAAGGGGCGTCACAGGGCGCGGTAGCGGTTGGCGGCACTGACCAGAGCGGCGCGGATGCCCGGCTCCATCGCCGAATGGCCGGCGTCAGGCACGATGTGATAAGCGGCGCCAGGCCAGGCGCGGGCCAGTGCATCGGCGCTGGCGATCGGACAGACGATATCGTAGCGGCCCTGCACGATGGTAGCCGGCAGGCCGTGCAAACGATGGATCTCCGCCAGCAATTGACCTTCCCGCAGAAAGCCTCGATGCCGCATGTAATGCGCTTCGATGCGCGCCATCGCCAGTACCGCGCTCGACATGCGGGGTTCGCCGGGTTCCACCATCAGCCGGGAACAGGATTCCTCATAGGTGCACCAGCATTGCGCCGCCGGCAGATTGATCTTGGGGTCAGGATCGATCAGCCGGCGGAAATAGGCAGTCAGCAAATCATTGCGCTCTGCCGCGGGGATGAAATCGCGGAACAGGCGGCCAGCCTCGGGAAAGATGCGGCCCATCAGCTGCATGAACCAGTCGACTTCCGCCACGGTGAACAGAAATATCCCCCGCAGCACGAAACCCAGACAGCGTTCCGGGTGAGCCTGGCCATAGGCCAATGCCAGCGTGCTGCCCCACGAGCCGCCAAACACCAGCCAGCGCTGTACACCGAGATGCTGGCGCAAGGCCTCGAGATCGGCGATCAGATGCGGCGTGCTGTTGTCGCCGATTTCGGCATTGGGCGTCGAGCGGCCGGCGCCCCGCTGATCGAACAGGATGATGCGGTAATGCGAGGGATCGAAGAACCGACGATGCACTGGCGCGCAGCCGGCCCCCGGACCGCCATGCAAAAAGACGACCGGCACGCCCTGGCGGCTGCCGGATTCCTCCCAATAGAGCTGATGCACGCCACCGACCGCCAGCCAGCCATGGCGATTGGGTTCTGTGGGCGGATAAAGCTCCACCAGGAGATCGCGATCGCCCTTCATGCTGATAATGTCCGGATGATTGACCCGTCGGCGGCGAACAGCGCCGCCAAGAGAGGGCCGCCGAAGCCGCTTCCGCCGTCCAGCGACACGGTATATTGGGTTTCCTGCAGTCCGGCGCGGCGGCGGTCGAAACCGCGGATCACCCGACGATAGCCGTTATAGGCTTCGGTGATCGAGGCGAAGCCGGAGCCGCCCCACCAGAACGAATCGCTCTGCGCCGACAGCGGCCGGAGCGGGTCGATGCCGGCATGGACGAACAACATGGCGCCGTTCTCGGTGAAGGCAGCGTGGCGCAATGCGCTCATCAGCGCATTGTGGCCGTCGAAGGCACGCAGATTCTGCCGCAACTGTGTCGTCCAGCGCGTCAGCGCCAATGTTCCTTCGCGGGCGGCGATCATCGCATCCTCGACTGACGAACCATAAGCGGCGATGGTTGGCTCGATTCCCTGGCCCACCATCCAATGCAGCACCTGAACCGGGTTGGGCGCGAATTGCAGCTGCAGCAGCTTTTGCCACATTTCTTCCTGCGCGCCCCGCAGAAAAACGATGTTGCGGCAATCCTCGTCATTGTCCGCCAGTGCCAGCACGGCGCGCCGAAAACCCAGCAATTCGTCGATCGTCTCGATCACGCGTCGGCCGTGGCCGGAATAATTGCCGAGATAGACGATCTGGTCATCGGCGTCGAAGCTCGCGGTGATCTGGTGATGCAGGGATTTCAGTCGATCTGCTTCACCGTGCAGCGCAGGCACGGCCCAGATGCGCCGACCCGAACGCAATGACGCGAAAATACTCTGCTCAGGTGACATGGAGCCGCCGCCCACCCTCCGCGCTGACGCGGCCGCGAAGACCGTTCGCCGACAGCTTAGGCGGCGTCGAGCAGCTTTTCCAGCTTTTGCGTCGCCTGTTCCGGCAAGATCGCTTCGACCGCGGCCAGTTCGCTGGCCAGCCGCTCGAGCGCGGCCTCGTAGATCTGCCGCTCGCTGTAGGATTGGTCGGGCTGATTGGCATTGCGGTGCAGATCGCGCACGACTTCGGCGATCGATACCGGGTCGCCGGAATTGATCTTGGCCTCATATTCCTGGGCGCGACGGCTCCACATGGCACGCTTGACCTTGGCGCGGCCGCGCAATTTCTCCAGCGCGCTTTCCATCACCGTGGGCGAAGACAGCTTGCGCAGGCCGGACAGGCGGGCCTTCGGCACCGGCACCCGCAAGGTCATGCGATCGCGGTCGAAGGTGATGACGAACAGTTCCAACTCGTAGCCGGCGATCCGCTGACGCTCGATCGAAGCGACTTTGCCGACTCCATGTGTGGGGTACACCACAAAGTCGCCTTCGAGGAAGGAGTCATTGTCAACTATGGTCATCCGCTATCCCTCAAACCCTGACGCATCAGGTCAAATAACAAAACGACACCCTCACCGCGCCGCAGCAACGGTCGATTGGGAATCGTCAGATTGCCTGTGTGGCCTCAGCCAAAGCGGCTTTACCGCCAAAGCGGCAGTCGCCGATCCTGTTTCGGCGAAGCAGAGTTTATATAACACGAAGGTGTGATTAATAATAGATGAATTTCGCTGTTGCGGCATCCCACCCTTGGCCGTCCCGTTCGCTTCGAACCCGCGGCCAAGCTCAGAAAATCAATCCGGTTGAGCCTATTCCAAGGTCGTGCGGCGACCCTCAGCGTTTGGCCGGGTCGCGGCTTAGCAGAGCCGCCTTGTCGGGTTTGCCCTTCCAGTCGTCGGCGTCGGGCAAGGCTTCGCCTTTGCGCGTGATGTTGGGCCATTCGGCGGAAAACAGCCGGTTGGGTTCCTTCCAGTCATTGGCGCGGCTGTCGCTGTCGGGAAATATCGCTTCCACCGGGCATTCCGGTTCGCACACGCCGCAATCGATGCATTCGTCCGGATTGATCACCAGAAAATTCGCGCCCTCGTAAAAGCAATCGACCGGGCATACCTCAACGCAATCCATATATTTGCACTTGATGCAGGCTTCGGTGACGACATAGGTCATAGTGACAGCTCCGGTGACGGTACAGTGGACAAAAGCCGGCTTTCGGTAACACAGCTTGGGCCCCAGAGCAACTGGTGGTACGGCTAGAGCGTCTCGACGACCACCGGACCCTCATACAAGAGCGCCGCCGCGCTGGCGTCACTCCGCCGATCGGTCACCCCCAAAACCAGAATTCGCTGGCGCTGCCGCTTGCCGCGCGGCATTTCCAGCCGGTCGCCGATTTTAACGACGACGCTCGCTTTGGCAACCGGCACACCATTCAAGGTCACTTCACCGTCCAGGATCCAACTCTGCGCCAGGCTGCGGGATTTGCAGAAGCGGGCGTACCACAGCCATTTGTCCAACCGCATTCAGGGAGCCTTGCGCGGTACACGGGCACGCAGCACGGCGAACGGCGAATCCGCGGATCCGCCCGACAGTCGGGTTACGGTGCGCCGACGGGCCGGTCGAAAGGTCACCAGATCGCCTTGCCGTTTGGGCGTATAACCCAAGGCGGCGATCACAGCGGCCAAGGTTTCGGCACTGACGCCGAGTTTCGACTGCCAGTCGGGCGGTGGTGTGACCGGCCCCAGCCGAGCCAATCGGCGTAGTTCGGCGGCGAATCGCTCGACCATGTCGAGCCGCACGGCGGTGCCCCCCAGGCAGCGAAAGCCTACCGCTTCATAGAGGGCAGAAGGCGCGGTGGCCGGCACCGCAACGCGGCCGGCCGGCGGCGGCGCGATCGGCGTCCGACCGCGATGCAGGCACCACAGCATGGCCCGCAGTCTTTGTACCTTGGGTTTCAGCAGATCGGGCAGAAAGATGCTTTCAGCACCCAGACGCACCCCCAATCGGGCCAGCACAAGACGGTCGCCCGGCGTGAGGTGGTCGAGCGGTGCGGCGACGCGTCGGCGCGGCAACGACCCCAGCCCCTCGCCAAGCTGGAACAGCAGTCCACGCAACGGACCGCTGAAATCGCCTTCGACATCGTCCAGCAGCGGCTTGAAGACAGTGGCCAGGGTGTGACTCAGCCAGGTGGCGAGCCGGCTCTCGACGGTTCGGCGGGCGCCGACGTCTAGCCAATCCGACGGCAGCAGCGCGATCTGCGGGGCCAACGGCTGGCTGCCGGCCAGCAGGTGGGCGACCGCGGCGCCTCGCCAGATCAGTCGGGCTTCGTCGTCAAGTTCGAATTGGCCGTCGTCGTCATCGGCCAATTGCGACACGCGTGACGCTATTTCCGGCGCCAATGCGCTGCGCGCGGCTGCCGACATGGCGCGCGCAGCGTGACCGCTGTCGCTGCGATCGGGTGCGAAACGAAACCCATCGAGATGGCCGATGAATTCGCCTTCGACTTCGACCCGGCCCTGATCGGACACCGCCAAGTTGAGAAGGCCATCGCCTTTCATTTTGCGGACCAGGGTCGCAGTGCGGTGGTCGATGAAACGTTGGGTCAGGCGCTGGTGCAAGGCATCCGACAGGCGGTCTTCGAGGGCACGGGTGCGCTCCTGCCAATGAGCGCAGTCTTCCACCCAGTCGGCGCGGTGGCTGATATAGGTCCAGGTACGAACATTGGCGATCCGGTTCATCAGCGTGTCGATCTCGCCATCGGTTCGATCCAATCGCTTGACCTGGCGGTCCAGCCAATCGGCCGGCAGCGACCCCTTCGGTCCGGTCAGATGATGAAACAAGGCCGCCAGCAGGCGGCTGTGCTGTTCCGCCAGACTCTTGCGGAAGTCGGGGATCTGGCAAACCTCCCACAACAGGCGAACCCGGTCCGGACTGTCGGTGCGCGCGAGGATCTCAGGGTCACGGGCGAGCGCCGCCAGCACCAACCTGTCGTCGGCATCGCGTCCTCGCGTCAGTCCGGGTCGTTCGGGGGCGCGGTCGAGGTCGCCGAACAGCACCGGCAAGGAGGTGAAGCGCAGGTCGCGGTTACGCCATTGCAGTGTCTTGAGGGGCGGAAAGTGATGATTCTCTACCGCTTCCACGATCTGCGGGTCGAGCCCGGCGACGTCGGCAGTGGTACCGAAACTGCCATCATTCATATGTCGGCCGGCGCGTCCGGCGATCTGCGCCACTTCGCTGGCGTCGAGCGGGCGCGCCACCTGACCGTCGAACTTGCGCCCCGCGGCGAAGGCGACATGGCCTACATCCATATTAAGTCCCATGCCGATGGCGTCGGTGGCCACCAGATAATCGACCTCGCCGGCCTGGTAGAGCGCCACCTGGGCGTTGCGCGTGCGTGGGCTGAGTGCGCCTAACACCACCGCCGCGCCGCCGCGTTGGCGGCGGATCAGTTCGGCCATGGCATAGACCTCGGCCGCGGAAAAGGCGACGATCGCGCTGCGCGGCGGCAAGCGGGTCAGTTTGCGGGGACCGATATAGCTGAGCTGCGACAGCCGCGGTCGCGTGACGAACTCGGCGTCCGGTACCAGCCGGCGCAGCAGCGGCTTGATGGTCTCGGCGCCCAGAAACATGGTCTCGGCCAGGCCGCGGGCATGCAACAGGCGGTCGGTAAAGATATGGCCACGCTCGGGGTCGCCGCACAACTGGATCTCGTCGATGGCGAGAAATGCAACGGGACGGTCGAGCGGCATGCTTTCGACCGTGCAGACGAACCACTGTGCGTAAGGCGGCACGATTTTTTCTTCACCGGTGATCAGCGCCACCGCGCGGACGCCTTTGAGGCGGACGATGCGATCATAGTTTTCGCGCGCCAGCAGCCGCAGCGGAAAACCGATCATACCGCTCTGATGCCCGAGCATGCGTTCCAGCGCCAGATGCGTCTTGCCGGTGTTGGTGGGGCCTAGCACGGCAACCACCCTGCTGCGTTGCGCTGTCATCGCACCCCGCCGGTGAAGTGGTGTTCATTCGACCGCCCGCGGTGTGTGTCCTCGCCGCGGGAATCGACGATCGGCTTGTTTCTTATTGGGCGGCGCGCAGCTTGGTGTCGCCGCGATGGCGGGTCACATAGTCCTTGAGTTGACGCTCCATGCTGCCGAAAGCGTCGCGCAGGGCGACCGAGACGTCTTCATTGACATGACTGTCCTTGGGGTCCCGGCCGGCCACCAATTCGGCGCCGGGCAGGGTGACGCTGATCCTGATATGGAAAGGTTCTCCCTTGCGATGCAGGCTGCTGGTGTTGCGGTGATGCGGTTCGATCACCACCCGGCAGCTTGTGATGCGCTCGCATATCTGTTCGAGCTTCGCAGTCTTTTCGCGGATCCTCTCCTCCAAGGCGTCCGAATGATCGATACCATGAAATGTAATCTGCAACGGTATCTTCATAAGCGTCTCCGTTCCTCTGTAGGGACCGCATTGGCGACGATTGCGGTAAAACGCCGCTTGCGTTCCGACGATCCTGTCCTCATATCCTCAGACCGCGAGCATCGTCGCATGTCCCGATATAATTGAAGGTTACTCTTCTCATGGCCGAAGAAAAGCTGAGTTTTCAGGCGGAAGTCGCCAAACTGCTCGATATCGTCGTGCACTCGCTCTACAGCAACCCGGAAATCTTCCTTAGAGAGTTGATTTCCAACGCTTCCGACGCGTGCGACAAATTGCGCTATCAGGCGCTGACGGACGCCACGCTGTTGGAGGGCGACGGAGCCTTCGCCATCCGAATCGAGCCCGACAAGGCCAAACGCACGCTGTCGATCATCGATAATGGCATCGGTATGAACCACGACGAGCTGATCGAAAATCTCGGTACCATCGCCAGATCCGGTACCGCTGCCTTTCTGGCCGGGATCAAACATGACGCCAAAAGCGAATTGTCGCAGATCGGTCAATTCGGTGTCGGCTTCTATTCGGCATTCATGGTGGCCGATCACGTCGAGGTGATCACCCGCAAGGCTGGCGACACCGGCGGCTGGCTATGGCGTTCCGACGGCAAGGGCGATTTCACCATCGCCGAAGCGCCGGACGCCAAGCGCGGCGCCGAGATCCGCCTGCATCTGCGCGAAGGCAAGGATGAATTCCTTGACCCCTACCGCCTGAAATCGATCGTCAAGACCTATTCCGACCATATCGGCTTGCCGGTGAACCTGGTGGAGGACGGCAAAGAGACCACCATCAACAGCGCCTCGGCGCTGTGGACGCGCCCGAAATCCGAAATCGAACCGGCGCAATACAAAGAGTTCTACCACCATGTCGCGCACGCCTTCGACGAGCCTTGGGCGATTTTGCACAACAAGGCGGAAGGCGCGATCGAATATACCAGCCTGCTGTTCATCCCGACCCAGAAGCCGTTCGACATGTTCAGCCCGGAGCGCAAGCAGCATGTGAAGCTCTATGTTAATCGCGTCTTCATCACCGACGATTGCGCTGAATTGCTGCCACCTTATCTGCGCTTTCTGCGCGGCGTGGTCGACAGCCAGGACCTACCGCTCAATGTCAGCCGCGAAATGCTGCAGCACAACCCCCTGCTGGCAAAAATCAAGAGTGGACTGGTCAAAAAAGTTCTCAGCGAAATCAAGAAGAAAGCCCAATCGGAGGACGGCAATTACGCGACCTTCTGGGATAATTTCGGCGCTGTGCTGAAAGAAGGTCTGTATGAGGATTTCGAGCGCCGCGACGATATCCTCGCTTTGTGCCGGTTCCGTACCACGAAGTCGGATCAGCCGGTCAGTCTGGAAAGCTATGTCGCCGGCATGAAAGAAGGTCAGCAAGCCATCTATATGATCACCGGAGACGACCTTGCCCGTCTGCGCCAGAGCCCGCAACTCGAAGGGTTTGTCGCCAAAGGTATCGAGGTGCTGCTGCTGACCGATCCGATCGACGAATTTTGGCCGGGCGCGGTGGGGCAGTTCCAGGACAAGCCGTTCCGATCGGTGGCGCAAGGCGCGGCCGATCTGTCGGCGGTCAAATCTGATGACAAGGCGGACGCGGACGCGCCGCCGAAAGCCTCGGGCGCCGCGCTTGATGCGCTGATCGCCCTGTTTACTCTGACCTTGGGCGAGGCGGTCAAATCGGTGCGCGCGTCCGACCGCCTGACCGAGAGCGCGGTCTGTCTGGTGGCCGATGAGGGCGATGTCGGCATCCATCTGGAAAAACTGTTGCGTCAGCATCAGCAATCCGCCGCCACCCCGCCGCGCATTCTCGAACTCAACCCGGAGCATGCGCTGATCCGTGGTCTGGCCGAGCAGGCTCTCGAGGACGGCGCCGCCGCCACCCTGCGTGACACGGTTTGGCTGCTGTTCGATCAGGCGCGGATCATCGAGGGCGAAACGCCCTCCGACCCACAGGCCTTTGCCCGTCGCCTGTCTGGTCTGTTGCTGAAGGGTACGGGCCTGCCGCCGGTCGTCAGCGCATGAGCTTGCTCCTCAATTTGATCTGGCTGCTGCTGGGCGGGTGGCTGATGGCGCTCTGCTGGTTTGTGGCGGCGGTGGTGATGGCGGTCACCGTGCTGCTGCTGCCCTGGAGCAGGGCTGCCTTCGCGATCGGCGTCTACACTTTGTGGCCGTTCGGCCGCGAGGCGATCGATCGCCGGGTGCTGACCGGCCATACCGACATCGGCACCTCGGATCTTGGCATGATCGGCAATGTCGTGTGGTTCTGCCTGGCCGGCTGGTGGCTCGCGCTCGGCCATGTCGTCGCGGCGATACTCTTCGCCATCACCCTGATTGGCCTGCCTTTGGCCTGGGCCCATCTCAAGCTGGCGGGAATTTCGCTGGCGCCGATCGGCAAGACCGTGGTCGACAGCGACGTAGCCGACGCCGCCCGCCGCAGCCACGCCGCCGAGCAGCTGGCAAAAATACGGGGTTAACCGGGGCCATTGTCCCGGACCGGAAGTTGCCGTTCCGCCACAGTGTTGCCTAATTTTTTCGCCGCGATTGATGTTGCGCTGCGATAGACGCATGATTGTACGATGAACATCGACCTTGCCCGCACATTTCTGGAAATTGCCGAAACCGGCAATTTCAACAAGGCTGCCGAACGTCTCGATGTGACGCAATCGACCGTGTCGATGCGGATCAAGGCGCTGGAGGACGAAATTGGCCGGCCATTGTTTCTGCGCAGCAAGACCGGGACCGAATTAACCCCTGCCGGACTGCAATTCCGCCGTTATGCCAGCACCTTGGTCCGGGTATGGGAGCAGGCGCGCCACGACATCGCCCTGCCGCCCGGATTCCGCGCCGCGCTCACCGTCGGTGGCGAGTTTTCATTGTGGGACCGCCTGTTGCTGCGCTGGGTGCCCTGGATGCGCGCGGCCATGCCGGACGTGGCGCTCAAGGTCGAAGTCGGGCTGTCGGACGGGCTGATGCGGCAATTGAGCGAAGGTCTGGTCGATATCGGTGTGATGTATTCGCCGCTGTCGCGCCCTGGATTGATCACCGAAAAACTGCTCGAGGAAAAACTGGTATTGGTGTCGAGCAAACCGCGTCAAATGACGCAATGGGACGACAGTTATGTGTTCGTCGATTGGGGCCCGGAATATCGCGCGGCGCACGCCCATGCCTATCCCGATCTGGCGACGCCGGCGGTATCGGTCGGGCTCGGCGCGCTGGGACTGCAGCATATTTTCGCCAATGGCGGATTCGGCTATTTCCCCATGCGGGTGGTGCGGCCTTATCTCAAGGACCACAGGCTTACCCTGGTGCCGCGCTCGGCCGAATTTCGCCGACCAGCCTATATGACCTATCCGATCGCCGACGAACAAATGGGCGACATCCTGCGCACAGCCGTCCGCGGCCTGCGCCACGTTGCATCGCTCGAAGCGGAAGAATGAATTAAGAGAACAACCGCGTTCGGGCGTCGTCGAGCAGCGACAGCAAGTGCCGCGGTTCGACCCCGTCGCTGCGCATCAGATGCTGCATGATCGGGTCGCGCAGCAAATCGCCCAGCGCCGGTTCCGCCATCGACGGCTTGTCGGCGAGAAAGGGTGTCTTGCCGCTCCTGCGGCGCCTGGTTTTGGCGCGTACAATCGGCGGTTCGGCGGGTGTTGTCTTGGCACGCTGTCTCTTTATGGTCATGACCTGTCCCCTTCCGGCAGGCTACGATTCGGATGCGTCAATCATCAATACAGCAATTAATAAGTGTTGGCAATTTATCCCCAGATTTATCCACAGATTTCATTTTTTGTCAGAAAAGTTTCATTATTTGCAGCACATTAAGTCTTGACGTGACAGCCTATAGCACCACGTCGTCGGCGACCGCGCGGAACGACTCGATCCGGTCGAAATTCATATAACGGTAGGTATCGGCGGCATCCCGGTCGAGCATGCCGACCCGCTGCCGATATTCCGCTGCCGTCGGAATGCGCCCCAGCATCGCGCACACCGCCGCCAGCTCCGCCGAGGCCAGATAGACACGGGTATCGACCCCCAACCGATTGGGGAAATTGCGGGTCGAGGTCGATACCGCGGTGGCACCTTTTCTGATTTGCGCCTGATTGCCCATGCAGAGCGAGCAGCCCGGCATTTCCATGCGGGCGCCGGCGCGCCCCAGGATGCCGTAATAGCCCTCTTGGCTGAGGATCATCGCGTCCATCTTGGTGGGCGGCGCCACCCACAGACGCACCGGGATGTCGCTGATGCCGTCGAGAATTTTGCCGGCGGCACGAAAATGCCCGATATTCGTCATGCAGGAGCCGATGAAGACTTCATCGATCTTGTCGCCGGCCACCTCGGAAAGGAACTTCACGTCGTCGGGATCGTTGGGGCAAGCCAGGATCGGTTCCTTGATGTCGCCCAGGTCGATCTCGATCACCGCCGCATATTCGGCGTCGGTGTCGGGCTGCAACAGGTTCGGCGATAATATCCAATCCTGCATCGCCCGGATGCGTCGTTCGAGCGCATGGCGGTCCTGATAGCCCTCGGCGATCATCCATCGCATCAAGGTGATGTTCGAGGTCATATATTCGATGATCGGCGCCGCATTCAGCCGCACCGTGCAGCCGGCGGCCGAGCGCTCGGCCGAGGCGTCGGTCAATTCGAAGGCCTGTTCCACCTTGAGGTCGGGCAGGCCCTCGATTTCCAGGATGCGGCCGGAAAAGATGTTCTGCTTGCCTTTCTTTTCCACCGTCAGCAGTCCCTGCTTGATGGCATAGAGCGGGATGGCATTGACCAGGTCGCGCAGCGTGACGCCGGGCTGCAGACTGCCCCTGAAACGAACCAGCACGCTTTCCGGCATGTCGAGCGGCATCACCCCGGCGGCGGCGGCGAAGGCGACCAGACCGGAGCCGGCGGGAAAAGAGATGCCGATCGGAAATCTTGTGTGCGAATCGCCGCCGGTACCCACCGTGTCGGGCAGCAGCAGCCGGTTCAGCCAGGAATGGATGACGCCATCGCCCGGCCGCAGCGAGACGCCGCCGCGCGTGGCGATGAAGGCAGGCAAGTCATGGTGGGTCTTGACGTCGACCGGTCTGGGATAAGCGGCGGTGTGGCAGAAGGACTGCATCACCAAATCGGCGGAGAATCCCAGGCAGGCGAGGTCCTTGAGCTCGTCCCGGGTCATCGGCCCAGTGGTGTCCTGCGAGCCGACCGTGGTCATTTTCGGTTCGCAATAAGTGCCGGGGCGGATCCCGCGGCCGGCCTCCAGGCCACAGGCGCGACCGACGATTTTTTGCGCCAGCGTGAAGCCTCTGACGCTGTCCACCGCCGGTGTCGGCAGGCGGAACAGGGTCGAGGCCGGCAGACCGAGCGCGTCGCGCGCCTTGCCGGTCAGGCCACGGCCGATGATCAGCGGAATGCGGCCGCCGGCCTGCACCTCGTCGAACACCACCTCGGATTTGACGGTGAAGTTGGCGATCACCCGGCCGCCTTTCAGCGCCTTGCCGTCATAGGGGCGCAATTCCACCACATCGCCGGTTTCCATCTGCGCGACATCGAGTTCGATCGGCAAGGCGCCGGCGTCCTCCATGGTATTGTAGAAGATCGGCGCGATCTTGGCGCCCAGGCAGACGCCGCCGAACCGCTTGTTGGGAACGTAAGGAATGTCCTGGCCGGTCCACCACAGCACCGAATTGGTCGCCGATTTGCGCGACGAGCCGGTGCCGACCACCTCGCCGACATAGGCGATCTGATGACCAAGAACTGCCAGCGCCGCCAATTGGGCGATCGGACCGCGCTTGCCGGGGTCCTCCGGCGCGATGCCGGGGCGGGGGTTCTTCAGCATGGCCAAGGCATGCAGCGGTATGTCGGGGCGACTCCAGGCGTCGGGCGCCGGCGACAGATCGTCGGTGTTGGTCTCGCCGGACACCTTGAAGATGGTGACCAACAAGCTGGCCGGCACCCTGGCACGGCTGGTGAACCATTCGGCGTCGGCCCAGCTTTGCAGCAAGATTTGCGCGTTCCGATTGCCGGCTTCCGCCAGTTCGCGTACATCGTGGAAATAGTCGAACATCAGCAGCGTTTGTTTGAGACCGGCGACCGCAGCAGCGCCGCATTCGACGTCGGACAACAGGGCGATCAGCGGCTTGATGTTGAATCCACCCAGCATGGTGCCGAGCAATTGGGTGGCCTTGATGCGGGATATCAGCGGGCTATGGTCCTTGCCCTCGACGATGGCGGCCAGAAAAGCGGCCTTGACCGCGGCTGCGTCATCGACACCGGCCGGTACCCGGTGGGTGATCAGATCGAGCAGGAATTGCTCTTCGCCGGGCGGCGGCGCCTGCAGCAGACCGACCAGATGTCCGGTCTGTTGCGCCGACAGCGGCAATGGCGGAATGCCAAGCGCGGCGCGTTCGGCGACATGCGTGCGATAGGCTTCCAGCATGGTATCTCTCTCTCGACAGGGTGACCAAGGCGAAGCACAGGAGCCGAAAATGGGCGGCTCGCCCGCAGCGCCGAAGACTTGCCCTTTCCCACCGAAGACAAGGGTTTGCGGCGCGCACCATACGCTGGACAGGATTTTTGCAAAAGCTTTACCAGGGTAAGACTATCGGCAGATAGGAAACCTGCCTGTTGAACTGCGAGGATGAATTGATCAAAAAACCCTATCGAACAGCCTTTTTCCAGTGTGTCCTCGGGCTCTGCCTGTTCGCTTTGACCGGCACCGCGTCGGCACAGGATGGCGCCGGCCAATTCGCCAAGAGGCTGACGATCGAACGCCTCTACCGTCTTCCCTGGCTGATCGGCACCAAGCCCGAAAATCCGCAATGGTCTCCCGACAGCAAAAATCTTGCGTTCCTGTGGAATGACGATGGGATGAATTTTTATGACGTCTGGCTGGCCGACCTGACGACCGGGAAGCCGATCCGCGTTACCGCCATGCCGCGACCTGCCAAGCCTGCGGCTGCCGGCCAGGGCATCGCGCAGCTGGAAGAGCAGGCACGCGCAGAGACCGATCATGGCGTGTCTGATCTGATCTGGTCTGGGGACGGCAGATATCTGCTCTTCACTTTCCACGGGCAGCTCACCCGCGTCGTTCCCGGACAAACGCCTGAGAAGCTGACCCTTTCCGACGCGCGCCAGCACAGCGCTGCATTCGCCCCAAAAACCAGCCGCGTCGCTTATTTGTCGGAGGGCCAGCTTTGGGTGGCGAGCCTTGATGAACGCAAGCCCACCCCTAAAAAGATTTACGCGTCGGGAAAAAATCAGGTCACCGTCGAGTCGTTTCGTTGGTCGAATGATGGCAAGAAACTCGCCTTCGTCGAGTCCGATGCTCGTCGCGTTGCCACCCGTTTTATTCCCGACTATCTCGGCGATGAAACGACGCTTACCCCCGTCAAGCGTCCGTTCCCCGGCGAACCTTCGGAATCGCGACGAGTCGGGATCATCTCAGCGGGTGGTGGAAAAGTGCAGTGGGTCGATATTGGCGGCGATCCTCTCGACCTCCTGTTCGAGATTTCCTGGTCACCGGACAGCAAGATCCTTCTTGTCGACAAAAGCGATCTCTTTATCAAAGACCGCCGTCTGCTTCTTGTCGATGGCTCGACCGGCCGCGCAAAACTACTGCTGCGCGAGGCTGACCCAAAAAATGTTACGGCAGAATGGTGGTCCGACTGGGCGCCCGATGGTCGCGGCATTTATTTCACCTCCGATCGCGACAACGACTATCACCTCTATTACCAGTCGGTCGCCGGCGGCGCCCCGCAGCCGATCACCGCCGGCAATTTTGCAGTGTTCTCCGCTGCCTTATCGCCGGCCGGAAACGCTGTCTTTGCCGTTACCAACCAGGGCCGGGCAGAAGAGCGCCATCTTTTTCGGGTGCCGCTCGGCGGCGGCGTCCCGCAGCGCATCACGGAAACTCCGGGCACCCATTCGCCCGTCCCGTCGCCCGACGGAAACTATGTCGCGGACGTCTTCTCCAGTGACGGCACGCCGCCCGACCTTTATCTGATCAAAACCGTCGCCTCTCAGGAGACGGCGCCCTCCACCCTGCAGGTCACCCATTCACCCTTGCCGGAATTCGGGGATTATCACTGGGTCGCCGCCCGTTACGTCGCGTTTGCCAACGTCAAGGATGGCACCTTGCTGCAGGCCCGTCTCACGCTGCCCCCCGGCTTCGATCCCGCCAAAAAATATCCGGCGATCATAGGCTCCGTCTACAGCAACAGCGTCCGCAACCAATGGGGAGGCCGCATCTTTCATCCCACCTGGGGACTGGACCAGGTCCTTGCGCAGCAGGGGTTCGTGCTGATGAATATCGATATCAGCGGCAGCTCCGGGCACGGCAAGTCCTTTCGCCAGCGCATCTTCATGGATTATGGCGGCGTCGATGTCGACGATCTCTATAGCGGTGTTGAATATCTGGTGGGGCAGGGATTCGTCGATGCGCAGCGTGTCGGCATTTGGGGAAGCAGCTATGGCGGCCTGCTCACCACCATGTCACTTTTTACGCGGCCCGGCGTCTACCACGCCGGAGTCGCAGGCGCGCCGGCTACCAGTCTGTTTCACGCGCAGACCGGCGAGATGCGCACAATGATGGCGCCGCAGGATCACAGGCAGCAATACGCAAAATCTTCCTCCTACCTTCAATCGGGCGGGCTGCAGGATCATCTCATGATCATCCATGGCATGAAAGACGACACCGTTCTCTTCAAGGATAGCGTCACGCTGGCCGAGCGCCTCATCCTGCAAGGCAAGGATATCGATTTGGTCGTGCTTCCCGATGCCCCGCATGGCTGGGATACCGAAGGGCTCGCCCAGACCCGCTTCGCTTACCACAAGCTGGTCGATCACTTTGCGAAGTATCTCGGCGCGACCGATCCATAATCACGGCTTGATCGTCCCTGACGCCGGCAATTCGCTCGCCTGCAAACGCTTGGCCACCGCTTCGGCGGCGCGCAGCACGCGCAGGATATTGCCGCTGGCGACTTTGGCCAGTTCATCGTCGCTCCAGCCGCGCCGCGCCAGTTCCTCGAACAGGCGGGGGAAGCGGTCGACGCCGTCGAGCCCGACCGGGGTGGTTGGAATCCCATCGAAATCGGAGCCGATGCCGATCGAGTCGATGCCGGCCACCTTGCGCAAATGGTCGAAATGATCGGCCACCATGGCTATCGTTACGGTGGGAGGCGGATGCGACTTTTCCCACGCCTGCAGCGCGGCTGCGGCGCGCTCGGGTTGACCGACATAGAGGCCGCCGAAGGGCGGCGCGTTGAAGCGCCTCTGTTCGGCGGCATGATCGGCCTCCCAGTTCGCCCGCTCTTGGGACACGTAGTTGGGGTAGAAATTGACCATCACCACACCGTGATTGTGGGCCACCAGCGCCAGCACGTCATCGGGCACGTCACGGGGATGGTCGTCGAGTGCGCGGGCACCGGAGTGCGAGAAGATCACCGGCGCCAGGCTGGCCGCCAGCGCCGCTTTCATGCTATCCGGCGAAACATGGCTGAGATCGACCAGCATGCCGAGGCGGTTCATCTCATGCAGGACCGCCAGCCCGAAGGGTGTCAAGCCGTGATGAACCGGGTTGGCAGTGGCGGAATCCGCCCAATCGGTATTATCGGAATGGGTCAGGGTCATGTAGCGCGCGCCGAGGTCATACATCTGGCGCAAAGCCGGCAACGAATTGTTGATCTGATGGCCGCCCTCGATACCGATCAGCGACGCGATGCGGCCAGCCTTGAAGGCGTGTTCGATGTCATCGGCGCTGGTGGCCATCACCAGATCGGCGGGGTAGGTCAGTGCCATCGATTTGACCAGGTCGATCTGTTCGATCGTCATCTGGATGGCGCTCGGTCCTGTCACGCCGACCGGAATCCAAACCGACCAGAATTGACCGCCGACATGGCCGGCGCGCAGACGCGGGATGTCGGTCATCAGCGGCGCCTGCTCGTCTGATGCCCCGGCGGGCAGCGGCAAGGCCCGCGTATCGGCGCGCAGGTCGATCTTGCCAAGGTCGCCGCCGTAGCGCTCCCGGATCGCCCAGGGCAGGTCGTTATGTCCATCGATGACCGGGTGCCGCGTCAGCAGCTTGTCGATACGGGCCGCGATGTCGCGACGATCATCGTCGGGCGGCGCCGGTGCCGCCATTGCCGTCGTCAGCATGGTCGCCGTCAGGGCGCCCAGAACAATCCTCACAAGGGTCATCATGGTTCTGCCGCAAGAGGGTTGGGATGGACATTGTGCGCGGTCGGGGTCCAACCGGCAAGTTACGCCGAGCGTTGGTCTTTTCTCCCTGCCCAAGCCAAAGGGTTTAAGAAATACGGGGGCGCCGTAAGACTAGTTTGCACAATTTTATATATTTTCGGGTGGTCCGGGAGATAATTTCCGCGAAGTAGAAGTATCTCTTGGAGCGTAACCGAGATAACGAGAGCGGGATCTCGTTTCGCCGCCCGGCGAATATTTCTGGCAGCGGTGTCTGTTATTTCCTCCTGTGGATCTCCTTGCGGCGATGCGAGAGATTCTCTCTCGCGCTCTCTTGTGCGCCCGCTCGCGAAGATTTCGCAAGGGCGAAATCATACCGAGCAGTCGCCTGAATAGAAGAGTCCTGCCAACCCGGCCGGCGAATGGATGTTCAAAGTTACAGTTTCAAGACTAGCCGACGGTTTCCACCAGCGCCAGCAGGCCGCGCAGCAGCGCCATCGGCGAGGGTGGGCAGCCGGGAATATGCAGATCGACCGGCAGCACGTCGCGCACTTTGCCGACACACACCGGACTGGCAGCGAACACGCCGCAGCCGGCTGCGCAATCGCCGGCTGCCACCACCCATTTGGGGTCGGGCGTTACCGCATAAGCCCGCTCGAGAGCGATTTTCATGTTGAGGGTAACCGGGCCGGTGACCAGCAGCACATCGGCATGCTTGGGCGAGGCGACGAAGCGGAAACCGAACCGTTCAAAGTCATAGATGGCGTTGGCGAGCGCATTGATCTCGAGTTCGCAGCCATTGCAGGAGCCGGCATCGACTTCGCGGATCGCCAGTGAACGCCCCAGCAGACGGCGGCTCCGGCGCGCCAGGGACCCTGCCAACTCCTCGAGCGCAATGGGATCCGCGGCCGGCGCCGGCACCGACAAGGGTCGGCCGAGCAGGGCGCCGGCCAGCAGCCGCGAGAGGGGCTCGCTCATCGATCGACCCCGGCATAGGAACAGTTGAAAGATTTATTGCAGAGTGGAAAATCGGCGACGATGTTGCCGGCGATCGCCGCTTCCAGCAGTGGCCATTGAAACCAGGATGGGTCCCGCGCATGACTGGCGGCGACGCGGCCGGCATCATCGAGGCGCAGCCAAAACAGGATGTCGCCACGGAAACCCTCGATGATCGCCAACCCCTCGCTGGCACCGGCCGGCGTCGGCAAAGCGGTTCGGACTTCGCCCGGCGGCAACAAGGCGAGAATGTTTCGGATCAGGCCAAAGCTTTGCCGCACCTCGCATTGACGCACCCAAAGGCGGGCATTGACATCGCCGCGGTTCAGCACCGTGACGCTGAAATCGAGCTCGGGATAGGGGGCATAGGGCAGTTGCTTGCGGGCGTCGAAGGCGCGGCCGGAAGCGCGACCGACAAAGCCGCCGGCGCCAAAGCGGGCCGCCAGGCCGGCCGACAGGATGCCTGTGCCCAAGGTGCGTTCCTTGAGCGACGCGCTATTGTCATAGATCTCGATCAGACGCGCGAAGCGCCGCTCGGCGTCGGTCAGCCATTCCAGCAGATTTGCGCGTCCACGATCGTCGAGATCGCTGGCGACGCCGCCCGGCACCACCCGGTCCATCATCAGGCGATGGCCGAGGCAGGCTTCTGCCGATTGCAGGACTTCCTCGCGAAGCGCGCCGAATTGGGCGTGCAACACCGCCATCGCCGCGTCGTTGCAGATGAAGCCGATATCGCCCAGGTGATTGGCGACCCGCTCCAGTTCCGCCATCAGGGCGCGCAGCCATTGGCCGCGTTGCGGCACCACGACATTGAGCGCCTGTTCGACAGCGACGGCGAAGGCATAGCTATAGGCCACCGTGCTGTCACCGCAGATCCGCGCACACATCCGGCCGGCGGTGGCAAGATCCTGGCCCAGCATCAGCTGCTCGACCCCCCGATAGCAATAACCGAGTCTGGCCTCGAGCCGTACCACCGTCTCGCCATTGACGGAAAAACGGAAATGGCCGGGCTCGATCACGCCGGCATGAATCGGTCCGACCGCGATTTCATGCACCCCGGGTCCCTCGGCCGGCAGAAACGAGTAGGGCTGGTCGTGGTTGAGCCAAGGGCGGAGGTCGGGGCAGCCTTCAGGGCTGAGGCCGGTCAGGTCGCGAATGCTGCGTTCGAGGCGCAGCGCCGGCACATGACGCCGCGCGATCGACGGGAAGCGCCCATCCACGGCCGCCAGACTGACGATCGCCACCCGGCCGGCAGCTTCGTCCAACAGACAAAGATGCACGCTGTCGGGTTCGGCCCACAGGCTGAGCAGGGTGGCGCGGCCGGCGGCGAGGTCGTCGCCCAGCCGCCGCCACAGCAGTTGGTCGACCGCGTAGTGCGGCCAGGGCGACTGCGACAGCGGCGTCAGGAAGCGGTGATCGAGCGAGGTGGCCATCACTGTTATCCCAGCAGCAGCGCGACTTGACGAAACCAGTGCAGCAGCGGCGCCGGCAGATAGAGCCCGCCGATCAGCACCAGTGCCAGGTGGGCGAACAAGGGAAGAGTGCTGGCCTCGATCGGCCGGTTGACGCCGCTCGGCTCGCCCAGCAGCATCTGCTGTAGCCTGAGCAGCAGCGCGGCGAACGCCACCAGCACGCCGCTGACCAGCAGCAGCGCCAGCAGCGGCTGTCGTGCAAAAGTGGTGGTCACCAGCAGAAACTCGCTCATGAAAATGCCGAATGGCGGCATGCCGGCGATCGCCAGCACCCCCAGCGCCAAGCCCCAGGCCAAAACCGGGTGACTCATGCTCAATCCACGCACATCCTGAAATTGTTGGCTGCCCTTGGCCTGCACGACATGGCCGACCGCGAAGAAAATCCCCGATTTTGTCAAGGAATGCATCGTCATCTGCAACAAACCGGCAAGATTGGCGAGCGGACCGCCGATCCCGAAGGCAAAGGTGATCAGACCCATTTGCTCGATCGAAGAATAGGCAAAGAAGCGTTTGATGTCGTGCCGGCGATACAGCATGAGGGCGGCGAACAGCACCGAGGCCAATCCCATCGACATCAGGATCGGCGCGGTCTGCAGAGTCTGCAGATTGGCCGCCAGGATCATTTTGCAGCGCAGCAGGGCATAGAGCGCGACATTCAGCAGCAGGCCCGACAGCACCGCCGAGATTGGTGTCGGCCCCTCGGCATGCGCGTCCGGCAGCCAGGCATGCAGTGGCACCAGTCCGATCTTGGTGCCATAGCCGACCACAAAAAACACGAAGGATAGGCTGAGCAAGGCGGGATCGAGGCTGGCCGACGCCTGATGCAGCCGATTCCAGGCCAGCGCCGGCAGCCCGTCGCCCAGCGCGCCCTGTCCCGCCAGATAGAGCAAGATGGTGCCGAAGAACGCCAAGGCAATGCCGACGCTGCCCAGGATGAAATATTTCCAGGCCGCCTCGATCGCTGCCGGCGTGCGATAGATGCCGACCATCATCACCGTCACCAGGGTGGCAATCTCGAGCCCGACCCACAGCAAGCCCATATCGTTGGCGACCAGGGCCAGGCTCATGGCGCCGATCAATGCCTGATACATGGCATGATAGAAGCGCAGCATCGGCAGAGTCAGTTTGCCGCTGGCGATTTCGTGGGCGATGTAGCTGGCACTGAACAGGCTGGTGGTAAAGCCGACGAAACTGTTCAAGATCAGCAGATAGATGTTGAAATCATCGATGATGAAGATGTCGTTGTGGAACTGAGGTTGCCGCAGCAACCCCAGCGCCGCCGCCAGGGTCGCCGCCGAACCCAGGCAATTGAGCAGCGGCGTCCAGCCGCGGCTGGGCAACAGCGCCAGCAGCAGCGCCATCGCGAGCGGGATGCCGACCACCATGGCGCCGCCGATGAAATCGGAGATCGGCAGAGGTTCAACCATGAAGGTCGCCGCGAAAACGGTCGAGCGCCTGCACGTCCATGGTTTCGAACTGTTCGCGGATGTGGAACAGAAAGGTGGCGATCACGAAAATGGCGATCAGGATCGACAGCACGACGCTGATTTCCACCACCAGCGGCATGCCCTTGGCGCCGGTGGCAGCCAGCACCAGACCGTTTTCCAGCGACATGAAGCCGACGATCTCGCTGACGGCGTTGCGCCGGGTAGTCATCATCAAAAGCCCCAGCAGCACCACCGCCAGGGCGAACATCAGATCTTCCCGCGCGATCGAAGATTCGTGAATGGTGACCGGCAGCATCACCAGCACCGACAAGGCCGTCAGACCGGTACCGGCCAGCATGGTCAATCCGACGCTCACCACCTGGTCGACTTCGCGATGGATGTTGAGCTTGCGCACGATCCGCCGCAGCGCCAGCGGGATGACCCCGGCCTTGACCACCAGCGCGAGCAACGCGGTGACATAGAGCGCCGGTTCATGCTGGCTGATCGCCTGCCAGCCGACCGCGCAGCCCAGGATCACGGCATGTGCGACATAGCTGTCGAGCAACGACACCAGCCTGGTCTGATAAAGCAGCACGAAGCTGATCACCACCAGACCGCCGGCCAGCAGATGGGCGATGTCCAGTGCAAGATTCATCCGCGTACCCCCCGTGTCACGAACAACAGCAGCACCGCCAGCAGGCCGAGCACGAACGCCATGCCGAGGAATTCACCCAGGCGGAACACCCGCATTTTGGCCACCGCGCTCTCGCCCAGCGCCAGCAGGCTGCCGCCGATCCCCAGCTTCAGCAAATAGAGCAGCACGCCGACCAAGATGGCCGCCGCCGCCGGCGCGCCGGTGGCCATCCCGAAGGGGAAGAACAGGCAAATGAAAATCGACACATAGAGCAGCAGTTTGATCGCCGCGGCGAATTCAAGCAGAGCGAGATGGCGGCCGGAATATTCCAGCAGCATCGCCTCATGCACCATGGTCAGTTCGAGATGGGTGGCAGGATTGTCGACGGGAATGCGGGCGTTTTCCGCCAGCAGAACGATGGTGAAGGTCACCAGAGTAAGCCCCAGCGAAATGCGCAGACCGACCGGTTGCAAGATCAGATAGTCGGCGATGGCCGACAGCTGCGTGCTGTGCGCCAGCATGGACAAGGTGAAGACCACCATCAGCATTGCCGGCTCGGCGAAAACCGCGATCATCATTTCCCGGGAGGCACCGATCCCGCCGAAACTGGTGCCGACATCCATGCCCGCCAGCGCCAGGGTGAAGCGCGCGGTCGCCAGGAGGCCGACGATGACGATCAGATCTGCGCTCCAATTGAACATCAGGCCGCTGGCGAAGGTCGGCACCAGGGCTGCCGCCACCCAGATCGCGGCGAAGATCACATAGGGAGCGATGCGATAGAAGCGCGAGGCGTTTTCCGCCGGGACCACCTCCTTGCGAAGCAATTTCCATAGATCGTAATAGGGTTGCAGCAGGTCGGCGCCGCGGCGGCGCTGCAGGCGTGCCTTGATCCGGCGGACTACCCCCATCAGCAGCGGCGCCAGCACCAGCACGAGAAACATCTGGCCGCCTTGCAGGACAAGCGCGTGCATCAGGTCTGCCATATCGCCACCACGACCAGCAGCAGAATCAGCAGCACGAAGGTGAAACCGAGATATTGACGGATGGTGAGATATTGAATCCGGTTGAGCCGATCGGCGGCCCACAGGACGGCGCGGCCGGTCGGCGCATAAAGTGTGTCCCACACCGGGTCGGACAGTGTCGTGCGCAGCACCGCCGGATCCATCTCGCCAGGGATCGGCATGGTGACGTCGTCGCGGGCGCGGAACAGCAGGCTGGCGAAGAGACGCCGAATCGGTTGTGCGAAACCCGACCCGCTCGGCTGCAGGCGCGGCGAGGCGTCAGGATAGCCGCAATCCCAGGCGGCCGTGCGCCGGGTCCGGCGCGAGGCCAAAAGATGCACGCCCCAGCCGGTGAGACTGGCGGAAATTACCATGAAAAGCAGAAGCAGCGGGGCATTGTAGGAGCTGTGCGCGCTCGAGAAAGGGGTCAAGGACAAGGGCGCCGGCCCTGCCTGTTGTGGTGGCAGGGCCCCGCCTACCAGCGCCAGCGTCACTGGTGCCAGTCGCTCGGCGAGCGCGGCGGCAAACAAGCCGGTCAGCCCGCACAACAACGCCAGACCGATCATCGCCGCCAGCGAGAAGCGGTCGGTTTCCCGCGCGTCAGCCGCCGCCGGGGACCGCGCCCGGCCCAAAAAGGTAATACCGAACAGGCGCACGAAGCAGCTCGCTGCCAGTGCCGCCGCCAGCGCCAACAGCGCGCCCACTGCCGGAATGATGAAGCGCAGCAGCGCCTGGGGAATATCCGGGCTGACCAGGATCGCCTGGAACAGCATCCATTCCGAGACGAAACCATTCAAGGGCGGCAGCGCCGCGGCGGCGGCGCACCCGGTCAGAAATACCCAGGCGGTGACCGGCAGACGGTGGATCAGCCCGCCCATCTGGTCGATATCGTCGCAGTTTGAGGCGTGCAGAACCGCGCCACTGCCGAGAAACAGCAGATTCTTGAACAGCGAATGATTGAGCACATGCAGCAGCGCCGCCGTCAGCGCCACCGCCGCCGCGACGATCATGTGGCCGGCCCGGAACGCCAGCGCCAGCCCAAGCGCCACCGTGATGACGCCGATATTCTCAATTGTCGAAAAGGCCAGCAGCTTTTTAAGGTTCTGCTGCAGCATGGCGTAAAGTACGCCCAACACCGCGGTGGCGCTGCCGGTCAAGAGCAGCGGCACCGCCCACCACCAGGGTGTTGGACCGCACAGATCGAACAGGATCCGTACCAGCGCGTAGATCGCCACTTTGGTCATCACCCCGCTCATTAGCGCCGAGACGTGGCTGGGCGCCGCCGGATGCGCCAGCGGCAGCCAGACATGCAGGGGGATCAGTCCAGCCTTGGAGCCGGCTCCCACCAGGGTCATCAGCAGAACCAGACTCTGCGCCCAGACCGGTCGCTGCAGCTGGCGAATGGCGTCGAAATCATAGCCGCCGCCGGCACCGGCCAGCACGCCGAAAGCGAACAGCAGCGCCATGGTGCCGACATTGGCCATCAGCAGATAGAGGTAGCCGGCGGCACGATTTTCGGCATTGCGGTGGTGGGCGATCACCAGTCCCCACGATACCAGCGACATCAGCTCCCACGCCACCAGGAAGCTGAAGGCGTCGTCGGCCAGCAGCACCAGATTCATCGCCGCCAGGAAGGCCGGATAGAAGGGAAGCACCCGCAGCCGGTCGCTCTCATGCCGGCCATAGCCGATCGCGAAGAGGCTGGTCAGGCAGGCGCCGAGATTGACGACCAGACCGAAAAAGCCCGACAGCGGATCCAGTCGCAGATGGACGCCGGTACCCGGCAGACCGAACGGCAACAACAGGGTGCTGGCGCCGACGGCCAGGGCAGCGATGTCGATCGCCAGCAGGACTGCCGCGACAACGGCGCACAAGACGTATAGTGCCGCCGATCCGCGCCGGCCGACCAGGCCAATCGCCAGCGCCAATCCGACCAGAATGGCAAATGCGATCGCGGCGGCCGGCAGCAAGGCAGTCATGCGGTCCCCGTTTGCCTTGCCGTTATCATGGCCAATTTATCACCCTTGCCGTCTTCCATGGCAAGTCGAATTGCCGAGATTTCCAAGCCTTTTGCAAGACTTGCCCGGTTGTCCCCGGTCCCCTGCACGGATTGGGTGCCTGCGTCATTCCGCTTGGCGTCGCGCGGGAATTTGCTATCGTGCCGGCCCATGCACAGCGTCCCGCCGATTTTCCTGTTCCGCGCCGAACGTCTCGCCTGTCGCCGCGGCGGCCGGCTCGTTTTCCAGGGATTGGATTTCGAGCTGCCGGAGGGTGGTGCGCTGTTGCTGCTGGGGCCCAATGGCAGCGGCAAATCGAGCCTGCTGCGTCTCTTGGCCGGATTGTTGCCCGCTGATGACGGCGCCGTGTGGTGGGGCGAGCAGCGTTTGTCTGCCGATCGCGAGGCCCATGCCGGCCGTCTGCATTATGTTGGCCATCAAGATGGTATCAAGGCCGCACTCACGGCAGGCGAAAATCTGTTGTTCTGGGCTCGCCTGCACGACCCCGCGGTGACCGGCGTGGCGCCGGCGCTGGCGGCGTTCGCGCTGACCGCTTTGGCGGATTTGCCGGCCAAATTTCTGTCAGCCGGTCAGCGTCGCCGACTGGCTTTGGCGCGGGTGCTGGCGGCGGCGGCGCCACTCTGGCTGCTCGACGAACCGAGCGTCGGTCTCGACCGCGACGGAGTGGCGCGGCTGGAGTCAGTGATCGCCGAGCATCGCCGCCTGGGCGGCATCGTGCTGCTATCGACTCATACCGACCTGGTTTTGCCGGACGCGCAGGTGCTGCGACTCGACGACTGTGCGCCGCGGCACGCATTGACGCCGGAGCGTTGGGCGTGAGGCGGATCGGCACGGTGATCCAACGCGACCTGCGGCTGGCGTGGCGGCATGGCAGCGACAGCCTGACGGTGGTCGCTTTCTTCGTCCTCACCGTGACCCTGTTCCCTTTTGGTCTGGGACCGGAAAGCAATCTGCTCGAGCGCACCAGCGCCGGTATTCTTTGGGTGACCGCGCTATTGGCCTCGATGTTGTCGCTTGACCGGCTGTTTCTCGCCGATTACGAGGATGGCTCGCTCGAACTTTTGGCCTTGACGCCGACGCCGCTGGAATTGCTGGTGATCGGCAAAGTGGTGGCGCATTGGCTGACCACGGCGCTGCCTTTGATGGCGGCGGCGCCGCTGCTGGCGCTGCTTTTGCATTTGCCGGCGGACGGGCTGGTGACCCTGATGGTGACCCTCTTGCTCGGGACCCCAACCCTCAGTTTGATCGGCGCGATGGGCGCTGCCCTGGTGCTGGGGGCACGTCGGGGCGGTGTGCTGCTGTCGCTGCTGGTGCTGCCGCTGGCGGTGCCGGTACTGATTTTTGCGGTCGGCGCGGTGGATGCGGCGGTGCAGGGCTTGCCCAGCCGCGGCGATTTGCTGATCCTCGGCGGTTTGCTGCTGGCGGCCTTGCCGCTGGCGCCGCTGGCGACGGTGGCAGGTTTGCGTCAGGCGGTTCAGTAGCCGGCCGGGAAATCGCACACCCGTGGCGGTGTGCGTATTACCGGCTCGGCGGGTAATTCGCACACCGGTGCCGGTGTGCGAATTCCCGGCTCGGAGGCTCCTGGATTTCTGCGGGCGCCGGGAGTACAAACCAGACCTATGAGTTTCTTCAGCAGCCGTTTCGCCAATCCGACCCGCTTTCTGCGTCTGGCCAGCGCCGTCCTTCCCTGGAGCGCGGCGATCACGCTGCTGCTGCTGGCGGCCGGGCTCTATTTCTCGCTGTGGCAGTCGCCGGCCGACTATCAGCAAGGCCAGTCGGTACGAATCATGTATGTCCATGTGCCGGCGGCGTGGCTGGCGATGGCAGGCTATAGCTGCGTGGCGCTGGCCTCGGCGGTCGGGCTGATCTGGAAACATCCGCTCGCCGATCTGGTGGCCAAATCGGCTTCGCCGATCGGTGCCGCCTTCGCCTTATTGTGCCTGGTCACCGGTTCGCTGTGGGGCAAACCGATGTGGGGCACCTGGTGGGCGTGGGATGCCCGGCTGACTTCGATGCTGATCCTGTTTTTCCTTTATCTCGGTCATATGGCGCTGCTCAACGCCTTCGACGATCCGACGCGTGGCGCCAAGGCCGCCGCCGTGCTGGCGCTGGTCGGTTTCGTTAATGTGCCGATCATCAAATTCTCGGTGGATTGGTGGAATACCCTGCATCAGCCGGCCAGCGTCAGCCGTTTCGGCATGCCGGCCATCGATCCGCGCATGCTGTTGCCCTTGGCGCTGATGGCGCTGGGCTACACCGCTTTTTTCGTCACGCTGTTGCTGGCGCGGGTGAAAAGCGAGATTCTCGGCGCCCGCCTCCGCGCGCTTCGCCTGCAACGGGTGCAGGCGGCCGAAGCGTGAGCGACTATCTGCAGATGGGCGGCTATGCCGCCTTCGTGTGGCCGGCCTATGGCCTGTCCGCACTCGTCATGCTGGGGCTGGTGCTGGTGGTGTGGCGCGATCTGCGCACCAATCAGCGCGCGCTGGCGCGGCTGCAGACAGCGCGTTCTGCTGTGGACGAGTCGTCATGACGAGAAAGCAGCGCAGGCTATATTTCGTTTTGCTTGGCATGCTGGCGCTGGGCGGCGCCACCGCGCTGGTGCTGACCGCCATCAGCGACACGCTGGTGTATTTCTATACACCCTCGCAAATGGCCGGTCAGGCCATCGGTCCGGGTCGGCGCCTGCGCGTTGGCGGATTGGTGGAGCAAGGCTCGGTCGTCAAGGACAAGGCCAATGTCGCCTTCACCATCACCGACCTGACCGCCACTTTGCCGGTCACCTATACCGGCGTGCTGCCCGATCTGTTTCGCGAGGGGCAGGGCGTGGTGGCGGAGGGCCGCCTCGAGCGCGACGGGGTGTTCCATGCCAGCGAGGTGCTGGCCAAGCATGACGAGAAATATATGCCCAAAGAGGTGGCCGACGCTTTGAAGAAGTCCGGCCGCTGGCAAGAAGGCGAAGGAACCAAGCAATGATCCCGGAGACCGGACAATTCGCCTTGATCCTGGCGTTGCTGGTGGCCTTGACCCAGGCCATCGTGCCGATGGTCGGCGCGGCGCGGCGCGACACCGCGCAAATGGCGCTGGCCGGGCCGGCGGCGCTGACCCAGCTGGCGCTGGTGGCGATCGCCTTCGCGGCGCTGATGACCTGTTATGTCACCAGCGATTTCTCGGTGCTGAACGTGGTGCAGAACTCGCACACCGACAAACCGTTGCTGTACAAGATCGCCGGCGTATGGGGCAATCACGAAGGCTCGATGCTGCTGTGGGTGTTGATCCTGGCGCTTTATGGCGCTTCGGTGGCGCTGTTCGGCGGCAATCTGCCGCCCGCGCTCAAGGCGCGCGCCTTGTCGGTGCAGGCGATGATCGCTGTCGGGTTCCTGTTGTTCATCCTGTTCACCTCGAACCCCTTCCTGCGCGCCGATCCGGCGCCGATGAACGGCAATGGTCTCAATCCGCTGCTGCAAGACCCTGGCCTCGCCTTTCATCCTCCCTTTCTCTATCTCGGCTATGTCGGCTTTTCGATGGCGTTTTCCTTCGCCATCGCCGCGCTGATCGAAGGCCGGGTCGACGCCGCCTGGGCGCGCTGGGTCAGGCCCTGGACGCTCGCGGCATGGTGCGCGCTGACACTCGGCATCGCCATGGGGTCGTGGTGGGCCTATTACACCTTGGGCTGGGGTGGCTGGTGGTATTGGGACCCGGTCGAAAACGCCTCCTTCATGCCGTGGCTGGCCGGTACCGCGCTGCTGCATTCCGCCATCGTCGTGGAAAAACGCGACGCCTTGCGGGGTTGGACCATCTTGCTGTCGATCCTGACCTTTTCGCTGTCGTTGCTCGGTACCTTCCTGGTGCGGTCCGGCATCCTCACCTCGGTGCATAGCTTCGCTTCGGATCCGGCGCGCGGCGTCTTCGTGCTGGCGCTGCTTGGGCTGGTGACCGGCGGCTCCTTGACCCTGTTCGCGCTGCGCGCCGGCAGATTGCAGGGCGGCGGCCTGTTCGCGCCGATTTCCCGCGAAGGCGCGCTGCTGCTCAACAATGTACTGCTGGCCACCGCGGCCGGCACCGTGCTGCTGGGAACGCTCTATCCGCTGTTCGCCGATGCCTTCGATATGGGCAAGCTGTCGGTCGGGCCGCCTTTCTTCAACGCCGTGTTCCTGCCTTTGATGGTGCCCCTCGTGCTGGTGATGGCGGTCGGGCCGTTTCTCGCCTGGAAACGCGGCGATCTGGCCGGCGCGCTGGGGCGGCTGAAATTCGTCTTCCTGCTGAGTCTGGCGATCGCTTTGGCCGCCTGGCTGATCGAAGGCGGTACCGCCTCGCCGCTGTGGGCGGCCGGCGGCATCGGACTGGCGGCATGGCTGGGTCTCGGCACTCTGCTGGACTGGGCCGACCGCGTCCGGCTGTGGCAGGCAGCTCTGGCATCCCTGCCACAGCGGGTCGCCCGCATGCCGCGGGCGGCGCATGGCATGACGCTGGCGCATCTCGGCATGGCGATCACGATCGCCGGCATCACCGGCTCGACAGCCTGGAAATCCGAGCATATTCAAGTGATGCGGATCGGTGATGAGGTCACGGTGGCAGGGTATCGGCTGACGCTCGACTCTGTCGTTGACGATCTGCCGGGTCCCAATTATAGCGCCAGCCGCGCCCAGTTCACCGCCCGCCGCGGTGACCGGGTGATCGCCGTGCTGCATCCGGAAAAGCGGCTGTACCGCACGCCGCCACGCCCGACCACGCAAGCCGCGATCCATACCAATCTGTTCGGCGACCTTTATGTCGTGATCGGCGAAGCCGACGGCGGAGGCTATGTCACGCGCCTTTATTACAACCCGCTGGCGCCCTGGATATTCATGGGTGCGGTGGTGATGGTGCTGGGTGGATTGGTCTCGCTGTCCGACCGCCGCTTCCGAATCGGTGCCCCCAAGCGGGCGGCGGCGCTGGCGACCGGCAAGGCCTGAGATCGCCTTGTTGCGCTCCTGGCCGATCATGCTGCCGCTCGTATTGTTCGTCACCCTGCTGGCGGTGTTCGCGGTGCGGCTGGTCAGGATGGATCACGGCGATCTGCCGGACGACATCAAGACCGTGCTGATCGACCAGAAGGCGCCGGCCTTTTCTCTGCCGCCGCTGTTACCCGACAAGCCAGGCCTGTCCAGCGCCGATTTGGGCGGCCAAGTGACTTTGGTCAATTTTTTTGCCTCCTGGTGCGTCCCCTGCCGAGCCGAACATCCCTTGCTGGCGGCACTGGCCGGAAAAGTCGCGCTGGTCGGCGTCGCCTACAAAAACGAACCGGCCGATGCCCGTGCCTGGCTGGCCACGCTGGGGGATCCCTATCAGTCGGTCGCGATCGATCGCGATGGCCGGGTCGCTATCGATTTCGGGCTCTATGGCGTACCGGAAAGCTATCTGATCGATCGTCAGGGTCGTATCCGCTATGCCTGGAAAAAGCCGTTCACACCGGAAGAGATCAGCGGCACCTTGCTCCCCCTGATTGCCGAGTTGAACCGATGACCCTGAAAAATGCTCTGCTGCTGCTGTGGCTGGCCGCCACCAGTGCCTTCGCTGTGCAGCCCGACGAGATGCTGGCCGACCCCGTGCTTGAGGCGCGCGCGCGATCGATCAGCCGCGATCTGCGCTGTCTGGTATGCCAGAATCAGTCGATCGACGATTCAGACGCCGATCTGGCGCGTGACCTGCGTTTGCTGCTGCGGCAAAGGCTGCTGGCCGGCGACAGCGACGCCGCCGCCCGAAAGTTTCTCGTCGACCGCTACGGCGATTACGTCTTGCTGAAGCCGCCGTTGAAAAGCACGACCCTGCTGCTGTGGGGCGGACCGGCTTTGCTGCTGCTCGCCGCCGCTGCCGCCGCCGCGCGTGTGTTGCGACGCCGCTTCAGGGCCCCACCGCCGCTGTCGGCAGAGGAACGGGAGCGGCTGGCGCTGGTGCTCAAGGATGACGGCGCATGATGGTTCTTTGGCTGTTGTTCGGCGGCCTCACCATCCTGGTGCTGGCGGCCTTGCTGCTGCCATTGCTGCGTGTGCGGCCGGCGGCCCCGTCGCGCGGCGCCTATGATCTCCAGGTCTATCGCCGGCAATTGGGCGAACTCGAGCGCGACCAGGAACGCGGCCTGCTGGCAGCCGACCAAAGCGATGCGGCGCGCACCGAGATTCAGCGCCACATTCTTGCCGCTGCCGACACCGAGACGGCGGCGCCGGCCACGACAACCCCGTCCTGGCGACTCGCCGGCCTGCTGCTGGTCGCTGTACCGATGCTGGCCGGCGCGCTCTATCTGGCGCTCGGCTCGCCCTCCCTGCCGGACCGGCCATTCGCCGGGCGAGCGTCAGACCCATCCTTCCAGATGGGGAAATTGGCCGATCAGCTGGCGGCTCACCTCAAAGTCTCGCCCGACGGCGAAGGATACCGTCGTCTCGGCGAAACCTATCTGATGCTCGACCGTTTTGCCGAAGCGGCCGCCGCCTACCAACAGGCGGTTGCGCTCGGGCTGGCCGATTCCGGCGTGTTGTCCGGCCAGGCCGAAGCGCTGGCGCTGGCCAATGATGGAATGGTGGTGCCGGATGCGCGGCGTTTGTTTCTGCAGGCGCTCGCCAAGGATCCCGACAACCCACAGGCGCGCTTTTACCTTGGTCTGGCACAGGCCCAAATCGGCGCCTTCGAAAAAGCGGTGGCGATCTGGCGCGACCTCGAAACCAGCAGTCCCGCCAATGCTCCCTGGTTGCCGACTTTGCGCCAGCACATCGCCGACGTGGCCCGACAGGGCGGCTTCGACGCCACCGCGATCACCCCGGCCGCCCCCAGTCCGCCTGGCAATGGCGC
>Ga0302320_10003543_pt1 | contig 36185 bp, 33 predicted proteins | sample Bog_T0_3_FD_202130 | JGI IMG/M metagenome (GOLD analysis project Ga0302320, IMG submission 202130) | Peat permafrost microbial communities from Stordalen Mire near Abisko, Sweden - Bog_T0_3 | ecosystem: Environmental > Terrestrial > Soil > Wetlands > Peat | place: Sweden: Abisko, Stordalen Mire...
CGGTTGCTGGTCGAACAGCCGTGGCTTCACGCGCTTGTCCCCGAAGCTGGCAGAGCCGACCGGGCGGAAGCTGTTGTCCGCGGTCGTCTGCAGATCCATCAGCCAGCGCAGGGTGTCGAGGCCCGCGGTGAGGTAGGCGTCGTCCCCGCAGGCTGCGCCGGTGACGATCAGTGCCTGGGGCAGGCGCGCATTGTCATACGACAGGCCATCCTCGAACCACTTCCAATCGGCGCCCTGGGTGGAGTCGAGCGCCGCCATCAGGCGGTCGGCCAGCAGCGTGCGCAGCCGCGCCGCGTCCGCATCCAGGGGCGCAACCTCGCAGTATCCGTCCAGTCCAAGCAGCGCAAAGGCCCAGGCCCGCGGCGAGGAGAACTGCTCGACGATGGGCGCTGCTTCGCTGAACAGGGCGCGCGCCCAGACCCGCCGCAGCTGGCCGACATCGCGCCGCGCGCACTCGCCGAGCGCCCACAGCGTACGTCCGTGGCTGTCCTCGGAGCCACTGGGCTCCAGCCAGCGGCGATCGAAACTCATGAAGTTGCGGAAGCGGCGCAGATCCGGGTTCCAGGCATGCTGGATGAAAGCGGTGAGGCGTGAGACGACCATCTCCGGCAGGTGGTGCCGGTCGGCGGCATCGAGCGAGCAGGCGAGCAACAAGGCGCGCGCGTTGTCGTCGATGCAGTAGCCGTGCGAGCGGTCAGGCACCGACCAGGCTGCGTGCTGCAGCAGCCCCGTGTCATCGCACATCGACAGCAGGTGACCAAGGCGCATCGGCGGCACGATCAGGCTGTCGGGCACCATAGCGACCTCACTGCGCGGTGCCGGTGTCCGTACCCCGTACAGCTGCCGGGCCCGCTCTGCGGTCGCGAGGTAGAATTCCGCGGTGCGCTCCCAGGTCATCGAACGCGAGTAGGCGTAGGCGCGTGCACGCAGGGACTCGCGCCGCGCAACGTCGGTCAGCAGTCCCGCGATGGCCACACCGATTGCCGTCGCATCGCCAAAGGGCACGAGGATGCCGCGCTCCCCGGCCAGCAACTCCTGCGCATGCCAGTATGGCGTCGACACCACGGCCTTGCCGAGTGCGAAACTGTAGGCAAGCGTACCCGAGGTCATCTGTGCCTCATTGAGATAGGGCGTGACGTAGACGTCGCACATGGAGATGAACTCGAGCAGCGTCGCCTGATCGACGAAGCGGTCGAGAAACACGACGCTGTCGGCGACGCCACGCTCGCGGGCGCGCTTCAGCAGCCGCTCCCGATAGGACTCGCCCTGGTCGCGCACCAGGTTCGGGTGCGTGGCGCCGAGCACGACGTAGAGTGCGTCCGGGGTGCCCCGCAGGATCATCGGCATGGCGTCGATGACGACCTCGATGCCCTTGCTCGGCGACAGCAGCCCGAACGTCAGGATGACCGGCCGGCCCGCGAAACCAAGGCTGGCCTTGGCCGCCGCGGGCTCCTGGAACGGATAGTCGGGAACGCCGTGGGCAATGACCTCGATTTTCCTCGCGGGCACCCGGTAGATCGTCTGCAGCATGTCCCGGGCCTTCTCCGCCATGACCACCAGGATCGAGGTAGCGGCGATGATGCCGTTCATGACTGCCCGCTGTGCAGGGCGCGGCTCCTGCAGGATCGTGTGCAGCGTAGTGATGACCGGCATCGCAAGGCGCGGCAGCAGCTCCAGCAGGTAGCCGCCGGCATCGCCGCCGAAGATGCCGAACTCATGCTGCAGGGAGACTGCCTGGAAATGGCCGTCGTTGAGCCAGTCTGCGGCATGGATGTACTCGCGACGATTCTGGTCGTGGATCTGGAAGCCGACGACCGGGGGATAGGCATAGGCCTGGTCGTGGTCGGTCATGGCCACGATGCGGGTCTCGATGCCTGCGGGCAGGCGCGCCACCGCCCGCTGCAGTTCAGTGGTAAAGGTGGCTATGCCGCAGCGGCGCGGCAGGGAATTGCCGATGAAGGCCAGACGGTCGATTGCTTGCAAGCTGCCGCTCCACGGTTGGGACTCAGGGACTGAAGATCAGTCTGTCGTGTGGGGCGGGTGGGGTCTGTGCGGCGCCCAACTGACGCGGCGGGCGGCCGCCGGTGACGCTTCTCAGCTGAAGCGCATCGACAGGTCGATCGCGAGCACGTTCTTGGTGATTGCGCCGACCGAGACGTAATCCACACCGGTCAGGGCAATGTCGCGGATCGACTCCTCGGAGACGCCGCCGGAGGCTTCGAGCCGGATCGGCGGCTGGCTCCTGCGGTTCAGTGCGACGGCCTCGCGCATCGCCACGAGCGAGAAATTGTCCAGCAGCGCGATGTCCGCACGCGCAGCGATCGCCTCGCGCAGCCCGGCGATGTCCTCGACCTCGACTTCGATCGGCAATGCGTGGTGCCGTTCGCGCGCCGCCCCGACCGCGGCGGCGATCGAGCCGGCCGCGGCGATATGGTTTTCCTTGATCAGTATCCCGTCGTAGAGTCCGACGCGGTGGTTGGTTGCGCCACCGACCCTGACCGCATATTTCTGCGCGGTCCGCAGACCTGGAATCGTCTTGCGCGTATCGAGCACGCGGCAGCCGGTACCCGCGACGAGGTCGGCATAGCGCCGCGCCAGCGTTGCGGTCGCCGACAGCAGCTGCACGAAATTCAGCGCGGTGCGTTCGCCGATCAGCAGCGAGCGGGCAGGGCCCGTGATTGTGAACAGCTGCTGGCCGGCCGCCACACATTCGCCCTCCACGACATGCAGGCTGAGCGCTACGCTGGGGTCGAGCTGCGCGAAGATCGCCTCCACGTACGGCAGGCCGCAGATCACCGCCGGTTCGCGCGTGATCACCGTGGCAGAAGCCCTGCGGTCCGTGGGGATCAGGGCAGCGGTGACGTCACCGCTGCCGATGTCCTCAGCGAGCGCCCGCTCGACCTGCAGCGGCAGATCCGCGGGCGTCGCTACCTTCAGAACGGCAGCCCGTGCGAAGGCCCGATCATGCACATCAGCATCGGGATCGACAGCACGAAGTTCGTGCGCGACGCGAGGAGCGCGACCTTGCGCGCCGAGGCCTTTTCCTCATCCGTGGCCGCGACGATGCCGAGGATCTTTTTCTGGTTCGGCCAGATGAACACCCAGACGTTGAAGGCCATGATCGTGCCGAACCATGCACCGATTCCCATCGTGACGGTCGACGGGCCGGAGACGCCGGAGGCGAGACCGAAGGTGAAGGTGTCGATGAAGCGCCCCGGGGCGGAGCCCAGCAGCGCGCAGCCGAACAGGAACGTCGCCACGGCCGCCCAGCGGAACCACAGCAGCGCGCGCGGCGCAATGTACTTGGTCACGCCCGCGCCGCCCGGTCCACCCTTGTCGGCGGCTGCGGCCGCCAGTCCCGGCACCTGCACAACATTGAAGTAATACAGCAGCCCGATCCAGGTGACGCCGGCGACGATATGCAGCCAGCGGGCCAGTGACAGCCAGTTGAAGACGAAGTCGCCCCCCGCCAGAATTGCAATCACGACGGCCAGCACAAAGCCGGTGATCAGGGAACCTTTGACGGATAACAGAGGATTCATAAGCGGGTCTCCGGGCGGAAAAGTTGCATCGCGGCCACAAACTGCAAGAATAGGGGACTACCCCTGATATTTCAACGATGCTGCCCACCCCACCCCTATCCCCCTGTATCCGCATCTGCGAGCTCGACGCGCGTGGCTATTGCCGCGGCTGTTATCGTACGATGCCGGAAATAGCCGGGTGGTCGCGGCTTTCCGTCGGGCAGCAGCGCTTGATCATCGGACAGCTGCCGGCACGGGCGCGGCACATCATCCCGGCACGTTAGAAGATTTTAATTGGAGATACGCGACATGACAGTCATCGATCGGATCAAGGAACAGCTCGCCTCGGCGCCCGTCGTGCTCTACATGAAGGGCACGCCCGACTTCCCGCAATGCGGATTCTCGGCGCAGGCGGTCGGCGCGCTGCGCGCCTGTCAGGCGCAGTTCGCGTCCTTCAACATATTCGAGGATCCGGAAGTGCGCGAGGGTCTGAAGACCTATTCGAACTGGCCCACCTTTCCCCAGCTCTACATCAATGGCGAGCTGGTCGGCGGTTGCGATATTACGCTCGAGATGTATCGCAGCGGCGAGCTGAAACAGCTCCTCGCGGAAGCCGGTGCCGTTGCGGCCTGACCGTCCCTAGCAGGCTTCCTCGCCGTCGCTGCGTTCGACCTGCAGCGGACCCATTGACGCGAGGCGCCGCCGGCTCGCGTCGAACACGCCCTGGAACTGGTTGCAGACCGTGCAGAACAGGTCCGCGGTGCGCTCGGCGTCATAGGCCGCCGAGTGCGCTGAGGCCGTATCCCACTCGAACCCGGCCGCAAGCGATGCACGCATCAGCACCGTCTGGCCGAAGGCGACGCCGCCGAGCGTCGCGGTATCGAAGCTCGAGAACGGATGGAACGGGTTGCGCTTGGTCTGCGTGCGGTTCACCGCGGCATTGAGGAAATTCAGGTCGAAGAAGGCGTTATGTCCCACCAGCACTGCGCGGGTGCAGTCGGCGAGGCGGATCGCGTCACGGACCACCTTGAAAATGCGCTGCAGCGCGTCCGACTCCGGGATTGCGGGGCGCAGCGGGTGGTGCGGGTCGATCCCGTTGACCGCCAGCGATGCGGCCTCGATGTTCGCCCCCGGGAACGGCGCAACGTGGTAGCGGTGGGTCTCGCCGCGTACGAGCGTACCGTCCGAGCGCATCTCGATAAGCACCGCGGCGATCTCCAGCAGCGCATCGGTCTGGTGGTTGAATCCGCCGGTCTCGACGTCGATCACGACGGGCAGGAATCCACGGAAGCGCGTCGCGTAGGTAATCGGCGGCAACTGGGTCATGTCGCTACGGTGCCTCGGGCGCGAGGCGCCAGCCGATCGTGCCGCCGGCCCGGTACGCAACCAGCCGGCCCGGACCGAAGGCATAGGATTCCGGGACCGTCCAGCGCTCGCGCACCAGCGTCACGGTGCGCGCATGGCGCGGCAGTCCGTAGAAGTCTGCCCCATGGTGGCTGGCGAAGCCTTCGAGGCGCGCGAGCTGGCCGGCTTCTTCGAATGCCTCCGCGTACAGCTCGAGGGCGGCGTGCGCCGTGAACATGCCTGCGCAGCCGCAGGCGCTCTCCTTGGCGGCACGCTCGTGCGGCGCGCTGTCGGTGCCGAGAAAGTAGCGCGGGCTGGCGCCGGTGGCCGCGGCGAGCAGCGCCTCGCGGTCGCGCTCGCGCTTCAGGACCGGCAGGCAGTAGAAATGCGGGCGCAGGCCACCGCTGAACAGGGCATTGCGGTTGTGCAGCAGGTGTTGCGGCGTGATCGTCGCCGCCACCCCGGCGCGCGCGCCGTTGACGAACTCCACTGCGCGGGCCGTCGTGATGTGCTCGAACACGATCTTCAGGCGCGGGAAGCGTTCACTCAGCGGCGCCAGCACCTCGTCGACGAACACCGCCTCGCGGTCGAAGACATCGACATCGGGGCGGGTCGACTCGCCGTGCACGAGCAGCGGCATCCCGAGCGTCTCCATGGCGGCGAGCGCCGCACCGACCCGCGCGATATCGGTGACGCCGGCATTCGAGTGCGTCGTCGCGCCCGCAGGATACAGCTTCACGCCGTGGACGAACCCCGACGCGTGCGCGCCGGCGATCTCGTCGGCAGTCGTCGTGTCGGTCAGGTACAGCGTCATCAGCGGCTCGAACCTGCTGCCGGCGGGCAGGGCGGCGAGGATGCGGTCTCGGTACGCCTTCGCCAGCGCCGTCGTCGTCACTGCCGGCTGCAGGTTCGGCATCACGATCGCACGCCCGAACTGGGCGGCGGTGAACGGTGCGACCGCGGCGAGCGCGGCGCCGTCGCGCAGGTGTACGTGCCAGTCATCCGGCCGCTGCAGGGTCAGCGTGGTCATCGCCGCGCTGCGGCCCCGGGCCAGCCGCGGCCGACCAGGTCCAGCGTGTAGCGCACGCCGAAACCGGTGATCTCGGTGCTGACGTGCGCGAGTCCGCCGGCCCGCGTCGCCGACGCCAGGTCGAGATGCAGCCACGCGATGTCCTTCGGTACGAAGCGGCCGAGGAAGCGCGCGGCGAGGATGTGATCGCCCTTGCCGTCGACGGCGCACTGCGCGACATCCGCGACCGCGCTGTCGATGTCGGTGTCGAAGTCCTCGTCCATCGGGAAGCACCACACGCGCTCGCCGCTCGAAGCGCCGGCCGCCTCGATGGTCTCGCGCGTGGCAGGGCGGTTCGTGAAGGCGCCCGCGTAGCGTTCGGTCAGCGCATAGACGCAGGCGCCGGTCAGCGTCGCGTAGTCGATGATCGCCCGCGGCTTGCGCGCGGCGGCGAGCGACAGCGTGTCGGCGAGTACCATACGTCCCTCGGCATCCGTATGGATCACCTGGATCGTCGTGCCATTGTGCGCGGTGACGATGTCCTGCGGCTTGTACGCGGTCGGGCCGATCAGGTTCTCGGTGATCGCGAGCCAGCAGTCGACCGCGAGCGGGGAGCCGAGCTCATGCAGCGCATGCAGGCTGCCGACGGCGACCGCGCTGCCGGCCATGTCCGTATGCATGTGCAGCATGCTCTTGTGCGGCTTCAGGTTGGTGCCGCCGGTATCGAAACAGATGCCCTTGCCCACGAGGGTCAAGTCGGGCGCGCGGGCGCCGCGCGGCCGGTAGCTCAAGCGCACGATCCCGGCATCGCGGCGGGCGTTGCCCTGCGAGACGGCGAGAAAGGCGCCGGCGCCGAGGCGCTTCAGGTCCGCCTCGCCGTAGAATTTGTATTCCAGGCCCAGCTGTCGCGCCAGCAGTTGCAGGAAGCGCCGGTAAGCAGCGGCATCGAGGCTGTTCGGCGGCAGCGCCGTGAGCCAGCGCGCAAGATTTGCCCCGGCACTCGCGGCGAGTTCCTGGCGCAGCCCGGGCAGCCGTGCGCCGAGGATCAGTTCGATGCCGGCCAGGCGCGTTACGCGCGCCGGCTTCGACTTGAATGTCGGCAGCGGCATCGCCGCCGCCTGCAGTGCAGCGACCAGGGCGAGCCCGGCGGCAGCGGCGACCGGTGCCGTGAGGCCACACTGCGCGACGGCCAGGGTCGAGGGTTCGCTGGCCAGCGCGGCGCGCGTCCAGCGGGCCGCGCATTGCAGCCGCTCGAAGGCCGATGCCTTTGGCGCGACGATGCAGACGAGCAGCAGCGTCGCCGCATCACTGCCGACGCGCAGCTCGAAGCTGTCGCCGGCTTTGCGCTTCCTGAGTGCAAATACGTCCCTGACGGCGCCTGCGAATGGCACGCCGGACCAGTCCGCGGGCGCAGGCTCCGCGGGCAGCAGCAACAGCGCGCCGGGATGGCGCAGCAGCCGGGCGGCGCTCAGTCTGCCGGTGGTCTCGCGGACGGGGGTCGACAGGGAGCGGGGAGGCAGCAGTTTCGGCATATGTATTTTGCGAAGAAGAGCCGGTCCTTTGGCTTGACCGTGAAAAACCGGCGCTGTACCGTGCCGGGCATATTAACAGGACTTAAGTGGGCATGTGCATTGGCGCGTTCCCCTGCAAGGCACAGCATGACGCAACGATCGCCGTTCGAGGATATTGACCCGGCCGAAACTCAGGAGTGGCTCGAGTCGATCGACTCGGTCATGCGTGCACAGGGCGCGGAACGTGCGCACTTCCTGCTCGAGAAGCTGGTGGACTTCACCCGTCGCTCGGGCGCCTACCTGCCGTTCCGGCCGAATACGGCCTACCTGAACACGATCTCCAAGGCCCAGGAGCCGGAGTACCCCGGCGATCGCGCGCTCGAGCGGCGCAACGAGGCCTTCATCCGCTGGAACGCGCTGGCGATGGTCGTCAACGCGAACCGCGAGAATTCAGAGTACGGCGGCCACATCGCGAGCTATGCCTCGGCGGCGACGTTGTATGAAGTCGGATTCAACCACTTCTGGCGGGCGCGCAGCGAAGCGCACCCCGGCGACATGATCTTCATGCAGGGACATTCGAGCCCGGGCGTCTATGCGCGCGCCTACCTTGAAGGACGGCTCGGCGAGAGCGAGTTGCTGCGCTTCCGTCGCGAGGTCGCCGGCGGTGGCCTCTCCTCCTACCCGCATCCCTGGCTGATGCCGGATTTCTGGCAGTTCCCGACCGTCTCGATGGGCTTGGGTCCGATGACCGCGATCTTCCAGGCGCGTTTCATCCGCTACCTCGAGAACCGCGGCATCGTGCCGCCATCCGACCGCAAGGTCTGGGCCTTCCTCGGCGACGGTGAGATGGATGAGCCGGAGTCGATGGGCGCGCTGACGATGCCGGTGCGCGAGAAGCTCGATAACCTGATCTTCGTGATCAACTGCAACCTGCAGCGACTCGACGGCCCGGTCAGGGGCAACGGCAAGATCATCCAGGAACTGGAAGCTGCGTTCCTCGGTGCCGGCTGGAACGTCATCAAGGTCATCTGGGGCTCGCGCTGGGATGCGCTGCTGGCCCGCGACCATGACGGGCTGCTGAAGCGCGTCATGGAGGAATGCGTCGACGGCGAGTACCAGAACTTCAAGTCCAAGGGCGGCGCCTACACGCGCGAACACTTCTTCGGCAAGTATCCGGAGCTCAAGGAGATGGTTGCCAACCTCTCGGACGACGAGATCTGGCGCCTGAACCGTGGCGGCCACGATCCGCAGAAGGTCTACGCGGCCTACGCAGCCGCGGTCGCGCACAAGGGCGCACCGACCGTGATCCTGGCCAAGACCGTCAAGGGCTTCGGCATGGGCAAGGCGGGCGAGGGACTGAACGTCGCCCACCAGCAGAAGAAGCTGGACGTCGATTCGCTGAAGGATTTCCGCACGCGCTTCAACATCCCGGTCTCCGACGGGGAGATCGAGGGCCTCTCGTTCCGCAAGCCGGCGCCCGACAGCGAGGAACTGCGCTACCTGCAGGCGCACCGCGCGACGCTCGGCGGTTACGTCCCGGCCCGCAACTCGGTCGCGCCGGTGCTCACCGTGCCGCCGATCGAGATCTTCGATGCTTTGCTGCAGGGCAGCGGCGATCGTGAGATGTCGACGACGATGGCGCTCGTGCGCATGCTGACCGCGCTCGTCAAGGACAAGAACCTCGGCAGCCACATCGTGCCGATCGTGCCGGACGAGGCGCGCACCTTCGGCATGGAAGGCATGTTCCGCCAGGTCGGTATCTACTCGTCGGTGGGGCAGCTGTACACGCCGCAGGACGCCGACCAGCTGATGTACTACCGCGAGGACCTCAAGGGCCAGATCCTCGAGGAGGGGATCAACGAGGCGGGCGCGCTCTGTTCGTGGATCGCGGCGGCCACCGCGTACTCGAACCACGGGGTCAGCATGATTCCGTTCTATATCTATTATTCGATGTTCGGCTTCCAGCGTGTCGGCGACTTCATCTGGGCCGCCGGCGACAGCCGCGCGCGCGGCTTCCTCGTCGGCGGTACGGCCGGGCGCACGACGCTGTCCGGCGAGGGCCTGCAGCACCAGGACGGCCACAGCCAGCTGGTTGCGACGACCGTGCCGAACTGCGTCGCCTACGACCCGGCCTATGCCTATGAACTGGCGGTGATCGTGCACGACGGCCTGCGCCGGATGTACCAGGAACAGGAGAGCGTGTTCTATTACATCACCTGCATGAACGAGAACTACCAGCACCCGGCGATGCCTGCGGGCGCGGAGAAGGGCATCCTCGGCGGCATGTACCGGCTGCGCGAGGCGGGCGCGGGGAAGGTGCCGGTCACGCTGTTCGGCTCGGGTACGATCCTGCGCGAGGTGGAGGCGGCGGCCGAGCTGCTGTCGAGGGACTATGGCGTTGCAGCCGAGGTGTTCTCGGTGACCAGCTTCAGCGAGCTGCGCAAGGATGCGCTCGAGACCGAGCGCTGGAACATGCTCCACCCCGGCAAGGTGCCGCGCCGCAACTTCGTCCAGCAGGCACTCGAGGGCTGCAAGGGTCCGTTCATTGCCGCGACCGATTACATGAAGACCGTCTCCGACCAGATCCGCCAGTGGGTGCCCGGTCATTACGTGGTCCTCGGCACGGACGGCTTCGGCCGCAGCGACTCGCGCGCCGAGCTGCGCCGCTTCTTCGAGGTCGACCGGCACTATGTCGTCGTTGCGGCGCTGAAGGCGCTCGCCGATGAGGACAAGCTCGGTGCCAGCGTCGTGGCGCAGGCCATGAAGGCCTACGGGATCGATCCGGAAAAGCCCAACCCGCTGTCGGTCTAGGCCCCATCATGACGACCCCCCTTGAAATCACGGTCCCCGACATCGGCGGATTCACCGACGTCAGCGTCATCGACATCCTGGTCGAGGCCGGCCAGAAGATCGAGGTCGATACACCGCTGATCACGATCGAGACCGACAAGGCCGCGATGGACGTTCCGGCGCCTGCCGCGGGCACCGTGCGCCGGCTTGCGCTCGCGCGCGGCGACAAGGTCTCGCAGGGCTCGCTGATCCTGGTCCTCGAGACCGACGCATCCACGGCGCCTGCAGTTGCTGCCCCAGCGACCGCCGCACCCTCGTCCGCGCCAGCTGCGGCAGCCGCGTCGGCGCCCGCAGCGCGCCCTGCGCCGCCGGCGCCGGCATCGCCCGTTGCCGCCGCGGCGGCCGGACCAAAAGGCAGCCCGACAATCGATGAGGCGGGATTCTCGAAAGCGCACGCGAGCCCGTCGGTGCGCAAGTTCGCGCGTGAGCTCGGCGTCGACCTTGGCCGCGTCAGCGGTACCGGACCCAAGGGCCGCGTCACCGCCGACGACATCAAGGCCCACGTCAAGAAGCTGCTGGCGGGCGGCACGACGGTCGTGTCGGGGCTGCCGAAGGTGCCCGACGTTGATTTCTCGCGCTTCGGCCCGGTCGAGGTCAGGCCGCTGTCGCGGATCCAGCGCATCTCGGGCGCGCGTCTGCAGGCGAGCTGGATCAACCTGCCGCACGTCACGCAGAACGAGGATGCAGACATCACCGACCTCGAGGCGCTGCGCGCCTCGCTGAAGGACAAGGCGGCGGCCGACGGCGTACGCCTTACGCCGCTCGCCTACATCATCCGCGCCTGTGCCCTCGCGCTGCGCCAGTTTCCGCGCTTCAATGCGTCGCTTGACGCGACGGCTGAGAACCTGGTGTTCAAGCAGTACTGCAACATCGGCTTTGCCGCCGATACACCGGATGGACTGGTTGTGCCGGTGATCCGCGATGCGGACAGGAGCGACGTATTCGGCCTTGCGCGCACGCTCGCGCAGCTGTCCGAGAAGGCGCGCGCCGGCAAGCTCACCGCGCAGGAGATGCAGGGGGGCTGCTTCACGGTGTCGAGCCTGGGCGGCATCGGCGGCACGGCGTTCACGCCGATCATCAACGCGCCGGAGGTGGCGATCCTCGGCGTCGCGCGTTCCGCCTACAAGCCCGTCTACCAGGGCGGCGCGTTCGTCCCGCGGCTGATACTGCCGCTGTGCCTGTCCTACGATCATCGTGTCATCGACGGCGCCGAGGCGGCACGCTTCGTCGTGGCGCTCGCGAAACTGCTCGCGGACCCCAAGGCCCTGTCGTGAGCCAGGTCGAAATCAGGATCCCGGACCTCGGGGATTCGAAGGACGTCGCGGTCATCGAGGTGATGATCCAGGACGGCTCGATTCTCAAGGTCGAGGATCCGCTGGTCACGCTGGAGACCGACAAGGCGACGATGGATGTGCCGTCGCCGGTCGCGGGCGTCGTCGCCTCGGTGCGGCTGAAGAAAGGCGATCGCGTCGAGAGCGGCACGCTGGTGGCCGTCGTCGAGGCGGTCGCGGCGCCGGGCACCGCACCCGCCGCCCCAGCGCCGGCCGCCGGCGCGGTTGCCGCGTCTGGTGCCGCTGCCGCGCCCGCCGCGGCGCCCGCTCCCGCGCCTGTGGTGGTCTCGCCGGTCCCGGAGGGTGCACTCGACCTCGTCGTGCTCGGCGCCGGTCCTGGTGGCTACACGGCGGCGTTCCGCGCAGCCGACCTTGGCATGAAGGTGACGCTGATCGAGCGCTGGCCATTACTCGGTGGCGTCTGCCTCAACGTCGGCTGTATTCCGTCCAAGGCGTTGCTGCATGCGGCGAAGGTCATCGAGGAAGCGGAATCCATGGCCGCGTTTGGCATCGAATTCGGCAAGCCGCAGATCGACCTCGACAAGCTGCGCAGCTGGAAAGGCAAGGTTGTCAGTCGTCTCGTCGGCGGGCTCTCGCAGCTCGCGAAGCAGCGTAAGGTCGACGTGCTGCATGGCGTCGCAACGTTCATCGGGCCGTACTCGCTGGAGCTGAAGTCCGACAGCGGCACACAGGTCGTACATTTCAAACAGTGCATCATCGCGGCCGGCTCCGAGTCGGTGCGCCTGCCGGGACTGCCGGACGATCCGCGGATCATCGACTCGACCGGGGCGCTGGAACTGCCCGCAGGTGTGAAACGGCTCCTGGTCATCGGCGGTGGCATCATTGGCCTCGAGATGGCCTGCGTCTACGACGCGCTGGGCGTCGAGGTCAGCGTCGTCGAGCTCAGCGACGGGCTGATGCCGGGCTGTGACCGGGATCTGGTGCGTCCGCTGCAGAAACGCATCGAGAAGCGCTACCAGAAGATCCTGCTGGGCACCAAGGTCAGCGCACTCGAGGCACGACCTGACTGCCTGCGCGCGAGCTTCGAAGGGCCCGGCAACCCGCCGCCCCAGGAGTTCGACCGCGTGCTGGTGGCGGTCGGGCGCAGCGCGAATGGCTTGCGCATCAATGCCGCCGCCGCCGGGGTCAGCGTCAGCGACCGCGGCATCATCGCGGTCAATAAACAGATGCGCACCAACGTGGCGCATATCTTTGCGATCGGCGACGTGGCGGGGCAGCCTATGCTCGCGCACAAGGCGACCCACGAAGCCAAGGTGGCCGCGGAAGTGGCCGCCGGGCACAAGGCCGCGTTCGATGCGCGCGGCATCCCGTCGGTCGCCTACACGGATCCGGAAATTGCCTGGGTGGGTGTCACCGAGACGGAAGCGAGGGCGAAGGGCATCGATTACGGCAAGGGCGTGTTTCCCTGGGCGGCGAGCGGCCGCTCGCTGGCGATCGGGCGCGACGAAGGCTTCACGAAGCTGCTGTTCGACCCGGTGACGCGCCGCGTGATCGGCGCCGGCATCGTCGGCACGAACGCCGGCGACCTGATCGCCGAGGTCGGGCTCGCGATCGAGATGGGCGCCGATGCCTCCGACGTCGGCCTCACCGTGCACGCCCACCCGACTCTGTCCGAGACGGTGGCGATGGCGGCCGAGGCATTCGAGGGGACGCTGACGGACCTGTATCTCCCGAAGAAGAAGCCTTAAGTTGCGCGACCCCGCCGCAAGACCAATAGACAGCTTGCGGTTGGCCGGCCTGGAAAAAACGAAGGATTGCCGGCCGCGTGTCTTCGAATACTTTTTGGTCACTACAGTGGGTGCCATGCCATGACTACCAAGCAACCCGGCTCGTCTCAGTCGCAAGAGGCAATTCAGCTTGATCACGGGCGCCGCATGAACGCCAGCGCTACGGAACTCTATGAGTATTGGACCGGGATCATGCGAATACGCTATCCAGTCTACCTGGAACTGATAAAGCGCTTTCGCCCAGCAGGAAAGATGCTTGATATCGGTTGCGGGCTCGCGAACGTATGGTACGAGGATTACGTCAGGCCATCAGGATATGACTATCACTGCACCGACGTTTCGGACGAGGTCATTTCCCATATGGCCAGGTTGCTGGGCGAAAAAGTTGCCGGCGCGCTCGCGAGAAAGGGTCGGTTGGAAAAATTGCCCTGGGATGACGGCACTTTCGATGTGGTGTTTGGGTCGCATATTCTTGAACATTGCCAGGACATAAGAGGTACGTTCACTGAGATAAAGCGGGTGCTGAAAAAAGACGGCATACTTTTTTTTGCGGTGCCGTGCGGTTATGACGACGAACCTGCCCATACGCATAACAGGGAGTTTGAAGAATGGCAGGAAGACTTCGCTGCGAACGGCATGTCGATTGTCGCATCCGGCCGCTTTGATTTTAATCAAAACGAGTTTCATGGGGTTGCCAGACCTGCCTAGGACGTATGCATAAAGCCGGGATCGCTGTCGCGCAAGGCGCATGCGCATGAGTTTACTCCGGTAGCCCTGATGACTCTCGGGGTCCGGCCACTGGTATTATGCAGGCGGAGACAGAGCAACGCCTGCACGTGACGCGCTCAGGGGCGGCGAGATTTCCGACCGGTTGACTCTGTGACGGGAATTTTTACGGGACGACACCCTACGGAGGTACATACTGCGGATTCTGCCGCAACCCGTTTGAGATAACACCAGGGGACGCTGACGGAGCTGCCGTTGGGCGTGCTGTTCGGCTCGAGCGGCGGATACTCGGCCTGCGAGCAGGGCGGCAGCTCTACGACCGGAGTCCCGCCGGTGGCCCGGGGCACGGTCGTTGCTGCGAAGCCGCTCCGGGCCGGTCCGTCACCGTCGGAGAAAACGTTGGAGAAATGCCCGCATGCAGTTGTTGGAGATGCGTAAATGAAGAAGTTCCGGCATGAAGCGGAGTTATTCAAGGCGGCGTTGCTCGCCGGCGTTCAATATGCAGAGTCGCGCAAGGCGGTCGAGTTCGAGCCTACTGACTCGGCCAGCGACAAGGCGCTGTACATCTATCGGCTGCTGGTGCACGACAAGATCATATCGCCGATGCCGGAGGAGCAGGTGGCCGAGAAGACGATCCGCCATCGTCTTGCGACCTGGTATGCGCGCCAGTTGCCGGACGGGCATCCGCTGTTGGAATAGAAAGTGCAGCCGCGAACTGTCGACAAACAGGGGGTCAATCATAAATTCCATGAGGATGCTTCTGGCACGTGTTGCACTGCTGGCGCTGCCGGGGCAAACGCACGCGTCCTGAATACGACCGGCAACAGCAACACCACCGCGGGGGCGGAGCGCTCTACGCAAACAAGACCGGTATCGTCGGCACCAATGCCGGCGACCTGATCGCCGAGGTGGGACTCGCGATCGAAATGGGCACCGATGCGTCCGACGTCGGTCTCACCGCGCACTCCTCATCCAACGTTATTGTTCACACTCTTGCTTGTCCCTGTGCCTCCATCGCTGACGCCCGGCGTATTCAGATTGCCGGCAACCAGGTTACCGGCAACCACATAATTGTTCGAAGGACCGGCCTCTATCACGATTCCATGGCTTTGCAGGTTGGGCTGTACGTTTACCGCTGCGAAGTAACCGCCGGACCCGCAGATATTGTTCGCAATGACAAAATTCGATACGCCTCCCTTGACCACGATGCCCGGATATCGTCCCGCCGCGCCGTACATTGAATTCTGGTTGACCTGCGCTTGCTGGATCACGAGGTTCGTGGCGCTGACGACCGCAATTCCGGCGGCATTGTTGTTATGAAAGACTCCGCCACTGATCTTGATGCCGTTGATCGTCCCCGATCCCTGGTCGATGGATACTCCATGGGCGGCAATTGATCCACCGGACGCCTTCCCTGCGCCGCATCCCCAGCAATCGGTCATCATGAATTCCACGACCTGGCCGCCATTGGTCGTAATGTTCCACGCACTGCCAACAGTCGTATCACTCAATACCTGATCGCAAAAAACGGCATTCACGTTCATGCCGGACGGCGGCGATGTCTGAATCCCGATGCCACAGTTCGCCGTGCTCACCTGGGATAAATAAACACCGCTCGCGCTGATGAGGTTTATGGCCTGCCCGGTCGCTCCGTCAATCACGAGACCGTTGAGGAATACATCCTGCACAAAATGCGTCTGCCCGAGGACAATACCAATTACGCACGCATTGATTTCGCAGTTGCTCACATAGTAGGAATAGCCACCCTGTTCCTGTGTGTCATTCACCGTCAGCGGCCCGGCGGCATCCAGGCTGATTGCCCAATACAGGTTGTATCCGAAGCGTACGTTCGCAACACCGCAGTTCCCGCCATTCATGAATCTGATCGCCGAGCCGCCGGTCATGGATATGCTTCCCTCGACGGTGAGATCCTGAATGAAGCAGTTCAGGCATATCGTGCCTGCGTTGCCGATCATGATCCCGGTTTGATTGGCCACCGTCATGGTGATGGCAGTGGAATTCTGCCCGGCACCCTGGATCGTTACTCCATTGGCAGCGGCGCCACCATGGCCGGTCAGCATCAGGGCTGAATTGACGTAGTATTTTCCGGGTGGCAGATAGACGACGCCGCCGCCGCCGGCTATCGCGACATTGATGGCGTTTTGAATGGCAGTCGTGGTTGTCCCTGCGCTGCTGATCGAATTGATGACCGCGCCATAGCGCAGCACGTTAAGCGGCGGGTATTGAGGATTCGCCGGGGTAATTTTTGCGGCCTTCTCGGCCGAGGTGCGGGTGAAGCAAGGGTCGGTACATGTTTGGGCTTTTGCCCGCGCTGCAACGAGAGACGCTCCCACGCCGGTTGCAAACAACGCCTGTGCAATCTTTCGACGTTCCATCGGCAATCTCCTCTGGTAGCCACGCTACGGGCGCAATCACCCCTTCGCACCGGACCGCGGCTACCGACCCCGGCGCTCGCGCGCCAGCGTGAGATACCGCTGTTCATCCGGCGCCCGGCCGTCGCGCTGCGCCTGCCACAACACCTCGGCCAGCGCCTCCATCAGCACATGCTCCGCCTCATGCACGCCGCCGAAACGGGCCTGCAACTCGCGGTGCAGCGCACGGATGCCGGCCGGACGGTCGATCGAGACCTGGTCGCGGATCGCCAGATGCAGCCCCATGTGCAGGAACGGGTTCTGTTCGCCTGATGTGGATCCCGGCTCGAAGGCGAGCGCTGCATCCGGATCGGCGATCAGCGCGTGATATTCCGGATGCAGGCCGATGATGTCGGCGATGCCGGCCTCCTGCGGCGAGAGCGGCATGCGCTCCTGATGCTTGCGCCAGGCCTCCGTGTAGGCCTTGCGCAATGCATCGCGGGAGGCGCCCAGGTTTGCGCTCATGGCGTCGCCGGCTTCGTCTTGCGCCGGTACTCGCACAGGTCCGCGATCAGGCAGGTGGGGCAGGCCGGCGTGCGTGCCAGGCAGGTGTAGCGGCCGTGCAGGATCAGCCAGTGGTGTGCGTCGCGCAGGAATTCCGGCGGCACGAACTTCATCAGCCGGTCCTCGACCGCGCGTACGGTCTTGCCGGCCGCGATACCGCTGCGGTTCGCGACCCGGAAGATATGCGTGTCGACCGCCATCGTCGGCTCGCCGAAGGCCGTGTTCAGCACGACGTTCGCGGTCTTGCGACCGACGCCCGGGAGCTGTTCCAGCGCCTCGCGCGAGTGCGGCACCTCGCCACCATGGCGCTCGATCAACGCTGCACAGGTGGCGATGATGTTCTTCGCCTTGGCGTTGTACAGGCCGATGGTGCGGATGTAACCCGACAGGCCGTCGATGCCGAGCGCGAGAATGGACGCCGGGGTGTTGGCGACGCGGTACAGCTCCGCGGTCGCCTTGTTGACGCTCTTGTCGGTCGCCTGCGCCGAGAGGATCACGGCGACCAGCAGTTCGAACGGCGAGCGGTAAACGAGCTCGGTGCGCGGTGCGGGGTTTGCCGCGCGCAGCCGCGTAAATATCTCGAGGCGTTTCGCGGGATTCATCGCGGCGCCGCCGGCTGCGGCAATGCGGCCTTCTGCGCCGCGATCTGCGCCGCGCGTTCGGCTGCGCGGCGCGCGATCCGCGCGTTATGCGCAGCGTAGCGCTCGCGGTGGCGCACGGCGTCGTGGGCCGGGTCCGGTGCCGCCGGGCGCAGCTCGATGCAGTCCACCGGGCAGGGCGCAATGCACAGCTCACACCCCGTGCAGTGCGCGGTCAGCACGGTATGCAGGAACTTCGGCGCGCCGACGATCGCATCGACCGGGCAGGGCGGCAGGCAGCGTGCGCAGCCGATGCAGCGCGTCTCGTCGATCCACGCAACCAGCGGCGCTCGCTCCACACCGTTGGCGGGGTTCAGCGGCAGCGCCGGTACGCCGAGCAGCTGCGACAGCGCCGAGATCGTGGCGCCGCCGCCGGGCGGACACTGGTTGATCGGTGCGTCTCCGGCGGCGATGGCCTCGGCATACGGCAGGCAGCCCGGGTAGCCGCAGCGGGTGCACTGCGTCTGCGGCAACAGCGCATCGATCGACGCTGCACTCCGCTGCCCGCCCGCCGCGCTCATGTCACTTGACGCGCATGCCAGGCACAGCGCCGCTGTCCGGTGCCAGCAGGAAGATATCCTTGCCGCCGGGACCAGCCGCCAGCACCATCCCGGCGGAGGTGCCGAAGCGCATCTTGCGAGGTTCCAGGTTCGCGACGACGACGGTGAGGCGCCCGACCAGGGACTCGGGCGCATAGGCCGCCCGGATGCCGGCAAACACCTGCCGCTCGCCACCGGCCTCGCCGAGGTCGACCTGCAGTTTCAACAGCTTGTCCGCGCCCGGAATGAGCTCGGCCGAGACGATACGCGCGACACGCAGCTCGATCCGCCCGAACTCCTCGATCGTGATTGGTGGCAGCGCTGCACCGGCCCCAGGGGCGAGGGTCGTCGCCGCCGCAGCTGCGGCCGCCTGGCCTGCTTCGGCCGGCCAGGCCTGCGGCTGGACGGGCTGCGGTATCCGTGCCGCCTGGGACGCCAAAGGCATTGCGGCAGGTGCGGGCGTCGTGGCAGGGGCCGGCTCGACCAGCGCCGCGACGGCCTTGGGGTCGAGGCGTGTGGCCAGCGCCTCGTAGGGCAGGATCGTCTTGCCGAGCAGCGGTCGCTGCGCGTCGTCCCAGCTCCACGCCGCCTCGCCGAGGAAGCGGGCGGAGCGGGCCGCCATCTCGGGCAGGACCGGCGCGAGGTAGATCATCAGCACGCGGAACAGGTTCAGGCCCTGGGTGCAGACGGCCTGGACCTCGGTCTGGGCTTCGGGCTGCTTCGCCAGCTGCCAGGGTTTGCGCAGGTCGATGTACTGGTTCGCGCGATCCGCCAGCGCCATGATCTCGCGCACGGCGCCGGCGTAGTCCAGCGACTCCCAGGCGGCGGCGATCGGGGCCGCGGCCGCGGTGAACGCGGCGAACAGCTCCGGATCGGCGAGTGTGGCGCCGAGCTTTCCGGCGGACCCGCGGGTGATGAACCCCGCGCAGCGGCTCGCGATGTTGACCAGCTTGCCGACGATATCGGAGTTCAGCCGCGCCGCGAACTCGTCGAGGTTCAGGTCCAGGTCCTCGATGCCGTTGCTCAGCTTCGCGGCGAAGTAGTAGCGCAGGTACTCCGGCGGGAAGCGCTCCAGGTAGCGCCGTGCGGTGATGAAGGTGCCGCGGGACTTGGACATCTTCTGGCCGTTGATGGTCACGAAGCCGTGGGTGTGCACCGCGGTGGGGCGGCGCATGCCGGCTCCCTGCAGAACCGCGGGCCAGAACAGCGTATGGAAATACAGGATGTCCTTGCCGATGAAATGGTGCAGCTCGGCCGCGCTGTCCGGCGCGAAGAACTCATCGAACTTCAGGCCCGTGCGCGCGCACAGCTGGGTGAAGCTCGCAAGATAGCCGATGGGCGCATCGAACCAGACGTAGAAATACTTGCCCGGAGCGCCGGGGATCTCGAAGCCGAAGTAGGGTGCATCGCGCGAGATGTCCCAGTCGCGCAGGCCCTGCGCGAACCATTCCCCGAGCTTGCGGGCGACGCTCTCCTGGACGCCGCCGGCACCGATCCACTCGCGCAGGTCGGCCTCGTAGGCGCTCAGGCGGAAGAAATAATGTTCCGAGTCGCGCTCGACGGGACGTGTCCCGCTGACCACCGACACCGGATCCTTCAGGTCCGCCGGGGAATAGGTTGCACCGCAGTTCTCGCAGGAGTCGCCGTACTGGTCCGGCGTTGCGCACACCGGGCAGGTGCCCTTGACGTAGCGGTCGGGCAGGAACATGTTCGCGACCGAGTCATAGGCCTGGCGGATCGTGCGCCGCTCGATCGAACCGGCATCCCGCAGCGCCAGATACATGCGGTCGCACAGCAGCTGGTTCTCCGCATCGTTGGTCGAGCCGAAGTTGTCGAGCGAGATCAGCATCCCCTCGAGGTCGCGCCGGTGTTCGTGGTTGACCCGCCCGATCAGCTCCTCCGGGGTGATCCCTTCCGACTGCGCCTTGAGCATGATCGGCGTGCCGTGCGTGTCGTCGGCGCACACATAGTGGCATTCGTGGCCGCGCAGGCGCTGGAAGCGGACCCAGATATCGGTCTGGATCGCCTCGAGCAGGTAGCCCAGGTGGATCGGCCCGTTCGCGTAGGGGAGGGCACTGGTGACGAGAATGCGGCGTTTGGCGGTCATAAGCCGCGAATTATGCCACGCACTGGGAAGGGCCTGTGAAAACGGGCCCGAAGCCTTCAGGTGTCGTTGCGGTACTGCTCGAACTTCGACTTGTTGATGGCCTTCCTGAAGGCGTCTGCGCCGGAGATGATGCGCTTGTCGAGCAGCTGCTGGATCGCCGTGTCCATCGTGCGCATGCCGACCTGGGAGCCGGTCATCATCGCGTTCTCCAGCTGGTCCATCTTGCCCTGGCGGATCAGGTTCGCGACCGCCGGGGTATTGATCAGGATCTCGAGCGCCGCGACGCGCCCGTCTTTACCGGCGCGCGGGATCAGCTGCTGGGAGACGACTCCGCGCAGGCTGGTCGAGAGCATGGTGCGCACCGGCCCCTGCTTGTCGGAGGGAAATGCGTTGACCATGCGATCCACGGTCGCCGCCGCACCGTTGGTGTGCAGCGTGCCCATCACCAGGATCCCCATCTCGGCGGCGGTCACGGCGATGCTCATCGTCTCGAGGTCGCGCAACTCGCCGACCAGGATCACGTCGGGGTCCTCGCGCAACGCCGAGAGCAGCGCCGCAGAGAAGGTCGGTGTGTGCGCGCCGATCTCGCGCTGGCTGATCAGACAGCTCTTGCGGGTGTGCACGAACTCGATCGGGTCCTCGATCGTCAGGATGTGACCCTTGGCGGTGGTGTTGATCGCATCGATCAGCGCCGCCAGCGTCGTCGATTTGCCGGACCCGGTCTTGCCGGTCACGAGGATCAGCCCGCTGTTGACCTGGGTGAGGTTGCGTACGGCCTGCGGCAGGTCGAGCTCGTCCATCGTCTTGGCTTTCGACGGGATCGTCCGGAAGATGCCGCCCATGCCGCCCAGGTGGCGCATCACGTTGACGCGGAAGCGCGCTATCCCTGGCAGGCTGTAGGCGAAGTCGGTGCCGTCCTTGGCCTCGAAGCGCTCAGCGGCGATCTTGGGCATGATCTCGTACAGCGCCGCCTTGACCATCGCGGGATCCAGCGGCTCCGGGAACAGCGGCTTGATCTCGCCATAGAGGCGGATGCGCGCCGGGTCCCCGGCGAGAAAGTGCAGGTCCGAGCCTTTGCGCTCGTAGACCTCGTTCAGGTACCGGTCGATGGCGGGCATCGCGGCCTCAGGTTCCGGGTCCGGCGGCGCTGAGGCCGCCCGCCATGCCGACGTAGCGCTCGAACGGGCGCTTGTCGAGCGCATAGCCGAACGCATCCTCCGGGTCGATCTGCTTGTCCGCGATCGCCTGCAGCAGCGCCTGGTCCATCTGCTGCATGCCGAGGTCCTTGCCCATCAGCATCTGGCTGGGGATCTGGTGCGTCTGGTCGGTCATGATCAGCTTGCCGACCGCCTTGGTCACGACGAGGACCTCGCAGACCGCCTTGCGTGCGCGCAGGTCCGGTGTCTTGACCAGTACCTGGGTGATCACGGCGAGCAGGCTCTGTGCCATGAAGCTCTTGGTCTGTTCGCGCTCCTCGACGGGCAGGGCGTCGATCAGGCGGTCGATGGTCTTGCTCGCGCTGGTGGTATGCAGCGTGCCGAGCACGAGGTGGCCGGTCTCGGCCGCCGTCATCGCCATCGAGATCGTCGCCGCATCGCGCATTTCGCCGACGAGGATCACGTCCGGGTCCTCGCGCATCGCCGCGCGTACGCCCTCGGCGAAGGACGGCAGGTGGGTGCCCAGCTCGCGCTGGATGATCTGGCTCTGCTTGCTCCGGTGCACGAACTCGATCGGATCCTCGAGGCTGATGATGTTCAGCGAGCGTGTCGAGTTCAGGTAGTCGATCATTGCCGCGAGCGTCGTCGACTTGCCGGTGCCGGTGGAGCCGGTAACGAGGATCATGCCCTGGTGGTAGTCGCAGAGCTTGCGCACGATCGGCGGCAGGTTCAGCTCCTCGAGCGTCGGGGTGCGGCTCGGAATCGAGCGGAACGCGGCCCCGATCCCGGTCTCCTTGTGGTAGACGTTCGCGCGGAAGCGGCCGCCCTCGGACGACACGTAGGAGAAGTCGAGGTCGTGGCCCTGCGCGAGCTGCTTGCGCTGGTTCTCGGTCAGCACCTCGGTGACGTAGGACTCGAGTTCCGCCTGGCCGAGGTCGCGGAACTTGATCGGCACGAGGTCGCCCTGCATCCGCAGCATGGGCGGGATGCCCACCGCGAGGTGCATGTCGGAGCAGCCCTGGGCGAGCCCCAGCTTAAGGAAGGAGTCGATTCTTGCCATAATCCGCAAGGCTACCCCCAACCCGGGGGATTTTCGAGGGTCTGGGCCGCCTGGGGGCCGTAAACGTGAGCTGCGTCGCAGCTACAGGAAGGCTTCGAGGGCTACCCGCAGCTCGTCCATCGACTGGAAGCGCTTGGATTTGTCGAGCGCCATGCACTTGACCACGAGGTCGTTGAGCCCCTTCGGCAGGGTCTTGTTCAGGTCGATCGGCGGACGGGCCTTGCCCTGCACATGCTGGTACATCACCGACATGTGGTCGCCCCGCAAATACGGCGGGACGCCGCAGAACAGCTCGTAGAGGATGATCCCGAGGCTGTAGATGTCGGCGCGCTCATCGACCTTCTTGCCGAGGATCTGCTCGGGCGCCATGTACTTCGGCGACCCGATCACGTAGCCGGTCTTGGTCAGCTGGGTGTCGCCCTGGCTGTGCGCGGCGGCGACGCCGAAGTCGACGATCTTCAGCAGCCCGTCGTTGTCGATCAGCAGGTTGGCCGGCTTCAGGTCGCGATGCACGATGCCGACCTGGTGCGCGACCGCCATGCCGGTTGCGATATCCATGCCGAACCTGATCGCCCGCTTCAGCTCGAGCGGCTTTTCGTTGACGATTTCCGCGCCAAGGGTGTGCGACGGGAAATATTCCATCGAGATCGCATAGTTGCCGCGGATGTACAGGAAGTCGTAGATGCGGATGACGTTCTTGTGCGTGATCTTGCGGCTGTAGCGCAGCTCATGGACGAAGCGCTTCATCATCTCCTCGTCGCCGGACACGTTCGGGTTCAGGAACTTGAGGATCAGCCGCTCATCGACGATCGTGTCCTCCATCAGCAGCACAGTGCCGAACGCGCCCTTGCCGATCTTCTCGATGAACTTGTAGCGACCCTCGATGATGTCGCCGGGTTGCAGCGTCGAGATGTCGAGCCTCGCCGTCTGTTCCTCGGCCTGCTTGACGACCTCGGCGACGTCGGTGGTATCGGCCAGCAGCGTCTTGCTGGGCTCGGCCAGCTGCGCGGCGCGCTTGTCGGCGGCAAGCTGCTGCGTCGAGAAGCGCAGGTCGATCGCCTGGACCGCGCTGCGTACCGCCGTGCCCAGGGTGTCGTTTTCGGCGGTCGGCAGGGACTGCAGGCGCATCTTGACGGTCTCGGCGCGAGACTCGCTCGAGACCGCGGCCAGTGCGTTGACCGCCTCGATGCGGATGTCCTGCTCCGGCCTCTGCAGCAGCACCAGCAGGTTGTCGATCACGTCCTGGCTGCCGATCTTCGCCAGTGCGCGGATCACCGTCGGCAGGGTCTTCGGCTCGCTGGAGTTCAGCATCTCCTTCAGGCGCGGCAGCGCCTTGGTACTGCCGATCTCGGCCAGCGCATCCACCGCGCGCTCGCTGACCCACCAGTCAGCATCGCGCGTCGCCTCGATCAGCTGACCGACAGCGCGGTCATCCTTGGTCTGATTGAGGATCTCTATTGCTGCACGGCGCACGTCCTGGTTGTCGTCGCGGATCAGCTGCAGGACGGCCTCGACCACACGCGGGCCGCCGATCTTGCCCAGGGCGTCGGCGGCACGCGTGCGCACCCACCAGTCGCTGTCGGCGATGACTTCCAGCAGATACTTGACCGACTTGGCGTCGCCGACGTGGTTCAGCACCTCGACCGCCGAGCGGCGCGCATATTCGTTCTCGTCCTTCAGCACGTCGATCAGGTACTTGACCGTCTCCGGGTCGTTGATCTGCACCACGAGGTCGACGGCCTTGTTCTGCACGTCCAGTTCCGGGTCGCGCAGCATGTTGCAGAGGAGCTTGATGTCGAAGGGGCCGCCCATGCGTCCGAGGCTCAGCAGCGTCGCGGAGCGCACGAACTTGCTCTTGTCGCCGAGCTGTTTCTCGAGCGCCGCGCGCACCGCGGGTGTGTTGAAGCGGCCGAGCAGGTTGATGATCTGGACGCGCGCCAGCGGGTCGTTGTTGTCGATGCGCAGCAACAGCTCGTCGATCGCCGATTCATCGGCAACCTCGCCGATCACCTTGAACAGCGCAGCGCGATCGGGCGGCTCGAGGTTGAAGGCGGCGTTCAGCAGTTCGCGGGCGCTGAAGCGGTTCTTCTGCGCGGCGATGATGTCGAGGATCGCGGGTTTGGGCGCACCGGGCCGGGCGAGGGCCTCGAGCAGCGCCTGTGCCGGGAAGGCGGTGCTCGACGACAGCGCCCAGGAGATCCCCGAGGCCGCGCGTCCCTTGTTCTCGCCGAGCAGGGTGATCATGGTCGGCAGCGTTTTAGCGTCGGCGAGCTGCCCGAGCGCCTCGACGTAGAGCATCATCTCATGCTTGTCCGCGCTGCCGAGCGCCGTCACGATCGGCCCGATCGCAGCCGGTCCGATCGCGACGAGTCTTGCGAGCGCTTTCTGTCCGTTCGGACCCGCCGGGTTGCCACCCGACTTGATCTCGGCGATGAGCCGATCGGCCCGGAAATTCGCTATGAAACTCATTCAGCGCCTTGAGCTTGCCTGTCCAGCCAATTATGCCATACACCCCACCCGGTACCTGCCCGCTGCGCTACAATACTCTTACCCATGAATGAACGCGCATCCGCGGAGGCCGTCGCCCGCGCAAGACTGAGTGACTTCGTAGATCCGTTCCTCGGCCAGAGCCTCGGCGAGGCGAAGGCCATCGGCGCCGTCGAATGGCGCGACGGCTCGCTTGCCGTGGAACTGACCTACGGGTTCCCGTGCGCCGATTATAGCGGGGAGCTCGTGCCGGCCCTACAGGCGTGGCTTGCGCCGGTCCTCAATACCGCGAGGCTGACTGTGACCCTGCGCACAGAAATCACTGCGCACGCGGTCCAGCGGACTCTGAAGCCGCTCGACAATATCCGCAATGTCGTTGCGGTCGCTTCCGGCAAGGGCGGGGTCGGCAAGTCCACGGTGGCCGCCAACCTGGCGCTGGCCTGGGCCGCCCAGGGCGCGCGGGTGGGACTGCTGGATGCCGACATCTACGGTCCCAGCCAGCCGCTGGTGATGGGGCTTACCGGGCAGAAGCCGACGACGACGGACGGCAAGCGGATCCAGCCGCTGCGCGCCCACGGCGTTGCCGTCATGTCGATCGGCTTCCTGATCGACGCCGAGCAGCCGATGGTCTGGCGTGGTCCGATGGCGACCCAGGCGCTGACGCAGCTGCTGGCGGATACCGACTGGGGCGAGCTCGACTACCTGATCGTCGACATGCCGCCGGGCACCGGCGACATCCAGCTGACCCTCGCACAGCGCGTCCCCGTCAGCGGCGCCGTGATCGTCACGACACCGCAGGACATCGCGCTGCTCGATGCGCGCAGGGGCCTGCAGATGTTCGAGAAGGTCGAGGTGCGCGTGCTCGGCATCGTCGAGAACATGAGCGTGCACGTCTGCACGAACTGCGGGCACGCCGAGCACATCTTCGGCCGCGGCGGCGGCGCGAGCATGGCGGCGCAGTACAATATCCCGCTGCTCGGCGAGCTGCCCCTCGACGTGCGTATCCGCGAGGAGGCCGATGGCGGGCTGCCGACCGTCGTGGCCGACCCATCGAGCGCGCGCGCGCGCGCCTACTTCACGATGGCGCGCCGCACGGCAGCCAGGCTCGCGACGCTCAACAGGGATTACTCCCGCAAGTTTCCGAACATCACCGTCGAGTCGACCTGAACACATGACCATCAAGAGTGATCGCTGGATCCGCCGCATGGCCGCAGAGCGCGGCATGATCGAGCCCTTCTCCCCGCACCAGGTACGGGTCTCGGACGCCGGCAAGATCGTCTCCTACGGGACGTCGAGCTATGGCTACGACGTGCGCTGCGCGGAGGAGTTCAAGATCTTCACGAACATCAATTCGACCATCGTCGACCCGAAGAACTTCGACGACAAGTCCTTCGTCGACTTTCGCGGGCCGGTGTGCATCATCCCGCCGAACTCGTTCGCATTGGCGCGCACGGTCGAGTTCTTCCGCATCCCGCGCAGCGTGCTGACCGTGTGCCTCGGCAAGTCCACCTATGCGCGCTGCGGGATCATCGTCAACGTCACGCCGCTGGAGCCGGAGTGGCAGGGCCACGTGACGCTTGAGTTCTCGAACACCACGCCGCTGCCGGCGAAGATCTACGCCAACGAGGGCGTGGCGCAGATGCTGTTCTTCGAGTCCGACGAGGTCTGCGAGACCTCATATGCCGACCGCGGCGGCAAGTACCAGGGCCAGCTCGGCGTGACGCTGCCAAAGGCCTGAGGCCGCGCTGCGCCCGGCCGCTGCCCTGCGTCACAGGCTGCCTAGGGTCGCGTGAGGCTGCGGATCCGCATCGCAAACTCCAGTTTGCCGCCGCGCGTGCGTTCCGCCTGCACCGGAATGTAGCCGAGGGAGGGCGCGAACCACATGCGCAGGATCCGGTCGTTCCCTTCGCGCTGGCTCGCGACGATCACCGTGTCGAGGTTGCCGAGCGCGGTGCTCAGGCGAGCGCCGCCCTCGCGCGTGTAGAGGAATTCCTTGACCTCGTCCTTGTCGATGATCGAGAACCGCGGCGGCAGGCTGTCGGACTTCAGGTCCTGCATGACCTGGATCTGGATCGCCAGCACGTCGAGCGTACGCGCCGACAGTTCGAGCTCGAGCGGCTTGCCTTCATCGGTGCCGCGTGCGCGATGCGCGTCCCAGTCGAAGGACAGGCTCACGGATTTGGACCCCTCGGTGGCCTCGTAGCGGCGCGGCCGCACGCCGTCGCTGCCGAGGTCGAACCAGCTGGTCTGCACCAGGTCGTCGCTGTAGAACATGCGGAAGATGCCGCGGGCGCTGACCCGCCAGGTGTAGACCCAGTGGTCCGGCTGCGCGTCGCGGCGCAGCTCGAGGCCGCTGGTCGCCACACCAATGCCTTTCCAGTCCGCACCGAACTGCGCCGTAAACGGCTCGAGCGGGGGAGTCGGCATGCCGGAAGCGCCGCGGACGATCCCGGCCAGCAGAACGCAGAGGACAGCCGCCGCGGGCCGGACCGTCACGCGGCCTCCGCACTATCAAGCGCCACCGGACCCTCCAGCCGCCGTCCATCCAGCCAGGCTGCGCCGTCGCTGCAGCGCAGGCGCCCCGCGCAATGCCAGCTCACCGCCAGCGGATAGAGCCGGTGTTCGACCGCCTGCACCCGGGACGCCAGGCTCGCCTCGTCGTCGCCGGCCAGTACGCGCACCCGTCCCTGCAGGATCCGCGGGCCGGCATCGAGCTCGGCAGTGACGTAGTGGACCGTGGCGCCATGCTCGCGTTCACCGGCGGCCAGTACCCGGCGGTGCGTGTGCAGGCCCGGGTAGGCCGGCAACAGCGAGGGGTGGATGTTCTGGATCCGCCCGGCGAAGCGCGTAACGAATCCGGCGGACAGGATGCGCATGAAGCCTGCCAGTACGACCAGCGCCGGCGCCTCGGCGCTGATCGCGGCGCCGAGCCGCTCCTCGAAGCCGGCGCGGTCGGCGCTGTCCCGCGGATCGATGGCCCCGGCAGGTACGCCCAGCTCACGGGCGACGCCGAGCCCCAGGGCAGCGGGCTGGTCCGACAGCACGGCCGCGACCTCGTATGGCGCAGCCGCGCGGCGCCCAGCCTCGATCAGCGCCCGCATGTTCGAACCGCGCCCGGAGATCAGCACGACGATGCGCGGGACCTGATGCGCCGGTGTCACTCGATCACGACTCCGCGACTGCCCGCCTGGACTCTGCCGATGACCCGTGCGTCCTCGCCGGCGGCGCGCAGGATCGCGAGCGTCGCCTCCGCATCCCCCGGCGCGACCTGGACGGTCATGCCGATGCCGCAGTTGAACACGCGGTGCATCTCCGCCTCGCTGACCCGCCCCTGTGCCTGCAGCCAGTCGAACAGCGCGTACCGCGGCCAGGCCGCCCGTTGCAGCACGACCTCGAGGTGCTCCGGGATCACGCGTGGGATGTTCTCGACCAGGCCGCCGCCGGTGATGTGCGCAAGGCCGTGCACCGGGACCTGCCCGAGCAGCGTCAGCAGCGGCTTCACGTAGATACGCGTCGGCGCCATCAGCCGGTCCACCAGCTGCACGCCGTCGATGTCCCGTCCGAGGTCGGCGCCGGACAGCTGGATGATCCGGCGGATCAGCGAAAAGCCGTTCGAGTGCGGACCGGAGGAGGCAAGACCGATGACCACATCGCCGGCTTCCGTGCTCGCACCATCGAGGATCCGCTCCTTCTCGACGATACCGACGCAGAAACCCGCGAGGTCGTAGTCGTCGCCCGTATACATGCCGGGCATCTCGGCGGTCTCGCCGCCGACCAGCGCGCAGCCAGCCTGGACGCAGCCCTCGGCGATGCCGGCGATGAGCCGCGCGCCGATGCCGACGTCGAGCTTGCCGGTGGCGAAGTAATCGAGGAAGAACAGCGGCTCGGCGCCCTGTACGACGACGTCGTTGACGCACATCGCGACCAGGTCGATGCCGACGGTATCGTGGCGCTGGGTGTCGATCGCAAGGCGCAGCTTGGTGCCGACGCCGTCCGTGCCCGATACCAGGACCGGTTTTCGATAGCGGTCGAGCGGTACCTCGACCAGCGCGCCGAAGCCGCCGAGGCCGCCCAGCACCTCGCGCCGCAGCGTGCGCTTCACGGCCGGCTTGATGCGCTCGACCAGTTCCTCGCCGGCATCGATGTCGACACCGGCATCGCGATACGTGACAGGCGCGGATTCAGTCATCGGATTCCTCACAGGGGTAGCTGTGGTATTTTACACGTTTACACCGGTCTGCCCCGTGATCCGTCCATGAGCTACCTGGCCCGTTCCGCTAACCCCCGCTGGCTGCCGGCACCGCTGCGCGCGGCCTCTGTGCTGCTGCTCGCCGCCTGCCTCGGCTGTGTGCAGCCTGCCGCGGCGCTGACGCGGGCCGAGCTGTATCAGGCATCGGTGCCGGCCCCGGAGCGCGGCGAGGCAGCCCAGTCGGCGGCATTCGCGCAGGCAATGCGGGTCGTGCTCGTGCGCGTCACCGGCCGGCGCACGGCCGGGGATGACGCCGCCCTCGCGCCGCTGGTCGGCGAGGCGCGCCGCTACGTACAGCAATACCGCGCCGCGCCCGACGCACAGCTGATCGTCGCCTTCGACGGCAGCGCGATCGATCGCTGGCTGGCGCAGAACGGCCAGCCGATCTGGGGTCGCGACCGGCCGGCGACCTTCGTCTGGCTGGCGGCGCCCGCGGCCGGCACACAGGCCGCCGCCGTCGTCCGCGCCGACGACACGTCGGACCTGAAGTCCGCGGTCGATGCCGAGGCGCAGCTGCGCGGCATCCCCTTGCGCTGGCCGGCCGCTGCCGACCTGATCGCCCACCACATCGACTACGCGACCGTTGCGGTCGGCGCGAATGGCCCGCTGCTGGATCTCGGCCGGCAGCTGGGTGGGGAGGGCGTGCTGATCGGCCGTCCCGGTGCCTCCGGGACGATCCAGTGGATACACCAGTTCCAGGATCATGGCGGCAGCTTTGCGGGACCGACCGAAGGCGTGGATGGCGCAGCAGACCTGTATGCGGGACTGTTCGCCGCCAGCGGCGCACCCGCGCCGGTGGATCTCGAGGTCAGTGGCGTCGGCGACGTGGCTTCCTATGCCCGGGTACAGAACATCCTCGAGTCGCTGGCGTTCGTCGCACACTTCAGCGTGCGCGCGCTGGATGCCGACCGCGTGCAGTTGCGGCTGGCGGTACGCGGCGGCGCCGCGGCGCTGCAGCGGGCGCTGGCGCTGAACGGTTCGCTGGAACCGCTGGCGATCGGCGACGGGGCGACGCTGCACTACCAGCTGCGCCAGTAGATGGAACAGCTGCCCCTGCCGGTGCGGCTGCGCGCCGATGCGCTGTTCGCCAGCTACTGGGCAGGGGCTGTCAACGGCGAGCCGGTCGCGGCGCTGCGCGCTCGGCAGCCGGACCCGGTCTGGCTGTGGGGCGCGCCCGGCACCGGTAAAACCCACCTTTTGCAGGCAGCCTGCGTCGACGCCGGCACGAGCGCTGCCGCCTACTTCCCGCTCGGCGGCGAAGCGCGGTTGCCGCCGGAAGCGCTTGCGGGATTTGCCTCGCGGGGGCTCGTCTGTGTCGACGACGTCGACCGCGTCGCCGGCGATCCTGCCTGGGAGCGCATGCTGTTCGCGCTGTGGAACGAGGCGGCGGAACTGCATACCCGGCTGGTGTTCGCCGCATCGGCGCCGCCGGCGGGACTGCCGTGGCAGCTCGCCGACTGGCGTTCGCGGGCCGCCGCGTGCGTGGTGTACCAGCTGCGGGAGCTTGACGATGCAGGGCGCATCGAGGCGCTGCGGCTGCGCGCCCTGCAGCGCGGCCTGCAGCTCCCCGCCGAGACTGCCGATTATCTGCTGCGACGGATGCCGCGCAGCTTGAGTTCGCTACTGGCGGTTCTCGACGACCTCGATGTCGCGGCGCTCGCCGCGCAGCGTCGCCTGACCGTGCCCTTCATCCGGGACGCGCTCGAGCGGTCCGCAAGAACAAGACCATAGCGCAGAACCAGGCGACGAGGAGTACGAGGCTCACCGTGGCCACGACGCGCGCGTCGCGGTTGACGAGCAGCTCGGTCAGGCCAAAGGCGAAGTAGGGCACCGCGAACAGCGTCGCCCACGCGTAGGTGTGGCGCCGCCCGAGAATCAGGCCGCGCAGCGGCGCAAGTAAAGGCAGCGCCGCAAGGGCGCACAGCGGCCACGGGTAGCCCGCCGTGATCCACGCGAGCAGACTTAGCGTGAGCGCGGCCCACAGGCCGATCGCGAGCGCGCGCAAGCCGTTCATCACGCCGGTCTCAGGCGTGAGGCGATGTCCGCAACGCGCCGGCCGAGCGATTGCGCGAGCTCGCGCTCGGTGTCGCTGAGCCTGGCAGCGCCGCTCGCGAGCGAAACATGGCTTGCGCCATAGGGGCCGCCCCCCGCTGTGCTCGTGGACAGGCCCGGTTCCGTGTAGGGCAGGCCCACCAGCAGCATCCCATGGTGCAGCAGCGGCAGCATCATTGACAGCAGCGTCGATTCCTGGCCGCCGTGCATGGTCTGCGTCGATGTGAACACGGCTGCGGGCTTGCCGGCGAGCGCGCCCGACAGCCACAGCGCGCTGGTGCCGTCGAGAAACGCCTTCAGCGGCGCCGCCATGTTGCCGAAGCGTGTGGGGCTGCCCATGACCAGGCCGGCGCATTCGAGCAGATCTTCGTGGGTGGCATAGGGTGCGCCCTCGGGCGGTACCGGCGGTGAGGCGACCTCGACGACCGCGGCTACCGGCGGCACCGTACGCAGACGCGCCTGGCACCCCGGCACGGTTTCAACGCCGCGCGCGATCTGACGCGCGAGCGCCGCCGTGCTGCCTTGGCGCGAATAATACAGAATCAGGATTTCACTCATAGGCTGTTGTCTCAGGGTCCAGACAGGCATCGGGATCGTCGTGCGGCACCAAAGCAACAGCCGCACACGGCATTCTCGCCGATCCGGCGTTTGACGTCGCGGGCGCCTGTTGTTAGTGTCAGGAGCCCTATGTTACGCAAAGCTGTACTGACTTCGCTGCTCGCCGGCCTCGTGGCCTGTGCCAGCGCACCGGTCCAGGAGATGAGCGATGCGCGTCAGGCAATCGCGGCGGCCCGCGCCGCGGGCGCAACCGCCCGCGCGCCCGACGACTTCCAGGCGGCGCAGGCCGCCATGACGCGCGCCGAGTCGCACCTGCAGCTGCATGAGTACTCGCGGGCCCGCGTCGAGGCCGTCGAGGCGAAGCGTGATGCCGCCGCGGCAATCGCACATTCGCAGCCAGCCAGCGGCTCCTGATCCCCTACAGCCGCCCGCGCCGGAGCGCGAATCACCGATCGGCGTTTCCGAGCACGTGCGCGAGCGCCTCACCCAGCGGGATTTCCGTCGCCGCCGTATCGCGCCGGTGCCGGTATTCGAGCTTGCCCGCGGCGAGCCCGCGCTCCCCGATGACGAGCCGATGCGGGATGCCGAGCAGCTCCGAGTCGGCGAACTTTACTCCCGGGCGCGCGTCCCGGTCGTCGAGCAGTACATCGACGCCGGCAGCGCCGAACTCCTCATAGAGGCGATCCGCGACCGCGCGAACCTCCGCCGACTTCTGGTAGTTGATCGGAACCAGCACGACGCGGAACGGTGCGATCGCCTCCGGCCAGATGATGCCGTTGGCGTCGTGATTCTGCTCGATGGCTGCCGCAACGACCCGGGTGACGCCGATGCCGTAGCACCCCATGTACATCGTCGTTGCCTGGCTCTGTTCATCGAGCACGGTCGCCTGCAGTGCCGCGCTGTACAGCTGACCCAGCTGGAAAATGTGTCCGACCTCGATGCCGCGCGCGATCTCGAGCGTGCCGTTGCCGGTCGGACTCGCATCGCCGGCCTGGACGTTGCGGATGTCGACGCCGTCCGCCTCCGGCAGGTCCCGGCCCCAGTTCGCACCGGTGAAATGCACTTCGCGTTCGTTCGCGCCGCAGATGAAATCGGCGAGCCGCGCCGCGGCGCGATCGACATGCAGCCTGCCCCTGAAGCCTATGGGCCCGAGGGAACCCGCCTCTGCGCCGGTTGCGGCATGGATCCGCTCCGGGCTCGACATGCGCAGCGGGCTCGCGACGCCGGGCAGCTTCTGCGCCTTGACGGCGTTCAGCTCATGATCGCCGCGGATCACGAGGGCGACGACATCGCCGTCGCTGCCGTCGACCAGCAGCGTCTTGACGCATTGTGCGGGCGTGACCCCGAGCTGGGCGCAGAGGTCGGCGATCGTGCGCACCTGCGGGGTCGCGACGCGCGCCAGGGGCTGCCCGGCGGCGGGGCGCGGCGCGGGGTCGGGCGCCGCAGTGGCCATCTCGAGGTTGGCCGCGTAGTCGTCCGCGTTCGAGAACACGATCGCGTCCTCGCCCGAATCGGCAAGCACGTGGAACTCCTGCGAGGTACTGCCGCCGATGGAGCCGCCATCGGCCTGCACTGCACGGAACTTCAGTCCCAGACGCGTGAAGATGCGCACGTAGGCGTCGTACATCGCGCGGTAGCCCTCGCGCAGGCTCGCCTCGTCGATGTGGAATGAATAGGCGTCCTTCATCAGGAACTCGCGCGCCCGCATCACGCCGAAGCGCGGACGGATCTCGTCGCGGAACTTGAACTGGATCTGGTAGAAGTTCACCGGCAGCTGCCGGTAGCTGCGCAGCTCGCGCCGCGCGATGTCGGTTATCACCTCTTCGTGCGTCGGACCGTACGCGAACTCACGCTCGTGGCGGTCCTTGAAGCGAAGCAGTTCGGGACCGTACTTGGCCCAGCGGCCGGACTCCTTCCACAGCTCCGCCGGCTGGATCGTGGGCATGCACAGCTCGAAGGCGCCGGCGCGGTCCATCTCCTCGCGGATGATCCGCTCGACCTTCTTCAGCGTCCGCAGGCCCAGCGGCATCCACGTGTACAGGCCCGCCGCGAGGCGGCGGATCATGCCGGATCGCAGCATGAGCTGGTGACTGACGACCTCCGCGTCGGAGGGCACTTCCTTGACGGTGGAAACCGGGTATCTGGATAGGCGCATAGGGGCGATATCTTACATCAGGCCCCCTGTTATCATGGCAACTCATGAACGAAGCTGAACAAGAACGACCGCGCCAGCGGCGGGTCTACTGGCTGCCGAACCTGCTCACGACCGGAGCGCTGTTCGCCGGCTTCTACGCCGTCGTGGCCGCGATCGACTGGAAGTTCGAGAACGCCGGCGTCGCCGTGTTCGTCGCGATGATCTTCGACGGCCTCGACGGCCGCGTTGCGCGCTGGACGCATACCGAGAGCGCGTTCGGCAAGGAATACGACAGTCTCTCCGACATGGTCTCCTTCGGTCTTGCCCCGGCGATCGTTACCTATCAGTGGGGTGTCGCGCGCATCGCCGAGTACGGCCCGCTGTGGCGCCGGGTCGGCTGGCTGGTGTGCTTCTTCTACGCGGCGGCGGCGGCGCTGCGCCTCGCGCGCTTCAACTCGCGCGTCGCGACGGCCGACAAGCATTACTTCGAGGGGCTGCCGAGCCCGTCCGCGGCCGGCGTCGTCGCCGCCTTCGTGTGGGTGGCCAGTTCGCAGACGACGATCGGCCTGCCGGGGCTGGTGCTCGCGTTCGTCGTCACGGCGATCGCCGGCGCGCTGATGATCAGCAGCTTCCCCTTCAACAGCTTCAAGGCGGTCAACCTGACGGCGCGCGTACGCTTCACGCACATCCTGCTGGTGCCGCTGGCCTTCGTGGCCGTGGCGTCCCACCCGCCGATCGCCCTGCTGTCGATCTTCGGCGCGTACGCCGCATCGGCACCGCTGCTGTGGGCGTGGCGCAAGCTGCGGCGCCGCTCGCGCCCGGCTCCGGTGCGTCCATGAAGGCGGCGTGCCGTCAGGCATACCTTGACGCACTCGGGATCGAGTCCTGGGTGCCGCGCGGCGCGCCGGTTGCCCGGGCAACGGCCGCGGCAATCGCGCCCGGCGCAGACTGGGGCTCGCTCGAGGCTCAGGTCGCCGCCTGCACGCGCTGTCCGTTGTGCGAGACGCGGACACGGACCGTATTCGGCGTCGGCGACCGCGGCGCCGACTGGCTCGTGGTCGGCGAGGCACCGGGTGCGGATGAGGACCGGCAGGGCGAGCCGTTCGTCGGTCGCGCCGGCCAGCTGCTGAACGCCATGCTGCAGGCGATCGGACTCGCCCGCACCGAGGTCTTCATCGCGAACATCCTGAAGTGCCGGCCGCCCGGCAACCGCAATCCGCTCGAGGCCGAGGTCAGCGCCTGCCTGCCGTACCTCGAGGCGCAGATCGCGCTGCTGCGGCCGCGGATCATCCTGGTCGTCGGCCGCATTGCCGCCCAGGCGCTGCTGCGCACCGACGCCGCGCTTGCAAGGTTGCGCCAGGCCGTGCATGCCTATGGCCCGGACGGGATTCCGCTGGTCGTGACCTACCATCCGGCCTACCTGCTGCGCGAGCCGCAGGAGAAGCGCAAGGCATGGGAGGACCTGCGGTTCGCCCGCGGGGTGCACGCGCGTGTCTAGCGTCAAGCGCGAAGCGGCTTTGCCCGAGGTCGCTATCCGTGCCATGCACGAGTTCGACGTGCCCGTCGTGATCGCTATCGAGCGCGCCGGCTACCAGTTCCCGTGGAGCGAGGGGATCTTCCGCGATTGCCTGCGGGTCGGCTACGTCTGCCGCGTCGTCGATGTCGGCGGCGTGCTGGCCGGTTACGGCATCATGTCGGTCGGCGCCGGCGAGGCGCACATTCTCAATGTCTGCATCAGCGACGAATACCGCTGCCGCGGGCTCGGCCGCAAGTTGATGCTGTACCTGATGCAGCGGGCGCGCGCGCTCGGCATGGACGAGGCATTCCTGGAGGTGCGTCCGTCGAACATGATCGCGAGCCGCCTCTATCATTCGCTCGGCTTCGCGCAGATCGGCGTGCGCCGCGGCTATTACCAGGCCGTGACCGGCCGCGAGGACGCCTGCGTCCTGCGCTGCTCGCTCGCGACCAACCCCCTGGCGGCAAGTCCACAGTGAACGCTACCTCGACGGATATCAGGCGCGAGATCGAGCGCCGTCGCACCTTTGCGATCATCTCCCACCCCGACGCCGGCAAGACCACGCTGACCGAGAAGCTGTTGCTCTTCGGCGGCGCGATCCAGATGGCAGGCACCGTCAAGGGTCGCAAGGCGACGCGCCACGCGACCTCGGACTGGATGGCGCTCGAGCAGCAGCGCGGCATCTCGGTGACCTCCTCGGTGATGCAGTTTC
>Ga0302320_10003545_pt1 | contig 36180 bp, 30 predicted proteins | sample Bog_T0_3_FD_202130 | JGI IMG/M metagenome (GOLD analysis project Ga0302320, IMG submission 202130) | Peat permafrost microbial communities from Stordalen Mire near Abisko, Sweden - Bog_T0_3 | ecosystem: Environmental > Terrestrial > Soil > Wetlands > Peat | place: Sweden: Abisko, Stordalen Mire...
ATGGGCCTTCACCGCGAGCGGCGCCCTGCTTCTGGCCGTGGTGTTCTCCCAGCTCAGCCGGGCCCACCCGCAGGCGGGCGGACCGTATGCCTACACCAACCTCGCGTTCGGACCGTTTGCCGCCTTCATCGTCGCCTGGGGCTACTGGATTTCGATCTGGGTCGGCAACGCCGCGATCGCGACAGGCGGAGTGAGCTACCTGGCACAGCTTTGGCCGTGGATCGGCGCCGCGCCCGGCGCCGCGGCCGGCGTGACGCTCGCGCTCCTTTGGCTGCTGACCCTCGTCAACTGGTACGGCATCCGGATATCGGGCTGGGTCACGAGCATCACCACGATCATCAAGATACTCCCTCTGGTGGCGATCGCCGTCGGCGGTCTGCTCGCGGTGCGCCGCGGCAGCTTTGCCGGGGTCGCGGCCGCCCCGCTCACGCTCGGTGGCACGACCGCCGCGGCGACGCTGACGCTCTGGGCGCTCCTGGGCCTCGAATCCGCGACCATCCCGGCGAGCAAGGTCCGTGATCCGAGCCGCACGATTCCGCGCGCGACGCTCGTAGGCGCGGCACTCACCGCGCTGCTCTGCATCGTCTCCTGCAGCGCCGTAGTCCTGCTCGTGCCGGCCGCGACGCTCGCGCATTCGGATGCGCCGTTCGTCGACCTCGCGCAGCATTTCTGGGGCGCCGCTGCGGGTCGCTGGGTGGGGGTGTTCGTCGCGATCAGTGCTTTCGGCGCGCTGAACGGATGGATCCTGCTGCAGGGCGAACTACCGAATGCGATGGCGAAGAATGGTGTGTTTCCCGCAGCGTTCGGCCGCGATTCGGTCCGCGGCACCCCCGCCTTTGCAATGATATTCGGTAGTGTCCTCGTGACCCTTCTGATCGTCATGAATTTTCAGAAATCCATGGTCAGTGTGTTCACGTTCATGATCCTGCTGTCGACGACCGCTTGCCTCGTCATGTATGGCCTCTGTAGCCTCGCGCTGCTGCGCCTGCTATGGACGGGGCGCATGCCGGGCAGGCGCATGCCGGTGGGCGCACTCGCGGGCTGCGGGGCGCTGGCCGCGGGCTTCTCGCTGTGGGCCATCGTCGGCGCCGGCGCCGAAGCGGTCATCTGGGGTGCGGCCTTATTGCTGATGGGAGTGCCGATGTATTTCTTCGTGCGTCGCAAGCGCGTGATCTGAGCCATGTGGCGCCAGCTCATCGCGGTGGCCGTTGGGGGCATGGCGGGCTGTTTGCTGCGCTGGTTGCTCGCCGTGGTCTTGAACCGGTATTTCCCGACGATTCCGCCCGGCACGCTTGCCGCGAATCTGATCGGTTGTTACGTGATCGGCGTCGCGATCGCCTTCTTCGCGGCCTACCCGGCGTTCGCGCCCGAATGGCGGTTGCTGTTGACGACCGGCTTCTGCGGCGGCCTCACCACGTTCTCGACGTTCTCGGCGGAGATCGTCGTGCTGTTGCAGGCCGGCCGACTCGCGTGGGCAGGCGGTGCGATCGCAATCCACTTGTTCGGCTCGCTGCTCATGACTTTCGCCGGCATCGCCACGGTCGCCTGGCTGAAGACATGACGCCGTTCTCGAGTGCGAGCGGCACTCCCGTACTCGCCTCGTTCCTGGGTTCGCTCGTCGAATTCGTCGAGGCGCTCACCATCGTGCTCGCCGTGGGCAGCGTGCGCGGATGGCGTCCGGCGCTGGCGGGCGCCGCGGCGGCGCTCGGCGTCCTCGTCGCCATCGTGGCGCTGGTCGGCGGTCCGATCGCGGCAATGCCGGTCGCGCCGCTGCGCCTCGGGATCGGCGTACTGACCTTGCTGTTCGGTCTGCGCTGGTTGCGCAAGGCTATCCTGCGCTACGGCGGGTACCTACCGCTGCACGACGAAGCGCGGATCTATGCGAAGGCGACCGAGCGCATCCGCAGCGCCGGCGCAGCGCCCGCGCAAGCCGGCGCGTTGCGCGATCCCATCGCCTTCATGACCAGTTTCAAGATCGTGCTGCTCGAGGGCACGGAGGTCGTCTTCATCGTGATCGCGGTCGCGAGCAACACCGGCGCCTGGGGCGCCGCGGCGATCGGCGCGATCGGCGCGCTTCTCGTGGTAGCTGCCGCCGGGCTCGCCCTGCATCGGCCGCTCGCGCGCGTTCCGGAGAACACGCTCAAGTTCGGTGTCGGCGTGCTGCTCGCAGCGCTCGGCAGCTTTTGGGTCGGCGAAGGACTCGGCATAGGGTGGCCCGGCGACGACGCCGCGATTCCGGCCCTGATCGCCGCGTTCCTGACGTACGGGCTCGGGCTTGGCGCCGTGCTGCGTGCCCTGCGCTCGCGGTCTCGGCAGCCGACCGTCAGCGCAGCGGCGAAGCCCGCGCCCGTCAAGCGCGCGCCCATCGTGGGCTTGCTCGGCATCGCGCTCGAACTCTTCATCGATGATCGTGCGCTCGCGTTCGGCGTGATCGCGTTGCTCGGGCTGCTGTGGTTCGCCCGCACACGGGCTGCAGTGCCGATGCCTTGGGCCGTGTTCATCGGAGGGCTCGCGATCGTGCTTGCTTACAGCACGCTGCGCGCCGCCGTCGCGTTTCGCGGGCGGACCCGCGCGTGAGACCCTCTCTGCATCGCACTCCTGCCCGCGCAGGCAGCCGGGTTTGACCCAATCGTCAGCATCTGTGACGCAATCGCACGTCTTGGCAGAGTAGCGCCACTTAACTTAAGCAGTTCGGATTTCACAATAATGGAGACATTCCGTTGAACCATATCAATTCATCTGAGCAACCGGCCGTTGCTCCCCGGAAGTCCGGCGCGCAGTCGACGCGAGCGGCGCTCGTCGTCGCCATCGGCCTGCTGTGCGCCGGTGCTGATTCCGCGCGCGCGACCGTCAATATTGCGTTCGGTGATTTCCAGGGGGCTTGGGTCGCGACGGCGAGTTACAAAACCGGCGCGGTGATCACGTATGACGGGGCGAGCTACATTGCGCTAGCCGCAAGCCTCGGCATCAAGCCGACGTCCAACGCCAACGATTGGGCGATCCTCGATCCGCCCGGCGCCACGGGGCCCATCGGGCTCACGGGGCCGGCGGGTGCAACGGGACCAACGGGTGCCAAGGGAGCCACAGGGGCAACGGGCGCCACGGGCGCAACGGGCGCAACGGGCGCAACGGGCGCAAAGGGTGCGACCGGCGCTGCGGGCGCAACGGGGGCAACGGGCGCGAAGGGTGCTACAGGCGCCACGGGCGCGAAGGGTGCTACAGGCGCCACGGGTGCGACGGGCGCGACGGGCGCGACCGGAACCTCCGGTCCTGCCGTCGCGCTCGCCGGCTTCGGCGGTGGGGGTGCTGGGCCGATCGGGCCCTTGGGTAGCGGAACGGTCGTCGCCGAGTCGGCGCCCATCAAGACCAAGGGCCAGTACCTGGTCACGGCCACGGCGCTCATCAACGTCGCGGCAAACGACGGCGTGTATTGCTTCATCACGACCGTCAACACCGGCGTCGCCGGGAAAGACAACGTCCAAGGGGGCTCCAACATCGCCGGTTACGGTCAAGCCGCCGTCGTCGACGTCTGGACCGTTGATGTCGGAGATGCGCTGCAAACCTATTGCTATAGCGCGGCGAAGAGCGCGGCGTCGCAGGTCTACGGGGCGTCGATGATCGCCGTACTCGCGGGCAGTGTCGGGATCGGCCCGACGATCAAGGCGATCACCCCGACGGAAGGAGCGGCCGTTCGCACCGCGCCGGCTAGCGCTCCGACAGGTCCGGAGGACTCGCGCTAAAACCGCCCTGATGGACGGCGGGGGTCGGGGCCGTACGGGGCGGCCTCCCTCCCTCCTTGCTCCTTGCTTCCTGCTGCTTGCCCATGACGTTCAGGATGGTATAATTCGAATACTAATGATTAGAGATCGCATGAGATGAGCGAATCGCAGGAACGGTTTTCGACGGCCTTGCATAACTGCGCGCGCGCTTGGCGCCAAGCCCTTGATCGTCGATTGAAATATTTGGGCGTCAGCCAGGCCAGCTGGCTCACGATCGCCGTCGCCGCAAAATCCCCAGAGCCACTCTCGCAGTCGGAACTGGCCGACCGCTTGGCGGTCGAGGGGGCGACCATGGTCGCGATGATCGATCGTCTGGTCAATGCCGGCTTGGTGCTGCGGGTCCCGTCGATGACCGATCGCCGGATCAAACGCGTCGTGCTCACGGAGTCCGGTAAGCAGCTCTACGACAAGGTCAAAACCGAGGCCGATGGGTTCCGGCAGCAGCTGCTGGCCGGAGTGCCGCCCGAGCGGCTGGCGGGCGCGGCGGAACTCCTGGAACAGATCCAAGGCCTGCTCGAACACTCCCCATGAGCGTAAGCGCCGTGAGCGCAGACGGGTCGAGTCCGCCGATCAATCGCCGCATGATCACCGTGTCGATCATGCTTGCGACGGTCATGCAAACGCTCGACAGCACGATCGCAAACGTGGCACTTCCGCATATGCAGGGCAGCATGTCGGCCGCCCAGGACCAGATCGCCTGGGTACTCACGGCCTACATCGTCGCCTCGGCAATCGCGACACCGCTGACCGGCTGGGTCTGTGATCGCTTTGGCCAGAAAAACGTGTTCCTGGCGTCGGTTGCGGGCTTTACGCTCGCGTCGGCAATGTGCGGCCTGTCGACTTCTCTCGCGCAGATCGTCGGCGCCCGCCTCCTCCAAGGCGTGTTCGGGGCGGCACTCGTACCCCTATCCCAGGTCGTACTGATGGAGATCAACCCGCGCGAAAAGCAGGGGCCGGCGATGGCGATTTGGGGTCTTGGCGTCATGGTGGGACCGATCTTGGGTCCGACGCTCGGCGGTTGGCTGACCGACAGCTATAGCTGGCGCTGGGTTTTTTTCATCAACATTCCGGTGGGATTCATCGCCTACTATGGAATTTGGCGCTTTATTCGGGGCGTACCCGGAGCGCGGCATCAGGGCTTCGATATGTTCGGCTTCGCGACCTTGAGCCTCGGCATCGGCGCCCTGCAAATGCTGCTCGATCGCGGCCAGCAAAACGACTGGTTCTCCTCGACCGAGACCTGGATCGAACTGATCCTCGTGATCGTGGCCTTCACGTACTTTCTGGCGCATACCTGGCTGACCGCCGCCGAAAAGTCATTCTTCGATTACCGGCTCGTGCGCAACGGCAACTACGCGACGGGCCTGGTGTTCATCTTCATCGTCGGCATGGTGCTGTACGCGACGCGTGCCCTCACGCCGACGCTGCTCGAGGACCTGCTCGGCTACCCGGTCGCGACCACCGGCCTCGTGACGGCGCCGACCGGCATCGGCACGATGATCGCGATGCTGTTCGTCGGCCGGCTCGTCGGGAAGATCGACCTGCGCCTGATCCTCGCGATCGGGTTCGCCCTGACCGCCGTGGCGCTCTGGCAAATGTGCCATTACTCCCTCGACCTGTCCCAGGACGACATCATCTGGCCGGGACTCATCCAGGGGATCGGGGTCGGTCTCGTCTTCGTACCCTTGAGCACGGCGACCTTTGCGACGCTTGCGCCCGCCATGCGCGCCCAGGGCACGGCGATTTACAGCCTGGTTCGCAATATCGGCAGCAGCATCGGGATCTCGTTGGTGCAAACCATGCTCGTGCGCAATACGGAAATCGCGCATGCATCGATCGTGGAGCGGGTTACCGCGACGAGCCCGGCCTGGCAGAACCCGGCCGTTGCCGGGGCGTATGACGTCGCCCATCCGGCCGGCGTTGCGGCCCTGGACGGTGCGATCACGCTGCAGGCGTCGATGCTCGGGTACATCGATGACTTCTGGCTCATGCTCGGGCTCACGGTCGTCGTGATGCCCTTGATACTCCTGATTCGACCGCCGGGGGCCGCCGCTGCAGCGACCGTCGATCCCCACGCGCTCGCCGATTGACGCGGTTCGCGCCGGATCCGTCGTTCAGGCTGGGTCCATGAGGTGCGCGCGCTTGACGCCGGCGGCCGCCGGCGACGCCAGGAAGCCGAGCAATTTGCACGCCCCATCGACGTCGCCGCTCGCGACGCCCACGGCGCCCGTGAACACCGTCATACTCTGCACGCCATCCGGCAGCGGTCCCGCGATCGCAACGCCGGCGACATTCGCGAGTTCGCTGTGCTGTTGAAAGCCGAGATCCACCGAACCCTCGGCGATCCACGCGGCGACAGCCGTCCCGGGCGGCGGGATGCGGATTCGCGCGCGAAGTTCGGCGAGAATGCCCCACCGCTCGAAGATTTTCTCGAGATGCTGGCCGCTCGGCCCCGTCGAGAGCCCCAGGCTGCGTGCTGCGAGCACGGCGCGCTTCAGCGCGTCTTCCGTCGAGACATCGGGAATCGCCCGACCCGACGCGACCGCGACCGCGATGCCCGATCGCACGAGATCCACGCACATCTCGGAGCGCAGCTTGCCGTCCACACACAATTGCTCGATCGCGGGTCGTGCCAGCACGACGACGTCGAAGGGTTCTCCGGCGCGAACTCGCCTCGCCACGTCGACGCCGCCCGCCGCGTGAGCCCGCACTTGCCGCCCGGCCTCGGCCGCGTAACTCGATGCGAGCGCAGCGACGAGATCCCGGGTCGCCATCGAGGAGACGATGTCGAGCGGCGGCGTCACCGGCGCATCATGCATCATTTCGCCGGCTGGGCCGACGGCGGAACCTGCGCCCGACCGATGACGTTGGCGAGTTCGAACACGGTGCCGTCGGAGTTCGGGCCGCCGATGCTCGTCGTGCCGTAAAAATTCCCATTGGGCGCCGGAATCGTCAGCGGAATCATCGACGCCGCGGGCTGTATCCCGAAGATGCTGCCGTTGTTGAATGCGTAGAGCAGCGTTTCGACACCGCCGGGCGTCAGCTTGAACAGCGTGCCGGAATCATTGAGGCCGCCGGCCACCGTCGTGCCGTAGAAGTTGCCATCGCTGCCTTGGAAAAGCGAATAAGGACTCGCGCCGTCGACGCTGCCATTCGATCCGTAAGCAAAATTGTAGAGGATCGTGATCGCACCGCCGCTCGTGAGCTTGAACACCGTTCCGTTGCCGCCGTTGACGGTTCCGTCCTGGCCGTACAAGCCGCCGGCGCGTGTCGTTCCGTAAAAATTTCCGTCGCTCGAGAGCATGAACGCACTCGGGTAGGTGGGGCCGCCGGTGACACTCGTGCCCGGGAACGTATAGAGCGTCGTCTCGACTCCGGCGGGCGTCACGCGGAAGAACGAACCCGAGGCCTCGGCACCGCCGTTCTGCGTCATGCCGTAATAATTGAGGTCGACGCCTTCGATCAGGGGCAGCGTGATTTGCGAGAGGTCGCTGAAACCGTAGATCACGCTCTCCGCACCCGCGGGCGTGATCTTGAACACGGTCCCCGAGGACGTTGAACCGCTCGTCGTCGTCCCATAGAAATTGCCGTCGCTGCCGATGATCAAAGGCGCCGCCGGATACGCCGCCTCGGTGCCGGCGTCGAAGGAATGCAGCACGGTTTCGACGCCTGCCGGCGTGATCTTGAACACCGTACCCGCGTTGTTCTGACCGCCTGCGAATGTCGTACCGTAGAAATTATGGTCGCTGCCCTCGATCAGCGCGGCCTCGGGCTCGGCGCCATCCAGACTCCCGTTGATCGTGCCGCTGAACGAGTACAGCACGGACTCGGTACCCGCCGGAGTGATCTTGAAGACGGCTCCGACGCCGTACGCACCACCGAGCGAGGTCGTACCGTAGAAATTGCCGTCGCTGCCCTGAATGATGGCGCCGACGGGCGTCTTGCCGTCATTGGTCTGGCTGCCGAAATCGTAAAGCGTCGTTTCCTTGATCGCCGCGGAGCCGATCGTGTAGGGACCGTTTGCGAGGGATGACTGGGTATAGCCGGTGGCGACCGCAATGGCGTCGATGGTCTCGGTGGCGGACACCGAGATCGCACTCGTGTACTTCGTGGAACTCGTCGTCGGCACGGTCCCGTTCGTCGTGTAATAAATCACGGCGCCGCTCGTGGCATCGCTGATCGTCACGGTCTGCGAACTCGAGTAGGTGCCGGGCGCCGGCGAGAACACCGGCGTCGCGACAACCGGCTGAATCGTGTAGGTCGCGCTTGCGACGGCCGAAACCGAATCGCCGGGCGCCACCGCGACCGCCTTCACCGTTTCGGATTTCGCCACCGTCAGCGTCCCCGTGTACGGAGTCGAAGCCGTCGTCGGCGTCGTTCCGTCGATCGTGTAGTAAATGGCCGACCCGGCGGTCGGATCCGTGATCGAGTCCGCCTGTGTCGTGGTGTAAGTGCCCGCGGCAAGCGAGAACACGGGCGGCTTGGTGACCGGCGTGATGGTGTAGGTCGCACTCGCGACGGCCGATGTCGTGTCACCGGCAGCGGCGGCGACGGCTTCGACCGTTTCCGTGCTCGATACGACGAATGCGCCCGTGTAGAGCGTCGAACTCGTGGTCGGTGTCGATCCGTTGGTCGTGTAGTAGATCTTCGATCCCGCAGTGGCGTCGCTCAGGGACACGGTCTGCTGACTTGCGTAAGTGCCCGAGCCCAGCGAGAAGACGGGAGTGGCAACCTTGATCGTATAGGCGGCGCTCGCAGCCGGCGACAGCGTATGGCCGCCCGCGATCGCGATCGCCTGTAGCGTCTCGCTCGTCGCCACGCTGACCGGCGCCGAATATTTCGTCGAGGAAGTCGTCGGCGCCGATCCGTCGCTCGTGTAGTAGATCGCTGCACCGGCCGTCGCATCGGCGATCGTCACGCTCTGTGCGCCCGTAAAGCTGCCGGCCGCCGGACTGAACGTCGGCGCCGCCGTCGGGTTGCTTGTCCCACCGGCGGGCACGAGATCGATCGCGACGTAGGCCGTGTAGACATTCGCGGGCAAGGTGAGGGACTTCACGCTCTTCGCCGGGTCGAGCGCAAACGCATAACCGTAAATGTGGTAGGAACCGCTCTGCGTGAGCCCGGTCGATTTGATGCGATCCGCCATCGCGACCACGGTCGACTCACCGGCGTATTTCTGCGGGGCGCTCCAATCACTGACGCTTTGGCTGAAGCTTGCGGTGCTGCCGTCGCCATACGTGACGATGAAACTCTGATTCGGCTGATTGCCGTGCACCGCGGCTCCCAACAGACTCACGCTCTGATAATTGCCGACCGGCAAAGGGATCGTGGCATCCGTGACCGCGCTGCCCGGACCTGGTGCGGCGAACGTGAACGTAGCTCCCGACCAGGTCAGCGTCGTGCCGAGCAAGGCGGCATCGTAGGCATCGTCGTGCGCGTCGATGCCGCCCGCCGTCACCGGCGTGCCGCTCTTACCGAGCCCATAGAGGTTCGCGACACCGGCGAGTGGGACGCTGATCGGCGGTCCGCCCTGGCCCGCATTGATGGTATACGTTGCCTTGGCGGCCGCACTCACCGTGTAGTTCGCGGCGACGGCGATGGCTTCGAGCGTCGTCGTGGCCGCGACGCTGATGGGTCCGTTGTAGAGGGTCGACGCGGGCGTCGGCGTCGTTCCGTCCGTCGTATAGTAGATCGACGCACCGGCGGTGGCATCTGCAAGCGCCACGCTCTGCGTCGCCGTAAACGCGCCGGCCGGGGGGCTGAACGTCGGTGCGGCGGCCGGCGTCGCGGGCGTCACGTCGACCGCGAGAACGACGACGTTCGCGTTGGCGGGCAAGGTCAGGCTTTGCACGGTGCGCGCCGAGTCGAGCGCGAAGCTGTAGCCGTAGACGCGGTAGCTGCCCTGCTGCGTGGCGCCGGTCGAGCGCACCCGGTAAGCCGTGGAGAGGACCGTCGACTCGCCGGCGTAATTCTGCGGCGTGGTCCAGTTGCTGATGCTCTGGGTGAAACTCGTCGTGGTGCCGTCGGAGTAGGTCACGACGAAGATTTGATTGGCTTGATTGCCGTTGACGGCGGTCGCGAGCAGCAGCAAGGAGACGTCGCTGGCGGCGGTGAGCGGGATGACCGCCTTCGACGCGGCGCTGGCGGGACCGGCCGGCGCAAACGTAAATGTCGCGCCGGACCAAACCGCCGACGCGCCCAACAGCACCGACGCGAACGCGTCGCCATGGCCATCGATACCGCCGCCGGTGACCGCCGTACCGCTCGTGCCGACACCGTAGACGTTCGCCGCCGCGCCGAGCGGCACACTCACGGGCGTCCCGCCGGCCGGTCGCAAAACGGCGACAGCGGCAGCGCCTCCGGGCGCGCTCGTGAACAGTGCGATCAACGCGGAAAGGCAGAGCCCTGAGGCGAGCCAAATGCGGTTCTTCAGCATCACAAACCTCGAGGGATGTTCGATTTTTCTACGGGATCGCTCCACTCCGCCTGGAGCTCTCGAGCCCCGCCAGACTAATTATGAACGCGGTGAGCGTCAATGCTGACCCTCATGTTAACTTAACCCCGAGCCTGCGGGCCCGCCCGCCGAGAGGTCTCTACCCGATGTTGTGGCTGCTGCATTTGAAAACGCTGATTCGCGGCCTCGTGCTGCCACCGGCGGGCCCCCTGTTGCTCGGCGCCATCGGCATGGCGCTGTGGCAACGTCGACCCGCTCTCGCGCGCACGCTGCTCGTCGTCGCGCTGTTGTCGCTATGGGCCATGTCGATGCCGCTGCTCGCCGATGCGCTCGAAGCGCTTGCGGACCGCTATCCACCCGTCGATTTGCGCCAAGCCTCAGCCGCGCAGGCGATCGTCATATTGGGCGGCGGCGGTCAACGCGCATTTGCGCCCGAGTATGGAGGCCCGGCCGCGGGACCGCTTCTGCTCGAACGCCTGGCATACGGCGCTTATCTCGCACGCGCCACGGGGTTGCCGATCCTCGTGACCGGCTACCACGTCGAAGCGGCGGCGATGCAAGCGACCCTCGAACGCAACTTCGACGCGAGCGCACGTTGGGTAGACAACCAATCCTACGATACGTTCGAGAATGCACGGAACTCCGTGCGCCTGCTGCGGGCGGCCGGCATCGAGCGCATCGTACTCGTGACGCACGCGACGCACATGCGCCGCTCCGTGAGCGAATTCACGAGCGCCGGGGCCCTCGTCGTACCGGCGCCGCTCGGCATGCGCAAGGCCGGCGAGACCGAACTATTCGATCGGCTGTGGGCCTGCGTCCCGAATGCCGATGCGCTACTGCGATCCTATGGAGCGGCGTATGAGATCGCGGGTGAGGCGGTTCGTGCCGTGCTCGCTTACATCCACCTGCGGCACCATTGAGGGCACCGCATCACGCCGTACCGCCTGCGCCGCCGTGCCGCGCGATCTTCCCCGCTGCGCTGCGCTTCGCTCGCTCGCCCGCGCCGCCGCGCGCGGCAACGGCGCGCTCCAAGAAGCGCGCGACATCGCGGCTCATCGCGGCTCGACGCGCGGCTCAGCGGCCCCGCGCGAGTTCGCGCTCGAAGTCTGCGGCCGCCTTGTCGACGCCCGCGGCGACCCTGCCGATCACCGCCGAGACCTGCGGCACTTGGGCTTCGGCCTCGAGCCATTTCTTCTCGTCCATGAACTCACGCACGGCGGCGATCGGCTTCGCGCCGTAGCCCGTGTAGGCGCCGGGGGCATAGACCTGGTTCTTGAACCAGGGCCGCTCCGGCAAACCGCGCTCATTCAGAAAGAGCTGGGAAATACCGCCCAGATCCCCGTTGATGATCGCGAGCGACTCCGGCGCGAGCGCCGGAGAACCGGCGGCACGAAAGCTCTCGAGTACGCGCGAGTAGCGATCCGCACTCTTGTGCAGCGAGGCGAGCGCATTCTTGAGGGGCGCAAAATTCATAAACGGCGGGACGACCTCGGCCGGCGGCGCGGCCAAGGGTTTGCGCGGATCTCGAGTAGCGGCGAACACGCCCTCCTCGATTTCCCGATTGCGTTCGGCGAACTCATCGCGTTTGTCCTGCAGCAGTTTCTCCAGTTCGTCGATGTACTCGCCGATCGCCTCGGACTGCGGGCCATAGTCGACCGGCACGAAATCAGCATCCGCGATGCGCATCATGGCGGTGCCGGCCGTCTGGGCGAGAGCGCGACCGTAGCTGAAGTCGGTGTCGGAAAAGTGCGTGTACCAGTAGAAATCGTCGTAGATCGAATGATATTCGGTGCCATCGTCCTCGTCGCCGAATTCCACGCTGAGCGTGGAGATACCGGCGAAATCCTGAAACGCCGTGAAATCGGAGCCGTCTCCGAGCGCATCGACGCGCAGATCGCGGCGCGCTCGCAGTTTGGCTCGCTCATCGGCGCTCCTGGCCGCCGCGATGCCGGCGAGTCGCGAGCGCTCGTAGACCGACAGGCCGGTCTCCGGATCCTGGATGTCGCGGGCGACCCCGCTGATGAAAGCGCCGAGATCCTGGGTGCCCCCGGGGAAGAGGTAACCGCGGCCATTGCTGTCCGAGTTGAGGTAGGCCACGGCGTGCTGGCGCAACTCCGCGACGTGCGTCTCCACCCATTCGACGGACCCCAACAGCCCGGGTTCCTCTCCGTCCCAGGCGCAATAGATGATCGTGCGCCGCGGGTTCCAGCCCTGCTTGTGCAACTCGCCGAGCATGCGCGCCTCCTCGAGCATGGGCGCCTGCCCCGACACGGGATCGTCGGCGCCGTTCACCCACGCATCATGATGATTGCCGCGAATCACCCACTGCTCGCGCGCCTCACCGCCGCGCAGTGTCGCGATCACGTCATATATCGGCTTCAAGTCCCAGTTGGAGGCGACCTTGAGGTGTACACGGGCCGGCCCCGGTCCGATGCGATACGTGATCGCCAGGGCGCCGCGCCAATCGGGCGGGACAACGGGTCCCGCGAGCGCCGCCAGCAGCGGCTGGGCGTCGGCGGAGGAGATCGGCAGTACGGGAATCTTGGTGATCGTCGTCGCTTCGCGCAGGCTCAAGCGGGTCGCGGTCTCGGTCGCGCCGACGCCGGGAGTCAGCGGATCGCCGGGGTAATCGGTGTCCATGACGCTGCCGCGCTGAACCCCGTCCTTGGGCCGCCAGCCGCCGGCGGGGAATGTCTGGCCTTCCGCGTAACCATCCCCCTTCGGATCGGAGTAGATGATGCAACCGATCGCTCCATGTTCGGCGGCGACCTTCGGCTTGATCCCGCGCCAGCCGTGGCCGTAACGAGCGATCACGATCGCGCCTTTGACCGAGACGCCGTAGCGATCGAGTTCCTCGTAATCCTCGCGCGTGCCGTAATTGACGTAAACGAGCGGCGCCGTCACGTCACCGTCGATCGAATACGCGTTGTAAGTCGGCAATTGCTCGGTCTTCTGCGCCGAGCTCGGATCGACGGCGACCGCGGGCTCGTCGAGACGCGCCCGAAACCGCGTCGGTGCGACGAGTTCGATCACGCGCTCGCGCGGCGTTGGGAACAACACTTTGAAGGTTTCGATGTGGGCGTCGAAGCCCCATTCGCGGAAGCGCGCGAGAATCCACTCGGCGTTGTCCTTGTCGTAGGGTGACCCAACGTGATGCGGCCTCGCGCTGAGCCTCTGCATGGTGGCGCGAATGTTCGCGGCCGCGACACCATCGCGAAAGCGCGCTTCCCAGTTTCGCTCTCGCAAAGCGGCGGCACCGCCAAACCCGAGCAAGGGCTCCTCGCCGGCCGCAGGCACCATTGCCGCCGCGGGCACGGCTGCGGCCCCGGGCACCGGTGCGGCCGCGGACACCGTTGCGGTCGGGACTACATCGGCCGCCTGCACGCCGCCGAGCGGCAGCGCCGCGAGCAGCAACAGACGGAGAATCTGCAACGATTGCGAGCGCCGTGTCATGAATCGATCCTCGAACGGTTGGTGGAAGCCGCTGGCTGCCGACGGAGAGCGCGGGACCGACGCCGTCGCGGCGTCAATAGCGCCAGCTCGTGAGGTCGGCGCCCGGCGGCGCGGTCGCCGCGATCCGCGCGAGTATCTTCGGCAGGTATTGAAAGTTGTAGTGCAGGCGCGAGTAGGCGTTCGGCAAGCTCGGATCCCCGTTCCAGCAGTGCTCCGCGCGATCTCCGTAGAGCACCTCGCCGCCATAGGCCGGCCGCAGGGACTCGAGCCGCTCCTGGGCGAAGTACACGGCATCGGTCAGGTAATAGTTGTCCGCACTGCCGACGTAGATGTGAATCTTGCCCGCGAGCTTCGGCGCCAAGCTGCCCCAATCGCGCGCGATGACGAACGACAGATCGAAATGCTCACGCCAATAAGCCGCGACCTCGGCGTCTATCGCGCCGCTGCGTTTGTCGAAGATGGGGCGCGGGTAGCCGTCCGCACCGGACGGACCGAACACCGCCTGCCAGACGTCGTATTGGCCGCCTGAACGGCTGTGATCGCCCTGCGCAAGCTCCATGTAATTGGCATTCCGCTGGGTCGCGAACACTTCGCCGAGGTAATTGCGGAATGCCGGCCGCTCGACGCGAAGCGCCTCGCCCTGCAGGGCGTATGCGTTCTTGTCGCGATACAAATCGATGAGCGTGTAAGCCCGAAAATCGATCGGATCGGGACACGCCGCGAAAGCGCCGTTGTAGAGATCGGGATAGAACACCTGCGTCGCGAGCGCCTCCCACCCACCGGTCGATCCGCCGTACGTGAAGCGCGCCCAGCCTGACCCGATGCCGCGAAAGCGCCGTTCGATCTCCGGAATCAACTCGTGATTGATCGCATCCCCATACGGCCCGAGATTCGCGGAATTCACGGCATAGCTGTCGTCGAAATACGGGTTCGCATGCTCGATCTCGATGACGAGGAAGCGCGGAAAATCCCGGGACACCCATTTCTGGTAGAACGCGTAGGCCTCCGCCTGCTGAATCCGATTGTAGCCGGCGAGGTGAAAGCGCTGCGAGTAATCCGGTGCGAGATCCGGATCGGGGGGCGTCGTACGGAATGCCGAGATGTCATCCGGGTGATGGCCGTGAAACACCATCAACGGAAAACGCGCCTCCGGGTGCGCGGCGAAATCCTTCGGCAGCAGCACGTAGGCGCCGATTTCCACGTCCCGGCCCCAGAACCGCGACAACAGTTCGCTGCGGATCCGCACGTGTTTGACGAACTCGGTGTCCGGTTTCGCCTCGATCGCGGCGATCTCATGATCCAGGACGAGCTCCGTGCGCACGGTGCGCCGCGGATCCCAGTGCAGCCGCACGGGGGTCGAATAGAAATTGCCCGGCTTCAGCGCCCATTGCTGTCCTTCACCGCGATCCGGCGGCAACTCGAGCACGCGTCCGTCCGCGAGTCGGAAGGTCTCGTAGCGATTGAGCACCGCTTGCACGAGATAATCGCCGGCCGGGACCGCGGACAGCGCCGCCGCGGGCCAGCCGAAGGCGGACTGGCCCACGGCGATGCGCGCCCCCGGCGCAAGTGCACCGACGTTTTGGCCGAAAAAATACGGTACGGCGAGCGTCTCGTTGGGTGCCACGTGCAGGCGCGGCTCGCGCGTCATGTCCGTACTCAGCAACAGGATCAAACGTCCGGACGAGATGGCGGCCGTGCCTGCGTAGCGCACCGTGACGGCTGTCGCGGTTGCAGCTGCCGGTGGGCCGGCCTCGGCGGACCGCGCGAACCAACCGAGGACACACAGCGCCGCCAGAGGCGCCGCCAAGGTCAAACGCAACACCGTCAGGCCCGCGTCGGCGTCACGTCGCGCGCGGTCTCGCCCCCGGCCGCAGACCGCCCGGCCGGCGCGGTGCGCGCGGCCGGCGTGCCCGGACCGCCTCTCGACGCGAGCAGTCTGCCGGCGAGCGGGGAGACCCGGCGCTCGATGTCGTCGAACACCGTGAACACGGCCGGTACGATCACGAGGGTCAGCAAGGTCGAGGTGATCAAACCGCCGATCACGGCGACGCCCATGGGCGCGCGAAATTCGCTGTCACCGCCCCATCCCATCGCGATCGGCAACATGCCTGCAACCATGGCGATCGTCGTCATCACGATGGGCCGGGCGCGCTTGTGGCCGGCCTCGGTGATCGCCTCGAGCCGCGTCTTGCCGGCGCGCATCTCCTCGATCGCGAAGTCCACGAGCAGAATGGAGTTCTTGGCGACGATGCCCATGAGCATGAGCACGCCGATGACGACCGGCAGTGAGAACGGATAACCCGTGAGTATCAAGGCGAGCACCGCTCCGCCCAGCGACAAGGGCAGCGCCGCGAGGATCGTCATGGGTTGAAAAACCCGGGCGAACAGCAACACGAGCACCGCGAACACCATGAGCACGCCCGCGCCGATCGCGAGCACGAAGTTCTGCATCAACTCGGTCATGAACTGCGCATCGCCTGCCTCGACGAGATGCACACCGGTCGGCAGGTGGCTGAGGCTCGGCAGCGCGTAGATCTTCTTGGTCGCCGTCCCGAGTTCGACGCCGGGCGCGAGGTCGGCCTCGAGAAACGCCCGCCGGCTTTGATTGTAGCGGCGCACGGCCGAGGGTCCCTGTCCGAAGGTCAGGTCGGCGACCGCCTTCAACGGCACGCTCGTGCCCGAGGCCGTCGGCACCGGGAGATTCTCGAGCGTCGAGAAGTTGCGTCGCTCGCCCTCGAGCAGACTCACGCGAATCGGGATCTGCCGATCGGCGAGCGAGAACTTCGCGCCGTTCTGCGGCAAATCGCCGAGCGTCGCAATCCGGATCGTCTGGCTGATGCTCTCGACGCTGACGCCCAAGTGCGCGGCGACATCGAGTCGAGGGTGAACGACGATCTCCGGACGCGGCAGATCGCCGCGGATGCGCGCGCTGCGCAGTTCCCCGAGGCCCTGCATCTCGGCGAGCACCCGGTGCGAGGTCGCCTCGAGCAGGGCCGGGTCGTCGCTGGTCAGATACAGCTGCACGTCGCGGCCACCGTTGTTGTTGCCGAAGTTCAGCTGCCCGTCCGGCACCACCTGCAACAGCGGCAGCATTTTCTGCTCCCACTGCTTCTGGCTGAGATCGCGCTGATCGCGGGGCACCAGCGTGATGAACAGCGACGCGGTGCGGATCTCGTCGCCGCCGACGGATTCCACGACGTCCGAAACCTCCGGCGCTTGGCGCAAAATCGCGGTCGCCGCCGCCGAGACCCGCGACGTATCCTCGAGCGTGCCGCCCGGCGGCAGTTCGATCGACAGCTGCGAACTCGCGAAATCCTCCGCCGGCACGAAAGCCTGCGGGATGCGCGTCAGGAGGAACAGCGAAAAGAGGAAGAAGGCAAAGCCGCCCGCGATCGTCTTCCAGCGGTTTGCAACGCACCAGCGCAGACTCTGTAAATAGCGCTCCATGATGGGGCCGTCGCCATGGTGCTGAACGAGCGAATCGGGCCGCAGCGAATACGCGGCGAGTACCGGCGTGATGAGTCGTGCAACCATCAGCGAGATGAATACGGCGAAGGCGACCGTGAGTCCGAACTGCTTGAAATACTGGCCGGTGATGCCGCCCATGAAACTCACGGGCACGAACACCGCGATGATCGTGAACGAGGTGGCGACCACCGCGAGGCCGATCTCGGCCGATGCATCGATCGCGGCCTGGAAGCCGCTCTTGCCCATGCGCATGTGGCGCACGATGTTCTCGATCTCGACGATCGCGTCGTCGACGAGCACGCCCGCGACGAGCGAAAGTCCAAGCAGGCTGATCCCGTTGAGCGTGAAGCCCATCGCGCTCATGAATGCGAACGTCGGAATCGCGGAGAGCGGGATGGCGAGCGCGGAGATGATCGTTGCGCGCCAGCTGCGCAGAAAACACCAGACGACGACGACCGCGAGCAGCGAGCCCTCGATTAGCGCGCTCATCGACGAGTGGTAGGTGCGCATGGTGTGCGGCTCGGTCGAAAACGTCTTGGTCAGGCCGCTCACGCCCGGATTCTCCGCGACGATCTTGGCGAGTTCGGCGTCGACCGCATTCGCGACGCTCACCTCCGACGCGCCGATCGCCTTGGCGACTCCGAACGTGGTCGCGGGACGGCCGTTGAGCCGTGCGATCGTGCGCACCTCTTCGATCCCGTCACGCACGACGGCGATGTCGCGCAGCCGCACCGACTTGCCCCCGTTCACGAAGATTTGCGCATCGCCGAGGGCCGCCGCGCTCCTCGCGCCGCCGAGCACGCGAATCGCCTGCTCGCCGCCGCCCACCTGGGCGCGGCCGCCGGCCGCATCCAGGTTGAGCGCGCGCAATTGTTCGTTCACTTCGTAGGCGGTGATGCCGAGAGCCTGCATGCGCGCCGGATCGAGTTCGACGCGGATTTCCCGGCTCACGCCCCCGTAGCGCTGGACCTGAGCGACGCCCGGCACGGCGAGGAGGCGCTTCGTAATCGTATTGTCGACGAACCAGCTCAGGGCCTCGGGGGTCATGCTCGTGGTCGTGACCGCAAAATAGACGAACGGGCCCGAGAAGTTGATGCGCTGAACCTGCGGCTCGTAGATGCCCTGGGGCAAATCGTTGCGGATGCGCGCGACCGCATCGCGCACGTCGGTCACCGCGCGATCGACCGGCGTGCCGATCTGGAACTGTACCTCGATTCCGACCGACCCTTCGATGATGTGGGTCGTGATGTTGCGCACGTTGCCGATGCTTGCCACCGCGCCTTCGATCTTCTGCGCGATCTGGGTCTCCATTTCGGTCGGCGCGGCACCCGGCTGCGAGACATTGACCTCGACGACCGGGAAGGTGATGTCCGGCTCGAGATTGATCGGCAGCTCGATGAACGAGACGATGCCGACGAAGAACAGGACGACGAACAGCACGACCGGCGTGACCGGATGGCGGATCGCCCAGGCGGAAATGTTGTTCATGCGCCCCCCACGGCGACCGGTGCCGGGTTGACGGTTTCACCGTCCTGGAGAAATCCGCCCGCCGTCGCGACGATCCGGTCGTGCTCGCCGACGCCCGCGGCGATCGCAACGCCCGCGGGCACGACCCCGGAGACCCGCACGGCGTGCCGTTCGATGCGATTCTGGGCATTCACGGCGAGCACGTAGCTGCCCTTGTCGTCGGTCAGCACGGCGGTTTGCGGAAGCACCGGTCGCCGCGCCTGGCTGATCGTCACGTCGGCGCGCGCGAATGCCCCGGGGCGCAGGTTCGGATCCGGGCTCAGCGCGATGCGCGCCATGCCGAGCCGGGTCGACGGGTCGATGACGGCGCCCAACAGGCGCAGCCGACCGGGGAACCCCTGATCGAGTCCGGTCAGCGTCACCGTGACCGGCTGGCCGACCTTGAGCAAGGGCAAATCTTGTTCCGCGACTTCGCCGCGCAGTTCGATTTCGTTGCCCTGGGCGAGCCGGAACAACGCGGGACCGCCGGCGACGGCCGTCTGACCCAGTTCGACGCTGCGCGTCAGGATCGTGCCGTCGGCGGGCGCGCGAATCTCCGCGCGACCGAGCTTGGCCTGGGCCTCGGCGAGCTGTGCCTCCGCGACTTTGACCTTGGCCGCGGCCGTTACTGAGCTCGAGCGCCGGCGCTCGGTTTCCTCGGTCGACAAAGCACCCGCGGCGCCCACTGCGACGGCACGCCGATACTCGGCTGCCGCGAGTTCGGACTCGGCACGCGCCTGATCCAGAGCCGCGGCGAGGCTGCCGACCTGCGGCTGCAGCACCGACACATTCAAGCGCGCGAGCAATTGCCCGCGCTTGACGCGATCGCCGGCCTCGACAAAGATGCCGCTGACCAGGCCCCCGTCCCCCTCGACGCCGATTGGAATGTCATACCGTGCCGCGATGGTGCCGACGATGCTCACGGTCGTCGGTACCGAACTCATCGTCACTTGAGTGACCGTGACGGTCGGCACATTGCCCTTGTTGGCGGTGAGCTGCTTGGCGGACCCCAACGCGGAGAGGCGGAAGACCAGAAGTCCGGTCAGCCCCAGGAAAATCGCCACAAACAGCCACAGGCCGCGGCGACTCATGAGCCACGCGGACCAAGCCTTGGTTCCCTTCAAATTCGACCTATCCATGACAGTGGCAAGCATTGCACAAGATCCCCGGGTATACCTTTTTGGTGGCACTAGGGCCCGTTAAACCGTCCGCCGCGCCATGAACACGGACGAAGGTTAATACACTGCGACGCGGATAAAGTTGCAGCCCGATGATGGAAAATTGCTGCCCGGCGGCGGAAATCTCATCCCCCCGCTCCCGGACCAGCTTCCGCCACCGGCACCGGGACCAGCGCCGGGCTTACGGTGCGATCCGGTCGATCACGAGATCTCGAACCCCGTCGCGGCCGACATCATAAGAGATTTCGCCGTACAAATCCCCGGTAACGGGCGTCGGCTGGCCGCTGAACGATACCCGTGCGGTGATCGATACATGCTGGCCGCCGGCGAGCGCATGGGTCGGCATCATGGAGTCCGCGCTCGAGAGTTCGACGCGCGTGCCGATCGCGGCGACGCTCAGGCGTTTCGCGGCGAGCGGTGGTCCGGGCGTGGCGTCGCGAGCGAACACGAACAAGGGTGCAGCGGCGGTCAGCCGCCCCTTGAGCGCCGCGGCGATGGTGATGTTGACCGTCACCAGGCCGGGGGGGTCGGGCGCGCCTGCGGCCGCGCCTGCGGCCGCGCCTGCGGCCGCGCCGTCTTGCGCGCCCCGTGCGCCGAATTGCGGTGCAGCACCCGGCGCGGACATCGCAGTCCCCGGCGCCGAAGAGCCGGCAGCGGCTGCCGCTCCCATGCCGGCCGCGGGTGCGCCCAGTTCGGCAATGCGCGCATCGAGCATCTGCATGACCTGGGGAGGCGGATTCAGCGCTTTGAGCGCCTCCCAGCGGCGCCGAGCGAGCGGCCGATCGCCCATCACGGCAGCCGCGAATCCGCCGAACAGCAGCGCGCGCGGATTATCAGGCGCCGCGGCGATCGCCTGTTCGAATAGTTGTGCGGCCTGGGGCGTCACCTCGCCGTCGGCCTTGATGCTCAAGGCCTCGCCGAGACCGATCGTCGCCTCGACGTTCTTGCCGTCGTTCAAGCGATGGGCGTGGTCGTACGCGACGATGGCTTCGTCGACGCGTCCGAGCGCCGTATAGGAACGACCGAGCATGAGCCAACCGTCCAAGTCGCCGGGCTGCTCGACCAAGTGTTTCTCGAGTTTGGCGACCATCGCGGCGACATCGGGACCGCCCGGTACGCCGCCGGGCGGTGCATTCCAATCCCACGTCGACCACAGCGGGTAGAGACCGGCAGCCACGCCAAGCACCGCCAGCGCCGCGAGCGCGCCCTGCACGCGGCTGCGCCGATCGCGCAGCAGCGGCACCGCGACCGCAGCAGCGGCGATCACAGCCATGACGGCTGCGACGAGTAGAAAAATCCACATTCAGGTCGATCCGGGCGTCGGCTCGTCGTCGAGCGGCATTCTCGAGCGGGCACGCGTGATGCGCAGGACCACGGCGCCGCCGAGCGCGAGCAGGATCGCCGGAGACGCCCAGATCCACAGCGTCTTCGCCTCGAGCGGCGTGTTGAAGCGGACGAATTCGCCATAGCGCGCGGTCATGAAATCGAAGATCGCCTGATCGCTCTGACCCGCGAGCAGCATCTCCCGGACCTGGCGGCGCAAATCGCTCGCGAGTTGCACGTTCGAGTCGGCGATCGATTCATTCTGGCAGACGAGGCAGCGCAACTGCTTCGTGATGTCCTCGAACCGGGCCTGCAGGGCGGGATTCTCGATCTGGCCGTGCTCGTCGAGGCCCAAGGCCGCATCCGCGGGCGCGGCGGCGGCGTGGGCGGCGCCAAACATTGCCAGGCCGAAGCTCGCCACACCGAAGTTCGCGACACTGAAGATTGCGGCAAACGCGAACGCGGACGCGGCGCGGTGGCCGACAAAGCGCCGCCGGTCGCATCTCATGCGCCGTTCCGGCGCGCCGCTTCGATGCGCGGCAGGAACTCTTTCTGCCAGACGTCGAGCGTCATCGGCGAAATGAATTTGTAGATGATTTGTCCGTGCGCGTCGACAAGAAAGGTTTCGGGCGCCCCATAGACGCCCCATTCGATCGCCGTGCGTTCGTCGGGATCGAAACCCACCGCGCTGTAAGGATTACCGAGCTGTTGCAGCCAGCGCTGCGCCTTTGCGCGATCGTCGTTGTAATCGAGCCCGACGATCGGGACGACGCGCGAGTCTGCGATCTTGAGCAGCGTCTCCTGCTCCTCGCGGCAGGCAAAACACCAGGTGCCCCAGACGTTGAGCACATAGATCTGCCCTTGCAACGCGCCGTTGCTCACCGGCTTCGCCGGATCCAGCACGTCGGTCAGATTGAACAGCGGCGCCGGCTTGCCGATCAGCGGCGACGGCAGCGCCTTGATGTCGCGCTTGGGGTTCAAACCGAACGCGAACATCACGACGAGCAGCAGGAAGGCCGCCATCGGTGTGAGGAACTTCCACATCAGGCGATTCCGGGCGTCGGCGAGCGGTCGGGCGGCGCCGCGGCCGTTGTGGCCTCGGTGACCGGCACTCTCACGCGGTAGCGGCGATCGGTCGCGGCGACGAAGCCCCCGATCGCCATCACGAGCGCGCCGAGCCATATGTAGCGCACGAGCGGTTTGTACTGGATGCGCATGCTCCAGGCGTCGTCGCCGAGCGGGTTGCCCATCGCGACGAACAGGTCGCGCGCCCAATTCACCGAAATCGCGGCCTTGCTATTGTCCGTTTGCTGCACCCAGAAGTGGCGCTTTTGGGGCTTGAGCAAGGCGATCGGCCGACCGCCGCTCGTGACCTCGACGAGGGCTTCGACCGCATCGTAGTTCGGCCCCTTGACATCGGTCGCCGCGAGGAATTTGAAATCGTAACCGGCGATCGTGAACGTGCCGCCCGGCTTCAAGGCGACGTCCTTCTCGATCTTATAGCTCTCGACGCCGCTCGCGCCGATCGCGAACATGCCGACGCCGAAATGCGCGATCGCCATGCCGATCATACCCGCGGTGAGACTCTGCCGGGCCCGCAGGCGGCGAATGGGATCGAGCAGTGCAGAGAACAACACCCAGAAGCCCAGACTGAATCCGAGCAGACCGACCCAATGGAACGCTCCGTACACCAGGCCCTGCAAGGCGACCGCGAGTGCGATCGCCGCGGCGAGCAACCACCAGATCGGCTTGGCCGAGACCGTGAGTTTGCCGCGACGCCAGGCGGAATGCATGCCGACGGCCAAGAAAATCAGCAAGGGCAGCACGGGCACGAGGAACATCACCGCGAAGACCGGCGGCCCCACGGAAATCTTGCCGATGCCAAGCTCTTCGTAGAGGAGGGGCGAGAGCGTGCCCCACAGGATCAACGCCGCGACGCAAACGAGCAGCACGTTGTTGACCAGCAGGAAGAATTCGCGCGAGAAGACTTCGAATCCGCCCGGGACATAGAGTTTCGGGGCGCGCCATGCATAGAGCGACAAGGATCCGCCGATCGTGACCAACAGGAACACGAGGATGAAGAAGCCGCGCTTCGGATCGGTCGCAAACGAATGCACGGACACCAGCACGCCGGAACGCACGAGGAAGGTCCCGACGAGACTCAGCGAAAATGCGAAGATCGCGAGCAGCAGCGTCCAGCTCTTGAAGATGCCGCGCTTTTCCGTGACCGACAGCGAGTGGATCAGCGCGGTGCCGACCAGCCAGGGCATGAACGAAGCGTTCTCGACCGGATCCCAGAACCACCAGCCGCCCCAGCCGAGTTCGTAGTAGGCCCACCAGCTTCCGAGGGCGATGCCGATCGTCTGAAAGATCCACGCGAAGATGGTCCACGGTCGCGTCCATTTTGCCCAGGCCTGATCGAGCCGCCCTTCCAGCATCGCCGCGCAGGCGAACGCAAACGCGACCGAAAATCCGACATAGCCCATGTAGAGCATCGGCGGGTGGATCGCCAGGGCGAAATCCTGGAGCACGGGATTGAGGTCCGCGCCGTCCGAAGCCGCCGGGATCAGACGACCGAAGGGATTGGAGGTCCAGAGGGTGAATAGCAGGAAGCCCGCGCTGACGAGTCCCATCATGCCGATCACACGGCTCGAGAAGCTCAAGGGCAGGCCCCGGCTGAACGCCGCGACGGCGACGCTCCAGATCGACAGGATCAACACCCAGAGCAGCAGCGAGCCCTCGTGGGCGCCCCAAACCGCCGCTACCCGATAGAACAACGGCAGCTGCGAATTGGAGGTGCTCGCGACGTATTGCACGGAAAAATCGTTGGTCACGAACGCATACACGAGACAGCCGAAGGCGGTCGCCACGAACACGAATTGACCGGTGACGGCCGGACGCGCGACCGACATCCAGACGGCGTTGCCGCGACCCGCGCCCAACAGACCGAAGAAGGCCTGCGACAGCGATAGTACGAACGCCAAGATCAGCGCGAACATTCCGAGTTCCGGTATCATCGAACTCCCCTCCTAAGGCACCATGAACGCCGCTCTAAACGCCGCGCGCCCGTCAGCCGGTCGGTTTAGCGCCGCCTTTCTGTTTCAACGTGGCCGCCACTTCGGGCGGCATGTACTTCTCGTCATGCTTCGCGAGCACCTCGTCGGCGACGAAGGCGCCGTTCGCCCCCATGCTGCCGTGCGCGATGATCCCCTGGCCTTCGCGGAACAGATCGGGCAGCACGCCGGTATATTCTACAGGCACCTCGTGCGAGAAATCGGTCAACACGAAGCGGACCTCGAGATCACCGGGATTGCGTGCGACGCTGCCCTTCACGACCATGCCGCCGATCCGAAACCGCTTGCTGGCAGGCGCCTTGCCGCTCGCCACCTGGCTCGGATCGTAATAGAACATCAGCTGCTGGCGCTGCGCAATGACGGCGAGCGCGACCGACGCGCCGACACCGCCCAATATCCCGAACACGACCAGCATCCTCTTGCGTCTCGGCGTCATGATTGCTCGCTCCCCGCCATCGCCACTGCGCGCAGGACGCGCATCCGGGCCTGCGCGTGATGGCGGCGCGCCGACCAGACGTTCCACAATAGAATCGACGCGGCCAGACCGAAGCACGGCCAGACGTAGCGCGCATAGCCTCCCATTGCAAAGAAGGCCGCCGCTCTCATGCCTTTACCGCCTCGCGCACCCAGTTCGCCTGTCGCTCGCGGTTCAGCACCTCACCGCGCAGCCGCATACAAAGCACGGCGCCGAAGAACAGCGTGAAGCCGAGCAGCATCGCGAGCAGGGGCCAGAGCATCACCGGGGCCATCGACGGCTTGGCGAATTTGAGTACGGTCGCACCCTGGTGCAGCGAATTCCACCATTGGACTGAAAAATGAATGATCGGCACGTCGACGAACCCGACGACGGCGAGCAAGGCCGCGGCCCGATCCCCGCGCGTCGGATCCTCGAAGGCCGCGCGCAGCGACATCACGCCGAAATACAGGAACAGAAGGATCAACTCCGAGGTCAGGCGCGGATCCCAGGCCCAGTAGGTGCCCCACATCGGCCTGCCCCAAAGCGAGCCCGTCACGAGCGTGAGCACGGTGAAGGAGGCGCCGATCGGCGCGGCCGCCGCGGCGACCGCATGACCGACTTTGATGCGCCAAATGAGCCCGATGCCGGACGCGACCGCCATGAGCGTGTACGCCATGACGGAGACCGTCGCCGCCGGTACGTGGACGTAGGCCATCCGAAATGCGTCGCCTTGCTGATAGTCCGGAGGCGCAAACACGAGGCCGTCGATCAGTCCGTAGAGCATCGCGAGCACGGCAAGGCCCAGCAGCCACGGGGCGAAGGCCGCGGCGAGGCGGTAAACATAAGGCGGCGAGGCGAGCCGATAAAACCAGGTCCACATGATCAAGTAGTATGAGCCATTATTCGAGCGTTATGCGTAATGCCGCCGTTGCCGCGAGCGGCGCCAGCGTGCACGTAAACACGCAGAGGGCCGCCAGAAAATACAATCCGCCCGACGCGTCGTCGCCGCCGATCGCCCGGTCGGTCGCGTTGGCGCCGAAAATCAGCAGCGGCATCGCGAGCGGCAGCACGATCAGCGACAACAATACGCTTCCGCGCCGCAGGCCCACCGTGAGGCCGGCCCCAATTGCACCCAGCCAGCTCAAGGTGAGCGTGCCGAGCGCCAGGCTCAGCATCATGGTCGGAAAGGCCTCGAGGGGTATCGCGAGCGCGGTCGCCACCAGGGGCGAAACGAGGACCAAGGCGGCACCGCTCACCAACCAATGGGCGAACGTTTTCGCGATCACGATCCCGCCCAGCGACTGACCAGACAACGCCAATTGCTCCAAGGTTCCGTCGTCGGCATCGCTCTTGAACAGTCCCTCCATCGCGAGCAAGGACGCGAGCAAGGCCGCGACCCAGAGTATGCCGGGCGCCATCGCCCGCAGCAGCGCGAGTTCCGGGCTCAAACCGAGTGGAAACAGCGTTGTGACGATCAGAAAAAACACCAGGGGCTGCAGTAATTGATCCGGCCGCCGTAAGCTCAACGTGAGTTCGCGGCGCAGGATGAGCGCCATGGCCGTGCCGGTGCCGACGCTCACGCCGCGAGTTCCAAGCGCTGGATACTGCATTGCAACATGAGGTCCTGATGCGCGACGACGAGCGCCAAACCGCCGCCGGCCACATGGCCCGCGAGCAGTTCGCCGAGCAAGTCCGCACCCCGCGCATCGAGATTCGTATAAGGCTCGTCAAGCAGCCATAACGACGCTTCGCTGCCGAGGATACGCGCCAAGGCGACACGGCGGCGCTGGCCGGCCGAGAGCACCCGGCTCGGTAAATCGGCGCAAGCGGCCACGCCCGTACGGTGCAGCAAATCGCGCAGCTCAGCGTCCCCGATTCGGCGCCGCAGGCCCAGCGAGAAGCGCAGGTTTTCGAGCGCCGTCAAATCGCCCTTGAGCGCCGGTTCGTGCGAGGCGTAGCAGAGCGCGAGTTGGTACGTGCCGCGGATCGCTGTAATCGACTGGCCGCACCAGGCCACAGTGCCCTGCTCCGGCCGCAGCAAACCGCAAACGACCCGTAGCAGCGTCGTCTTACCGGTGCCATTCGGGCCGCGGACGTGCAGCAATTCGCCGCCGCCGACCTGCAGGCTCGTGCCCTTCAGAACATGGCGATCGCCTCGCCAGACGTGAACGGCGTCGACTTCGAGCCGTGGCTCGCACACGGTCACCGCGACGCGCCATCAAAGAAATCAAAGAGTTGCACATAATAGCGCATGGGGAGCGGATTATAACCGTTGAGCGCGGCGGATGGCTTTCTGATATTTTGCGCGGCGCGCCGTCCAGGACACAAAGGAGAGGATATGCCCCTGACGAGAAAATTGGCCGCGGAATTCGTGGGCACGCTGTGGCTCGTGCTGGGAGGATGCGGCAGCGCGGTACTCGCGGCCGCCTTTCCGCACGTCGGAATTGGTTTGTTGGGGGTATCGCTCGCTTTCGGCCTCACGGTCGTGACGATGGCGTTTGCCATCGGCCACGTTTCGGGTTGCCACTTGAACCCCGCCGTCACGCTCGGACTCGTCGTCGGCGGACGCCATCCGGCAAAGGAAATCCTGCCGTATTGGATCGCCCAAGTTGCGGGCGCCATCGTCGCCGCCGGAGTCCTCGTCTATATCGCAAGCGGCAACGGCAGCAACCCGCTCGCGGCGGGGCTCGCCGCCAACGGCTTCGGCGAGCACAGCCCGGGGCATTACGACCTTGCGGCGGCATTCCTGACCGAGACGATCATGACGGCGATCTTCCTCTTTGTCATTCTGGGATCCACCGACAAACGGGCGCCCGCCGGATTTGCGCCGCTTGCCATCGGCCTCACGCTCACCTTGATTCACCTCATCAGCATTCCCGTGACCAACACATCGGTCAATCCGGCGCGCAGTACAGGGCCCGCCGTTTTCGTGCAGGGCTGGGCCGTGCATCAATTGTGGGTGTTCTGGGCGGCGCCGCTGCTCGGCGGCGCGATCGGCGCCCTGCTCTACCGCCTCATCGCGCAGATCAAGGACTGACCGAGCAACGGGTCATCGGTCAACGGGTCGCTCGTGCCGCGGGCCGGAATTTGGCCCTGCCCTCCTGATGGCTGCGGCGATCGGATAGACGCGGCCCCGGCGGCTCCGCGGTGGGATTTGAGATACACTGGAACCTTGCCCCGGTGACGTAATTGGTAGCCGTAACGGACTTCCAGACTGTGAGCGGCGAGTATGGAAACGGCTCGTCCGTAACCCGTCAAAGTCGGCGAAACCCCTGGCATGGAGCCGAGGCAACGCCGAGCCAATCCAGCGTGCTCTGGCATGCCGGCAGGTGTAGAGAGTGGACGGCGGGGGCCTAAAGCGGTCCAGGTGGACTGCCATGGTCGTGGCGCATTCCAGACCCCAAACGCGGCAGCGCGGCGGCGAAAGCCGTGGCGGGTAAGAAAATCCGTTGGCCGTAGGCCGTGCCGGTTCGAGTCCGGCCCGGGGCACCATTGCCTCCGCAGCAACGCTCAGCGGTGTTCCCCGAAAGCCGGCGATCGAGGCCCCGGCAGATGCGCAGGGCCCCGAACGCTGCGACTTCACGGAGACGGAGCAGCGCTCGGGATGATGCCGGGGAGCAGGTACTGGGTCACGACGACCAGCACAGCGAGGACGACCGTGAGCACGATGCTGTGGAGGAAGGTCCGCGCAAGAATCTCGCCCTCGCGACCCTGCAGTTTCGTCACCGACACGCCGGTTGCAATATTTTGCGGCGAGATCATCTTGCCCATGACCCCGCCGGAGGAATTCGTCGCGGCAAACAACACGGGATTCAGCCCCAACTGTTTGGCGGCGACCACCTGCAAGTTGCCGAACAGCGCATTGCCCGATGTGTCGCTGCCCGACAGGAACACGGCGACCCAGCCCAGGAACGGCGAAAACAGCAGGAACCAGCGGCCCGTCGAGGCGGCCCCGAGACCCAGGGTGTATGCGAGGCCCGAATAATTCATCAGGTAGGCGAGCGCGACGATCAGCATCACCGTGACGACGGCGATCCAGATCTGGCGGATGGTGGCACCGATGCACGCGATGAAGGCGCCCGGCGACAAGCGCACGACCGCAGCGGTGATCACTGCGGCGAGCAGGATCGCCGTGCCGGTGCCGAGCGGCTGAAAGCTCCAGATCGCCGCATAGGGTTTGTCGCCGTACAGCGTGATCGAGATGGCCTTGTGCAATCCGGGCCAAGGAATGTCCTGCTGTCCGAGCTTGGGGATCTTGAAACTGCTCCAGACGATCACGACGGCAGACACGATGACCCAGGGCAGCCAACCCTGCCACGGAGCGATCTCGGCCGGCGTGGCCTCGAGCTCCTGCTTGTGCCCACCGAGGTCCGCTGCATCGATCGATGCGGCACCGGCGGCGGCGGCCCCGAGCGCGGCGCGCGAGATCGCGAAATGCGGGTCCGGCGCGGGCCGCCAGAGCCGCAGGAAACCGATGGTCACGATCAGCGAACCCAAGGACGAGAGCACGTCCGTGAGCGTGTAATCGATAAAGTTCGATGCGAGGAATTGCGCACACGCGAAACTGCCGCCGGCGACCAGCAGCACGGGCCAGAGCCTCGCGACGGAGCGCGCTCCGCCGTACAAGGCCATGACGTAGAACGGCAGGATCAGGGCCATGATGGGCAATTGCCGCCCGATCATCGCCGCAAGCGTTGCCGCGGGCAAACCGGTCACGGCGCCCAGCACGGTCACGGGTGCCCCGAGTGCCCCGAAAGCCACCGGCGCCGTATTGAAGATCAGCACGAACACGAGCGCTTCGATCGCCGGAAAGCCGACCATGATCAACAAGGAACTCGTGATCGCGACGGGCGTGCCGAACCCCGAGATGCCCTCGAGCAGCGCACCGAAACAAAACCCGATCACGACGAGCACGATGCGCCGATCGTTAGGCAGATGCGTGAGTATCCAGCGGCGAAAGGCATCGCAACGGCCGGAGCGGACCGCGACGTTGTAGAGGAGCAGCGCGTTCACGACGATCCACATGACGGGCCAGACCGCGAACACCGCGCCATTCACACTGGCCTCGAGCGCGAGGGCGACCGGCATGTCCCAGCCGATCACGGCGACCGCGAATGCGACCGCGAGGCCGGCGAGAGCCGCCTGCCAGGCGGGCCTGCGCAGCGCTCCGAGCAGCAACAGCACCGTCACCACGGGGAACAGGGCGACCAAGAACGACCAACCCAAGCTGCCGGCCACGGGAGTCAGTAGCTGTCGAAACATGGTGTCCCCTATTTTGTTGTGGTCGCGGCCGGTCGCCTGCCGCGCATTGTAGCAATCAAGCCGCGGCGCGGCGCTGCCGGCGACCGCGCGCACGACCGGCGCCCGCGGCGTGCGCCGAGCGCCCAGGTGTATGGCCGAGCCCCGCCGGAGCTGCCGAGCTTCGCCGCAAACGTCGCCGTGAGCCGGGCGATGCATTTCGACGATGGCGGGATCTTGACGACCCATCTGAAATTCAGCATCCGCGACAGCTATTACTTCCGCGTCTATGACAATCCGGCGACCGACGTCGTGCCGGAATTGCGCCAATGGGATCTGGACTTCAAGTACCAGTTCGGCGCGCAAAAGGTGCACGTCGATTTTCTGATCAAGAACCTCACGAATACGGCCTCGGTGCTATCCCGCTATACCGATAATTTCGGCGTCGGCGCGGTCTCCAATTTTTTACGTGCCGCCGCGACGGTTCATCCTGCGGTTGGGAGCGGCTTTCTGACCTGGTTCCGTGGCAGACTACGTGAATGAGAGCACGCTACAGCGAGGCGATCGATCCGCAGATTCGGATCCGGCGCCGCGCCACGGCCCTGCTGGCGATCGGCTACCCGCTGCTCATGATCGCGAGCGTCGTCTTGAAGCCGGCGATGACGATCCCCGGCGCGATGTGGCCGCCGATCGCCGTGGCCTTCAGCGCGTTTTATCTGCTGCCGCGCCGGGCGTGGCCGCTCATCGCCCTGCTGATCCTGGTCGACGACGTGTTGATCATTCCGGGGATTACCTGGATGGCGACCGGAACCCGGCCGAGCGTTCCGTACGCGATGACGATCTCGTGTTGCGCCGTGCTCATCGCCGCTGGGATGGCCGTCACGACCCAGCTCTTGCGGCGGCTGCGCCGCGAGCGCGAGTCCCCGGCCTTGATCGCACCCGCATTGATCTGTGCGCTATGCGCCGGCGCGCTGCCCGGCGCCGTCTTCACGGCGGTCGTGCACGCGGCGCGCGCCCATCTGCCGCTCACCGTTCTGGACGTGGCGGTTCGGGTGCTCTCGGCGGTGCTCGCGGTCGTCGCGCTCAGCCCGCTGCTGTTCGGCGTCGTGCGCGGTTTCGACGAACCGCAACATGCGCTCGCGCGGTCCTGGGAGGCGCCGCTGATCGTGGTCTGCTTCATGCTCCTGGGACTGTACTGCGCGGTCGCCACGTGGCCGTTCGACCGCTATCTGCAGCTCATGTTGCTCGCCGTGCCGCTGCTGTGGCTGTCGCTGCGCCTTGCCCGGCGTGCGGTGGCGCTCGCGGCCGCGATCCTCGCGATCGGCATCACGATCGCGTCGGCCCATGGTATCGGCATGTTTCCGCCCCTCGTGCTGCGCGGCGCCTGGCAGGATGGCATCCTCTCCACGCAGATCTTCTTGCTCATCGCCTGCGGTGAGGCGCTGCTCATCAACTGGCTGATCCTCGAGCAGCGGGCGTTGCTGTTCGACGCCGATCGCAAACAGGCGATGCTGCTCGCCTACGCGCAGGCGCTCGACAAAGCCGAGGAGTCCGTGCGTCGGGCAACGGCGCTCGATCTGCACGACGGGGTCGCCCAGATCATCGCGGGTCAAGGCATGATACTCGGCGCGATGCGCCGCCGGCTCGGCGGCGACAGCCCCCTCTGCGACTTGGTGGATCAAGCGCTCGCCGCATCGCAAGAGGCGCAGTCCGCCGTGCGCGCGACGATTCAGGATCTCTCCCCGCCTGAGATCGAGCGGGCGTCCCTGGTCGAGATCGTCAACTGGGTCACGAAGTTCTTCGCGGCCCGCTACCATTTCGACGTGAGCTGCCAGATGCAGGGAGATCCGGCCCTCGCGATCGGCCACCTGCGCCTGATCTATCGCGTTTTGCGCGAATTGGTCTACAACTCCTACAAGCACTCGCAGGCCGACAGTGCCCAAATCCGGCTCGTGCTGACACCGCAGTCGGTCGAGATCGTGGTGCTGGACACCGGCATCGGGTTCGAGCAGGCGGCCCCGCTCGCCGACGGTCGCGCACGCTACGGACTCGTCAATCTTGCGGACCGCGTACGTGTCGCCGGTGGGCGGATCGGCGTGGAGTCCGCCCCCGGCAAAGGCTGCCGCGTCACGGTCGAACTGCCGCTCTCCGTGACGTCCTTCGCCGAAGGCATCACGTTGCGGGCGTAGCGGCGGCGGCGCTGCGCGGCTACGTGCCGCGACACGCTCAAGCCTGTGCGCGTGCCGCGAGAGCACGCGCGGCGGCATTCAGCCGGGCCACGAGCGACTCGAGATCGGCTGTCGCAAGCCGCCCGCCGTTCACGACCCGCCGGCCGTTGATGAAGCTGTAATCGACGCGGTCGGGCTGGCACAGGATCACCGCCGCGCAGAGATCCCAGTGCGCGCCCGCGAATTGCGGAATGGGCGACGCCCGTGCCCGTCTCACCGAACCTCAGCAGTGCGCGTTGGTCGAGCTGCACGCAATGAGCATGCCAGACGTCTCTCTTCATCGAGCGTGCAATCATTGGGAAACACATACAGGTGATCGCCCGACGTGGTATAGCACGACAACAGCAGTTCGGCGGCTGCGAGCTGGGCGCTCGCATGGATCCCCGCTGCGTCGAGGTGCGCCCAAATCGGATACAGCTCCCGGAGCCAACCAAACAGTTCGCGGCGCCGCTCGTCCATCGTGACGAGCGTGTGGATGTTCTTCACGAGCAGCGTCGCCATATCAGCGCCGCGATCGCGGACGCCCGCCGATGATCGGCCCCGCGATCGGCTCGCCCGTCAGGCTGGAGGTCGCCGTGATGTCGCCGATGGATTCGATGGCCGTGATCCCATAGAGAAAGCCGAACGGCAGTACCGCAGAGGCGCGGACACCGAGCCCATACCGGAACGGCGCCGAGTCCTCGAGACCGTAGACCAGGTCCACGGGTGCGGACCCGGCGCGTTGCACGACGTCGTCGATGCCGCAGCTTCGCTTAATGCGGCGGCGGCCGCGCACCCGCGAGGGGGGTCACGTCGACGGCAAGCACCACAACGTCGGGATTCGCCGGCAGCGTCAAGCTCTGCACGGTCTTGGCACTATCGACCGCGATGCGATAGCCGTAGACGTTGTACGCGCCCGCATGCAGACCACCCGAGGCGGTGATCTTGTCGCCGATCGTCGCCGCAATGCTTTCACCGGGATAATTCTGCGGCGTATTCCAATTGCTGAGGCTCTGCGTATACGTCGTGGTCGTCGCGTCCGTGTAGGTCACGACGAACGTCTGACCGGTCTGGTTGCCGTTGACCGCCGCGCCGAGGAAGGAAACGGAGACATCGTTGCCCGCCGGCAACGGGATCGTCGCCTTGTTCACGGCGCTCTTCGGCCCGGGCGCCGAGAACGCATACGTCGCGCCGGACCAGGCGAGGCTCGTACCGAGCAGGCTGCCGGCATACGCGCTGCCCGACCCGTCGAGTCCGCCCCCGGTCACCTGGGTGCCCGCCGTGCCGATACCGTAGAGGTCCTCGACCCCCGCGAGGGTGACGCTTTGCGGCGTGCCGGTCGCACCCGACGCCGGTGTGACATCGACGGCGAGCACGATGACATTGCGATTGGCCGGCAGCGTCAGACTCGCGGCGACCTTGGTCGGATCGAGCACGAAGGTGTAGCCGAACACACTGTAGGCGCCGGCATGCGTGCCGCCGCTCGCGGTGACTTTGTAAGCTGTCGTCAGCACGATCGTCTCGCCCGCGTAGTGCTGCGGCGTACTCCAATTGCTGAGGCTCTGTGTGAACGTCTGCTTCGTCCCGTCGGCGTAGGAGACGACGAAGCTCTGATTGACTTGATTGCCGTTGACCGCCGTACCCAGGAAACTCAAGGACGCATCGTTGCCGGCGGGCAGCGCGATGACCTGGCCGGAGACCGCGCTCTTCGCGCCCGGGGCGGCAAATTTGAACGTCGCGCCGGACCAGACGAGCGACGTGCCGAGCAGCGCACCCCCATACGCGTCGCCGCTGCCGTCGATGCCGCCGCCGGTCACGGGTGTACCCAACGTTCCGATGCCGTCGACATTGAGGGCACTCGCCAAGTTCACGCTCGTCGGACCGGTTGCAGTAACGATCGTGTAGGTCGCGCTCGCCGGCGGACTCTCGGACAGGCCGGTTGCAACCGCGATCGCCGTAACGGTCGTCGTCACGCTGATTTTCAAGGCCGCGGTATAGACCGGTGACGCGGTCGTCGGCGTGGACCCATCGGTCGTGTAGTGGATGACCGCCCCGGACGTCGCATCGGCGAGCGTCACGGACTGCGCGCTCGAATAGGTCCCGGGCGCCGGGCTGAAGGTCGGCACAGCGGCCGAGGCGACGCTCACCGACACCGTCACGGGAGCCGAGGCGATGCCATTCGCGACGACGACAAGGTCGCTCGTTCCTGTCTCGATCCCCGCCGGCACGCTGAAATGCGTCGAACCCGCCGCTCCCGGTGCAACCGACATCGTGCTGTGGCCCGATGTGCGCGCATAGAACACGTGTCCGGTCGCCTGGTTCTTGATCTGCACGAGCGGATAGTTCGTCGCGGTCTGCACGTCGTCGCCGTAGGCCGCGCCCTGGGAGCGGCCGTTCAACTGGGTGCCGCCGATCATGTAACTCGCCCCCGGGGTCAGCGTCGTGGGTACGCTCGTGATCGCCGGAGCCCAGGACGCATTGGGAGTGCCCACGGGCGTATAGACCTCGGCAATATTGCTGAAATCCGTCATGAGGATCTGACCCGTGGGCAGCACGACGAAGTTGTAGTAGTAAGCTCCCGAACTCGAGGCGAAGTAAATCGGATCGGCCACCTGGCCGATCGCGTTCGCCGTCGTGAATTCGAAAAAATGCGTCGGCGTATTGCCGTAGCCGGGACTCGCGGCGAACAGGATGTTCCCGTCGGGCAGCAACGCCCCGGGTGCATCGGCGAGCGTAAAGCTCTGGCCGCCGATGGCGGGCACGTTCGGGCCCTTGATCCACGTGCCCGTGGCGCTCGAGTAAATCGCGGTGGGGTCGGCGGTCGCGCCGCTCACGCAGCCGGTGTTGCCGCCGAACGCGACCACCGTGCCATCGGGACGCAGCACCGCGGGACCGATTTCCCAGTTGCCGCAGGCTGGGGGATCCGGCAGGGACACCGGTGTGTTGCCCGCGCTCGTCCACGCACCCGTCGCCGGGTCATAGACTTCCGCATTCGTGGCTGCAGCGGGGTAATTCGTCCAGATGTCGATCGTCAGGACCTTGTCGTTCGACAGCAGGTTGTAGCCCTGTTCGTCTTGATAGGCGCCGCCCGCATTGGGACTGCTCGCCGCAGTCCAGCCGAGGGTCGCGGCATCGAGCAAGGCATCGACGGCCGGACCCGCACAGGCCGCAGTCAACAGGAAACTGCCGTTCGGCAGCACGACGCTGGCCGCGTCGCCGATCCCGCCATTGCAGTTATTGGGCCCCACCGTGTTGTTCCACCCGGCACTACTCGGCGGAGCGACCGCTTTCCAAGCATTGGCGAGAGGATCGTAGATCGCGCCGAGGCTGGTCCATTCCTCATTGCTGCTGCCGTTGTATTCACCGCCGATGATGATCACACGGCCATCGGGCAAAACGGCCGAAGCGTGGTAGAGCGGCGCATACTGCGTGCCGTTGATCATCGGCAGCGAGGCGATCTGCGACCAACTACCCTTGACATAATTGCCACTGGCGTCGGGCGTGAGCTTGTACCACGCCGGCGTATTGCAATTGGCCATGATCACCGAACCGTCGGTGAGCAGCAGCGGATTGCACAAGCCGACCGAGGACGGCGCGGCCGGCACGGCCGCCCAAGCCCCACTAGAGAGGGGCGCCAAAACCGTCTCGCTCGTGAGCGGAGCCGCGGGCGTGGCCGGGGCTTCGCTGGTCGCGCTCGCTCCGCTCGGCCTACGCGCCCGCTGGGCATCGAATGCGCTGCGAGCGGCCGGGTGATCGTGGAAATACTGAGCCGTCTGCACGGAAATCGGCGGGGGCACAGGATCCTGCGCCGCGGCGCGGCCGAAGAACCCCGGAAAGACGAGCGACGTCAGGAGCGCGGCCGCAAGGCGCGTGTAGTCTTGCTTGATCATCGTCGATTCCCCTTGATATTCTCGAGCGCCTTCCCGCGCCGCACCGTCCGTGGTCGGACGCCATCGGCCGCGCGGACAATATCGGCATCGGCGCATCGGCGTCAAATGTAAGGCTTCAGCGACACTCGCGACTGTTCAGCGCGTGCGCTCACC
>Ga0302320_10003552_pt1 | contig 36160 bp, 22 predicted proteins | sample Bog_T0_3_FD_202130 | JGI IMG/M metagenome (GOLD analysis project Ga0302320, IMG submission 202130) | Peat permafrost microbial communities from Stordalen Mire near Abisko, Sweden - Bog_T0_3 | ecosystem: Environmental > Terrestrial > Soil > Wetlands > Peat | place: Sweden: Abisko, Stordalen Mire...
ACCTCTCCCAGTACCTCTCGGACGCCGAGTCCGTGCTGGGGAAGAAGATGTCCGCCAATCCGCAATTGAGCTCGCTGTGGAATTCGCGGATGGGCGCGGCTGTCGAGATGCTGCGCACCGGCAGCTCCTACCTGGGCGACGAGATCGACATCGTGTCCGACGGCGCGCACGCCCCGGTCATGGTGGCGGAACAGAAGCGCGAGGGATTTGAGGAATTCCTGAACAAGAATGTGCATCTGGCGGTGGTGAAGCACGATGGCCTGCTGCTGTTTGGACCGGAGCGGGCCACGGTGGAAGCGGCGGCGGGACAACTCGATTCCGGCTTCCAAGCCACGCCTCTCTATGCCCGCATCGACGAATCGTACCGCGAGGGCGCCGGCCTGCTGCTGTGGGTGGACCTGGCGAAGACGCAGACTTCGTTCGGGGGCGCGCGGTATTTTTCCGCCGAACAGAAGCAGGCGGGCAGCCAGATGGTGGCCAGCGCGACGCTCGGTTTCGACGGGCCGCGCAGCGGAATCGCCGCCCTGTTGGCCGACCCATCGCCCATGGGCTCGCTGGATTACGTCTCGCCCGACGCGCTGGCCGTATTGGGATTCGTGGTGAAAGACCCCGGCGCCATTCTGGACACTGCGCTGGCGATTACCCAGGGGTCGCTGGCCGCGGCGCAGCAGACTCTGGCGGACGAGCGCCAGCAAAAAGGTTTCAACGTGCGCGACGACGTGGCAGCCAGCCTGGGCGGCGAATTCACCGTGGCCCTGGACGGCCCTCTGATGCCCATACCTTCGTGGAAGCTGGTGAGTGAAATCTACGATCCGGCCCGTTTCCAGGCCGCCCTGCAACACTTCGTCGACGCCCACAATCGGGACATCTCGAAGACCGGCAAGAAGCCCATCCGCACCGGTCAGGAGACCGTCGACGGCCGAACCTACTACTCCATCGCGCAGGTCGATTCCGGGCCGTTGCTGGAGGCGCACTATACTTTCGACCAGGGCTACCTGATCGCCGGCCCCACGCGCGCCCTGGTATCCCGCGCCCTGCAAATGAAGACCGCGGGCACGTCCATCAAGCACTCCGGCAAGTTCCTGGAGATGACTCCGCGCGACCAGCACGTGAACTTCTCGGCGGTGATCTACCAGAATATCGGCACTTCCATGGCGCCCCTGGCGGCGCTGGCCAGCGCTTTCATCCCCCAGCGCGGCGGCCAAGGCGGAAACCAGTTGCAGAGTCTGAACAACGTCAAGCCGACGCTCTACGCGGTATACGGCGAGCCCGACCGCATCACCATGACGGCCAACGGAGACGTGCTGGGCTCCACCCTGGCGGCCCTGCTGGGCGGCGATGTCCGCGGTCTGGCGGGCATGAGCCTGCCCTTCGGCCAAATGATGGGAACACGCCGACCGCTCGCCGCGTATCCTGGTAGGTAATGGATCCGGTCATCGAGTTAGACGGTCTGGAGGTGCGCTTCGGCAAGCGCGTCATCCTCAAAAAGCTGAAGGCCGCGCTCACCGGGCGGTCGGTGGGCCTGCTGGGGCCGAACGGGGCGGGGAAGTCGACGCTCATCAATACCCTGCTGGGATTCCACAAGCCGTCGGCAGGCACGGCGCGCATCCTGGGCCGCGACATTCGTACGCATGCCCGCGAGGTCCGCAGCCTCATCGGCTACATGCCGGAAAATGACGCCTACATCTCCAGCATGACCGGCGTCCACATGGTGCGGCTGATGGCCGAACTGGCCGGCCTGCCGCCCGAACATGCCCTGGAACGCGCGCACGAAGCCTTTTTCTACGTGGGGCTGGGCGAAGTGCGCTATCGCGCCATCGGCACCTACTCGCTGGGCATGAAGCAGGCCGCCAAGCTGGCGCAAGCCATCGCCCACGGACCCAAGCTGCTGTTTCTGGATGAGCCTACCAATGGGCTCGACCCGCCGGCACGCGCCCGCATGATCCAACTCATCCAGGAAATCCGCGACCGCGGCGATTTGCACCTGCTGCTCTCCTCGCACCTGTTACACGACGTGGAGGAGTGCTGCGACCAGGTGCTGATCCTCAAAGACGGCAACGTGGCGGCCTTCTGCAACCTGGAAGAAGAGCGCCGCGCCAATCGCCGCTTCCTGGAACTGGAAACCCGCGGCGAGAACAACGGCGATTTTCTGGCGGCCGTGGAAAAGCTGGGCTGCGAGACTGCCCCCGGCGCGCAGGGCCGCTTGAAACTCATCATGCCCGACGGGGTGGAAGTGCGCCGCCTGTACGAAATCGCCGCCGGACAGAACGTGCAGATTCGCCGCCTGAATCACAAGCGCGATTCGCTGGAAGATATCTTCCTGAAAGCCATGGAGAACCCCGATGGCCGTCTATAAGAAAACCTACCGGCCTTACGAAGGCAAACTGACTCCCGGATGGTCGCGCTTCCTGGTGATTCCGCGCTACGCCTTTACCGAATTCCACGGCAAGCGCTTTCTCTCCCTCTTCTTTTTCGCCAGCTTCATTTATCCACTGATCTGCGCCCTGATTATCTATGTGCAGCACAACGCCAGCGCGTTGAACCTGCTGGGCGTGCAGGGGCAGGGCGCCCGCGGCCTGATCTCCATCAACGTGACGTTTTTCATGAACCTGCTCGGCTGGCAGAGCGTCCTGGCGCTTTTTCTGGCGTCGTTCGTCGGCCCCGGGCAGGTGTCGCCGGACCTGGCCAATAATGCTCTCACGCTGTACCTCGCGCGGCCCTTTTCGCGCGTGGAATACGTGCTGGGCAAGATGTCCGTGCTGGCCATTCTGATGTCGCTGATGACCTGGATTCCGGGGCTGCTCTGCTTCGCCTTGCAGGGTTACCTGGAAGGCTGGCAGTGGATGAAAGATAACGCCCGCCTGGCGAGCGGCATGTTCTTCGGCGCGTGGCTCTGGATTCTGATGCTGGCGCTGCTGGCGCTGGCGCTCTCCGCCTGGGTGAAGTGGAAGCCCGCGGCCGGCGGCCTGATGTTCGGGGTATTCTTCGTAGGGTCGGCCTTCGGCGCCGTCATCAACGCCGTGCAGCGCACCACCTGGGGCAATATTTTCAACATCGGCCACCTGGTCGGCGTGGTCTGGGTGCAGCTCTTCGAAGGCTCCAACCGGACCACCAATGGCGCGGTCTTCTTCCGCGCGACGGCCGGCGAGGAATTGCCGCTGTGGACCTGCTGGATGGCGCTGGCCGCGCTTTCGCTGATCTGCCTGTACATGCTGGCGCGCAAAATCCGCGGCGCGGAGGTGGTGCGATGACCGAGACCCTCATCTCTTTCGCCAACGTTTCGCGCTTCTACGGCGAGGTGTTGGGCATCAACAATGTCAACCTCACCATCCCGCCGGGCATCACCAGCCTGGTGGGCCCCAACGGGTCGGGCAAGACCACGCTCATGAACCTCATGACGGGGCTGATCCGTCCCACCCAGGGCGAAATCAAAGTCCTGGGCATCGCTCCGGAGCATCCTGAGCAACTCTGCAAAGTAGTGGGTTACTGCGCGCAGTTCGACTCCTGTCCCAAGGGCCTCACCGGCTACCAGTTCATCTACTGGTTTCTGCGCATGCATGGCCTTACGGCGGCGGAGTGCGACCGGAAGACCAACGCCGCGCTGGAGCGCGTCAGCATGACGGCGGCGGCCGGGCGTCCCGTGGGCGCTTACAGCAAAGGCATGCGGCAGCGCGTCAAACTGGCCCAGGCTATCGCGCACGACCCGCAGGTGCTGGTGCTCGACGAGCCGCTCAATGGCCTGGACCCCATGGCGCGCGCCGAAACCATCGCGCTGTTCCGCGAATGGGGGCAGAACGGCCGCCACGTGATCGTCTCCAGCCACATTCTGCATGAGGTGGACCAGATTTCCGACCAGGTGATCCTGCTGAGCCAGGGGTATGTAGTGGCCGAGGGCGAAATCAAGGGCGTCCGCGACGAGGTGAAGGAGCAGCCCATGCAGATTCTGGTCCGCTGCAACGACCCCGGCGGCTTGGCGGCGCGCCTGTTCCAGCAGGACCACATGGTGGAGGCCAAGATCAGCCGCGACCGCAAAGGCCTGCTGCTGCGCACTACCGACGCCGACAGCTTTTATCTGCTCTTGAACAAAGTGATTCTGGAAACCGGCCTGGAAGTGGAATCCATCGCCCCCGCGGATGACGATGTGAACTCGGTCTATCAATATCTGATTGGCGGAGAAGGAGGCACCGTATAATGCAACCTGGCGAGGTGCAGCTCTGGGGACGGCAGATTGCGGCCGTCCTGCGGCTGGAAATGAAGAAGACCTTCCTCTCCAAACGGGGCTGGTGGATTTACTGCCTGGCGGCCGGCCCTGTGGTGGTCACCCTGTTGCACTGGCTGGTGATGATGCGGCCCCGCAGCGGCTTCAACCACCACCTGGGCGACGACAGCATTATCTTCGCCGGGCTGTTTCAGCTCTTCTACCTGCGGGCCACGATTTTCTTCGGCTGCATGGGCATTTTCTCCAACCTGTTCCGCGGCGAGATGCTGGAGAAGACGCTGCACTATTACTTCCTGACGCCCATGCGCCGCGAGCTGCTGGTGATCGGCAAATATCTGGCCGGCCTGTCGGTAGCCCTGGTGTTGTTTGTGGGCAGCACGGCGGCGGCATTCCTCACGCTCGCCCGCCATTTCGGTGCGGCGTGGAGCGACTACCTCTACCACGGTCCCGGAATGAGCCAGCTTGGTTCCTACATGCTGGTGGCGGCATTAGGCTGCGTCGGATATGGCGCGGTATTCCTGATGTGCGGCCTGTTCTTCCGCAATCCCATGATCCCGGCGGCGGTGGTTTTCGTGTGGGAAAATCTGAATCCGTTCCTGCCTGCGCTGTTGAAGAAGATCAGCGTGATTTTCTACCTGCGGAGTTTGTGTCCGGTGGAAGTGCCGGTGCCGCCGCCGTTCTCCGTGATGGTGATCGACGCCGACCCCACTCCCGCGTGGCTCGCCGTTCCCGGCCTGCTGGTGCTGGCGCTGATCTTGCTGGCGTACACGGCGATGTCCGCGCGGCAAACGGAAATCAATTACGGGGAGTGAGGTCAGAACTCCTGATCTCGGCCGGGGATTTCGGATAGTTGGGGAAATTGACCTAAGCCATGACTCCTGATGTCGCCCGCAATTTCGGTTGGCCCGGGGAAATAAGGTGAGCCACTTCGGGCCGCCACTCGCTGGCGAGCGTTTCGGACGTGGGGCAGACTTCAGTCTGCGGCGGGCTTCAGCCCGCCCTCCTGCGAACGATGTGAGACCTGCGGCGGGCGGACTGAAGTCCGGGGTCCCCTCTGGGGAAGGCTGAAGCCTGGCCCCACCCCCCGGCTCAGCCTAATTCCACGAGATCAGGAGTTCTGAGTCTCGACCCAGCAGGCAGGAGTGCCTGCGCCACGAAAACGGGTTCATCACAAATTCCACGACGTCAGGAGTTCTGGAGGTGGGGCAGGCGAGCACCGCCTGCCCCACCGAGCAAAGAATGAGTCAACGCATATCCCCAAGCCACCGGTTGGCCAGCTTGCCGTGATGGCCATTGCGCGCTCCGAGAGACGCGAAGCTATTTCACGCCCGCGCCCGAGGCGGCGCCTCCGATGCGATCACGCTGACCTTATCCGACCCGACACCGTCGGCCGGAACCATGGCTGTCAACGGCGCTTCGGTAAGTTGCGGACGGAACGGCAATGACAGTAACAACCGTTCCCCGGCGCGAATCTCATACGATTGCAGCGGTTCCGCCCCGGCGAGGGCAGTGTTCCACGAGACTGCCACGCGGTCGCCGTCGCGCTTTACCTTTACATCGGACGACTGCACCAGGCCGCGTTTCTCCTGGAAATAATTCGAGGCGGCATGACGTGCGCCAGCTTCGCGCTCAATGCGCCGCCGCTCGACTTCCGAAGGCGAATCCTTGACGGCCGAGGCCAGATTCGTGACCATCTGGTCGGCTTCCGGCTTATCGCGATCGATGTGGCCGGTGCCAATGATCTCCACGGAAACGCCGGGAAGGGACAGTGGATATCGCACCAGATCGGTTAAGCACCCGGCGCCGCCTGCCACCCAGCGACGCAGTACACTGGTACAGACCATGACGATCTACCGCGGAGGAGTGGTTGCCCTCGTGAGTGCAACCCTGCTGGCCGTCGCTGCACCGGCCCAGACCCCGAACGAACTGGAGAAGAATCACGGAGTCGGCGACTCTCCCGAAGTCGAACCGGCCCGGGCCACGGACCTGCGCCCCGACCTGACTCACGATGCCGTCCGCGCTGCCATGCGCAAGGTTGCCGACTGGCAATTGGAACGGGCACGTCCCTATTTCAGCGACGACTGGACGTTTGCCGCCCTCTATGACGGATTCATGGCCGCATCGGCCACCCTTAGTGACGCTAAGTACCGGCAGGCCATGTGGGAGATGGGCACTAAGCTGAAGTGGCAGCCGGGCAAACGTCCGGAGCACGCCGACGATGTCGCCGTGGGACAGACTTACCTGGAGCTATATCTCAAGCGGAAGGACCCGCAAATTCTCCCGCCGCTGATCGAGCGGTTCGCCTACCAGATGGGCTTGAAGGACGCCCCGGCCAAGCCTCTCTGGTGGTGGTGCGATGCGCTGTTCATGGCGCCGCCCACGCTGGCGCGCCTCTACAAAGCTACTGGAAAAGTGGAATACCTGGATTTCATGGATCGCGAGTGGTGGATCACTTCAAAGCTACTTTACGATCCGGAAGAGCACTTATATTTTCGCGACGCCACGTACTTGAGCAAACACGAAGCCAATGGACGCAAGCTCTTCTGGTCGAGAGGTAACGGCTGGGTGATGGGCGGGATCGCGCGCGTGCTGGACTATATGCCCGGGAGTTATCCGGCGCGGACTAAGTACGTGGAGCAGTTCCGCCAGATGGCCGCGGCCGCGGTCAAAGTGCAGGGCGACGACGGTCTCTGGCGGTCGGGCCTGTTGGACGCGCAGGCCTATCCGCTGCCCGAAGTTTCGGGGTCGGCATTTATCACTTATGCGCTGGCATGGGGCGTGAATCAAGGCATCCTCGACCGTAAGACCTACGCACCCGCCGCCCGCAAGGCATGGGCCGGATTGCTGGCGCACGTCTATGCGGACGGGCGCCTGGGCTGCATCCAGCCGGTGGGCGCGGCGCCGGGCCAGTTTAAGGCGACCTCGAGCTACGTGTACGGGGTGGGAGCCTTTCTGCTGGCCGGGTCGCAGATGGACCGCCTTCACCTCTGAAGCGTAATAGTCCGGCCGGTGCGCGCCGATTCCCGCGCGGCATCCAGAATCTCGATAACGATCACGTTATTCTCCAGCGAGGAGAGGCCGTAGGGTTTGAACTTGCCGCGCGCCACGCCGATCAGGTATGAGATAGAGTCGGCATCCTGCGGCTTCAATTCCGGCGGCGTACGGGATTCCTCGGCCTTCGCCCCCGGCAGGCGCACGCGCAGATGGTCTCCGCCGGTGGCGATGGCGTAGCCGGTGGCGCCGTACACTTCGAAGTCCTTACGGCCCTCCGGCCAGTTCCACGATGCCTGTATGATGCCCTGGGCCTTGGGATATTCCAATAGCACGGTGGCTTCGTCATCCACGTGGGCGTAGATTTCGGGCTTCTCGGTCTGCGTCAGTGCCGTCACTTTCAGGGGCCGCTGATTGTCCATCAGCCACGTCATCAGATTGGCGCCGTAGCAGCCGAAATCGAAGAGCGCGCCGGCGCCGCCCTTCGCCGGATCGCTCAGCCAGGCGAAAAACTCGGGCGGTACGTTGATCTCCTTGGGGCCCTGATGGCCGTCCATCGCTACCATCTTGCGGATTTCGCCCGCGGCCTTCTGGTCGTGGAACAAGCTCCATATCTCGCCGTGGCTGCGGTACCACGTGGTCTCGTAATTCACCAGGACGGGAGTATTGTAACGCTCGGAGGCCTGCTGGATGGCGCGCGCCTGCTTCATGTCCACGGCCAGCGGCTTTTCCATCATCACGGGTATGTGGCGCGGCGCGCATGCCTCCACCACTTTGAGGTGCGAGTAAGTATCGGTAAAGGTCGCGACGGCTTCCGGTTTCACGGCGTCGAGCATCTTACTAAGATCGGTATACATCAGACCGTCGGCAAAGTGGTTCGACTTGGCATAACTTGCCAGCAGCGCGGCGTCGGGATCCCACACGCCAACGATGACGACATCGGCGGCGCGGCGGCGCGCGCTGTTCAGGAATCCCGAAACGTGGCCATGGTTCAGCCCGGCGATAGCGATGCGCAGCGGCTTCACCTCGGGAGTCTGCGCGCCGGCGACCGCCGAGAGAATAAGAGCGAATGAGAATAGACGAGTCATAGTTTTCACTTACCTTGACAATTGAGCAGATCGATGAGCCGCGGCGCGGTGGGGCAGTAGCGGTGCGCCTCCCATCCAAGGCCGCTCGCCAACAACATTACGATCACGAACGGAATCCACGTGGACCGGAGCACACCCGCCATCCAGTGGTGATGGTGCTCCCTGGAAACCTGCGTCAGACCGCCGGCGAGCAGCACCTGCGCGGCAGCTTCCGGCAGAATGTGGGGCGCGGCCACCACCAGGTACACGCCGCCTCCCAGGATGCAGGCCACCAGCGCGGCCAGGATCAGGACCACCAGCCAGCCGTCATTGTCGCCGCTGCCACCGCCGCCGCCCCAACTTCCGGACCACCAATGGCCACCCGACGATCCCGAAGACGCCCCGGAAGACGATTGCGAGACCACCGCGGCGGCCTCATTGCCTTCCCAGGAACTGCTGGCGCCTCCGCCCCCGGAATCACCTCCGCCGTACCCGGAAAAACCGCCGCCCGAACGGCCTCCGCCCGAGCCTCCGCCGAAACTGAAGGAGCCACCCGAACCCGAACCGCTACTCCCGCCGAAACCGAGACCGCCCCGGCTGGTCCGCCCCACGGTGCGCACCGACACGTACCAGATCCACACGCGAATCAGCAACAGAAACACGCCGTAGGAAACCAGCACCGCAATGGGATAGCGATATTGAAGCGCGACCCCGAGTTCCAACAGACCCTTGCTGGCCAGCAGGCCCGAAGAGATCACCGCGGCCAGGATCACGCTCATGTGGAAGCGGCAATAGTAATCGTGAGCGATGCGCTTCTCCACCTGCGGTTCGGCTTCGATCATGGCGTCTCCCCTGCCGGCAGGTTCCACAGCGAGATCACGCGCGTATCGTGCTCGTGCCCCAGGGTGCTCACCGTCGCCGTGCCCAGCGCGAATAAGCGGCCGCAATCCGGCGGCAGGCCCAGCCAGCACGCCGTGAGGATCCGGAGAACGTGGCCGTGCGCAAACAGCGCTACGTCGCCCTCCGCCCCCGCGACGCGCGCCAGCACCGCTCCCGCCCGCGCCCCCACCTGCTCCACCGTCTCACCGTGCAGCGGACCGTCCCGCCACAGCCACCAGCCGGGCCTTTCCTTTTGGATGTCCGCCGTGATACGGCCTTCGTAGTCGCCGTAGTCCCATTCGCACAGGTCGGGTTCCACCTGGGCGGCCTCGCCGTAGCCGGCCAGTCGGCAGGTCTCGCGCGCACGGGAGAGCGGGCTGGTGAGAACCAGGGAGAACTTCCGCCCGGCCAGCCAACGGCCCACGGCGACGGCGTTTTTGCGGCCCTCCGCGGTGAGCCGTAGGTCCGTCCGGCCAGTGTGTGCGCCCGAAAGGCTCCAGGGGGTTTGACCGTGGCGTATCAGCCAGATTGTCAGCGACATCTTCTACACTATAGTGGATGCGTCGAACCACGTTTTTGTCCGCCCTTCTTTGCGCCGCCGCCGTGGTCCACGCGGCGCCACCCGCGCTGATGCCCATGCCGGCGAAAGTGGACCTTGCCGCCGGTAAGCTGCCGATTGACGCCACCTTCGGAGTGGCAAGCGATACCGACGCCCGCCTGGCGCCCGCGGTAAAGCGCTTCCTGGCGCGCGTGGCCCGGCAGACCGGGATCTTCCCGGCGCCCTCGGGCACGGCCGCGACTCTGCACATCGCCTGCGCGCCGTGTACCGCGCGGCCGGTGCTGGGCGAGGATGAGAGCTACCAGTTGGACGTTACTCCCTCGGGCGCAAATCTTAAAGCTGCCACGGTGTCCGGCGCGCTGCACGGGATGGAGACTTTCCTGCAACTGATCCAACCCGGCCCCGAAGGCTTTCAGGTTCCCGCGGTCCACATCGCCGACCAGCCGCGCTTCGCCTGGCGCGGATTGATGCTGGATTGCGCGCGCCACTTTCCGCCGGTCGAAGTAATCGAGCGCAACCTCGACGCCATGGCGGCCGTGAAGCTCAACGTATTTCACTGGCACCTCTCCGATGACCAGGGCTTTCGCGCCGAGAGCAAGCTCTATCCCAAGCTGCAGCAATTTGGCTCGGACGGCAATTTCTACACGCAGGACCAGATGCGCGAAGTGGTGGCCTATGCGGCCGCCCGCGGCATCCGCGTGGTCCCGGAGTTCGATATTCCCGGGCACACTTTAAGCTGGCTGGTGGGTTATCCCGAACTGGCCGCCGGCACGGGTCCGTTCGAGATCGGCCGCCACTTCGGCGTGTTCGACCCGGTGCTCGATCCCACCCGCGAAGAGACCTACACCTTCCTCGATGGCTTCATCGGCGAGATGGCCGCGCTGTTTCCCGACCCGTTCTTTCACGTGGGCGGCGACGAGGTCAACGGCAAGGCGTGGAAGCAGTCCGAGCAGGTGCAGTCCTTCGCCAAAGCGCACAACCTGAACGACACACTGGCCTTGCAGACGTATTTCAACCAGCGCATTCTGAAGATCCTGCAGAAGTACGGCAAGAACATGGTTGGTTGGGATGAGATCTTCGGCCCCGATCTTCCCCGGGACGCGGTGATTCAATCCTGGCGCGGGGCCGATTCTCTGGCTACCGCCGCCGGCAAAGGCTATCGCGGAATTCTCTCCGCCGGCTACTACCTGGACCACGCGCGGCCGGCCGCGTACCACTATGCCGTGGACCCACTGGCCGGTCCGGCGGCGCAACTCACGCCGGAGCAGGCGGCGCACATTCTGGGCGGCGAAGCCTGCATGTGGTCCGAACTGGTGGACGCCGAGACGGCGGATTCGCGCGTCTGGCCGCGCACGGCAGCCATCGCCGAACGCTTCTGGTCGGCGCGGGAACTGACCGATGTCGACTCTATGTATGCGCGCATGGAGGCGGTGAGCCGGCAGCTTGAATGGACCGGGGTTACGCACCGCTCGAGCTACGGCGAGATGCTCGGACGCCTGGCCGGGGCGCGTCCCGTGGAGCCGCTGCGTGTGTTGGCCGACGCCTCGGAAGCTCGCGGGCTGGGCACCGGGCGGCGCGCTAAAGACACCGAGACTCCGCTGAATCGCTTCGTGGACGCGGCGCGGCCGGAGAGCGAAATGGTGCGGCATCTGGAGCTGGCGGCTCGCAAAGCGGATCCGGCGGACCTGACCACGCTGCGCGGGGTGTTCGAGGTGTGGGCCGCCAACGATGTCCGCTTCCAGGCATTGGCGGAAGACAACGCTCTGCTGGAGGAAGTGAGGCCGCTTTCGAAGGATCTTTCCACGTTGGGCGTCATGGGACTGCAGATCCTGGACTATCTGGGGAGCGGCAAGCCTGCCCCGGCCGACTGGCTGACTGCCCAGTCGAAGGAACTCACGCGCATCGCCCGTCCGAGCGCCGAAGTGCTGCTGGCGGGGACTCGCCCGGTGAAGATCCTGTTGGACGCGCTGGCGAAGCGGTAGGCTATTTCGGGGACAGGCTACATAACCTCGAAATTAATTTCGAGGTTATGTAGCCTGTCCCCGAAATAGCGTGTAGAATGCCAGTCGATGCGATCTATAAGGTACGGACAAATCTTGCTGGCGATCACGGTGGCAACATCGTCGATCGCCTGGGGCCAGGGCGGCGGCCGAGGCCGGGCGGCCGCGGCGGCGCAACAGGCCGCTCCTCCTCCCGCGACGGGGCCTACCGCTCCCGCCGGGCGAGGCGGCCGCGGCGGGGAAGCAGCCGCTGCCGACGACTTTTTCACCTATGACACCGCGGCAGCCACCGCTCCCGCGATTCCCGACTCTCCGCCCGCCGAAACGCACCAGAAGATCTCCGTCAACGGGGACACCCTCGCCTACACCGCGCGCACGGGCTACCTTCCCCTGCACAACGCCACCACGGGACAATCGGAAGCCCATCTGTTTTACACCAGCTACTTCAAGGACGGCGTCAGCGACGCTTCGGCGCGCCCGCTCCTGTTTTTTCTGGGCGGCGCACCGGGTGTGTCGGCCGCCTGGCAGGAGTTTGGCGGTTTCGGCCCGAAGCGCATGCGGTGGGCCGGCGATGGCGCCGCGGGAGAGCCTCCCTACGGGTGGGTCGACAATCCCGGCACGCTGCTGGGACAGGCCGACCTGGTCTTCGTGAATCCCGTGGGCACGGCGTTCAGCCGGCCCGACCAGCCGTCGCGCGGCCCCAGTTTCTGGAGCACTGCCGGCGATATTGCGTCTCTGGCCGAGTTCGTGCGGAGTTTCCTCAATACCGCCAATCGCCGCAATTCGCCGCTCTTTCTGGCCGGCGAGGACTTCGGCACGGGGCGCGTCGCGGGTTTGGCCGCCTTTCTCCATGAACACCAGATCCCGGTCGACGGCGTGGTGCTGCTCTCCATGGCCCCGAACGCCGACGCCATCGCCGGAGATACGCAGTACATCACGCTTCTGCCGAGCCTGATCATGTCCGCCTGGTACCACAAGAAGCTCGCCCCGGAATTGAACGCCATGAGCGCGGAACAGATCTCCGGACAGGCGCGCCAGTTCGCCTCCCGCCCCTATTTGCACGCCCTGTACAAAGGCGACCGCATGACGGCGGAGGAGCGCACCAAGGCGATCGCCGACCTCTCGCGGCTCACCGGACTTTCCAAAGCATTCCTCGCCAATAACGACCTGCGCGTAACGCTCGAGCGCTTCAACGCCGAACTGATGCGCGACCAGCACCTGGGATTGTCCAGTTCGGATGCAAGGGTGACGGGCTTCGTCCCACCCGCGGCGGGCGGACGCGGAGGAGGAGGAGGCGGCGGCGGTGGACGCGGTGGTTTTGCCGCCGCGCCGCCCATCGACTTCCATGAGAGCAATCTCTCGGGCGGCTTCGCGGCAGCCTACGATGCCTATCTGCGGCGCGAACTTACTTTCGGCGGCAACAATAGCGGAATCTTTTACTTGTCGAGCGGCGGAATCGGAACCTTCACATCCACCGGCAACGATGACCAGAGCCTTGCCGTCGCCTTCGCCCGCAATCCCAAGCTGCATCTCTTCGTGGGCGTGAACTACTTCAATCTCAATGCGCCCTTCTATGCCGCCGAGTACACCCTGGCGCACCTGAACGTCTCACCCGAAGTCCGCGCCCACAATATCACCGTCAGCCATTTCGAGGCCGGGCAGATGGCCTATGTCGACAGTAAGTCGCTGGTCAAACTACAGGGCGAACTGGCCAGGTTCGTCAGCGAAGCAACCGCACCGCATAAGTAAGCGCCGACTAAGGAGCCATGCCATGAAGAAACTTTCGACCATCCTCATTCTCATCGCTGCCACGGGTGTGGGAGCTTGCGCACAAGGACGGGCCGGCGCCGCCGCTGCCACCAACGATTTCTACCGCTTCAACTACACCGCCGAAGAGATGCAGCCCATCCATTACCCGGCGGAACCGGTCGCCACGCAGCACCAGATCACGCTGCACGGCGAGACCATTCAGTACACCGCCCATGTCGGGTTTCTGCCCATCCACCAGGCCACCAGCGGCGTCACCGAGGGACACCTGTTCTACATCTATTATTCGAAAAACGGCGTCAGCGATAAGTCCAAGCGGCCGGTCTGGTTTCTGTTCAATGGCGGACCCGGCGCGGCCACCGTCTGGCTGCACATGGGCGCCTTCGGTCCCAAGATGGTCAAGCTCGAATCGAACGGCCTGGCAACGCCGCCGCCATACACCTACGTCGACAATCCCAACTGCCTGCTGGATACCGGCGACCTGGTCTTCATCGACGCCATGGGCACCGGCTTCAGCCGGCCGGAGCAGCCCCATTTCGGTCCCGATTTCGGCGGCGTGGAGAACGATCTGGCGGCTTTCGGCGAGTTCATCCGCGGCTTCCTGAACGAATACAACCTGTGGGGATCGCCGCTTTTTGTGGGCGGCGAGAGCTATGGCACCACGCGCGCGGCCGGCCTGGCGGGCTATCTGACCGACCACGATATTCCCATCAACGGAGTGATGTTGCTCTCGGCGATTATCGATGTCAACGCCAACGCCGGCGAGCAGCGCCAGTTGGCCACGCTGCCCACCGAAATCATGACCGCGCATTTCCACAAAAAACTGCCGCCCGATCTGCAGAAGCTACCGGTGGACCAGATGGCCAAACAGGCGCGCGAATTTTCATCGGGCGAATATCTGGAATACCTGTTCGACGGCGCCCGCGCCACCCAAGCGCAGCGCGACAAAGTGCTGGCCGACTTTTCGCGCTACACCGGGCTTTCCAAGAGCTATATCGATGGCCTCGATCTACGCGTGCCCCTGGGGCCGTTCAGCACCGAACTGCTGCGCGACCAGCACCTGATGACGTCGCGTCTGGATTCGCGGTTTACAGGCTACCAACTGGATGCCGGCGCCACTAATACCAGCTTCGATTACAGTAACGCCAACATCGAAGATTGTTTCCTGACGGCTTTCGAGGCTTACATTCGCAACGACCTGAATTACAAGAACGACGGCCTGTACTATGTCGCTGGGAATGCGCCGCCATGGTCGGGTGAATACAATACGGTAGTCAACCTGGAGACAGGTTTTTCCAAGAATCCGCACATGCATCTCTTCGTGGGGATGGGATACTACGATTTCGCCTGCCCGTTCTACCCCATGGAGTGGACCATCGCCCACCTGAAGGTGTCGGACGAAATCAAGAAGAATAATATCTCCACGGGCTACTACGAAGCGGGGCACATGGTGTATATCGATCAGCCCTCGGCGGCGAAGTACCACGCCGACCTGGTGAAGTTCGTGCAGGGCGCGCTGCCGAAATAGCTCAGACGGGAGTGACTCACTTCAAATGACAAGGACCGCTTGCTGGCGGGGTGCCCTCTGGGCCCGGCTCGGAAAACGCTGCGATGATTCCCGCCAGGCAGCGGTGCTGCCCCGCCGCACCGCAATATCAGAACTCCTGATGTCGTGGAATTTGCAGTGAGTTCGTAGGTGGGGCAGGCGGTGCTCGCCTGCCATCGATCCTATTCGAGCGTCGGGCCGAACTGGTTTCTGTCGCGAAACTCAAAAAACCGCTCCCTTGCGGGGTGCCCTCTGGGCCCGTCTCGGTAACGCCGCGTCTGATTCCACAGGACTTGTTACCGAGCCGCGACCGCAAGGGAGCGGTTTTGCCGTTACGAGTCGGAGTTTCGCGACAGAAACTAACTAATTGAGCGCGGGCGGGCAGGCGAGCACCGCCTGCCCCACCTGCGAAGCTATCGCCATCGAAAGGAATGGCTCAGCCCATTTTCCCCGCCAGGCAGAAACTGCGGGGCGACATCGGGAGTTCTGAATATCCGTGCTTACTCGGGGCGGCCGATTTCCTGAACGCCGCCCGCGCTGTCACCACTCAAGGCCTTGGCAGTAGCAAGAAGCTCCCGGTACTCGACGTTCTGCGGTTCGAGCGCAACGGCGCGTTCACATGCGGGGAGCACCGCGTCAGCCACTCCCGCACGACATCCCTCCCGGCCGATCTCCGCGATCAGCCGGCTGTCGTTGACGCGGGCAGCCCAACCCACCAGCCGCGTGTACGCCGCTCGCACCGAATCCCGATCCGATGTGCCAGCCAGCCCTTTGACCCTTCGCAGTTCTTCCTCCATCACGTCCAGCGGCACTGGCGCGCCCGGACACACAAGCCAGTACTCCTCGTCCGGGTAATACTGCTTCCAGTCTTCCAGGTTGAAGTTCCTTTTAACAATGCCGCAGGCAAGCTTTTCCAGCCGCCCGACGCAAAGGTCCCACATGCGGGCGGAACCGTAAGGACTCGCCGAGAGCAGCCATTCCCCGTCAGGCGCGAAGTGAACGTGAGTCACGGGGTTCCGGTGACCTCGAAACACGACGGGAGCTTCCGGCCGGTTCCGCAGGTTCCACAAACGTACTGTCCGGTCATCGCTACAACTCGCCAGGAAGGCTCCGTCGGATCGCACACTCAGTTCCCTCACGCCCCACTCATGGCCGCGCAGGTACTCAAATGCCTGTGCCGGGTTTTCCAGGTCCCGCAGCGCAATCGTGGCGTCCTCACTGCACGTGATCAGTTGCCGGTTGTCGGGGGTGAAAACAGCCGAAGTGACCCATTCCGCGTGGCCCAGAATCTCGGTACACGGCCGGTCCGGATCGAGCAGATCGAACAGCCGGACAGTACTCTCCTTATGACCGCCCACAATCAGCCAGCGATTGTCCGGGCTGAACCTCAGTAGCCAGATCCGGTGTTGCGCGACTTGCCTGCTGAGCCGGAAAACGATCTCCCCGTTCGAGACATTCCACAGGCTGACATACCCGCTCCAATCTCCCGAGGCCATCCAGTTTCCGTCAGGCGATACGGCGATCGCGTAAATCGGCGAGTATCCCTTGAGGCAACCCGTTGGCGAGGAACGCTCCGCAATGTCCCAGATGAAGATGTTCGAGTCATCGCCGCCAGACAGGAACCGGCGGCCGTCGGGCATGAAGGCGATCGAGCGAACGTCCCATGAGTGAGCGTGGAGCACGGTCCCGGCCAGATCGGGTTCCCGCAGATCCCACACCCGCAGGTCCGGGCTGGCCGTGGCGGCGACCAGCCAGCGCGAGTCGGGACTGATCTGCAGATCGCGTACCGGCGCGCCCCCGGAACCTGGCGCCGTCATCCGCCGATCCGCCTCGGACAAATTCCATAGAGCGCACTTCTGTCCGGCGGCAATGGCTGCGAACCATCGCCCATCCTTACTCAGAGCGACCGGCGCGCGCCCCCCCTCGAACACGCGAGGGTACACCGGTCCAGGATGATTGAGGTCGAGGTACTGGACGGCGCCGTCATCGCCGCAAGTCGCAAGCCACTCGCTGTTGGGACTAATCGCCGCCGATCGAACGCTACGGTCGTGCCCCCGCAAACGGAACGGGGGTGACGACGGCAATCCGAGGGTCGACACCTGGACGGTCTTATCCGCGCTTCCTGTCAACAGCCACCGGCTATTCTCGCTGATGCGGAGGACGCTGATCCAGTCGTCGTGCGGCGCCAGCACTTCCGGAGGACGTTGCAGGTCGGTCAGGTCCCAAACCCGGACGGTCTGCTCGTTGGCGATACCCGCCGCCAGCCAATTGCCGGAAACGGCGAGCGACACCACGCTGTTGTCCAGTTGGCCTAAAATCAGCGGAGGCGACGAACTGTCGCGAACATCCCAAAGGCACACCTTCTTATCTACTCCGCCGGCTACGACGTATCTGCCGTCGGGCGTAAAGCAGACAGCCGAAATAGCGTTTTCGGCCGCCAACGTACGGGAGTCCACATGAGGAGAGTCCATTCGCCACAGCCGGGTGGTGTGATCGTCGCTTCCCGACGCCAGATAGTTACTGTCCGGGCTGAAGGCCAGAGTCCGAATGCCCCACCTGTGGCCCACGAGCGAATCGGGCGGCTGCCGCAGGTCCTCGAGATTCCAGCGGTACACGGCGTTCCCTTCCGTGCCCACCGCCAGCCACCGGCCATTGGCGCTGACAGCGATCGACCGGATCCGCCACTCAAGAGGCCCGAGCACTACTGGAGGCGCGCCCGAGCGAGCCGTGCCGATGTCCCACACCCGGACCGCGCTATCGGTACCCGCGCCAAAGATGCGGTCACCGCTGAGCGCCAGCTTATAGATAAAAGCGGGATCCGTGTAAATCAGGAATCCGTCAAGAGCAGGGTCCGCGGACTCCATGTCCCACAACCTGATTGTCTTGTCCGCGCCGGCCGTCACGATCCAGCGGCAGTCCTTCGTGATGGCAATATCGGAGACAGCCGCCCGGTGCCCAACCCCGAGCGAACGGCCCCGGACCTCCGCCAGCGCTTCTCGCAGCGCCGCTTCGGCGGCGGGGAGCGGGAGCCCGCCGCGCCTCTCGGTGGTCCGCGCGGACGCCAGGGCGAGCAGCAGGCGGCGGTGCGAATGGGCCGCAATCGAAGATTCCACAACCAGCCGTTGCGCGGTCGCGATGCCCGCGTGGCGTTCGGCGTCTTCCTTGGCTTTGCGCTCCGTGTCGAGTTGGCGCTGCAACCATGTCTCCTCCAAAAGTTGCGCGGCGCTCTCGCCCTCGAGGAATGCCTTGACGTCTTCAAAACGCGTGTAGCCGGGGATCACCCGTTCGGCCCAGGCTTCGTTCCAGACACCCTGTTCGAGATAACTCAGCGCCTCGGAGAGCTTCAGAGACCTCCATCTGGAAGCCGCTCCCGCCCCACGCCGGCTTCGAACCGTATCTTCCACCGCGCTCCGGTACAAGCTTGCTGCCTCGCCCTCGGACGTAACCCAATTGTCCAGGAGCGTCCAGTAACCGATCAGGCTTTCATGAGAAATATCGATGACGCTGTCGTCCGCAAGGTCGGGTCCGGACCAGACCAGCATGGTGTGGTCGGGTTCCGAGTATTTCTCGATCACCCGGCGAACCTTCTCTCTCGACTGGTCATCGCATGCCCCTGCCACGGAATACATGCGGTCGAGGCGCGTGGGACGGCGAACCTTACGGCCGCTCTCCATCGCGGCCAGGCAGCGGAAGACCTTTTCAGTCCATCGCTCCAGTTGAGGATCCTGTTCACGAAGAGAATTCAGAATCGCGTTGGCGTGTGAGTTTAGCGCGCCTTGCATCTCGCCGGCAGCGGTGTAATCAGCCTCCCCGATCTCGCCTGCCGCCCCGCGCTTCTCATATTCCTGGAACGTGCGCGCCAGCGCGTGCTGCAGAACCGGTAGCCGGCCCGTATCGTCCCCGATCTCGTTCAATAGCCGCTCCACCAGTTTGCCGCTGATTTGAGCGCCGACCAGCCGTGGCGGTTTCTCGATGGCATCGCGGATCTGTTCGCGCCGCATGAGCGGAATCAGGTACAGGCCGCGATTGAGCACCTCCGGCAATCCGGGAAACTGGCTGCAATCGCCTATGAAGTCCGACCTCATGGTGAGAACGACGTATACCGGAGCACTCGACAGATCGGCGGCCTCGAGCAGCGATGAGACAAACAGTCGCGCCTCCGCGCCGCCGTCTTCCTCCCTGCGCTCGCGCACGAAGCGAAACAGTTCCTCAAATTGATCGACGACCAGCAGGAGGCTCTCGCCGGGACAGAACTGGCTTGCCCGAACGGCGCCGGCCAGCCCGAAACTGGAGCGCTGGATTTCTTTCAGGACCTGGCTGCGGTCGGCTGAAAATACCTCCTGTCCGGCCAGTGACTCGGCCAGCCTCTTCATCGGCGCCTCGCCAGGACTCAGCAGGCAGATGCGCCATCGGGAGGTGGCGCCCACCAACCGGCCACGATGGAGCGCCGGGAGCAATCCGGCCCGCACCAGCGACGATTTGCCGCTTCCCGAGCTTCCCACCACGGCAATGAATCGATTTTCCGAAAGCCGGCGCAACAGGTCGGCGGTATTGGTTTCGCGCCCGTAGAACTTTAGGGCTTCGTCGGGCTCGAAAGGCCGCAAGCCCGGGTAAGGCTGGCGGAGTGCGGTTAGGGCCTCAGTGGCGCGCATTGCGAGAGTCCTGGTCTTTTGATGCTGTCAAAAAAAGGCCCCAGCGTTGCCGGGTCGAAAGACTCCGAGTAGGCATAGACCGGAACGCCCGGAACTCTGAACTGAATGCGTCCAGGTTCGCTGACCAGCAGGGCTTTCGCGTCGAACTCCGCCTGCCTTTCCAGCGCGTAAGCGGGGACAACCAGTTCCATGGCGTTGTGCTTCAGCCATTCATCGGGCTTGGGATTCGCGGCGCGGAACACCAGAACGGCGTTCGACGTTCGCATCAACTCGTCGTGATCGGTTTCGCGGCTGCTTTGGGCCACCTCGAACCGGTTGGCGCGGACTACGTCGGCGATGCGCATGACCGTACTGGAATCCACCGGGTCGGTGAAATCGTAGTTTACATAGACCAGCGCGTTGCCGGATTCCGCAGTAACCTTTTGCCGTACTTTCGCCAGACGGAGTTTGTCCAGCAACTGCGGGATCAACTCCTGAAGGGAACGGCCCTTGACGATTTCGGAGCGCGCCGGCAAATCGCGCATCTCGTCCAGGCGGCGGAGCAAATCCTCCTGCTGCTTGCCAGCCTGCACCCAGAACAGGATGGGCTTGTCGAGTTCCTGCGCAACCTCAACCTGGGCAGCCGTAAACTTGTCGTAGACCGAAGCGAACAGGAAAACCACTAGCGATGCGTGTTCCATCGCTTCCCGGATCGCGTCCCTGGGGGTGGTGTGATCCAGCAGAACCTCGGGCTTTATCGTGAATCCCTGATCCTTCAGTTCGTGCTTCAGTTCCTCGCGCCGGTCCTTCATTTCGATGTGACCCGGGGCCAGGTATACTGCCTGCCTCTCATTGTTCAAGATCCTGAATAGTTCCCGGATCTGCCGGACGCAAGCGCGAATTCTGACTGCAAATTCGAGTGACCCCTCGGGTAGCTCGTAGCCGTCCGATTCGTCGCAAAAGAACATCTCCTGAAGGTTCGGCAGAACCGTTGTACGAGGTCTGTAAGAATCGAAAGTCTTGATAATCTTGACGATCCGGTAAAACGAACCGGCTTTCCGGGATTCGAGCCCCTCCGCCAGGAAAATCTCCCGCTCTTCTCTGCAATAGAACGAGTTCAAGTAAGAAGGAGAGACGACGGCCAGAAACGCGGCTGCAACCCGAATGGCTTCTTCGATCTCCCAGTCCCATTTCTGACCCAGGCGCAACCGCTTGCTGTCCTGCCAGATCGACAGCGCTTCCCCGGTGCGAGCATGGAATTCCTCGCCCAGCTTCTTGAGGAATGCCTCGACCCATTCCGCTTCTCCGAGCGCATAACTGACGAATAGATCGTGTTTGTGACCGGCAACAAAGGCCATGGCATTCACCCGGCAGCGTCAATTATATCAGCGCGCCATCGGGCCGGGAGCAAGAAGTTTCCTGGTAGAATCCTCGCCATGTTTGACCGCCCGGGCCGCGGTATACAATCGAAGAACATCCCGCAATCGTTCTTCAGATGCAGACATTTGACGAGACCGCGTTTGAATCCGAGGTTCGTGCCTACGAAGAAGCCGACCGGCGGCTGCCTCCGCCCAACGCGCCGGTGCTTTTCTACGGCAGTTCCTCGATCCGCTTTTGGCCCGAGCTGGAGCGTGATTTTCCGGGCCGTCCGGTGATGAACCGCGGCTTCGGCGGTGCCACTTTCGACGATTGTGTCCAACTGTTCCATCGTCTGGTGAAGCCTTATGCTCCAAGGGTCGTCATCTTGTACGCCGGAGATAACGATCTGGTGCACGGGGGTAAGCCGGCCCACCTCCTGGACCACCTGAAGCAGTTTCTTGAGCTGGTAAATAAGTACCTTCCTTCGTCACTCCTCGCGGTGATCTCCATCAAGCCGAGCCCCGCATACTGCAACAACCTGACGGCAATCACGGAGACGAACGCTCTAATTCGCGATCTCACGTCCGGTCTCGATAAGGTTGCGTTCCTCGACGTATTCGGGAAGATGCTGCGGCCCGACGGTTCCTGCCGGCCCGAATTGTTCCATGATGACGGTATCCACATGGCTCCCGCCGGATATGCCGTGTGGAAAGAGGTCGTTTGGTCGTACCTCACCGGGGAGGGCGCCGGGTTCCAACGCGAGCGGCACAAGTGGTTCAGCCCGCACCTGCAGCGTGAGATGGAGTTGCTGTTAATCGGCAGGGCTGGACGCCGGGTGCTGGTGTTTCCCACCCTGTACGGGACCCCCTATCAGTACGAAGAGCTCGGCATGGTGGAGGCTCTACGAGACCGTCTGGAAGGTGGCGGCTTGCAGCTTCTTTGCCTGGATAGTCCGGATTTGGAGAGTCTGTATAACCGCGGCCTTCCGCCGCGCGAACGCATTTTGCGGCATGTCGCTTTCGAGAGCTACATCTTACGGGAAGTGCTGCCCTTTTCGCAGAACAGAAACGCCAATCCGGCGCTCACCGCGCACGGCTGCAGTCTGGGCGCGTTTCATGCCGTGAACATTGCCTTTCGACATCCTCTTCGTTTTACTCACGTGGTTGGATTGAGCGGGCGTTACGACCTCACGAAGAGTTTTGGCGGCTTCCGCGATCTTATGGACGGTTATTACGATGAGGACGTTTACTTCAATACTCCCTGTCATTTCATGGCGAATCTGACGGATCCCCGGTTACTGGAGCAATTGCGCGGACTGGACATCACGATTGTGACAGGTGAGTCCGACGCGTTTGTCGAAAACAACCGTGCATTCAGTCGAACACTGTGGGACAAGGGCATTTGGCACGCCTTTCACGTATGGGATAGCCATTCTCACAGTCCTCGCCGCTGGTGCGAGATGGTCAGGCGTTTCCTGTAAGTTTCGTTTTAAGAACCGGGGATCTCAGACGATGACGAAAAGGGACCGACTGCTGATAGTCGCTCATGCAGACCGCCAACAACGGATTCGGATTATCAGTGCTCGAAAACTCACCCGAAACGAAAAACGAGCCTATGAAGAAACACAGCGATAAGATAAACGATGAGTTACGCCCGGAGTACGATCTTCACGAGTTGCTCAAGACCGGAGTGCGGGGCAAGTACGCGAAGCGCTACCATGCCGGCACAAATCTTATTCTATTGGACCCCGACATCCGGAAGGCGTTCCGCAGCGAGCGAGCAGTGAACGAAGCCCTGCGCCTGGTGTTGCAGTTGCGCAGGGTGGGTAGTAGCAAGGGCACTTCGGGCGAACGGACCCGCTGACGAGGCAGTCGCTCCAGCGCGTCCAGGCGCCCCCAGCCCCCTTTACGACAGATACCTCTGCAAATCGTCCGTGCGATAGCAGTGCGCGTACGCCGTCTCGCGATCGATCCGGCCGGCGCGTACCAATTCCACCAGCGATTGCTCCATCGTCGTCATGCCATCGGCCTTTCCCACCGAGAGCGACGAGCGCAGTTGATGGTCGTCGCCTTTGCGAATCAGCGCGCGCACTGCATCGGTAGCGATCAGGATCTCCACCGCCGGCCAGCGCGTCACTCCGTCCACCCCCGGCACCAGTTGCTGCGCGATCACCGCCAGCAGCGCCAGCGAAACCTGTTGGCGCATCTGCGGCTGGTTGGACGATGGGAACGCGTCCAGAATGCGCGACACCGATTGGATAGTGTCGTTGGTGTGCAACGTGGAGAGCACCAGGTGGCCGGTTTCCGCCGCGGTCAGCGCCGTGGCCATGGTCTCGGCATCGCGCATTTCGCCCACCAGGATCACGTCCGGCGATTGCCGCATAATGCTGCGCAGCGTGATGGCGAAGTCCGGCGTATCGCGGCCCACTTCGATCTGCTCGATCACCGCACTGCGGTTCGAGTGCTGGTATTCCACCGGATCTTCAATGGTCACCACGTGCGCCGCGCGGCGGGTATTCACGATGTCGATGAGCGCCGCCAGCGTGGAACTCTTGCCGCAGCCGGTGGGACCGGTCAGCAGCACCATTCCCTGCCGCTTTTCGGCCAGCTTCGCCAGGTGCGGCGGCAGATGCAGCGATTCCAGCGTGGGAATCTTCGAAGGCAGCAGCCGGATGCACGCCGCCAGCGTGCCGCGCTGATGGTGTATGTTGACGCGGAAGCGGCCCAGGCCTTCGCGAAAAAAGCCGAAGTCCACGGTCTTATTCTTGTGTAACTCCTCGGCTTGATGCGCTTCCAGCAGCGGCAGCACCAGGCTGCGGACGTCTTCCCCGTCGAGCAGCGGCCCGGGCACGGTCGCCAGGCTTCCGGTAACGCGCAGCATCACCGGCGCGCCGGCCACCAGCAGGATGTCCGATGCCATGCGGCCGGCCGCCTGCTGCAGTACCTTGTCGAGCGACGCGGTGCTCTGCGCGCCGCGCCTTATACCGGCCGGCTGCTTCTGGCTGGGCGCCGCCCGGTTCAACTCCGCCACTATTTTGGAAAGTTCTTCGCTATCGTATTCGCCCATGAAATCCTCAGGGGAGCTCACCGTATGCCGCCACCCAGAGACTCTTGGACGCGCGCCGCCGCCAGGAAATTACAGCCCGGCGAAATCCCCGCGCCAGCGGATCCGTGGCGGGTGGGGCGGAAACCAATGTAATCGGAGGCATCGGTCAATTCGATCTTAACGCAGCTCGATCTTCACGCAGCGCTTCCCTGCCAACCGGGCGGCTTACGGCAAAAAAGGCTAACGCTCCCTGACGGTCGCGGCTCGGAGACCGTCACGAGAGTAACATCGCAGGTTGCCGGGGAGATCTCACAAGGGGGTAACAAGGGCGGACTCAATGTCCGCCTAAGAGACATTCGGCAACCTGCCAACTAATTGACGCCGCCATCGGCCAAAACGTTGATTACCAGAATCCGATCAGCTTCCACCAACCTGTTCCCACTCCCATCCAGATAACCAGGTCCACCACCGAGATCAGGAAACCGATGCGCCACCACTCCGCCTGGCGCACATACCCGGCGCTGAAGAAGACCGGAGCCGAACCGGTCCCATAGTGCGTCAGGGCGGCATTCAGGCTGGAGAGGTAAGCCAGCGGAAGCGCTGCCAGCAGCGGGGGAACGCCGGCCGCCAACGCCGCCGCCACAAAGCCCGGGTAGAGCGCCGTGGTCTGCGCCGTCAGGCTGGCGAAGGTGTAATGCAGATAGAAATACGACACTGCCAGCGCCATCAGCACCAGCATCCAGGGCCAGCCCGCCATCATGCTGAAGAGGCAGCCGGAGAGGATCTTGATGACGCCGGTCTCATTGAGCGCGTCCGACATCATCAGCAGCGGGGCGAACCAGATGAGCGCGTCCCAGGCGCGCCGCTCGGCCAGCAGGTCGTCCCAACTCAAGACGCGGGTCAGCAGAATCGCCGAAATCCCGGCGAAGGCCACGAAGGTGTTGGAGATTCCGTGCCAGTTGGACGTCACCCAGCCCACCATTACCGCCAGCAGGATGGCCGCCAGCCACTTCTCTTCGCGGCGGAACGAACCCATTTTGTGAAGCTCCACGCGAGCATGTTCCCGCGCCGGCGCCATATCCCGCAGGGTCGGCTTGACCAGCCGGCACAGCACCCAGGGGACCACCGCCAAGGTGAGGAATCCGGGCACCGACGCTCCCGCGAACCAGCGCATCCAGGTGAGTTGCACATGGCCCACCCGCATGGCAAACTCGGCGATCAGCGGATTCGCCGCCATGCTGGTGAGGAACATGGCGGAGGCGGTGTAGGTGGTGTGGAACGACGCCAATACCAGGTACGAGCCGACGCGACCCGCGGTGGGGCCCGGCTCAGACCCCAGGGCGCCAGCCACGCTACGCGTCACCGGGAAGATCACGCTGCCGCCGCGTGCCGTATCGGAGGGAATAAAGGGCGCCAGCACCAGGTCGGCCGCCGCCAGCGAATATCCCAAACTGAGCGGACTGTGGGCAAATCGCCGAACGAAGAGATACCCGATGCGCTTGCCGAGTCCGGTGACCGTAAAAGCGCGGCCAAACAGAAAGGCCAGGAAAATCAGCCAGACGGTGATATTGCTGAAGCCGGAGAGAACCTTCGCCGGAGTCAGCGTCCGGGTGAGCGCCAGCAGCGTCATGGCCACCACCACGCTCGCGCCCATGGGCAGAGGCTGCGCCACCAATGCCACGATGGTCGCCACGAAGATCGCCAGCAGATGGCGCTGGATGAGGTTCAGGCCGGGCAGCGGAATCAGGTAAAGAAGCAGTCCGGGCCCGAGGACGGCGGCCCAGCGCCACCAGGCGGGCGGGCGGCTGGCGGGGAACGGTGGAATATCGACCACTCTTAGCAGGATACTGAAGTCGGCGGCGCCCATGGGCGGATATCATAGTGAGGGAGAGCGATGACTACCAAACGTCTGGGAAATAGCGATATGGAATTGACGCCCATCGGCATCGGGGCCTGGGCAATAGGCGGTGGCGGATGGAAATTCGGCTGGGGCCCGCAGGATGACGCCGAGTCCGTGGCGGCGATCCACGCGGCGCTCGACCACGGCGTGAACTGGATCGACACCGCGGCAGTCTACGGCCTGGGCCACTCCGAGGAGGTGGTGGCGCGCGCGCTGGCCGGCCGCGGCAACCGTCCCTACGTTTTCACCAAGTGTTCGCGCGTCTGGGACGATGCCGGCGAGATTGGCAGCTCGCTCACGGCGGACTCCATTCGCCGCGAGTGCGAGGGCAGCCTGCGCCGCCTGGCGGTGGACACCATCGACCTTTACCAGATTCACTGGCCTATGCCGGAACCCGATGTCGAAGAAGGTTGGGCCACGCTGGCCAACCTGCGGGAAGAGGGGAAAGTGCGCTGGATCGGCGTCTCCAACTTCAGCGAGTTGCAGATGGAGCACTGCGGCGCGATCGCGCCGGTCACCAGCCTGCAGCCGCCGTACTCGGCCATTTCGCCCGAGGTGGGGCAGGAAACTCTGCCGTATTGCGTGCAGCGCGGAATCGGCGCGATTGTCTATTCGCCTATGAAATCGGGCCTGCTGACCGGCTCCATGACCAAGGAACGAGTGGCCGCATTCCCTTCGGACGACTTCCGGCGAAACGCGCTGGCGTTCCAGGAACCGAACCTTTCCCGGAACCTGAAGTTGGCCGGCTTGATGCAGGAGATCGGCGTGCGCCACGGCCGTTCCGCGGGCGAAGTGGCCATCGCCTGGACGCTGCACAATCCGGCGGTGACCGCGGCCATCGTGGGGATGCGGTCGGCCGCGCAGGTGGAAGGCGTCATCGGCGCCATGGAGTTCCGCTTGAGCGACGGAGAAATGGACGAGATCGAGGCATGGCGGGCAAGCTGCGTATGAACGCCACCCGCCGAACCTTTCTGCAACTCCCGCTGGCCGCCGCGTTGCCGGCCCAGTCGTCCGGCCAGAACAAGCCCTGGTACCTGCGCACGTATCGCTGGGGACAGACGAACATAACCGAGATCGACCCCGTGCAATACGATATCGCCTGGTGGCGCGACTATTGGAAACGCACCGCGGTACAAGGCGTCATCGTCAACGCCGGCGGCATCGTGGCCTATTACCCCAGCAAGTTTCCGCTGCAGTACCGCGCGCAGTTCCTCAATGGACGCGATCTTTATGGCGAACTGACCGAGGCCGCGCATCGCGACGGGCTGGTGGTGATGGCGCGCATGGACTCCAATCGCGCCGCGGAAGATTTTTATGAAGCCCACCCCGACTGGTTCGCCCGCATGGCCGACGGCGCGCCCTATCGCTCGGCCGACAAGTACATCGCCTGTGTCAACAGCGCTTATTACGACGAGTACTTGCCCGGCGTTTTGCGCGAAATCGTGGAGCGCTCCCATCCCGAAGGCTTCACCGACAACAGTTGGGCCGGCATGGGCCGCGCCAGCATTTGCTACTGCGACAACTGCCAGCGTAAGTTCCGCGAGAGAACCTCGCAGGCGATTCCGCGGCGCGCCAACTGGGACGATCCCACTTACCGCGAGTGGATCATGTGGAACTACCAGCGCCGCACGGAGCTGTGGGAGTTCAATAACCACGTGACGCAGGACGCCGGCGGCGGCGATTGCATCTGGTCGGGCATGAACAGCGGCTCGGTATCGGCCGAGGCCAGTTCGTTCCGCGACCTGAAGGAGATCTGCCAGCGCGCCCACATCGTGATGCTCGACCACCAGGCGCGCACCGACGCCACCGGCTTTCAACAGAACGGCGATACCGGCAAGCGCGTCCATTCGCTGGTGGGGTGGTACAAACTGGCGGCCGAGAGCATGGCGATGTACGAAAACGGCCGCACCAATTTCCGCCTGGCCGCCAAGCCCGCGGCCGAAGCGCGCATGTGGATGATCGCGGGGATCGCGGGCGGCATCGCGCCGTGGTGGCATCACGTGGGGGCGTATCAGGAAGACCGGCGAGCCTATGCCACGGCCGAACCGGTGATGAAATGGCACCAAGTCAATGAAGCCTTTCTCACCGATCGCCGGCCGGTGGCCAGCGTGGGGCTGCTGTGGTCGCAGCGCAACTGCGATTTCTACGGGCGCGACAATGCGGCCGACCTGGTGGATGCGCCCTACGATGGTTTCGTGCAGGCGCTCGTCCGCGCGCGTATTCCTTACCTGCCAGTGCACGCCGACGATCTGGATCGCGAGTCGGCCGGCCTGGCGGTGCTGATTCTGCCCAATGTCGGGGGTCTCTCCGACGGACAATGCGCCGCCATCAGGCGATTCGTCGAGCGTGGCGGATCGCTGATTTCCACCGGCGAGAGCACGCTCTATAACGAATGGGGCGACGCGCGGCCGGATTTCGCCCTGGCCGATCTGCTGCGGGCGCACGCGGGCGGGTCGAAGCCGGTCCGCGGGTCGGCGAATACCTACTTGCGGCTGCATCCCGAGTTTCGCGCGCGCGTTTATGGACCCAAGAACGGCAAGGAACCCGCGCCGGTGGGCGAGCGGCACCCGGCGCTGTCCGGTTTCGACGAGACCGACGTCATCCCGTTCGGCGGAACGCTGCAGCCGCTAAAAGTGGATGACGGGGCGATTGTACCGCTCACTTTTGTTCCCGAATTCCCGGTGTTTCCGCCCGAAACGGCGTGGATGCGCGTGCCCGATTCCGGCATCCCCGGCCTGGTGGTGAGCCAAACGGCGGGCGGCGCGCGCATTGCCTATCTTGCCGCGGATCTCGACCGCCGCTATCAGCGGGAACTTCTGCCCGACCACGCCCATCTGCTGGCCAACCTGGTCCGCTGGGCCGCCAAGGGGAGCATTCCCCTTTCCGTCGAAGGCGCCGGGCTGGTGGATTGTCACTTGTACCAGCAGCCGGGGCGGCTGATTCTGCATCTCGTCAATCTGACCAGCGCGGGGACATGGCGGTCGCCGGTCGACGAGTTAATTCCCATCGGACCGTTGCAAGTGCGGATCAAGCTGCCCGCGGCGGTCGCCGGGCGGACGGCGCGGCGGCTGGTCTCGGTGGGAGCGGCGACCGTCGCGGTCCGGCAAGGCTGGGCTGAGTTGCAGGTGAAGTCGATTCTGGATCATGAAGTGGTCGTGCTGTCGTAGGAAACCGAATGTTCACCACAGAGCCCAGGCGCCGACTGACGTCGGCGTTTTCTTGAGCAGAGAAACTCTGGCGTACGTACCGTAAGGGAGCGTTGCTGCTCCTCCGCATGGCAGTTTCGCGACAGAAACCAGCTCTTAGCCATCAGGTCGCAGCGCAATCGGCCCGCCGAAGCGCTTTAGTTAGTTTCTGTCATGAAACTGCCTTCAAGTGGCAAGGACCGCTTGCTTGCGCGCGCGGCTCGGAAACGCCGCGATGATTCCACGGGACTTGTTACTGAGCCGCGACCGCCAGGGAGCGGTCTTGCTGTTACGAGCCGGAGTTTCATGACAGAAACTAGCTAGTTTGTGTCATGAAACTGCCTTCAAGTGGCAAGGACCGCTTGCTTGCGCGCGCGGCTCGGAAAACGCCGCGATGATTCCACGGGACTTGTTACTGAAGCCAGCCCAGAGGGCACCCCGCCAGGGAGCGGTCTTGCCGTTACGAGCCGGAAAAACAAAAGCTACCTTACCCGTGCCCGTTTACCGGCGGCGCCGCGTTCGTAACCAGCGCCAGAAAGCCCTGCGCCGCGCGATTCAACGGCTTCCGCCTGCGGTGTACGATGCCTACCGGACGCGCCAGCTCCGGCGCCCGCAACCGAACCGCGACCAGCCGCCCCTGGGCGATTTCCGCCCGCATGGTGCGCGCCGGCAGAATGCTGACGCCGCGCCCCAACGCCACCGCTTCCTTGATCATCTGGATATTGTCGAAATGCATCACCAGGTTCACCGTAATCCCGTGCGTTCGAAAGAATCTCTCCAGCTCTTTGCGGATCGACAGGTCTTCGTCGAAGCCCACGAAGTCCTGGCCGTTCAAATCCGCGGGCTGTACTTCCTCCAGCCGGGCTAATGCGTGCGACGGCGGCGCCGCCAGTTGCATCTCTTCGTTTCTCCACGGAACCGCGGCAATTTCGCGGCTGGCTTCCGGATAGCTGACCAATCCCAAATCCGCCGTCCCCTGGCGCACCGCGTCGTAGATCCGGTCCGGCCGCATATATTCCACCTGCAGACGCGCCTCCGGATAAAGCGCCGCGAACTCCTCCTGCAGCCGGCCCATCTCCGACAACCCCACCGAGTAGATACAGGCCACCCGCACGGCGCTCTCCACTTCGCTCTTCATCCGCTCCAGCACCAGCTCGAATTGCTCTTTGCGATCCAGCGCGTCGCGGCAGAACTCGGCATAAAGCTTGCCCGCATCGGTCAGCCCCAGCGGCCGTTTGCTGCGGTCGAACAACTCTATCCCCAACCGTCGTTCCACCTCCTGGACGTGCTGGGTAGCAGCGGACTGACTCACTCCACAATTAGCTGCTCCCTTGCTCATGCTGCGATTCGCCGCTATCTCTTTGAAAAGTAGGAGTTCCGAGAAGCTCACAGGGCCGATAATATCATAAGTACAGCTAATTTTACAAACTGTAATTGTCGCTCTTGCCTAATAGTAGAGTGGATGGTACACTGGCCTTTAAGGTAACCAACCGCCTGATTGAGACCCCGGTCCGACTACCGTCCGGATCGACCGAGTCTCCACGTGAAACACCATGCCAGACCTTCATGCCACCACCGCTCTACCTCTAGCCCAGGGTCTCTACGACCCCCGTCACGAACATGATGCCTGCGGAATCGGGTTCGTCACCCACATCAAAGGCCATAAGTCGCACGACATCATCGTCAAGGGCATCGAAGTCCTCATCAACCTGACTCACCGCGGCGCCTGCGGCTGCGATCCCGAGACCGGCGACGGCGCCGGCATTCTCATCCAGATCCCGCACAAGTTCTTTGCGCGCGAGTGCGTCCGCCTGGGCTTCACTCTGCCGCCCGCCGGCGAGTACGGCGTCGGCATGACCTTCCTGCCTGTCGAGAAGCATCGCCGCCTGCAATGCGAGGGAGTCATCGAACGCATCGCCCGCGAGGAGGGCCTGACGGTCCTCGGCTGGCGCGACACCCCCATCGGCGCGTCCACCATCGGCCGCGTGGCGCGCGGCTCGCAGCCCTACATTCAGCAGGTCTTTCTGGCCCGCGCCCGCGGTATGCATGAGGACCAACTGGAGCGCCGCCTCTACCTCGTGCGCAAGCGCATTGAGACCGAGCTGACCGACGCCTACATCCCCTCCATGTCGTGCCGCACCATCGTGTATAAAGGATTGCTGCTGGCGCCGCAGATCGCCAAATTCTATCGCGAACTGTGCGATCCCGAGGTGGTCAGCGCCCTCTGCCTGGTGCATCAACGCTTCTCCACCAACACCTTCCCCACCTGGCCGCTGGCGCACCCCTATCGCTACATCGCCCACAATGGCGAGATCAACACCGTGCGCGGCAACGTCAACTGGATGTACGCCCGGCAATCGGTACTGTCCTCGCCGCTGTTCGGCGCCGATCTCGCCAAGCTCTTCCCCATCATTCAGCCCGGCGGCAGCGATTCCGCCTCCTTCGATAACGCCCTCGAACTCCTGGTGATGTCGGGCCGCTCCCTGCCGCACGCCATGGCCATGCTGATTCCCGAAGCCTGGGCCAAAAACGAGCACATGAATCCGCAGAAGCGCGCCTTCTACGAATACCACGCCTCGCTGATGGAGCCCTGGGACGGGCCCGCCGCCATCGCCTTCACCGATGGCCGCTCCATCGGCGCCACGCTCGACCGCAACGGCTTGCGGCCGGCCCGCTACCTGGTGACGCAGGACGACCTGGTCATCATGGCCTCGGAGTCCGGCGTACTCGCGATTCCGCCCGAGCAGGTAGTCCGCAAAGGCCGCCTGCAGCCCGGCAAGATGCTGCTCGTGGATACCGTGGAGGGCCGCATCATTTCCGACCGGGAGATCAAGCGGGCGCTCTACGGCCGCAATCCCTACCAGCTTTGGCTCAAGGAGAACCAGATCAACCTGCAGCAGCTCAACGATCCGCCGCGCCAGCATGGCGCCGATAGCGAGACCCTGGTGCTGCGCCAGCGCGCCTTCGGCTACACCGCCGAAGAACTCAAGATGATCCTCGGCCCCATGGGCGTCAAAGGCGAGGAGCCCATCGGCTCCATGGGCAACGATGTCCCGCTGGCCTGCCTCTCCGACCAGCCCCAGCCCCTTTTCAATTACTTCAAACAGCTCTTCGCCCAGGTGACCAATCCGCCCATCGACCCCATTCGCGAAGACATGGTGATGTCCCTCACCAGCTACATCGGCAACGAGCGCAATATCCTCGACGAAACGCCGATGCACTGCCACACCCTCAAGCTGGAGCATCCCATCCTCACCAATCGCGACCTGGAAAAGTTGCGCCGCGTATCGCAAGGCGATTTCCTGGCCACCACGCTCCCCCTGCTGTTTCCCGCCGACGAGGGCTCCAAAGGCCTGGAGCGCGCCCTGAATCAACTCTGCCGCCGCGCCTCGCTGGCCATTCAGTCGGGCTACTCCCTGTTGATCCTGTCGGACCGCGGTCTGGACCCCGACTATGCCGCCATTCCCAGCCTGCTGGCCCTGGCCGCGGTGCACCACCACCTGGTGCGCGAGAAGAGCCGCACGCAAGTGGCCCTGGTCATCGAATCCGGAGAGCCGCGCGAAGTGATGCACTTCGCCCTGCTGATCGGCTACGGCGCCAGCGCCGTGAACCCGTACCTGGCCCTCGAAACCGTGGCCTCCGAGGCCGGCCCGAACAAAGAGGCGCAGGCCAAAGCCACCGCCAACTTCATCAAGTCCATCAACAAGGGCCTGCTGAAAACTTTTTCCAAGATGGGCATCTCCACCTTGCAGAGTTATCGCGGGGCGCAGGTCTTCGAAGCCATCGGCCTCAACCGGAACGTGATCGAGCGCTACTTCACCGGCACCGCCTCGCGCATTGAGGGCGTCGGCCTGGAAGTCATCGCCGAAGAGGCCCTGCGCAAGCATGCCCACGCCTTCCAGCCCGTTACCGAATCCGAGCCCGAGCTGCGCCTGGGCGGCAACTATCGCTTCCGCGCCAACGGCGAATATCACCTCTACAATCCGCAGACCATCTCCAAGCTGCAGCACTCGGTACAGCAGAATAGCGCCCAGACCTTTCAGGAATACACCGACCTGATCGACAAGCAGACGCGCCAGCTCTGCACCCTGCGCGGCCTGCTGGAAATCAAATCGTCGCCCGAGCCCATCGCGCTCGAAGACGTGGAACCGGCCAGCGAAATCGTCAAGCGTTTCGCTACCGGCGCCATGAGTTTCGGCTCCATCTCGCAGGAGGCGCACGAGACCCTGGCCATCGCCATGAACCGCATCGGCGGCCGCTCCAACACCGGCGAGGGTGGGGAAGACGAAGCCCGCTTCGGCACCGACAAGCGCAGTTCCGTCAAACAGGTGGCCTCCGGCCGTTTCGGCGTCACTGCCAATTACCTGGTGAATGCCGACGAGCTGCAGATCAAGATGGCGCAGGGCGCCAAACCCGGCGAAGGCGGCCAACTCCCCGGCCACAAGGTGGACCGCAACATCGCGCGCGTCCGCCACTCCACTCCCGGCGTGGGCCTGATTTCCCCGCCGCCGCATCACGATATCTATTCCATCGAAGACCTGGCGCAGCTCATCTACGACCTCAAGAACGTCAACCCTTCCGCGCGGATTTCCGTCAAGCTCGTAGCCGAAGTGGGCGTCGGCACGGTGGCCGCCGGCGTGGCCAAAGCGCATGCCGACGTGATCCTGATCTCCGGCGATAGCGGCGGCACCGGCGCCTCGCCCCTCAGTTCCATCCAACATGCCGGCGTGCCGTGGGAACTGGGACTGGCGGAGGCCCACCAGGTGCTGGTGATGAACGATCTGCGCGGACGCGTCCGCCTGCAGACCGACGGCAAGCTGCAGACCGGCCGCGACGTCGCCATCGCCGCGCTGCTGGGCGCCGAGGAGTTCGGCTTCGCCACCGCGCCCCTGGTGGCCATGGGCTGCATCATGATGCGCAAGTGCCACCTCAACACCTGCCCCGTGGGAATCGCCACCCAGGATCCCCTGCTGCGCGCCAAGTTTCACGGCACGCCCGAGCACGTGATCAATTTCTTTTTCTTCCTGGCCGACCAGGTGCGCCGCTACATGGCGCAGATGGGATTCCGCACCTTCGACGAAATGGTGGGCCGCTCCGACATGCTCGAGTGCCGTCCCACTCCGGACCACTGGAAGGCCAAAGGCATCGACCTTTCCACCATCCTCTACAACCCGCCGGTTCCCAGCCGCGTGGCGCGCCGCTGCGTCGACCAACAGGACCACGGTCTCACCGACGCGCTCGATCACACCCTCATCGACCAGGCGCGCGCGGCGCTGGACCACCGCCAGCCCGTCGAGATCCGCCTGCCCATTCGCAATGTGCACCGCACCGTGGGCGCCATGTTGTCGGGCGAAATTGCCCGCCGGTACGGCTCCGCGGGACTGCCCCGCGACACCATCCGCTGCCGCTTCCAGGGCTCCGCCGGCCAAAGCTTCGGCGCATTCCTGGCCGCCGGCGTCACTCTGGAACTGGAGGGCGACGCCAACGACTATGTGGGCAAGGGGCTCTCCGGCGGCCACCTGATTGTCTATCCGCCGAAGAATTCCACCTTCCTGCCCGAAGAGAATATTCTGATCGGCAACGTGGCCCTCTACGGCGCCACGGGCGGCGAAGCTTATTTCAACGGCGTGGCCGGCGAGCGTTTCGCGGTCCGCAACTCCGGCGCCAAAGCCGTGGTGGAAGGCGCCGGCGATCACGGCTGCGAATATATGACGGGCGGCACGGTAGTGGTGCTGGGCAAGTGCGGACGCAATTTCGCCGCCGGCATGAGCGGTGGCTTCGCCTACGTGCTGGATGAGTTGGGCGATTTCGCCGAGAAGCGCTGCAACCTCACCTCCGTGGACCTGGTGCCCATGGGCGAGGACGAGGATATGGTCCGTTCGCTGATCGAAAAACACGTTGCCGCCACCGGCAGCCCGCGCGCCCAGTGGGTGCTGGAAAACTGGACCCAGATGTCGCCGCGATTTCTGAAAGTTTATCCCCGCGATCTGCGCGCCTTGTCGGTCGCAGCTCCCCAGGAAGCCATCCATGTCTGACACCACCGCGTTTCTCACCGAACCGCGCGAGACTGCGCCCCGCCGTCCGGCCGCCGAACGCGTCCGCGACTGGTTCGAAATCTACCTGCCGTTCCCCGAGCAGAAGCTGCGTACGCAAGCCACGCGCTGCATGGATTGCGGCGTGCCCTTCTGCCACAACGGCTGCCCGCTCTCGAACCTCATCCCCGACTGGAACGAGCTTGTCTCGCGCGGCCGCTGGCACGAGGCCGTGCGCCAGTTGCACGCCACCAATAACTTCCCGGAATTCACCGGCCGCGTCTGCCCCGCCCCGTGCGAAGCCTCCTGCGTGCTGGGCATCGACACCCCTCCGGTGACCATCAAGCAGATCGAAAAGACCATCATCGACCGCGCTTTCGCGGACGGCTTCGTCGCGCCCGAACCGTCGGCCACCAAGACCGGCAAGCGCATCGCCGTCATCGGTTCCGGACCCGCCGGCCTGGCCGCGGCGCAACAACTGGCGCGCGCCGGCCATGAGGTCACGGTATTCGAGAAGGCCGACCGCATCGGCGGGCTGCTGCGCTACGGCATCCCCAATTTCAAAATGGAAAAGCACCTCATCGACCGCCGTCTGGAGCAGATGCGCGCCGAGGGCGTGCGCTTCCGCACCGGCGCGCACGTAGGCGTCAACGTGGCCGTGGAAGATCTCCGCCGCGAACATCACGCCCTGCTGCTGGCGGGCGGAGCCGAGCAGCCCCGCGATCTGCGCGTTCCCGGCCGTGAGCTCGCCGGCATTCATTTCGCCATGGAATTCCTGCCGCAACAGAACCGCCGCAACGAAGGTGACGAAGTGCCCGCGGAGCAAGCCATTCTGGCCGGCGGCAAGCGCGTGGTGATCATTGGCGGCGGCGATACCGGCGCCGATTGTCTGGGTACCTGCCACCGTCAGGGCGCGCTCTCGGTAACGCAGTTCGAACTGCTGCCCAAACCGCCCGACGAGCGGTCGCCCGCGACGCCGT
>Ga0302320_10003555_pt1 | contig 36147 bp, 6 predicted proteins | sample Bog_T0_3_FD_202130 | JGI IMG/M metagenome (GOLD analysis project Ga0302320, IMG submission 202130) | Peat permafrost microbial communities from Stordalen Mire near Abisko, Sweden - Bog_T0_3 | ecosystem: Environmental > Terrestrial > Soil > Wetlands > Peat | place: Sweden: Abisko, Stordalen Mire...
AAGAGCAGCAGGCTGCCAAACAGCTTTGTGAATGTCTCCACCGGTCGTCCTCCCGCAATCTCGTCTCGTCAACAAGATCATCGGATGGACGACCGGCGGGGTCAAATTTCAAATATTTTTGGCTAGGCTTTAGACAAAAGTGACGATCGCAAGCCGTCTAGCGGGTCTCCATTCGAACGAAGTTACAACCTAGTTTTCAGCACGCTTGGCGAAAAACCAGTCGCGGCTTTCCTCCCGGAAACGTATGAGTGAGGTTACCCCCTCGGGTGAGACAAACAGTTAGGACTTTATCCGCCATTCGCTGCAAATTTCCCGACGGTCAAGACCACTCTATCGCATTCTGCCTCAAAGTCGTTGACACGCTCCGAAGCGGGCTCCGATGGAGACCGACCCGCCGAGGAAAGGTGGCTTCGGCTCATCCGTGCCGATGAGATCCAGGAGTGGGCTGCAAGTCTGCGCGCGGTTTCTTCTTTCCACATCGGATGGATAGACTGCCGATGCCTTAAAAACACATGTGGCTATTTGCGGCGCAGCCGACTCCATTTTCTTCCTTGTCAAATACCCCTTGTCGGCCACCATTTCTTCAATCCCCTTTCACCTTGACCTTGGGCTCGGTTTCCAGAAGACCTGCACCACCGGTTGATCGCCGTTTGTCTCAAAACTGGGGGCGAATCCAGGGCGGCCCGGTGCGCTCCGCATCCGCTCTCGCCGTGAAGCGTGCTTGGGCTCGCAGCTTGCGCTTGGTGACACCTTAAACGAGTGTGTAGCGAATCTCATCGACGACATCGGCAACGAGGTAGCGAAGACGGGGAGAATGAGAGTATTTGCCATATCGGATCTTCACGTCGACTACGACGCGAATGCCAAGTGGATCGACAACATCTCCGCGGCGGACTATCGCGGAGACGTGCTCATCCTTGCTGGCGACGTGACCGACACATGCAGGCGGCTCGAATGGTGCCTCACGATACTGGCGAAGCGATTCAAAAAGCTGCTGTTCGTGCCTGGAAACCATGATTTATGGGTGATACGTGAAACTGGTGAAAACTCGTTGCAGAAGTTCGAGCGGGTGTGCAAAGTGGCTGCGGCTTGCGGGGCGTCCATGGAAGTATTTCGGGAGCGAGGCCTGTCGATCGTTCCGCTACTATCCTGGTACGATTACTCCTTCGGCGAGCCCAGTGAAGAACTCAGATCGGTGTGGATGGATTACCATGCCTGCCGCTGGCCGAACGGGCTTACGGAGCAAGACATCTCTGCGTACTTTGCGGGGCTCAACCAGGATGGAATGACTTCACCGGCCGACAAAATCATCACGTTCTCACACTTTCTGCCCCGCATGGATCTTGTGCCGGTCTTCGTTCCAAGGGCAAAAAGATTCCTGATCCCGGTCCTTGGCGCAGCGGTTCTGGAATGCCAATTGCGAAGGTTGAGGCCAAGCATTCACGTTTACGGACACAGTCATATCAATCGTTGTGTGAGGCTCGATGGCATAGCCTACGTCAACAACGCGTTCGGCTACCCCAGCGAGAACGGGATAACAGCAAAGACCTTGGCGTGTATTTATCAGATTTAGCGTCGTCACGTAGCGTTGGCGATGCGGAGAGTGTGTGATTGAGTTGAGAATGAAATGGTACGAGACTGTTGCGCGATATCTTCTCGGCGCAATATATTTGTTTGGCGCGATTGATGGCGCCTTGTTCCTCTTTTGGGGAGTCTATATTCATGGCAAACCCGCGGACAGCTATGTGTTTCTCGTGACGCTCGAGAAGACCACCTATTTCTGGGCATTCATGAAATTCATTCAACTCATTGGTGCGCTAAGTCTTCTCTTGAACTACAAACCCGTGCTGGGCGTTGCTCTGCTTACCCCTATTTCGTCTGTTATATGCCTTTTCTATTTGTTTGAGTTTCCTTCCTTCCTTCCCTTCGGGTTTGTGATAGCGATTACCACGGCGATTCTCTGCCGGGCATATTCACGAAGCTACATTCACCTGCTCGACGACTATCCTTCCAGGCGCGAGGTCGGCCACACGGTGCATAACACATGATGATCGAGGATACAGAGAATGAGTGCCGTTATTCCCCTCACGCCTTCCGAAATACACGTTTGGCTGTCATTCTGGGATGGAATCACGGACGAGAACCTGCATGACGTCTACCGTGAGCTGTTGAGCAGCGACGAGAGACGCCAAGAGAACAGGTTCTATTTTGCGAAGGACAGGTGCCGCTATCTGGTTAGTCGCGCCCTGGTGCGGACCGTGTTGTCACGGTACTTGTGCATTGAACCGCAGGACTGGGAATTTTCCAGAAACACATTTGGACGACCAGAAATCGCAAATAGGGCGGCGCGGCCCGCCCGCCTGTCCTTCAATCTTTCCCATACTCAGAATCTGGTGGCTCTTGGAGTCACCAGAAGCCGTGAGGTCGGAGTCGATATCGAACACCTTCAGGCGCGCGCGGTTGCGACGGAAATCGCTGACCGGTACTTTGCGGAGGAAGAAGCGGCGGCGTTGCGGGCGGTTCCACCCGAGAGCAAGCAGTTTCGGTTCTTCGAATACTGGACCTTGAAAGAGTCGTACATCAAGGCGCGTGGCATGGGGATGTCGCTATCCCTCGACAAATTCAGTTTCCATTTCTCTGACGCGCAGGCGATCGAGATGACGATTTCTTCGGAACTGGACGACGACCCCAGTCGGTGGCAATTCTGGCAGTTCCGTCCGGCTCCTGAGTACATGCTTGCGATCTGCGCGGAGCGAGTCGGCGTGCAGGCGAGCCAAGTGATCTTCCGACAGGTTATTCCAATGTTGAGTGAAGAGGTCGTTGACGGACCGTGCGTCCGGGCTTCGAGATAGGTTACGGGGTAAGGAATTCACACTTACGGTCACAAGTTAGGAGGGGCAATGATAGCTTTTCTATTTCCTGGTCAAGGGTCCCAACGGCGAGGAATGGGACAGGGTCTGTTCGACGAGGTTCGCGAATATGGGTGGATCGAGAAGGATGTAGACGCAATTGTTGGCTACTCCTTGCGCGAGTTGTGCCTTAAAGACGAACAGAATCGCCTGAGAGAAACGCAGTTCACTCAACCCTGTCTCTATGTTGTGAATGCCTTGTACTACTACAAGGCACTCCGACAAGGCATGCGGCCCGCCTACGTTCAAGGACACAGTCTCGGGGAGTATAACGCGCTGATGGCCGGCGGAGTATTTGACTTCCTGACGGGGTTACGCTTGGTAAAAAAGCGCGGCGAATTGATGTCGCAGGCCCGCAATGGCGGCATGGGAGCGATCGTCGGTTTGTCCCCGGAACTGATTGCCAAGATCCTCGAAGACAACGGTCTGACGGGAGTCGATATAGCGAACTATAACGGCCCGGGGCAGACCGTGATATCAGGATCTGTCGACGACATTAATCGAGCAGCGCCGATATTCGAAAAGGCAGGCGCCAGCTTGTACATGCCGCTGCCGGTCAGTGCGGCTTTCCACTCGCGGTATATGACGGATGTAGCCCGAGCATTCGCCGAGTTCCTGGCCCCGATGACGTTTTCGGTTCCAAGAACACCTGTGATCTCGAATGTCACGGCCCAGCCTTATCCGACGGCAAACGCGTCCGAGGGGGTGAAGGCGCTCCTGACAAAACAGATCGACCATCCTGTGCAATGGACTCAGTGCGTGCATTTCCTCATTGGCCAGGGGGTCACGCAATTCAATGAGATCGGTCCCGGGAACGTTCTCACTCAGACGATAACGCATATCCAGTCCGAGTTTCAGCCCCAGCCGCTCGCGGCAGCGACATCCGATTGAGGCGAGAAACCGACCCCGCCGGACAATCGAAATCTGCGATCCGATACGACAGGTCGTCACGAGGACAACATGGACCTATTGAGTGCAAACGCAAAGCAATCATCGAATGCCGGAATCTATATTTCCGGTGGTCACGGTGAGTTTGCATCGCAGCATGGCGTTTCGATCAGCACGAAGATCGATCACGAAGTGCTCCATGAGCTGACCGAAGCTTACCTCAAGACACTCATTTCCGAGGTGTCCGGTTCCTTAAGCGCAGACATGGATTCGGCTGCTCCTTTCGGCGAACTCGGAATTGACTCATTTTACGTGCTGAAGATCATCCGCAGGCTGGAAGCAGATTTTGGGACTCTGCCCAAGACTCTACTGTTTCAGAACTTCAATGTCCATGATCTGGCCGGCTATTTTGTCAGCCAGCACCAGCAGACTCTTTGCCGGAAGTTTGCGAGAGAGTTGCGGCGGGCCGATTCAGCCTCTGCTGGCGCAGACGACTCTGGAGGTTTAGCCGCGGAGGTTGCGGCCGAACCAGTTGCCGATTCTCCAAATCGGAACCCCGGAGGCCCCGGGGCTGCCGAGTCGATTCGCATCCTGGAAAAGGACGCACTTGCAGATCCCGAGTTGCGAGATGTAGTACACGCATTGTTTGAACGCTACAAGAGAGAAGGCAATGTTTCACGCGGGACGAGGAAGATTGCTCCAAACCTCTTCATCGGAAGCGAGAAGCAAGGCTACTTCAACTACGCACGATGTAAGAACATCATTCTAGTCTACGCGTACACCGGCCCTAGGGATTATCTCCCCGCGCTGACGAGCCAAATATATCAGTACTGCGTCAGAAAAGACTTTCAGCTAAATTTCCTCGCCGACGAGGAAGTGCCGTCAATCGGCGAGATCCGCCTCACGGCCACGCCCTTCGGTGCAATCCAGCGCATCCTGGATCTCACGCACTTCAACCTTGAAGGCGGCCCCATGCGCCGCTTGCGTTATCAGGTGTCGAAGTTTCAGAAGTCGGGGGTGTGTAGAACCGAAGCGTATCGATGTGGCGCGAACCCGCAGACCGATCTGGAGATTGCGGGGATCATCGATAAATGGTGTGCGGCCAGGACCATGGTAAATCCGCTGGTCCACGAAGTTCGGGCCGAGATACTTGCCGGATCGCTGCCACTCGAACATCGCGTTTTCCTTACCTATCTCGATGAGTCGCTGCAGAATCTGATTGTCATTACTCCCATGTCCCGAGATGAGAACGGATACCTGATGGACGTGGAATTCTATCCTCCCGAAATGGTGATGGGGGCGCTGGAGTTCGGGATCGTTCGGATTATCGAAGCACTGGCCGCCGAAGGGTGTGACGTACTGAGCTTGGGCGGGACCTACGGATGTAAGCTCGGCCCGTGTAACAGTGCGGATCCGGAAATCGACAAGATGCTCGACGATCTGCGCGAGCAGGGAGTCTTCAACGACCAAGGCAACTTCCAATTCAAAAACAAATTTCGGCCGGAGAACCGGCCGATTTTTCTTTGTCGACCTGAAGGAACGGGAAGTCCGGACAGCGTAATTGAAATCATCATGATGATTGCCGACCCGGACAGGACACAGACACCGGAGTCGGAGAACTTCAACTGGCCTCCTCGTACCCACGTCATAACCATGAGGAACAAGCCAACGAATGCCGCCGGTTCCTTACAACCCGAAGCGGCCGAGGGCATGCATTCCGTTCGATCCGGGAATGACAGTGCCCGACTTTTGTCTCAGTATTGTTTCGATCCGCTGAATATCCCCTCCGCGGATGTTGAAGTGGATCTGAAAACCGACTCCTGGGCGCAACTGGAGATGCCGGCCATCGAGGCCCAAATGGAGCATCTCCACGCCCAACTGCAGAAGCCAATATCTGTAGACGAAACTGTCAAAGGAGTGTTTCCCTTCTCGAACTTCATTCTTACTCCCTCTGGGCAGGATGCGGAACACGTCTTTTTCAAGGCGTGGCCGAAGAAAGGTATCGTCCTGCAAAACCTGCTCTTCCCGAGCACGATCTTTCACGAAATCGATCAGGATTTCCTGCCAAAAGAACTGCCGCAAGCCGCGACCTTCCAGGTGAATTCACAAGAGCTTTACAAGGGGAATCTGGCTTGGGACGACTTACGAACAGAACTGGAAAGTAATTATGCGGCGGTTGCGTTTGCCTGCATTGAGCTCGGCAACAACGCCGCGGGTGGAAACCCGGTGTCGCTGCAACACCTGAAGGCTGTTAAGGCGCTGCTTGCCGAGTATTCTCTCCCTTTGGTTGTTGATTGCACGCGTATCCTTGAAAACGCCAGGTTGTTAGTCGAACGAGAGGCGGCGTATGCCGCCGAGGACATGTGGGGCGTGGTCCGCGAAGTCCTTTCATGCGCCGATGCCGTTATCGGCAGCTTGACAAAAGATTTTGGCGTAATCCGGGGCGGAATCGTCGCCACGAATGACAGCAAGCTATTCGCTCGCATTCAGGAAGTTGCGAGGGAAGATGGCGCTGAAATCGATCTGATCGATCGCAAGCTTATCGCGTTATCGTTGCAGAACCGGACCCAGATCGAGTCCGGGGTGCTGCGCAGAATGCGAGCAGTGCAGCGTATCTGGCGGGCACTAAGCGCACACAACATTCCTACAGTGAAACCTGTTGGTGGGCACTGCATTTTGATTGACGTAAAACAGATCCCGGAATTTGCAGGATTCAAAGAGCCTGTCGCCTCCTTCCTCGCGTGGATATATGGAAACACCGGCATTCGCGCCGCGGCACACAGTGTGGGCATGCAGCGGCATACCAGCATCAATCACTTGGTCCGCCTAGCGATTCCCATCGGACTTTCCGACGAACTGGTCGAGAAGGTGATTGAGCGGCTCGTATTGGCGTTTGAGAAGAAGGTCAATATTCCCGAAGTCGCACTGAAGAGTAAGGTGCCTCGGCCGCTCGGAGGGGTCTACGCCAAATTCAATTTGAAAGAGTTTCACAACCCATCGCCGGAGGGTCGGACCGGATCGGCTCATGAAGGCAGGATCACACCAGAGAGTGGCAAGGGCGCAGACGGAACGGAATGTGCAACGGAGGCCGCGGGGTCGCAGGCTAATCTGGGCGGCGCCGCAGGTGATCGTCCGATCGAGGGCGGTGAGAGACGCGGCGTGCCCTGCGAGACGCAAGGCCTGCCGGTGGGGCGGATCACACAGGCGCCAAGGCCGGGAGTTATCGCCATTGTCGGTGTCGCCGGTCGTTATCCGAAGGCGCGAAACATCGAGGAGTTGTGGAAGAACCTTTCCCAGGGTCGTGACTGCATCGAAGAAATCCCGCCGGAGCGTTACGAGGAGCGGCTGCAGTACGGGCGAGCGCAACGCTTTCGTGGAGGTTTCATTGAAGGCGTAGAAAGGTTCGATTCCTTGTTCTTCAACATCTCTCCGCGTGAGGCCGAGATGTTGGATCCCCAAGAGCGACTTTTCCTTGAGGTGGCGTGGGAGACGCTCGAAGACGCCGGCTACTACCCGGAGATTCTTTCGGAAGAGGATGGGTCACGAAACATCGGCGTATATGTGGGCGCCGTATGGGCCATGTATCAGATGCTCGGAGTAGAAGAAAGATATGCCGGCAACAACATAGCCCCGAACTCCTTTCTTTGGAGCATTGCCAACCGAGTCTCCTATTGGATGAACCTGTCGGGACCGAGCCTCACGGTTGACACGGCTTGTTCTTCCAGCTTGACGGCACTGTATCTTGCCTGCGAGGCAATCAGTGCAGGCGAATGTTCGGGCGCAATCGTAGGCGGCGTCAACTTGGATCTCCATCCGACTAAACTTGAGATCAGTCAGAGCGGCGGGGCGCTGTCGCCCGACGGCGTGTGCCGCAGTTTCGGGAAAGGCGCGAACGGTTACGTGGCAGGGGAGGGTGTCGGCGCGTTGTTTCTCAAGCCTTTGGACCGCGCGATCCATGCGGGAGACCACATCTACGGCGTGATCAAAAGCGTCGTCGTCAACCATGGCGGCCGTACCAGCGGATACACGGTTCCCAATCCAAAGGCGCAGGAGAAGCTCATCTCCACAGCTTTGGATAAATCCGGAATCGACGCTCGCACCATTGGCTATGTGGAGGCCCATGGTACGGGCACAGCACTGGGCGATCCGATTGAGATCACCGGCTTAAGCGATAGCTTTTCGACACAAAGAGTCGGCAGGCAATCCTGCGCTATCGGATCGATCAAGAGCAACATCGGTCATCTGGAGGCTGCGGCCGGAGTTGCCGGCATCACGAAGGTGCTTTTGCAGATGAAGCACCGCACACTTGTACCTTCCCTGCATTCTTCTGAGTTGAACGAGTTTATCGATTTCCGGAATTCTCCTTTCTACGTCGTGCAAAGCCAGGAAGAATGGAAAGCCAGGCAGGTGGATGGGGTACAGATACCGCTTCGGGCCGGATTGAGTTCGTTTGGCGCGGGTGGCTCAAACGCCCACGTCATTCTGGAAAGCTACGAGGCCGAAGAGCAGGGCAAAGCGGCAACAGAACAGGGAAGAGAATTTGCTTTTCCGCTTTCGGCGCGGAGTAACGATCAGTTGCGCGAGGCTGCGCGGCGGTTGGCGGAATTCTTGCCGCACAGTGCAGCAAGATTGGAGGATGTTGCCCACACCTTGCAGGTGGGACGAAAGCCATTCGACTACAGAGTAGTCATCCTCGCAGCGACGCGGGAAGACTTAGTGGAGAAGTTGGGTTACGTTGCCGCGGGAAGGGAAGGGGAGGGCATCGTCACCGGTTATGCGAAGAGCACCGAGGGCTTTACGCGACTGTTGAGTCGAACGGAAAGGAAGGAACTCGGCCGGTTGCTTCTGCAGCGCCGGGATCCGGGGAAACTGGGAGAACTCTGGGTGGAGGGTTTGCTGCCTGACTGGAGTGGGCTGCTTGGGAATGGTAAAGCGCAACGAGTATCCCTGCCGACCTACCCATTTGCCGATAAGAGACATTGGGCAGGTCCAAGATCATCGAGTCGTCAGAAGATGCTGTTGTCTGGCGCGCTGCATCCGCTGATTGACAGCAACGCATCGACGTTCGACCGCCAGATATTCAGGAAGACATTTCACGACGGGGACTTCTTTATCTATGACCACGTAGTCGCGGGCATTCCCACCTTGCCGGGCGTCGCCTATCTGGAGTTGGCGCGAAAGGCTGGGGAACTCGCTGCCGGCCGGGAGGTCCGCAAGATCCGGAATATCGTCTGGGTGGCCCCGATTGCCGTACAAAACTCCGTGCCCCAAGAGGTGTCCATTGAGCTCAAGCCGAGTGAGGCCACAGTCCGGTTTGAAGTGTTTAGTCAGAACGAACGCAGCGACAAAGTGCTGCATGCCCAGGGAACGCTGGTATATGCCGGCGCCGGGGAGAGCGCGCCGGCATCGGAATACATCGACCTCGAAAGCGTTCGCGCGAGATGTGCGAGAGTCGCGGATGGGGCGTCTGCGTATCCTCTGTTTAAGTCAAGCGGATTGGAGCTGGGCCCCAGCTTCCAGGTTCTCCAAGAAGTGTATAAGAACGAGCACGAGACCCTGGGTTCTCTGAAACTACCGGAGCAACGCCACGGCGACCTGCAAAGCATGGTCTTGCAACCCTCGATGGTAGATGGCTCTCTACAGGCCGGCGTAGCTGCACAAATCGGGCAAGGAAGGGGAGAAATGTTCGTCCCCTTCTCGATTGGAGAAGTCGAGATCCTGCACCCCCTGCAGTCCGACTGCTTCAGTTATGTGACGGAAGAAAAGGAGGACCGAAAAGGCAGCCAAGAAAAGTCGCGGGTTGTAAGGACCAACGTTGTCATTACGGACCAAATGGGAAAAGTTCTCGTGAGGATCCATGATTCGATCGGAGTGCCGCTTCGCGAGCTGTATGCAAAGCCTGTACAGAAGAAGTTGCCAGACGGATTCTCCCAGCTCTATTACTCGTACGATTGGGAACGGGCCCCGCTTGTTTCCGAGGACGTGGCGCGTCCCGGCCCGCAGTCCATCCTCTTGTTCGATAACGGCGAGAGTATGCGCGACGTATTCAGGACGCGGCTGAAGATCAATGGGACAGATTCTCCATCGGTCATCCTCGTGCGACAGGGAGACAGATTCGAGGAGGTCGACAGGCATTACTTCAAGATCAACCCCGAAAATCGCGACGATTTTACGCGCCTGTTTTCCAATCTCGTAGAGGGACACACGATTCCGGAACTGGTTTGTTTTGCTTGGCCCACGAGTGAGGTCGATCTGTTGGACCGGCTGTCTCTGCAACAGGCGCTGCGCTGCGGTGTCTACGCGTTTTTGTCTGTGTGTCAGGCTCTGATCCAGCATAAGTTGGAAGGAACAGTCCAGGCATTCTACATGTATTGCGGTGACGGCAAGGCGCAGCCCCACAACAATGCGGTAAGAGGATTTGTTAATACGCTGCATTTGGAGTGCCCCAGACAGGTGTGCAAGATTATCGAGGTAACACCAGGAAAAAAACGCGATGAGGCGATCTTCGAGGCAGTCGAGGCGGAGTTCAAGTCTTCCGCGCGGGAGGTAGCGGCTGTACGTTATGAGGGCCAGGAGCGCTTTGTCAAAAGGCTCAAGGCTTTTGGCTTTGACGATGGTCCAGAGCGCGCCCCTCTTGAGCATACAGCGGTGAAGAGTGAAGGCGTTTGCCTGATAACGGGCGGCGCCGGGGGGTTGGGACTCATCTTCGCGGAGTTTCTGGCCAGGGTATACATGGCACGAGTTGTCCTTACAGGGCGATCTGAACTTACAGCAGAACGGATACAAAAGCTGGAAGAACTGAAGAGTCGGGGTTTCGAGGTCGTTTACCTCACTGCCGATGTTTGCAGTGAGGAAGACGTCAATAGAGTGGTTCGCGAGATCAAGGCTCGCTTCGGCGAAATCAACGGCGTGATTCATGCAGCCGGGCTAGTGAGAGACTCACTCATCGGGGACAAAACGCCTGCGGAGATGGAAGCCGTTCTGGCTCCGAAAGTCTACGGGACGATTCTTCTTGATAAGGCCACGAAGGAAGAGAAGCTGGACTTCTTCGTAACTTTCTCGTCTCTCTCTGCTGTTACCGGAAATCCCGGACAGTGCGATTACAGCTTTGCCAATCACTTCATGGATTCCTTCGCGGAGTGGCGCGAGCAACGCCGCGCAGTTGGATCGCGCTTCGGGAAGACACTGAGTGTGAACTGGTCACTATGGGCGGACGGTGGCATGAAACTCGATACGGCGACCGAGCGCTACTTTAAGGAAACGCTGGGGATCAGGGGATTGAGTACGGCCACGGGACTGGATGCATTTGTAAAGGGACTGAGCTGCGAGATGTCGCACTTTGCCGTGCTGGAAGGGGTCCAAGAAAAGGTCGAAGTGGCATGGGGTCTCAAGACAAGAAAGTCTAACCTGCCGGTCCCAGCACCTTCTTCCGGTGAAGCCGTTGAGCCTGCGGCCGGAGACGAGAACCGCGGAGAGCTGGCAGGACAGTTGCAAAGCGATCTTTCGCAGATCGTGATGTCGCTTTTGAAGCTGGATGCCGGGGAGATCGAAGTCGACAAGTTGTTGCTCGACATGGGCTTTGACTCAGTGGGCCTGACGACGTTTGCCAACGCGATTAACGAGAAGTATCAGCTAGACATCACACCGGTCCTGTTCTTTGATTATTCGTCCCTAGGTGAGATCACCAGGTACCTGACCACGGAGCGCAAAGAGGAGATTGTTCGTTACTACGGGGGGGCCGGTCGAAATGGGTCTGCGGCCGCGACGACTCCTGGGTCGCAGGCGCGGTCCGAACAGCCGATAAAGGCAGGCAAAGGATGGAATCCGGCGCAACTTGATCGTGCGCCATCGCCGTTATCTTCGGTCTCCGGTGGCGGGTTGTCGGCGGAGTTTCGTTTTCTCGAGATGCCGATTGCCATCGTAGGAATGAGCGGCGTCATGCCGCAGTCCGAAGATCTGGAGGAGTTCTGGGACAACCTGAGTAACTCCCGGGATCTGATCAGGGTAATCCCGCCGGACCGCTGGCGATGGGAAGACTTTTATGGCGATCCGTTGAAGGAGCCGAACAAGTCGAACTCCAAGTGGGGCGGATTCATGCGGGAGGTGGACAAGTTCGATCCACTGTTTTTCGGAATCTCTCCGCGGGAAGCGCAGATGATGGACCCGCAGCAGCGGATCTTCCTTCAAACCGTATGGAAGGCGATCGAAGACTCCGGGCACAAGGTCTCGGATTTGTCCGGCACTCGAACCGGACTGTTCGTCGGCGTAGCCACGAACGACTATCTCGACCTGATGAACGGCAAGCATGCGGTGTTGGACGGCTACTCAGCGGCCGGCAATTCGCATTCGATTCTGGCGAACCGGGTTTCGTTTCTGCTCAACTTGCGCGGACCAAGCGCCCCCATCGATACGGCATGCTCGAGTTCGCTGGTTGCCCTGCACCGGGCGATAGAGTCGATCCACTCGGGAAGCTGCGACATGGCTATTGTGGGTGGTGTTCAGGTGATGCTTGGCCCTGCGGCGCACATCTCGTTCAGCGCGGCCGGCATGTTGAGCCCCGACGGAAGATGCAAGGCCTTTGACAAGCGCGCCAACGGATATGTGCGGGGTGAGGGCTGCGGAGCCGTCTTGCTGAAGCCGCTTTCGGTTGCGGAAGCCGATGGAGATCGTATCTACGCGGTGATCAAGTCGACAGTCGAGAATCACGGTGGACGGGTCAGCACCATGACGGCGCCCAACTCGTCGGCCCAAGCGGCGCTGCTGATCGAGGCGTACGAAAAGGCGCATGTGGATCTGGAGACCGTGGGGTACATCGAGTGCCACGGCACGGGCACCAGCCTGGGAGATCCGATCGAAATCCAGGCGCTGACGGCGGCGTTTGCCGAACTGTACAAGAGGCGTAACAAGTCACCCGCGCAGGTTCCGCACTGCGGGTTGAGTTCGGTCAAGACGAATATCGGGCACTTGGAGACTGCGGCGGGAATCGCCGCCCTACTCAAGGTGCTGCTGGCCCTGCAGCATAAGCAAATTCCGGCCAACATTCATTTTGAGGAGATGAATCCGTACATCAACCTGAAGGGGACTCCGTTCTACATTGCCGACAAGCTGACCGAGTGGAAACCAGGACAAGCAGGGGACGGAACGCAGCAGCCGCGGCGCGCAGGAGTGAGTTCGTTCGGTTTCGGCGGAGCCAACGCGCACATTGTGTTGGAAGAATACATACCGCGGAAAGGGCCGGCAGAGCGGGCAGCCGGCCCGCAGCTTATCGTGCTGTCGGCCAAAAACGGGGAGCGGCTGCGAGCCTACGTTCAGGCGGTGCATTTGTACCTGGAAAAAGGCGGAGTGGAGCTGGTGGATCTGGCCTATACGTTGCAGGTCGGCAGGGATGAGATGGCGGAACGGCTGGCGCTGGTGGCAGAAAGCGCGGAGGAACTGCAAGCCAAGCTGGCCGCGATCTTGAAAGGCACGGAGGCACCGCAGGGGTGTTGGCAGGGCGGCGTCCGGAGCCGGGAGAACAAAGGCGGGAGGACCGACGAAGACCAGAGGAGGGCGATTAGTGGTCTGATGGCGGAACGGAAGTTGGCCAAGCTTGCCGAATTGTGGGTTTCCGGGGCCAAGGTCGACTGGAGCCGGCTGCATGTCGGGGCGCTTCCCACGCGCATCTCTGCACCTACCTATCCCTTTGCCAAAGAACGTCACTGGATCCCCGATCCAGAGCAGGAAGTGAGCAGCCCAAACGGCGATGGCGGCATGCTTCAGGCGGCTTATCTGCATCCGCTGGTCCACCGGAACATTTCGACCTTGCAGGAGCAGAAGTTCGCTTCACGATTCTCTGGCCGCGAATTCTATCTTGCCGATCACGTTCTGGACGGTCAGAAAATCCTGCCGGGTGTCGCATATCTCGAAATCGCCCGCGCAGCCGGCGAGCTATCGGCAAATAGCCGAGTCCGATCGATTCGTAACCTCACTTGGGAGCGGCCTTTCGTTGTAAACACCGAAGGGGCGGAACTCCAGGTGACCTTGACGCCCACCAAGGGCCAGATCGCGGTTTGCATAAAGAGTCTCGACAAGGATCCGGTCATATATTGTAGGGGCCAATTGGGATACTCCTCTCAGCCGGCAAATGAAACGGTGGACCTGGACGGGATTCGGGCCCGATGCAGCCAGCAGGTGGTCTCAGGGGATGAGCTCTATCCTTCATTGCGCGGCGTTGGGTTGGATCTGGGACCGGGGTTCCAGATCGTCCAGAGCATATTTGCGAACCAGTCTGAGTCGCTCGCTGTTTTGAGATTACCCGAACAGCTACGCAAGGAAGCAGACGAGTTTGTGCTGCACCCGGCATTGATGGATGGTTCCCTTCATACGGCTATCGGTCTGATGAAGGCGAATGGATTGGACCTGCCATTGGCCATCCCGTATTCTGTCGGCGAAGTGCAGATCTTCGACTCGTTGCGGGATCTCAGCTACGGCTACGCAACTTGGGCTGTGGAGAATCCTTGGGCGAACCAAAAGAGTCTGAAGGTGAGCTTCGCGCTTCTCGACAGAAACGGCAGAGTGTTAGTGCGAATTAAGGACTATGTGTCGCGGCCACCTCGACCGGTATCCGGCGGCCGCAAACTAAACGCGAATGAATCCAAGGATGTTCGGATAGAAGAAACTGATCCAGGACTAAAGCTGTTGATCCCAGTCTGGAACCGCGTAGGAGCCCCGGAGATCGAAACTACTGCTACTGCCGAGCCGGGCGTGGTTCTTCTGCTGGGTGCGAATCAGTCACAACTTCAATGGGTTCAACAATCTTTTGGCGAGGCGCAGTGCGCGCGACTGATGCCCCCGCGCAGCATTGAGAGTATCGAAGCGGAACTCGGCGAAACCAAGTTTGACCAATTGCTGTGGATTGCGCCTGATGCAGTCGACGATGCCGACACTCCGGGAGATGGCGGGGACGATATCGTTGCACGGCAGGTGGACGGAGTGTTGACCGTCTTCCGCATCATCAAAGCCTTGCTACATCTCGGATATGCCGAAAAGAAGCTGCGATGGACGTTTGTGACTTGCCGGACCCAGCACGTCACGAAACGGGACAGGCTGCAACCGGTACACGCTGGAGTCATCGGGTTGGTAGGCAGCCTGGCGAAAGAGCATCCGCACTGGAGCATCAGGCTTCTGGATGTAGAGTCACTGGCGTCCGTGTCCGCCCGCGAATGCCTATCTTTGCCATTTGAGCGCCAGGGGAATCCGATAGCACATCGCCAAGGCGAATGGCACCGCCCGGAGTTGGCGCTGAAGTCAGGTGTTTTTCAGGGAGCACCGCCTTACCGGGAAAATGGAGTATATGTCGTAATCGGGGGGGCTGGCGGACTGGGCGAGGTCTGGAGCCGCCATTTGATCGAGCGATACCATGCCAGGCTGGTTTGGATCGGCCGGCGCAAGTGCGACTCCGCAATTGAAAAGAAGATCGGCGATCTGGGCCGAGTCGGTTTTCCACCGTTGTACATCGCAGCCGATGCCGCAAACCGCGAGCAACTGGATCAGGCCGTTCAGACGATCCGGAAAACCTTTCCCCGTATCAATGGGGTGGTGCACTCGGCAATGGTCCTTCAGGATCAAAGCCTGGCTCGTATGGAAGAGCAGGCGTTCAGGGCGAGCCTGTGCGCCAAAGTTGACGTCAGCGTGAATATTGACCGCGTATTCGGCGCAGAAGACCTCGATTTCATGCTGTTCTTCTCGTCTTTCATTTCCTTTTTCAAATCGCCGGGGCAGGCAAACTATGCAGCCGGCTGTACTTTCAAGGACAGCTTCGCGCGCTCGCTGCAGCAGCGGCACACCTGCACCGTAAGGACCATGAACTGGGGCTACTGGGGAACTATTGGAGCCGTAGCCGATGATTCCTATCGGAAGTTCATGGCCCAAATGGGCATAGGGTCTATTGAGCCGGAAGAAGGAATGACGGCCCTAGACGAGTTGCTAGGATCCGGCCTGCCGCAACTCGCGCTGATAAAGACCCTCAATCCGCAGGCGACGGCCAGCCTCGGCGTGGCAGAGGCCATCACGTGCTTTCCGGAGTGTGAATCGGCTGCGAAGCTGGAGCAGGTAGTTGTCACCACTCCACTTCCAGCACTGGAAGACGAGTTGCCGCATGAGGACGTGGACGCCCTCGTTACCGATATTCTGACTGCAAGCCTGGGGTCCGCAGGTCTTTTTAACAAGGGCGGCCGCAACCTCGCTGATGTGCCGGTAGTCAAGCATCGGCCTGAATATTACGAGCGTTGGTTGAATGGAAGCATCCGGTATCTGCAGCGCCGGAAAGTGCTCGGTCCGGATGCGACTCCTCTGCACGATGTGCGGTCATTTCCTGAGCTATGGGATGCCTGGGAGCAGAAGAGGCCAGAATATGAAAACATCCCGACGCTAAAGGCCCAGATCGCACTGCTGGAAGCTTGTCTGAGGGCGTTGCCGGCCATCTTGACGGGCAGCCAGAGCGCAACCGAAGTCTTGTTCCCAGGCTCTTCGATGCACCTGGTGGAAGGCATCTATCGAGGAAGCCCTGTAGCCGACTATTTCAATGAAGTGCTCGCGGAGGTTCTGGCCCAGTGCGTTGCGCAGAAGGTGCAGGCAGACAATGAATGGAAGTGCCGGATCGTGGAGATCGGCGCAGGTACAGGCGGCACGACTGCGAAGCTGTTGACGGTACTGGCGGGGCTGCCGGTTTCAGAATACTGCTACACCGATCTCTCCAAAGCATTCCTCATGTATGCCGAGAAGGCGTTCAAGCCTCATTTCCCGGTTCTGAGCACGGCGATCCTCGATATTTCAAAGCCGCTAGAAGTGCAATCTTTGGACGGGAATTGTTACGACTTTGCCATCGCAGCCAACGTTCTGCATGCCACTCCGGACATCAGGGAAACCCTGCGCAATGCGAAAGCGTTGCTCAAAAAGAACGGGATCCTGCTGCTGAACGAGATCAGCACCTGGTCATTGTTCACTCACCTGACCTTCGGCCTGTTGGAAGGGTGGTGGCTGCAAAAAGACTCCTCAGTTCGTCTGTCCGACAGCCCCGGTCTGCCTCCGCAGAAGTGGCAGGAACTGCTGGAGGAAGAAGGCTTCGAGGCCGTTATATTCCCCGCCAGATCTGCGCACAGCATGGGCCAGCAGATCGTGGCGGCGCGCAGCGACGGATGGGTGAGACGGCATATTTTCTCGCGTGGCTTGCCCCTCGCGGCGCCATCCGCCCCAGATGGTGGGATCGAGAAACTCGAGAGCAACTCGAAAGACAAATCCCGGACGGCCGCTGGTTCCCTTTCGGGCGCGGCAAGAGAGAGCCAAGACATGAGCAACGACCGAGTACGTCAGGTCATTCTCGATACGCTGTGCGACGCATTGAGAATAGATGCGGGCATGATTCGTAATGATGCCCCGTTTGCGGACTACGGCGTCGACTCCATCATCGGCGTGAAATTCGCGCGCACCATCAGCGAGAGGCTGCAAATTGAGCTGGAGGCAACCAAACTTTTCGAGTACAGCACCGTCGACGATCTGACGGGATACATTTGCTCGAATTGGCAGGAACAATTGCGCCAACTCTCGAGCAGACCTGCCCGCATAGAAACAGCTGAAGCGTGGGAGGCAAAGCCTGAGTTCGCAAGCGCGTCAGAGCCGCGCTTTATCGAGGGTACGCAACCTGTCGATGCCGGTGATGCTCGCACTGCCGGTATCGTGCCGATCGCCATTATTGGCATGAGCGGGCGCTTCGCCCAATCAGAGTCCCTCGACCAACTCTGGTTGAACCTGAAGGAGGGACGCAATCTGGTCAGTGAGGTCTCGCGTTGGAGCAAAGCCGAATGCGCCGGAACGGAGAAGGCTGGAAGCAAGTACTGTAGTCACGGCAGCTTCATTGATGCGATTGATCATTTTGACCCAGCGTTCTTCGGGATTTCACAGGTTGAAGCCACCTATATGGATCCGCAGCAGCGTCTTTTGCTGGAAGAGTCGTGGAAAGCGATGGAGGATGCTGGATATGCCGGCGCCAGCGTGCGAGAGAAGCGATGCGGGGTCTATATGGGCTGTGGGACATCAAACTACGAACGTCTGTTTGCGGATGTGCCCCCGCCCCAAGCATGGTGGGGAAACTCGCAATCGGTTGCTCCCGCACGGATCGCCTACTATCTGAACCTTCAGGGGCCAGCGATTGCAGTGGATACGGCCTGCTCGAGCAGCCTCGTTGCTATTCACCTGGCATGCCAAGGCCTGTGGGCCGGGGAGACCGAAATGGGATTGGCCGGAGGAGTCTACCTTCAGGCGACTGCGGGGTTTCACCAAGTCGCGAATCGGGCCGGAATGCTTTCTCCAGACGGTATGTGCTACAGCTTCGATGCGCGAGCGAACGGCTTCGTGCCTGGAGAAGGCGTAGGGGTCGTTGTGCTAAAGCGTCTGCCGGATGCCTTGCGGGATGGGGACTACATACACGCAGTCATTGCTGGAAGCGGCATCAATCAGAATGGCGGATCGAATGGTCTGATAGCTCCGAATGCTCGCGCGCAGGAACGTCTTGAAAGAGAAGTGTACGAGCGCTTTCAGATCAATCCTGAATCCATACAACTAGTCGAAGCTCACGGTACCGGCACCCCCATGGGAGACTCGATCGAAGTCGGGGCGATTACGCGTGTCTTCCGCGAATATACCGACAAAAGGCATTTCTGCTCTCTGGGCTCGGTGAAGACGAACCTCGGACATGGCGCAACAGCCGCAGGCATTACCGCGGTGCTGAAGGTAGTACTTTCGCTCAAGCATCGCCAGATTCCGCCTTTACTGAACTTCGAACACGCCAATCCGGCGATGGACTTCGCGGCTGGACCATTTTACGTCAACACTCGGTTGCAGGACTGGGAAGTGGACGGAGAGCGGCGAAGGGCCGCTGTCAGTTCGTTCGGATTCAGCGGCACCAATGCACACCTGATTCTCGAAGAAGCACCTTCGATCGAAACACGGGTTGTCGAGTCACCGGGTTACGCGGTCGTGCTTTCCGCCAGGACTACGGACCAACTAAAGCACCAGACCCGAAACCTTATTTCCCATGTTGAGGGTAGGGCTGGCGTGTCAATGAACGATCTCAGCTTTAGTCTGCTTGTTGGAAGGACTCATCACAGCCACCGGTTGTCGTGCGTGGCTCGAAACAGCGATGAACTCACCAAATCTCTCGCGGAATGGCTGGAAACCGGACAATGCAACCGGATCTATGCATCCGAAATCCAGGACGGACACATCCACGACCACATCTCGCTGAAGAGGTTCGGCAACCACTGCATTCATGAATGCAGTGAAAGTGCTGACAGCGATGTATATCTGGAGAACCTGGCGACTATCGCCGACTTGTTTGTCCAGGGTTATGCTCTCGACTACCACAGTCTGTTCGCGCCTGGATCGAGGAGAGTTCCGCTGCCAACCTATCCGTTCGCCAGGGAGAGCTATTGGGTCAAGAGCAACAACAAAGACACAAAAACCAATACTGAATTTAGAAGCGTTGCTCCGGCGGAAGAGCCGACGGTTTCCAAAAGTCAAGAGTGGATGGAATCTGGCGCGATACGCATTGGCGACAATCGAGATTTGGTCGGGCGTTTGCGGGACGACCTCGCCGGGATTGTGGCGGAAATTCTAAAGCTTGACGCTCGGAATGTCGCCTCCAACAGGATGCTGCTCGACATGGGCTTTGACTCAGTGGGCCTGACGACGTTTGCCAACGCAATCAACGAGAAGTATCAGTTGGACATCACACCGGTGCTGTTCTTTGATTATCCGTCCCTTGGTGAGATCGCCAGGTACCTCACTACAGAACGCAAAGAAGAGATTGTTCGTTGCGAATCGCTCGTACTCGAAGGCATTCTCGAAAAGGTGACTCTCTAGGATCGGAGCGCCCGGAGCAGGCCGGCTCCAGCCTCCGACATACCCCGGCCTTTGTCTGTCTGCCGCAACAACAGAACCCGAATTGCGGCCCGCACTAGCTATACTCCATCACTCAACACCCCGTCGATCTGTTTCCGTACTCCTCGCGAAGGCTCAATTCACAATCCGTTGTGCCAGCAAATGGTTCAGTTGTAAGCTACGCACAAATCTCAGAAAAAGTGTCAATTTTTTGATTACCAATCGACAAAGTCGAGGCAACAGAAGCACGCGAGATAGAAGTATGTGTAATAGGTGGCGAGCAGATGTTCATGGCGAACCAGTAGTCGGCGGAACTCACCCAGCCAGGCATTGGTTCGCTCCACGATTCATCGCCTGACTTTTTGCCTTGCAGGTCCCCATGGGGGTCTGCAAGGCAAAGCAACTGAAAACGGCAACCTTCCGAAGTTCCAAGGAAGATCGAAATTGCGAAAACTCTGAACACTACCCCTCAGCTTATCAGCCTCAGACGTAAGTAACTATTCTGAGGTTCGAACCCACTTAGGAAACACACTTTAGGAGAGGCTAACATGACAAGAGACAAACTCAGAACGGTAACGAGAATAGTCGCGAAAACCATGCTGTGGGGCGGCGTACTGTTGGTCACCTCGCTCGGGATAGCTCATCTGGCCTGGAAATACTCCGGGTCCGGCGAGTGGAGGCTTGTGCGCGAAAGCAACGGTGTGAAGGTGTACGCGATGAAATCCCCTGGCGGCACTATCGAGAAGTTCAGGGCGGTGGGCCCGATCCGCACAAACATAAAGCGAATTGAACTGGCCTTGAGAGACACGAGCACCGACGCGTGTGCCGATTTTTCTCCGGGATGCAGAAGTGGAGAAATCTTTGAGCCGTGGACTCCTCAGAGTCAGTACTATGTCCAATACTATCGGTTGAAGTTTCCACGGCCGTTTGCCCCCAGAGATCTCGTGCTCAAAACAGCGTTCAGGTGGGAAAACGATGGCAAAACCCTGGTGATGCAATGTACGGCCCAGCCTGACAGACGTTCTGAAGATGCCGGATATGTGAGAGTGAGGCACTATAACAATACATGGCGGTTCACTCCCATCGAGAATGGCGAAATTGAGGTGGAATTCGAAGGCGATTTCGATATGAAGCTGCCCTATTTTCTCTTCAACCATGAAATCCCCGCAGCGCTATGCGGCTTGCTTCCGCATTTGCAGGACGTAATGAACAAGCCGAGATACCAACGCGCCGACATGCTGCCAGACAACAGCGTGGCGGGAAACTTTCAGTAAGATTCCACACCGTTGCCGCGGCCGCGAACAGCCGGCGGCGGTCGCCAAGCGTGATCGCGAATCCCCGGAGCTTGCTCTCGCTGTCGGTCTTCGATATGGTGCCCAGTGCCCACAATCCACTTGCTCCTCACCCGACGGCGTCTCGTACCGCCTGCATGGCCGACGACGCGATTTGCTATCGCTAGGGCCACTGCCAGTCGGTCAGAATCGTGTGGCCGCCGCAGCCGCGTTCGCGAATTTTGCTTAACAGTCCCGGTACGTTGCAAACGCCGGCCTGAAGCCGCTCCTGCAGATTGGGTTTGAAGGGATCCAACTTACTCGGATTCCAGCTCGCGGCTCATACACCGGATGGCTCGCTGGCGCTTAAAGGCACTTGCTGATCGTCGTTCTGTCGTATCCGGTAAGTCGGCTAGACTAATCGACCGGATGCTCAACCCCTGTCGCGTATGCTCAATCACTTAATCCACATCTCTCCCAGTGAGCACATACGGTCCTCCTCTGAGACAGGAATCAGGCCGGCTGGCAACAGTCCAGGGGAGCCCATTTTTCCACGGAAACTATGCGGATTCTTACAACGGCGCTAACACCGCGAGCTGGCCGCTCGTGAACGCAAGCGAGAAGTGCACATTATGAGCAGCGATCTTCAGAATGTCCAATCTTCTGTTCTGTTTGACAAGGTGACGGCGTACTTAAAGAAGGTGCTGTCGTCGACGAGCAAACTTCCTGCGGAAGAAATCGAGCCGGACACGCCCATCGAGCGTTTCGGTATGCGGGCAATCCTCCAATTGACCAACGAAATGGAAAAGTCTCTGGGTTGGCTGCCGAAGACTCTCTACTTTGAATATCCGACGCTGGCGGCTCTTGCACAGTACTTCATCGCATCGCACGGCGCCAGCTTGGGCATTGTGCTGGGAGAGTCTGCTCTTTCGGGGGACAGTAGTACTGCGAGCATGGTTCTTGAGGAGAAGCAAGCGGAATTGCCTTCAGGGGAGATTGAGTATCGCCACCCCGAGGCCGGCGACAACATAGCAATTGTGGGGCTCGCCTGTCGTTTTGCGCACGCCCGCAACATGCACGAGTTTTGGGAGAATCTACGCAATGGGCGGGATTGCATAGAGGAAGTACCAGGAAGTCGATGGGACCATCGTCTCTATTTTGATCCGGAGCACGGCGCGTTTGGAAAAACGTACGCCAAGTGGGGTTCATTCGTCGAAGGATTCGATGAGTTCGATCCGGCGTTCTTCGGCATTTCTCCGGCCGAGGCGGAAATGATGGACCCACAGGAGCGTTTCTTCCTCGAGTGTGCACATTCGGCGGTGGAAGACGCCGGCTATTCGCCTAAGACTCTAGTCCCAAATGAGGGTCTGAATGAGTCGCAGCCGGTGGGCGTGTTTGTTGGGTTGATGTTTGAGGAGTATCAGTTGTTTCGCGGCGACATTCTGGGGAGTCCAGCGTCGATTGCCAACCGGATCTCCTATTCGTATAACTTCGGCGGACCCAGCCTCACGGTAGACACGATGTGCTCCTCCTCGTTGACCGCCGTCCACCTGGCTTGCCAAAGTTTGAAAAGCGGGGAGTGTAAAGTTGCAATTGCGGGCGGAGTCAACCTTTCCCTTCATCCTCATAAGTATCTGGTGCTGGCTCGGATGACGATGGCTTCTCCGACGGGGCGGTGCCGTGCTTTTGGTAACAACGGTGATGGATATGTGCCCGGCGAGGGTGCGGGAGCGATAGTTTTGAAGAAACTCTCCAGCGCGGTTGCGGATGGGGACCATATCTACGGTGTAATTCAAGGGACGGCAATCAATCAATGCGGCAAGACCAGGAGATACTTTGCTCCGAGTCCCGGAGCGCAGGCTGCGGTCATTAATCAGGCTTTGCGATCGGCTGGAATTCACCCAAGGTTTGTGACGTGTATTGAAGCCCACGGAACGGGAACATCCATGGGAGACCCAATCGAGATTGCAGGTCTGACGAAAGCGTTCCGTCGGTTCACCGGCGAGAATCAGTATTGCTCGATAGGTTCAGTGAAATCGAATATCGGACATTGTGAGTCGGCCGCGGGAATCGCCGGCCTGGTGAAAGCGCTGTTGCAGATCAAGCATCGGCAGCTAGCACCTACGCTGCATTCAGAACAACTGAATCCGAACATCCGCTTCGCGGATACTCCCTTTGTGGTACAGCAGAAGCTCGACGAGTGGAAGCGTCCGCAAATGAAACAAAAGGGGGAGCTCCGGGAGTTTCCGAGGATCGCGGGTGTCTCCTCATTTGGCGGAGGCGGATCCAACGCTCACGTCGTTGTCGAGGAGTACATAGATGAGGGTCGGAGAGAAAGAAAAAGAACCGGGCTCGCCGCGATCGTGCTGTCAGCCAGGAGCGAGGATCGCTTACGGGATCAAGCCAGACAGTTGCTCAAAGCCATAGAGCAGGGACAGGTGAGCGAAGAAGACCTGTGGGACGTAGCTTACACATTGCAGGCCGGGCGGGAAGCAATGGAGCACCGCCTTGGATTGAGCGTGGCAACGCTGGGCGAGGCGGCTGAAAAGCTCAGACAGTATGGAATGGGCGCGAACGGCATCGACGGGCTCCATTGCGGCGAGGTGAAGCGGAACCGCGAACTCGTGCAATCATTCAGGGGCGACGAAGATCTGTCCGCGGGACTTGAGAACTGGATAAGAAAAGGCAAGCTGGGAAAAGTCCTGGAGCTTTGGACGAAGGGAGTTGAGGTTGACTGGAGCCGAATGTACTTGGACGAAGATAAGCCACGGCGGATCAGCTTGCCAACGTATCCGTTTGCCCAGGAGCGCTGTTGGGTAGAAGGCGGATGGAAACCTGGAGAGCCTGGGGAGTCTGTTCTCGAGGCGGGGCGAGGAGCGAAGGTACACCACCCGCTCCTGCAAAAGAATGTCTCTAAAGTTGGGGAACAGCGATACACCTCTGAATTCAGCGGGGCGGAGTTCTTCCTTTCTGATCACCTCGTGAATGGCCAGCGCGTGCTACCCGGTGTCGCCTATCTCGAGATGGCAAGAGCAGCAGTCGAACAGGCATGGCCTGGGCACCCTGAATCAAGCGTTCTGGAATTACACAACACTGTGTGGGTCCAGCCAATCGTAATAGCCGAGAGAAGACAACTGAGTATCGCGCTGACCGCAAGGGAAAATGGGAATATCCACTACGAAGTCTGCAGCGAGGACTCCGGGCAAATGGTCATCCACTGTCACGGTCAGGCGGCATGGCGGCCGCCATCCGAGTCCCCCAGACTGGATATCGAGCAGATCAAGCAGCGCATGACACAGAGTTGTCTCCAAGCGCACGATGTGTATACCGAGTTTGCACGCATGGGGATCGTGCATGGCCCAGCATTGCAGGCGACGGAAGTGATCCACAGAGGCGAGAAGCAGGTACTCTCCGAACTGCGGCTGCCCAAAGCGGCGGAAGAGTCATGGGGCCTCTATGTGCTTCATCCCAGTTTGATGGATGGCGCATTACAGGCCTGCATCGGCCTGATGGACATCGGGGGGGGACGCCCACAACAGGCCAGGTTGCCCTTTGCGCTGGAGTCGTTGCGGATCAATGCGCCATGTGTGCCCAGAATGATGGCTTGGATGCGCCGCTCGCCGGATGTCCCGTCCGGGGACGAGGTGGTGAAACTCGACATCGACCTATGCGACCTGCATGGAAACCCATGCCTGGAAATACGGGGATTTTCCACCCGCGCGCTGAAAAGTGGACCCGGCGCACACCCGCGGCAGCAACACCGAACCGCCCTGCGATGCCTGGTCCCGATCTGGAATGTGGTTCACCGGAAACCTGAGAAGCAAGTCGCCGACTCAGAATCCGCAAGGGTTCTCCTGCTGGGAGAGAGCGATGGCGGACTTGATTGGGTTCGACAATCCTATACGAACGCAGACGCGCTTGGTGTTCCCTCGGCTTCAGGCTCCGACCTGATCGCAGATCGATTGCGTCGCTGCCGCTTTGATCGTCTCTTATGGGTTGCGCCAGATGTGAAGGCTTCCGATAGTGGTCCGGATCGTGTGGGTTTCGACTTCCTTGCCGTGCAGGAACATGGAGTCCTGGCTCTGTTCCGGATTGTTAAGGCGCTCTTGCGCCTTGGGTACGAAAACGAGCGTCTGCGCTGGACCATCATTACCAGGGGTACCCAGACAGTTCGAAAGGACGAGCGAATTCAACCGGCACATGGCAGTGTGAGCGGCTTTGTGGGATGCCTGGCGAAGGAGTATCCGCAGTGGAAGCTGACGCTGCTGGATGTCGATTCGTTGGAGGCGTTGACTGCGGCAGATTGCCTCTCAATGCCGCCGGACAAACAATGCAACATCGTTGCACACCGCCGGGGCGAATGGTTTGTTCAAGAACTGGCGCAAATCTCAGATTTGCCTCCTGCACCGTCGTCTGCGCTTCGGCGTGACGGCGTTTATGTCGTCGTTGGAGGCGCCGGCGGCCTCGGGCAGGTCTGGACGCAGTTCGTGATGGAACACTACCAGGCAAAAGTGATATGGATCGGGCGGCGCAAGTACGACAGTGATATAGAGGCCAGAATCAATCGCCTGAGGGGGTCCGGTCCCGCGCCCCAGTACGTTGCGGCCGATGCAACAAAGCTGAGTGAACTGGAAGAAGCTCGCCTGACGATCCTGAAAGAATACTCTTGCATCCACGGGGTTGTGCACTCCGCAATCGTGTTGCGCGACCAAAGCGTGGCGCGGATGGAAGAAGTAGACTTCCTCGCAGCCCTTCGTTCGAAGGTCGACATAGGCGTAAACCTGGATCGTGTGTTTGGTGCACAACCGCTCGACTTCATGCTCTTCTTTTCTTCTATTTTGTCGTTCCTCAAATTCCCTGGACAGTGTAACTACGCTGCAGGATGCACCTTCGAAGATGCCTTCGCGCAATGGCTGATGCAGAATCGCACGTATCCGGTGAAGGTAATCAACTGGGGATATTGGGGCAATGTCGGCATCGTGGCGGACGAAGGCCACAACGATGCCATGGAGCGCATGGGCATCGGCTCGATTGAACCGAAAGAGGGAAGTGAGATCCTGCGTGCGTTTCTCGATTCCGATTTGAAGCAGATCGGTGTGGTCAAGGTAAGCGAATCCGGGGTGACGCCAGCGGAGATCGACCCGTCTGAGAGTCTGAAACTCAATTCTCGCGCTGCAGGGCTCGGTTCCCCGCGAATGCCCGGTAACACAGCCGCAAATGTATCCACCGACCGGCTTGAGGCGATGCAACAGGTTCTGCAGGATGCGGGTGCGGAAGCGCTGGTGGACCAGATCCTCATCGCCAGTCTGCTGTCCTTGGGATTGTTCAACCATGGGACAATGTGCCTCTCGGATCTGCCGCTGCAAAGGCCGAGCGCGCGCTTTTACGAACGTTGGCTCGCTACCAGCATTGCGCACCTACAGAAACGCCATCTTCTGGATCCGGATATGCAAGTTGGCGTGCCTGTCCGATCGCTGGATGACTTGTGGCGTGAGTGGGAACAGCAGAAGGATGCATGGACTTCTTGTCCCGACCTGCGCTCCCGAATCGTATTACTGGAGGCATGCCTTAGAGCGATTCCGGCCATCCTCAAGGGGGAACGGCTAGCGACAGACGTGATGTTTCCCGAATCTTCGCTTCGGCTTGTGGAGGGCATCTACCGCGGCAACGGGTTTGCGGACTACTTCAACGAGGCGATGGGCGCATGGCTTGCAGAATGGGCCAAAGAGGCGATGCGACCTCGTCACGAAGGAGGATTCCGCGTTCTGGAGATCGGAGCGGGTACTGGAGCTACAACGGCGAAATTGCTGCCCATCCTGCGCAGCCTGCCGATCGATGAGTATTGTTATACGGACGTCTCCCACGCATTTCTCATGCATGCCGAAGAACGTTATCGCCCCGAACTGCCCGTCCTGACGACCTCTCTTTTCGACGTCTCAAAGCCTTTAGCGAGGCAGCGAGTTCCGGCCGATCATTATGACATCGCCATTGCCAGCAACGTGATTCACGCGACTTCGGACATTCGAAGGTGCCTGCGCAATGTCAAAGCGGCGCTGAAGAAAGATGGAGTTCTGCTACTCAATGAGATCTGTGGCTGGAGCCTGTTCACTCACCTGACCTTCGGACTGCTCGAAGGGTGGTGGTTACATGAGGACTCTGCCCTGCGGATTCAGGGAAGTCCAGGGCTGGACCCCGAAAGTTGGCAGCGAGTTTTGTCTGAGGAGGGGTTTCACTCAATCTGTTTCCCTGTATCGGAAGCTCACAGATTTGGACAACAGATCATCGCCGCCGCCAGCGACGGCTGGGCGCGACAAGTGTTGCTGGAGCGGGACGACGCGGTGGACCGAACCACTGAAGTGCCGGCAGAAGGCCAAACGATGGTGGCTGGTGCTATGAATTCGGCGGACTTGCTCCGTCAAGCCGCGGTCCTATATTTCCAGGAGATTGTCGCCTCAACCCTGAAGATCCCTCCATACAGGATAAAGCCGCAGCGGCCGTTTGCGGAGTACGGGATGGACTCTATTCTGATAGGCCAGCTCACCTATCGCTTGCGGCAGGTATTTCCGGATATCACGGCCACATTGTTCTTCGAGGTCCAAACCATCGATTCCCTAGTTGACTACTTCCTGCATAGCAAGAAGCAAGAACTGATTGCGGTGTTGCCGGTCGCATCGGCCGAGGTACAGAAATCGCCTGATACATCGGTCGGCGCGGCGGTTGCAATTATCGAGTCTGCGCAGACTGAGAGCCAGAGACCACCGGCGTGTGCGGACACTTCCGCAGCAGGAACATCGCCGGAATCGGATAAGGGCTGTTCGTATTTCGTGCAGCCCACACCTGGGCCAGAGGCATCATGCTCAACCGTTTGTGAGGTTGCGGTTGTCGGACTGAGCGGCCGTTATCCGCGTTCCTCAAATCTGCAGGAACTGTGGGAAAACCTGTCGGGTGGCATCGATTGCATTTCTGAGATCCCGAAGACGCGCTGGAGTTGGGAAGATTTCTACGATTCAGGCAAAGGCACTTCTGGGAAGATATACAGCAAATGGGGCGGCTTTCTGGACGGGATCGATGAGTTCGATCCGTTGTTCTTCAAGATATCGCCCAAAGAGGCCAAGCGCATGGACCCGCAGGAACGACTCTTTCTTGAGTGCTGCTACCATGCCATCGAAGATTCGGGGTATGCCCCGGAAAACCTGGGAAGGCCTGAGAAGGTCGGTGTGTTCGTCGGCGTGATGAATTCGCGTTACGGACCCCAACCCACGCACGCGTTGATCGCCAACCGGGTTTCGTTCGCGTTCAATTTTCAAGGGCCTTCAATGGCCGTCGACACAGCCTGCTCGTCGTCCTTGACTGCCATTCATCTGGCCCTCGAAAGCATCTACAGCGGCCTGAGCGAGTGCGCCATCGCGGGTGGCGTCAATCTGATCATCGATCATGTTCACTATCTGCAGCTGGCCGAGTTGACGATGCTTTCCGGCGAAAGCCAGTGCAAGGCGTTTGGAAGCCAAGCCGACGGCATTATTGATGCCGAGGGCGTGGGGGCCGTGGTTCTGAAGCCTTTGAGACAGGCCGAAGCCGATAGAGATCACATTTACGCAGTGATAAAAGGGAGTGCCATCAACTGCGCAGGAAGAACCAATGGCTTTACGGTTCCTAATCCGCGAGCGCAAGCCAATGTGATTTCGCTGGCTTTGCAGCGTGCAAAGGTCGGCGCGGAGGATGTGAGCTATATCGAAGCTCACGGCACTGGCACTGCGTTGGGTGATCCAATCGAAATCGCCGGCCTGACCCGCGCCTTTGCTCCGGTGAGCCAATCGGGACAGTTTTGTTCAATCGGCTCGATGAAGTCGAATATCGGGCACTGCGAGTCGGCCTCGGGCATCGCCGGGCTGACCAAAGTATTACTTCAGCTCAAGTTTCAACGGCTCGTGCCCACCTTGCATTGCGAAGTTCCCAACCCGGAAATCGACTTTGCGAAGACTCCCTTTCGACTTCAAAAACAACTACAGGAGTGGTCGCGTCCCGTGCGTGAAGTTAACGGCGTTGCGCGGGAGATGCCACGGATAGCGGGGGTATCGTCGTTTGGTGCTGGGGGGTCGAATGCGCACGTGATCGTCGAGGAGTATGAGGGTGCAGGGAGTGTTAAGGGTGCAGGGAGTGTTGGGAGTGCAGGTGCGGCGGAGGGGCCGGTAGTGATCGTGCTTTCGGCGCGGACCGGGGAGCAGTTGCGGCAGAAGGCAACAGAGTTGCTGGAGTTCGTGCGGCGTCCTGCGGGGGCGTCCTCGGAGGTGGATCTGGCTGGGATGGGCTATACGCTTCAGGTTGGCCGGGAAGCGATGGATGAGCGTTTGGGGTTCGTGGCGGACAGCTTGGGCGAGGCAGCGGCGCGACTGGAAAGCTATCTGCGAGGAGAGGGAGAAGGCGAAGTTCACCAGGGACAGGCGAAACGCAATGGGGAAGTGTTGTCGTTGTTCAACAGCGACCGGGAGTTGCAGCAGCTGGTGGAGCAGTGGATAGGGCAGAAGAAGGTGAGGAAACTTCTGGAGCTGTGGGTGAAGGGAGTGGAGGTGGACTGGGGCAAGTTGTATGGGGTGCGGAAGCCTGGGCGGATGAGTCTGCCGGTGTACCCCTTTTCCCGGGAGCGGTACTGGATGGATCCGATGCCGACCGCGACCGGGTCGGAGCATCCAGCCCGGGTTGGCGTTCTTCATCCCTTGTTGCATCGGAACACGTCGGATCTTGGGGAACAGCGATATAGCACGGAGTTGACCGGGGAGGAGTTTTTTCTCCGGGATCACCGGGTGCGTTTTGGGGGCGGAGAGGCGAAGGTGCTTCCCGGGGTGGCGTATCTGGAGATGGCTCGGGCGGCGGTGGAGCTTGGGAGTGGTGAGTCCGGAGGGGGGGTATTGGAGTTGCGCCACACGGTATGGGCTGAGCCATTGGTGGTGAAGGCGAGCCGGGAAGTGCATGTGGTGCTGGTGAGGGACGAGCAGGGGGAGATCGGCTACGAGATCTACAGCCGCGGCAGAGAGCAGGAGGGGGACGAGGAGGCGGTGCACTGCCAGGGAAGTGCTCGTTGGCTGGCCGAGGTGGAGGCGGCGCGGGTGGATGTGGGCGAGTTGCAGGGGCAGATGCGGCGCGGGGAGACGGATTCGGCGGGGCTGTATGCGGCCTGTGCGGGGATGGGGTTGGTGTACGGTCCGGCGTTTCAGTCGGTGGAGAAGGTGGAGTTGGGAGAGGGGCAGTTGCTGGCCTGGTTGAAGCCGCCGGTGGAAGAGGCGGCGGAGTATGTTCTGCACCCCAGTGTGATGGACGGAGCGCTGCAGGCCTGCAGCGTGTTGTTGGAGGGGGATGTAGAAGGGGGACGGCCGTGGGTTCCTTACGCGCTGGAGGAGTTGCGTGTCTTGGGGCGGTGTAAGCCGGAGATGTTGGCCTGGGCGCGGTACGGGCGGGACAGCCATGCTGGGGACAAGGTAGTCAAGCTGGATATCGACTTGTGCGAGGGAAACGGCACCGTCTGTGTGCAGATGCGAGGGGTGAACTGGCGGGAAGAGCCAGCGGTTGTTGGCCAGGCAGAGTTGCCGGGACAGCCGGGGGTGAGGGAAGAGAGCCAGCCTGTGGTCCGCAAGGAGATTCTTCTGGCGCTGAGGGAAGCGGCCTTGCCAGAGCGGCCGGGGCCAGGCAAGCCACGGGGGATCAGGTTAGCCGCGCCCGGAGAGACGGTGAAGAGTCCGGGATCTCCTGCCGGGGCAAGGGCGCCGATCGTATTGCCGGGAGTGGCTGCCGGAGGGGACGGGGCGAGGCAGGCGAAGGTGAGATTGTTCGATTGCGGCAAGGGTCTGTTGGCGATAGAGATCGGCACGGCCAAGGATACGAAGCAGGCGCGGGCGGATTTGCAGCAGGCGCTGCAACGTGCGCAGCAGGAGCCATCCATCAAGGTGATGACGATCCGGGGTTTGGAGCATTGCTTTGTGGGGGGAGGACGAGAAGAGTACCCGGATGCGGTGGAGCAGGGTCTGTATGGTGCGATCGTGGAGTTTCCGTATCCGATAGTGGCGGTCCTGCGAGGGGATGCGATGGGCGCCGGATTTCTGGCAGCGGCGCTGTGCGACTTCATGGTGTGCGAGGAGGATGCCCGCTACGGGTTTGGGGAGATGTTTCGGGGCGCGGCTGAGCTGGGATTGCTGAGGGAGCGCTTTGGGTCGGTGGTGGCCGAGGAGTTGATGTATGGATCGGGAAGTGCTACGGGGAAGCAGTTGCGGGAAAGAGGGTGGACGTGCCCGGTGCTGAGAGGCGAGGAAGTGGAGAAGAAGGCCGAAGGACTGGCCTGGGCGCTGGGGGAAAAACCACAGGGTGCGCTGCGGTTGCTGAAGCAGCATCTGGCGCGGGAGCTGATGGCGCGGGTGCAGGATCTGCAAGGACGGGATGCGGAGCCTGTGGAGGTGGAGAGGCCCTGGGAAGCCGTTGTGGAAGCGATCGGCAAACCGGCCGGGTGGTTAGGTTTGGAGACTGGGACCGAAGGTGTGGTTGTGATTCGTCTGGGGATGGGGGGGCAGGCGACGAGTGTGGAAGAGTTGGTGACAGAACTTGGCGCGGTCCTGATGAAGATTGAGCAGTCCGGGGGCAAGGCGGTGGTGCTGGTCAGCCGATATTCCCAGTTTTTGGCGGAGGAAGGGAAAAGGCTGGATGAGGGGGCGGTGCTGGATCTGCAGCGGATGCTGGTGGAGTCGACGGTGCCTGTGGTGGCGGCGCTGCCCGGAAATGCGCAGGGAGAAGGGTGGCTGATGGGGCAGTTGTGCGATGCCTGCGTGTACAGCCGAAGCGGGAAGTACTCGAGCGTGGGGTTGGGTCAGAGCGCGGTGGTGGGGAAACTGGCAACGGTGCTGTTCACGGAGCGATTGGGCAATGCCGGGGGTGGGGAGGTGCTGCTTACCGGGACAGAGTATGCGGGCCATGAGTTGGGGCGGTGGGTGGGTTGGCAGGGGGTTGCGGAAGCAGACGGAGTGGAGTCGGCGGCGGTAGAGATTGCCTCGCGCTGGGCGAAGTTGCCGCGGAGGGCGCTGGCGGAGTGGAAGCGGCAGCGGGCGGCCAGGCTGCAGGAGCGGCTGCGCAATCTGCCTGCGGTGGTGAGGGAAGAAGGGGTTGCAAACGGCGATGGACAGGGGAGACCGGCGGGGGAGATTGCGCTGCGGACCAGGGTGGTGAAGGCAAGGTCCTACGCGGACGGCATTGTAGTGGTGAAGATGGAAGACCGGGCGGCAAAGAACATGTTTTCGGCGGCGCTGATGGAAGGGGTGGCGGAGGCCTTCGCCCACATCGAGCAGACGCCGTCCTATAAGGTGGTGATCCTGACGGGCTATGAGGGCTACTTCTCGTGCGGGGGGACGCGGGAGAGCCTGCTGGCGATCCAGGCGGGGAAGGCGAAGTTCACCGACGAAAAGATCTATCAGGCGGCGCTGGACTGCAAGCTGCCGGTGATAGCGGCGATGCAGGGACACGGCATCGGGGCAGGCTGGTCGATGGGGCTGCTGGGGGATGCGCCGGTGCTCAGCGAAGAGAGCCGATATGTGAGTCCGTACATGAACTACGGATTCACGCCGGGAGCGGGAGCGACCTGGGTGCTGGGGGAGAGGTTGGGGAAAGATCTGGCGCGGGAAAGCCTTCTGACGGGCGAGACATACACGGGGCGGGAGCTGCAGGAACGTGGAATGAGGTTGCGGGTGGTGCCGCGGGCGCAGGTGGAAGAGGTGGCGATGGAGATGGCGCAGCAGATGGCGCAGGCTCCGCGGGAACGGTTGATGGGACTGAAGCGGCAGCTGACGGCGCAGGCGCGGCAGGCGTTGGAAGAGACGTATCGGCTGGAACTGGGGATGCACGCAAAGACCTTCGTGGGACAGGCCGAGGCTCGGACAAGGATCGAGAAGAACTTCCATGAGTCCACGGGAGAAGGCAGCCAGGGCGGGGACGCCGCGGCGGAACCGCAGAGCGGGGCGGCGGAAACGGTCAGCCCGGTGGTGTGCGGTGACGTGCAGGCGGCCGTCACGGCGAGTGTGCGGACGCTGCTGGCGAACGAGTTGCAGATGCGCGAAAACGAGATAGACGAGACCAGCCCGTTCATCGATCTGGGCCTGGACTCGATCAGCGGAGTGACGCTGATCCGCAAGGTGAACGAGAAGTATCAGACGGGGATCGAGGCGGCGCAACTGTACAGTCACCCGACCTTGGCGCAGTTGAGCCGGTACATAAAGGAGGAAGCGGAGAAGAAAGGCACGCTGGGCAAAGCTGGCTCATCGGCGACGCCTCCGGGGGGGACGAAGTTGCGGTCGCCGGAAAAGATGATGGCGAAGCCGGCGTCAAGGTGGTTGGGGGTGGAGAAACTGACGTCGCGGCGGAGCCGGGCGGGCAGGCGGTTAAGCAGCGCGGCGGAGGTTGGTCGGCCGGAGAGAATTGCGGTAATTGGCATGGCGGGGCAGTTTCCGCAAGCGCGGAATGTGGAGGAGTTCTGGGACAACATTGAGCGGGGGCGGGATTGCATTGGCCCGGTGGTGTCGAATCGCTGGGATGCGAGTGTGTACTATCGGCCCGGTGAGGTGGTGGCGGGCAAGACGAACGGCCAATGGCTGGGCGCGCTGGAAGACTACGACCGGTTCGATCCGTTGTTTTTCAACATCTCTCCGGCAGAAGCCGAAAGCATGGATCCGCAGCAGCGGCTGTTTCTGCAGACCTGCTGGCAGAGCATTGAAGATGCGGGGTACGATGCGCGGGTATTGTCAGGGCGCAAGTGCGGGGTATTTGTGGGTTGCGCCAACGCGGACTACCACCGGTTGTCGCGCGAGCAGCAGTTGAGTGCGCAGGGATTCACGGGCAGTGCGCTATCGATTCTGGCGGCACGGATCTCTTACTTTCTTAACCTGCAGGGGCCATGTCTTTCGATCGACACGGCGTGTTCGTCGTCTCTGGTAGCGATTGCGTATGCCTGCGACAGCCTGGTGACGGGGAGCAGCGAAGTGGCTCTGGCGGGGGGAGTATTTGTGATGACCGGGCCGGAACTGCATATCAAGATGGCGCAGACGGGGATGCTTTCGCCGCAGGGGCGGTGCTACACCTTCGATCAACGGGCGGACGGGTTTGTGCCGGGAGAAGGGGTAGGGGTGGTGATGCTCAAGCGGCTGGCGGATGCGGAGCGGGACGGGGACCGGATTTGCGGCGTGATCCAGGGATGGGGAGTGAATCAAGACGGCAAGACGAATGGCATCACGGCGCCGAATCCGGAGTCGCAGACGCGGCTGGAGCAGGAAGTTTATGGCAAGTACGGGATCGATCCGGGCAACCTTGGGATGGTCGAGGCGCACGGGACGGGGACCAAGTTGGGAGACCCGATCGAAGTGGAAGGGCTGAAGAAGGCGTTTGCGAAGTACACGGAGCAGCGGCAGTACTGTGCTCTGGGGTCGGTGAAGAGCAATATCGGGCATTGTCTGACGGCAGCGGGGGTAGCCGGGGTGATCAAGTTGCTGCAGGCGTTGCAGCACCGGCAGTTGCCGCCGACGATCAACTTCGAGCGGCTGAACGAGCACATTGAGTTGAAGGATAGCCCGTTCTATGTGAATACCGAGTTGCGGCCGTGGGCGGCCAAGGATGGGGCGGAGCGGCAGGCGGCAATCAGTTCGTTTGGCTTCAGCGGGACGAATGCGCACCTGGTGATGGGAGAATATCTCTCCGCTGGGGAACAGAAAGCTGCGGTTGCGACGATCGGGGGGACGAAGGCGATGATCGTGCTGTCGGCCCGGACGGCGGAGCAGCTGAAAGAGAGGGCGGGCAACCTGCTGCGGGTGATCGACCGGCAGGGAGGGGCGCTGGACCTGGAGGATATGGGCTACACGCTGCAGGTGGGCCGGGTGGCGATGGACGAACGGCTGGGCCTGCTGGCCAGTTCGGTGGAAGAGGTCGGGGAGAAGCTGAAGGCATATGTGGAGGGCCGACCGCGGGCAGACATCTATCAAGGCCAGGTGAAGCCGAACAAGGAAGTGCTGTCGTTGTTCGGCAGCGATGGCGAGCTGGGGCCGATCGTGGAACAGTGGATAGCGCAAAAGAAGCTGACCAAGCTGCTGGAGCTGTGGGTCAAGGGGCTGGAAGTGGATTGGAGCAAGCTCTACAGCGACAGCAAGCCACGGCGCCTCAGCCTGCCGGGCTATCCCTTCGCCAGAGACCGCTACTGGATCCAAACCGCGGAACACGACGACACGGGTGCCACGCGGAACCAGCGGGCTACGCTTCGAGAGCATGAGGCGAAAGATGACGGGGAGTGCGATGAGAAGGAGTGCTCAGTACAGTACACGGAATCGGAAACGGACGAGGTGGCCGGAAGTTTCTTTGCGGCTCCCGTATGGCGGGAGAGGCTAGATGCGGGTTTTGTTGGAGGCGAAGTAGGTGCGGACGGGGAGCGTCATGTAGTTCTGTGCGGGTTGGAGGGGGTGAGTGCGGAGCGGGTTGGGGAGATTCTTCCGGAGGTGCGATGTGTGGGTCTGTGGGGGAGAGCAGGTGGGGATCTGGCGGAGTGCTACAGCGAGTATGCGGTGGGGTGTTTTGCACGGATCCGGTCGATTCTGCAGCGCAAGGAAGGCGGGCGAGTGTTGCTGCAGATGGTGGTATCGGGAGAGCAGGAGCAGGGGGTATATGGGGGACTTTGGGGCTTGCTGAAGACGGCGGAGATGGAGAATCCGCGTTTTTCCGGTCAACTGATTCTTGTGCCGCCTGGGACGGTGGAGGAAGAGCTGGCGGGGTATCTGGAGGCGGAAAAGGGATGGGGTCGGGGTGGGAAGATCCGCTACCGGCGCGGCGGGGAACGGCAGGTGCAGCAGTGGGAGGAGATCGGGGAGGCAGCGGCGGCGGGGGCGCCGGTGGCGTTCACCGAGGATGGGGTTTATCTGATCACGGGCGGCCTGGGTGGTCTGGGTCTGGTGTTTACGCGGGAGATTCTTGAGCGGACGCGGGGGAGCGTGGTGTGGTTGACGGGTCGGGGGGCATACGACGGAGAGAAACAGGCTCGGATCGATGAGCTGAGCGGTCCGGCGGGGCGGGTGAAGTATCGGCAGGTGGATGTGGGAGAGGGGGATCAGGTGCGGGGTTTGTTGTCCGAGATCCAGGGGGAATGCGGTCGGTTAAGC